>Ga0065721_10006440_pt1 | contig 10658 bp, 11 predicted proteins | sample Mesricmetagenome_FD_59108 | JGI IMG/M metagenome (GOLD analysis project Ga0065721, IMG submission 59108) | Mesophilic microbial community from rice straw/compost enrichment Sample: eDNA_1 v2 (version 2) | ecosystem: Engineered > Solid waste > Grass > Composting > Bioreactor | place: USA: Davis...
ACGAGAAGCCGACGAAGGAGGAGCAGCTCCGCATCCTCAGCAAGCTCAACGAGGCCGAGGCGTTCGAGACGTTCCTGCAGACGAAGTACGTCGGGCAGAAGCGCTTCAGCCTCGAGGGCGGCGAGTCGACCATCGCCCTCCTCGACGAGATCCTCCAGGGCGCGGCCGAGGCGGGGCTCGACGAGGTCGCGATCGGCATGGCCCACCGCGGCCGCCTCAACGTGCTCACCAACATCGCGGGCAAGACCTACGGTCAGATCTTCCGCGAGTTCGAGGGCACGCAGGATCCGAAGACCGTGCAGGGCTCCGGCGACGTGAAGTACCACCTCGGCACCGAGGGCACGTTCACGTCGATGACGGGCAAGCAGATCGCCGTGTACCTCGCCGCGAACCCGTCGCACCTCGAGGCCGTCGACGGCGTGCTCGAGGGCATCGTGCGCGCCAAGCAGGACCGCAAGGCCGATGGCGCCTACGGCGTGCTGCCGATCCTCGTGCACGGCGACGCGTCGATGGCCGGCCAGGGCGTCGTCGTCGAGCAGCTGCAGATGTCGCAGCTGCGCGCCTACAAGACCGGCGGCACGGTGCACGTCGTCATCAACAACCAGGTCGGTTTCACGACGCCGCCGCAGGAGGGCCGCTCGTCGGTCTACGCGTCCGACGTCGCCAAGACGATCCAGGCGCCCATCTTCCACGTCAACGGCGACGACCCCGAGGCCGTCGTCCGCGTGGCCGAGCACGCCTTCGCCTACCGCGAGAAGTTCAAGCGGGATGTCGTGATCGACCTCGTCTGCTACCGCCGCCGCGGTCACAACGAGGGCGACGACCCGTCGATGACGCAGCCGCTCATGACGAACCTCATCGAGGCCAAGCGCAGCGTGCGCACCCTCTACACGGAGGCGCTCGTCGGTCGCGGCGACATCACGCAGGAGGAGTTCGAGGCGGCCCACAAGGACTTCCAGGACCGCCTGGAGCGCGCCTTCGCCGAGACCCACGCGGCGCAGACCGGCACGATCCCGGTGGTGTCGACCGACCAGCACGCCGTCGCCGACCTCGAGCGACCCGACGCGCAGCAGGACGACTCCTCCGGCGAGCCCGCCTCGACCGCGGTGTCGCAGGCCATCGTCGAACTCGTCGGCGACGCGCACGAGAACCTGCCGGCCGGCTTCACGGTGCACCCGAAGCTGCGTCAACTGCTCAACAAGCGCGTCGAGATGAGCCGCAACGGCCTCATCGACTGGGGCTTCGGCGAGCTCATCGCGCTCGGCTCGCTCCTCGTCGAGGGCACCCCGGTGCGCCTCGTCGGTCAGGATGCCCGCCGCGGCACGTTCGTCTCTCGCCACGCCGTCTTCCACGACCGCGAAAACGGCCAGGAGTGGCTGCCGCTGGCGAACCTGTCGGAGAACCAGGCGAAGTTCTGGATCTACGACTCGCTCCTGTCGGAGTACGCCGCCCTCGCGTTCGAATACGGCTACTCGGTCGAGCGCCCCGACGCGCTCGTGCTCTGGGAGGCCCAGTTCGGCGACTTCGTCGACGGCGCCCAGACGGTCATCGACACGTTCATCTCGAGCGCCGAGCAGAAGTGGGGCCAGCGCTCCTCGGTCGTGCTGCTGCTGCCGCACGGCTACGAGGGCCAGGGCCCCGACCACTCGTCGGCGCGCATCGAGCGCTTCCTGCAGCTCGCGGCGGAGGACAACATGACGATCGCGCGTCCGTCGACGCCGGCGTCGTACTTCCACCTGCTGCGCCGTCAGGCGTACGCCCGGCCGCGTCGCCCGCTCATCGTCTTCACGCCGAAGTCGATGCTGCGACTGCGCGGGGCGACGAGCGAGGTCGCGGACTTCACGAACGGCCGGTTCGAGCCGGTGCTCGACGACGCGCGCATCCAGGACCCGGCCGCCGTGCAGCGCGTGCTGCTGCACGCGGGCAAGATCCACTACGACCTCCTCGCCGAGGCGGAGAAGAGCGGGCACGCGGAGAAGTTCGCCCTCGTGCGGCTCGAGCAGTACTACCCGCTCGCCGAGGACGCCCTCAACGCCGCGCTCGACCGCTACCCCAACGCGGAGCTCGTGTGGGTGCAGGAGGAGCCGGAGAACCAGGGAGCCTGGCCGTTCATCAACCTGGAACTCGTGAAGCACCTGCGCGGCCGCACGATCTCGGTCGTGTCGCGTCCGGCATCCGCCGCGACCGCGACGGGTTCGTCGAAGCGCTCCGCCGCCGAGCAGACCGACCTGCTCGCGCGGGCGTTCGCGCTCTAAGCAGTCAGCCGGAACGCCCGTCGCCCTCCGGGGTGGCGGGCGTTCCGCGTTCCGGACGGCGTGGCGCCGACGCGCGCGGCGCGGCGTCAGGCGCGGCGTGGCGTCAGGCGGGGACGTCGGAGATGCGGGCGAGGATGGCGGCGCGCAGCTCCTCGGGCGCCTTCTCCTGGCACGCCTTCTGCATCTTGAGGGTGAGCGTGAGCCCCACGAGGTGCTCGGTCGTGCAGTCCTCGCAGTTCTCGAGGTGCTCGCTGATGTCCTGGAAGTCCTGCTCCGAGAGCTCGCGGTGCAGGTACTCCTCCAGCTCGGCCTTCGCCTTGTCGCAGCCGCAGTCGGTCATCTCTTGCTCCTGGTGGCGGGGGCGGGAATCGCGATGCCGCGCTCGCGCGCGTAGTCCGCGAGCAGGTCGCGGAGCATCCGGCGGCCACGGTGCAGCCGGCTCATCACGGTTCCGACGGGTGTCTTCATGATGTCGGCGATCTCCTGGTAGGAGAATCCCTCCACGTCGGCGAGGTAGACGGCGAGGCGGAAGTCCTCGGGGATCGACTGCAGCGCCTCCTTGACGTCGGAGTCGGGCAGGTGGTCGATCGCCTCGGCCTCGGCGGACCGCGTCGTGCGACCCTGCGTGATCGACTCCGCTCCCCCGAGCTGCCAGTCCTCGAGGTCGTCGATCGCACCCTGGTAGGGCTCCCGCTGGCTCTTGCGGTAGCCGTTGATGAAGGTGTTGGTGAGGATGCGGTAGAGCCAGGCTTTGAGGTTGGTGCCCTGCTCGAAGCTCTGGAAGGCCGCGTAGGCCTTGACGTAGGTCTCCTGCACGAGGTCGCCCGCATCCGCGGGATTGCGCGTCATGCGCAGCGCCGCCGCGTACAGCTGGTCCATGTACTGCAGCGCCTGGTCCTCGAACAGCTTCCGCAATTCGGGCGCCGGCTGGGTGTCGGTCATCGCCGAGAAGTCTAGTTCCGCGCGCTCCAGGGCAGCCGAGAGGTCGGCCGGGCGTTCCAGGAGGGCGGAGGGCATATCGTTGACAACCGATGGTGGATCCGACGTATTCCGCGCCCGTGGCGACCGCTCCGCTGGACGCGCGCCTCTCCATCCCGGGGTCGAAGAGCCTCACCAACCGCGAACTCGTGCTCTCGGCCCTCGCCGAGCGGCCCTCCGTGCTGCACGCACCCCTGCGCGCCCGCGACACGCTCCTCATGGCGGAGGCCCTGCGCTCCCTCGGCACGGGCATCGAGGACGGCGACGACGGGTCGTGGATCGTGACGCCCGGTCTGCTCGCGGGCGGGGTCGACATCCACGCGGGGCTCGCCGGAACCGTCATGCGCTTCATCCCGCCGGTCGCTGCCCTCGCCGAGGGCGCCGTGACGCTCGACGGCGACGCGCACGCCCGCAAGCGCCCGATGCACACGACGATCGCGTCGCTGCGCGCCCTCGGGGTCGAGGTCGACGACGGCGGCCGGGATGCCCTGCCCTTCGCCATCCGCGGCACCGGGGAGGTCGACGGCGGCGAGCTCACGATCGACGCGTCGGCGTCGAGCCAGTTCGTGTCGGGGCTGCTGCTCGCGGCCCCGCGCTTCCGGAACGGGCTCGTGCTGCGCCACGCGGGCGAGCACCTGCCGAGCCTGCCGCACATCGAGATGACCCTCGCGGTGCTGCGCGACCGCGGCGTGACGGTCGCCAACCCCGAGCCGACGGTGTGGGTCGTCGAGCCCGGCCCGATCGCCGGTCGCGATCTCGCGGTCGAGCCCGACCTGTCGAACGCCGGGCCGTTCCTCGCCGCCGCGATCCTCGCGGGCGGCCGCGTGACGATCACCGGCTGGCCGGCATCCACGACCCAGGTCGGCGACCTGTTCCGCACCCTCCTCCTCCGGTTCGGGGCCTCGTCCGTGAGCCTGTCGAGCGACGGCGAACTGCAGGTGGATGGCGGTGCCGGCTACCGCGGCGGCGTGCGGTGGGCGGGGGTCGACCTCGACCTCTCCGAGGGCGGCGAGCTCGCCCCCACGTTCGCGGCCCTCGCGGCCCTCGCCACCACGCCATCCCGGATCACCGGCATCGGACACCTCCGCGGCCACGAGACCGACCGCCTCGCGGCCCTCGCCGCCGAGCTCGACGCCCTCGGCGGACGCGTCCGCGAGCTGCCCGACGGCCTCGCGTTCGAGCCCGCCCCCCTGCACGGCGGCCCGTGGCGCGCCTACGCCGACCACCGGATGGCGACCACCGGCGCGCTGCTCGGCCTCGTCGTGCCCGGCGTCGAGGTCGACGACATCGCGACGACGTCGAAGACCCTTCCCGACTTCCCCGGCATGTGGGGGTCGATGCTGTCGTGAGCTGGCTGCCGCCCGACGAGGACGACGACGAGGGCTTCGAGTCCTGGGACGAGTCCGACGTGCGGGTGCGCCCCAACCCGAAGGGCAACAAGCCGCGCACGAAGCAGCGCCCCACCCACGAGGACGCCGTCGACGCCCGCGTGCTGAGCGTCGACCGGGGCCGCTACACCGTGCTCGTCGACGAGGACTCCGGCGACGAGCGCACCGTGACCGCGACGCGCGCCCGGGAGCTCCGCACCCAGGCGATCGTCACGGGCGACCGGGTCGACCTCGTCGGCGACACGTCGGGGGCCGAGGGGTCGCTCGCGCGGATCGTGCGCATCCAGCCCCGCACGACGCTCCTGCGCCGCAGCGCCGACGACACGGATGCCGTCGAACGGGTCATCGTCGCCAACGCCGACCAGCTCCTGATCGTCGTCGCCGCCGCCAACCCCGAGCCGCGCCCGCGCCTCGTCGACCGCTACCTCGTCGCCGCCTACGACGCGGGCATCGCCCCGCTCCTCGTCATCACGAAGACCGACCTCGCCGACCCGGAGCCATTCCTGGCGAACTTCAGCGCCCTCGACATCCCCGTCGTGCGTTCCGCTCAGGGCGCGTGGCCGATCGCCGAGCTCGCCCCGCTCCTCGCCGGTCACACGACCGTCGCCGTCGGGCACTCCGGCGTCGGCAAGTCGACGCTCGTCAACGCGCTCGTGCCGGGCACCGACCGCGCCGTGGGGCACGTCAACGAGGTCACCGGTCGCGGGCGCCACACGTCGTCGTCGACCGTCTCGCTGCGCGTGCCGACGGGCGGCTGGATCATCGACACCCCGGGGGTGCGCTCCTTCGGCCTCGGGCACGTCGACCCCGCCAACATCCTGCACGCCTTCCCCGACCTCGCGGCCGTCGCCGAGGAGTGCCCGCGCGGCTGCACGCACCTGCCCGACGCGCCCGACTGCGAGCTCAACGACGCCGTCGCCGACGGTCGGCTCCCCGCCGCGCGCGTCGACTCGCTCCAGCGCCTCCTCGCGACCCTCGCGGGGTAGCTTGGACGGGTGACCTTCACTCTCGCCGACGACCTCGCGGTCGCCCTCGTGCTCGCCGCCGAGGCCGACCTCGTCTCGATCGACCGCTACCGGTCGCAAGACCTCGACGTGCAGCTCAAGCCCGACCGCTCGCAGGTGACGGATGCCGACACCCGCGTCGAGCGGATCGTGCGCGAGCACCTCGCCCAGGCCCGTCCCGACGACGCGGTGCTCGGCGAAGAGTACGGCGTCGTCGGCTCCGCCCGTCGGCAGTGGATCATCGACCCGATCGACGGCACGAGCAACTTCGTGCGTGGCGTACCGATCTGGGGGGCCCTCATCGCCCTCGTGATCGACGGACGCCCCGAGGTGGGCGTCGTGAGCGCGCCCGCCCTCGGCCGCCGCTGGTGGGCCGCGACCGGGCACGGGGCGTGGCTGCAGGAGGAGGGGCACGAGCCGCGCCGCCTGCACGTGAGCGGCATCGACGACCTCGCGTCGGCATCCCTGTCGTACAACTCGCTCAAGCACTGGGACCAGTACGGCCGCCTCGACCAGCTCGTCGGGCTCAGTCGCGCGGTGGAGCGCACGCGGGCCTACGGCGACCTGTGGTCGTACATGCTCCTCGCCGAGGGCGCGATCGACATCGCGGGCGAGTTCGACGTCAAGGCGTGGGACATCGCCGCGCTCCTGCCGATCGTGCGGGAGGCGGGCGGCACGGTCACCGACGTGGAGGGCCGCCAGGACGCCCTCGACGCCCTCTCGGTGCTCGCCACCAACGGCCTCCTCCACGACGAGGTCGTCGCCCGACTGGCCCGCTGAGCCGGCTCCGGAAGCCCTACACTGGCGCCGTGGACGGAACCCGGATCCGACCGCTCCCCGCACTCGGCGCCGCGATCCTCGCGTTGACGCTGCTGAGCGGTTGCAACGCCCTCGAGGGGTTCCTCGCGCCCGCCGCCGTGACCGACCACGACGTCTTCACGATCTCCGTCGGCGACTGCCTCGACGACGCCGACGTCGGAGCCGAGGTCGTCACCGTGCCGATCGTCGACTGCTCCGAGCCGCACGACTCCGAGGTCTTCGCCCGCACCGAGGTCGCGGGCGACACGTTCCCCGGGGCGGACGAACTCGAGGCACGCCTCACGGAGTTCTGCCAGGGCGAGGCGTTCACCGACTTTCTCGGCGTGCCCTACGTCGAGTCGGAGTACTACACGGGCGGCTACTACCCGACGGCCTCGAGCTGGGCCAGCGGAGACCGGGAACTGCTCTGCACCGTCCGCGACGAGGGCGCCCGCACGACCGGATCGCTCGAAGGCGCCGAGGCCGCCGAGGACTGAGCGGTCAGGATGCCGGGGTCGCGACCACCCGCTGGCGCTGCGTGCCGAGACCGTCGACCGCGAGCTCGACGACGTCGCCGGGCGCGAGGAACCGCGGCGGGGTGAATCCCGCGCCGACGCCCGGCGGAGTGCCCGTCGCGATGAGGTCGCCCGGCTCGAGCCGCAGGAACCGGCTCACGTAGCGCACGAGCGTGACCGGATCCACCATCATCGTCGCCGTCGAGCCGTCCTGCCGCAGCTCCCCGTTGACGTGCGTCGTCATCCGCAGGTCGCGCAGGTCGGCGAACTCGTCGGGCGTCGCCAGCCACGGCCCCGTCGGGCAGAACGTCGGCGCCGACTTGCCCTTGAGGAATTGGCCCGCGCGCTCCTGCTGGAACTCCCGCTCGCTCACGTCGTTAACGAGCACGTAGCCGGCGATGGCATCCGCCGCCGCCGCGTCGTCGGGGAGGTCGAACGCCGCGCGCCCGAGCACCACGCCGACCTCGACCTCGTAGTCGGTCTTACGCGCGTCGCGGGGCACGAGGATGTCGTCGTCGGGACCCGAGATCGAGTTCGGCGACTTGCTGAACAGCAGCGGCTCCGGCGGCACCTCGAGCCCGATCTCGGGGGCGTGCGCGGCGAAGTTCATGCCGACGCCGATGATCTGATGCGGACGGGCGATCGCCGACCCGATGCGCTCCCCCGCGAACTCCGCGACGCGGCCCGCCGCCACCCGGGCGGTCACCTCGGGCCGTAGCCCCGCGATGCCGAGACCGCCGAAGAAGCGCTCGTCGAAGTCGGGTGTGAGGTCGGACACGTCGACGTAGTGGGTCTCGCCGACGCGCACCACGGGCCGCTCGGCTCCGGGCTCTCCGATGCGCATGAGTCTCATCGGGCCATCCTTCCCGTCACAGTCCTTCCGGCGGCAGCAGTTCGGGGCGGACCCGGCGCGTGCGCTCCACCTGCTGCTCGCGACGCCACGCCGCGATCGCGGCGTGATTGCCGCCGAGCAACACGGGCGGGGTCTCGAGCCCACGCCAGACGGCGGGCTTGGTGTAGCTCGGGTACTCGAGCAGCCCGTCCTCGTGGCTCTCCTCGACGAGGCTGTCGGGATTTCCGACGACGCCCGGCACGAGCCGGCCCGCCGCCTCGATCATCGCCATCGCCGCGACCTCGCCCCCGTTGAGCACGTAGTCGCCGAGGCTCAGCTCGAGCACCTCCGCGCGCGTGCGGGTGTGGTCGATGACGCGCTGGTCGATGCCCTCGTAGCGTCCGCAGCAGAACACCAGGTGGGGCTTCGTGCTCAGGTCGCGGGCCATCGGCTGCGTGAACAGGCTGCCCGCGGGCGTGGTGAACACGACCGTGCTCTCGGGCGTGAGAAGGGCATCCAGCGCCTCCCCCCACGGCTCGGGCTTCATCACCATGCCCGCGCCGCCACCCGCGGGGGTGTCGTCGACGGTGCGGTGCCGGTCGTGCGTGTAGTCGCGCAGATCGTGCACGCGGATGTCGAGCGCCCCCGACTTGCGGGCCTTGCCGAGCAGCGACACGTCGAGCACCGAGAAGAACTCGGGGAAGATCGTCACGACGTCGATGCGCACCCATTCAGGCTATCCGGGCCGACGAACTCTGCCTCTCATGCGGCGGCGTCTGCACTCGGACGACGCCCTCCTCCCCAGGGCAGAGTTGCGCGGGCCCCTCCGCAAACCGAAGCCCGACGGCCTCCGCGCCGGGTGCGAGCGGCAGTGTCGCGGGGTGGCCATCTACTCGACCCGGCAACTCGCAGAACGCGGCATCGCGCGGGACCGGATCTCTGCTCTCGTCCGCAGCGGCGAACTCACTCGCCTGCGGCGAGGACGCTACGCGACGGCGGGGGCCGATCCGATGCTCGTCGCCGCGGTCGCCGCGGGCGGACGCCTCAGTTGCGTCTCCGCGCTCGCGCGGGCGGGCGCCTGGACGATGCCCGGCCACGGAGTGCACGTCCGCGTATCGGCGGGTGCCGCGGTGCGCGCGCAGTCCCACGTGGGGCTGCATCGCACGCGGGAGAGGCTGGGCGACAGCCGCCTCGTCGACGAACTCGAGACCGCGTACGGACTGGCGATGGCCTGTCTCGATCTCCGGGCCGCGATCGTCGTGACGGACTCCGTGTTGAACCGGCGGCTCCTGACACCGGTCGTGGTCGAGCGCACCCTCCAGCGCACACCGCGTGGTCGTGCCATCCTGCGGAGAGCGGACGCCTCGGCCGAGTCGGGAATCGAGACCCTCGCCCGACTCGCGCTCCGCCGTCGGAACCTCCGGGTACGGACGCAGGTGCTGATCCCGCCGGTCGGTCGCGTCGATCTGCTCATCGGAGACCGGTTGATCCTCGAGACCGACGGTCGCGAGTGGCACAGCGACTTCGAGCGGGATCGGGCCCGAGACCGCGCACTGACCGCGCTCGGGTACATCGTCCTTCGCGCGAGCTACCGGCAGGTGATGCACGAGTGGCCGCTCATCGAGGAGCAGATCGCCGTGCTGGTCCGCCGACGCGAGCACCTGTGGCGACGAACTCTGCCTCAGGGGCGTCGGCATCCACCGAGCACCGGGGCAGCCTCGTGAGAGGCAGAGTTAGGACGCGCTATCGGGGGACGCACTGTCGGGGGCCGGCTCGTCGTCGGGAAGCTCTTCGAAGAGCCCGGCGGGCGGGGTGAGGGTGACCGTGCCCGCGGCGAGGTCGACCGTCGGCACGATCGCCGACACGAACGGCACGAGCACCTCGCCGGAACCGGTGTCGACGGCGAGGAGGTCCTGCGCGGGGAGGTGGTCGACGCGGGCGACGCGTCCGACGTCGACGCCGTCGCGTACGGCGCGGAGTCCGACGAGCTGGTGGTCGTACCAGGCGTCGGGCTCGGCGGGCAGTTCGGCGGCGTCCTGGTCGACCCAGAGGATGGCGCGCACGAGCGACTCGGCCGCGGTGCGGTCGTCGACGTCGACGAAGAAGCCGACGGGCTGGCTGTTGTACCAGCGCAGCTCACGCAGCTCGAGCGTCTTGCCGTGCCACGGGGACGACGTGGGCACCTGGAGGCTGAACGTCGCGCCCGGGACGAAGCGGCGCTCCGGCTCGTCGGTGAAGAGCTCGAGCTTGAGCGCGCCCTTCAGCCCGTGGGCCTTGAGGAGGCGTCCGACCCGAAGCTGCGTCGTTCCGGGGGGAGGGGACTTGCGGGCGCTCACGCCTCGTCGGTGTCGACGACGTCGACACGCACGCGCTGCCCGTCGGCGAGAGCCGTGACGAGCGTGCGGAGGGCCTTGGCTGTGCGCCCCGACCGGCCGATGACACGGCCGAGGTCGTCGGGGTGGACCCGCACCTCGAGCAGCTCGCCGCGGGAAGACGTCGACGAGTCGACACGGACGTCGTCCGGGTTGTCGACGATCCCCTTGACGAGGTGCTCGAGGGCGGATGCCAGCATGACTTAGTTCTCGTCGCCCTCGGCGGCGGGCGCGTCGGCCGGAGCCTCCTCCGAACCGGCGGCCTCGTCGACCGCGGCCTCGGACTCGGTGACGGCGGGGGTCTCCTCGGCGGGAGCCTCGACCTCGGCCGACTCGGCCGGCGCCTCCTCGGTGGCCTCCGCCTTCGGCGCGGCCTTCTCGGCCTTGGGCTTCAGGACGGGCTTCTTCTTCTCGTCGACCGAGAACGGCACGGCGGCCTCCTTGGTCTTGATGGTGCTCTTCGCACCCTTCTCGCCCTTGAAGACGCCCCAGTCGCCCGAAAGCTTGAGGAGCGCG
>Ga0065721_10053038_pt1 | contig 10657 bp, 8 predicted proteins | sample Mesricmetagenome_FD_59108 | JGI IMG/M metagenome (GOLD analysis project Ga0065721, IMG submission 59108) | Mesophilic microbial community from rice straw/compost enrichment Sample: eDNA_1 v2 (version 2) | ecosystem: Engineered > Solid waste > Grass > Composting > Bioreactor | place: USA: Davis...
GCAGCCTCTCCTCCCGCAGTCGCTTCTCCAGCCGCTCGCGCCGCCGCCGCAGCGACTGGTAGATCGCCTCGGGCGAGGAGGCGAGGCGCCGCTGGAGCGCGGTCAGCGCGAACCCGACGTTGCGCTTGGAAGTGCCGTTCGCGATTTCGTCCGCCCTATTGAACTCGTCGGAGACGTAGGACGACACCGCCGCGTACAGCTTCGCCTCCGCGTCGGAGAGCGAGTACGGGACGGTGTAGGCGATGCGCTCGGGAAACAGCGGCGTCCCGTCGAAGCGGACCAGCTTCTCCTTGACGAGACGGCGCATGAGGTCGGAGGCGTCCTCCGCATGGACGCCATCGCGGTAACGGCCCTCGAAGCGGTCGCCGTCGAGCAGCGCGAGGAAGAGCTGGAAGTCCGCCTCCTTGCCATTGTGCGGGGTCGCGGTCATCAGCAGAAAGTGGCGGGCGTTCTCCGACAGGAGCTGACCCAATCGGTACCGCTTCGTGTACTTGATCTCGGAGCCGACCACCGTGGCGGCGAGCTTATGGCTCTCGTCGCAGACCACGAGGTCCCAGTCCACCGCCTTTAACTTCGCCTGCATCTCCTCGTCGCGGGACAGCTTATCGAGGCGGGCGATGCAGAGCGGGTGCTCGGTGAACCAGTTGCCTGAGTGCGCAGCCCGCGCCGCATCGTTCGTGAGGATGTCGAAGGGCAGATCGAACTTGCGGTACAACTCGTCCTGCCACTGCTCGACCAGCGAGCCAGGGGCTACGATCAGGCAACGGCGCAGGTCGCCGCGGGCCATCAACTCTTTGATGAGCAGGCCCGCCTGGATAGTCTTGCCAGAACCTGGATCGTCGGCGAGCAGAAAGCGGAGCGGCTGGCGCGGGATCATCTCCTCGTAGACCGCCGTGATCTGGTGCGGGAGCGGGATGATCTGGGATGAGTGGACCGCGAGGAGCGGGTCAAACAGGTGGGCGAGGCGGATGCGCAGTGCCTCGAATACGAGGCGGAACCGCTCCCCGTCGGCAGTGAAAGACAGGAGCGTCCCTGCCTCCACAATTTCGAGGTCCCCTTCCTGATCGCGGTAGACCAGTTCGGTCCCTGGCCGCCCCGCGCTGTCCTTGTAGGTGACCTCGCAGATGTCGTCGGCGTGTCGCTTCACGTCCACGACGGTGACGGCCTCGTTCGGGACGATCCCGCGGACGCGGGCACCTTTTGTGATCTCTTCCAGTTTCGCAGCCAAAACGCATGACCTCCGATGGTAGTGGCTGGCTGTCTGGATCAAGGTCCGTTCGGGCCAGCAACGTAGACTGCTCGCTCACGGCGGCAGACGGAAAGGGAGATTGCAATAATTGTACGCAGAATCGGGTCTGGCTGGCAAACGCGCGACAAAATGCCAGGGTGTCACGCCGCGGGGCGAGAAGGCGGTGTTATCGCTCCCATGTGCTTGGGGCGTTTTCAACCGCCATGAACGTTGCCAATGCCTTCGCCGCCGCCACAGGCGGGTACCCGACTGTACCAGGCGACTGGGTTTCCGCCACCGCCCTACGACCGCTCCTGCAGGACGACCCCTGCCTGGTCTGGCTCCGCTATCACGGTGCTAACCATGGCTTCGAGAAGGATGTCGGGGAACACTCGTTCCTGGACTGGATCAGCGAAGTCGCGGGGCAGTTCGAGGACGAGTGGGTGCGGCGCATGGCACCCGAGGCCGTGCGGGCGAACGAGCGGGATACCGACGTGACCGACGCCGCGGCGGTGCGGAGGACGCTGGAACTCATGGCCCGCCCCGACGTGAGGGTGATCGCCAAAGCCGCGCTCTGGCTGGCCGAGATTGGCGCGTATGGCACGATGGACCTGCTCGCCCGCGCCTCGTGGCTGAGGGAAACGTTCCCACGCCTCCGCGCCTGTCTGAAGGGGGAGCGCGACCACTGGGTCGTGCTGGACGCCAAGTTCATGTCGGGGCTGGATACCATCCCGAAGAAGGAAGCCCTGCGGCTCGCATCCGCGCAGGTCAGGCTCTACAGCTACATCGTCGGCCGCCTGCAGGGGGTGATGCCGTCCCACGCCCTCCTCGTCACCCGCGACCGCGTGGCCGACCCGCTCCCCGTCGAGGTCGAACACGAACCTGACGGCCCGCTCGACCCATTCCTCGCGGACCTGATCGCCGAGTGCAGGCACATCAAGAGGTTCGGCGGGCGCTACACCCCTTGGACTTGCCCAATCGTCACCCCGAACTGGCGCAACAAGAAGGACGCGCCATGGAGCGAGGCGAAGCGGCGCATTCTGGAGGAACACTGGCCGCATACGCCCCTGGAGGTCCTTCCTGGTATCGGTGACGTCCAGGCAGCCGCCCTGCGCGGGCTGGGGTTCGCGTCCGTCGAAGTACTGCTCGCCCGCGACCCAGACGGGAGTAAATGGGCGGGGAACATCCCGCGATTCGGCCCGTCGCGGGAAAGCCACCTGCGGGCCGTCCTAACGGCCAACGCGACGGGACGACCGACGCCCATTCCCGCCGATGCCGTCCCGCGACGGCGGCGCACCGAACTTTACTGCGACTTCGAGTTCCTTTCCTCGTGCCACCCCGATTTCGACCGCGACTGGCCCGAACTGAACGGGCGCGAGATGGTGTTCATGATCGGGGTGGGTTGGGAGGAGGCAGGCGGATGGCGGTTCCGCCGATTCGCCGCGACGGACGAATGCGCCGCCGCCGAGCGGGGCATGTGGCGGCAGTTCCTCGCCTTTCTCCGAAAACGCGGCGTGAGCATCGGGGAGGACGTGGATAACGAGACAGTCCTGTTCCATTGGTCGCCCGCCGAGCGGGTGCAGGCGCGGCGGGCGGCGGAGCGGCTCGACCTGCCCGAACTGGAAGAGCTGCCATGGCTGGACCTGCGGGAGTCCTTCACACGGGGACAAATCGCACTTCCAGGTCACTGGAGTTACGGGCTGAAGGAGGTGGCGCGGGCTGTCGGTGACTGGTCATCCGACCATGCCGTTGCCTACCCCGACGGACTGGGCGAGGGTTTGAGCGCGATGGTCGCGGGATGGCGGGCCTATGAGCAGGCGGAACCTCGGTCGAGTCGGGAAATGAAACTGATCGGCTGCTACCTGGAGGTGGATTGCCGAAGCCTCAAAGCCGTCCTGGATTGGCTGCGCTATGAAGCCGCCTCTCACGGTGAATGGAAGGCGTCACATCGCTCTGCACGCTGCCGTAGGGTACGGCAAAACCCACTAATATTACCTGTTAATGGCCAACTCCTCCAACAATCCGTGACATTTGCTCCATTTGTGAACGAAGTCGGGGGGAGGCTGACGGGGCAGCCGCAGGGCAATGCTGAACCCATCTGTCAAAATATGCCTTTCGCTGCCGAAAACGCAGCACTGGAGACACTATGCACGCATCGCATCTGAGCTATGACGCCGACTGGACGGAGGGAGACTACCTCTACCTCAACCACGCGCTGTCCGTCGTCAGGGAGGAATGGGCCGCCTACACTCTGCTCCTCGACAAGATGGACGCCGAGAACCCGACCGAGGTCCGCATCCTCGATGATGCCCGCACCCGCGCCTTCGACGCCACGGACGATCTCGTAGCCCTGTTCCACGAAACAGCGGCGGCCCGCGCCGAACTGAAAAGGACCACGATCTAAAGACTCAACTGCCGCCGCTCGGGTGGGCGGCGGCAGTTGAGTCAGGAGAAGACGCATGAAACCTGTCAGCATCGCCTACGAGTACGCGGAGACGCGGAACTACGCTTACAACAGCATCCGCGTCGGCCAGCGGGTCGAGGTCGAACTCGAAGAGGGAGAAACGGCGACTGCGAAGCTGGACTGGCTGAAAGACTATGTCCAACAGCGGGTCAAAGACGACGCCGACGAGGCGCTGCGTTCATTCGTGGAATGGAGCGACGAGGAGAGCGCCCGCCGTTTCGTTCAGGGGACGAGGAAGAGGTAGCAGGATGACGCAGATAGGAATACGTCCGTTGCGGGGAGCCGTCGTTCCCATGAGCGCGATCAAGACCTGGAAGTCGCAGCGACTCGGCCCGCTCCTGCAGGTCATGGCGGTCTGCAATGACGGTCAGGAGCGAGAGGTGCTGTTCGTCAGACGACGTGCCGAAGCGTTGGCCGCGATTCGCTGGCTGCAGGAGCAGGCGGAGGCGGCGCGGCAACAGGAACGCGGGAGAGTTCTCCTTGAAGCCCGCGATGCAGTCCATGTCGGCCGCCGCGAGGTAGCAAACCAGGCTGCGTGATCCTCAGCGGCACTCGCCTGAGACTCCAGGACGGCACCTCTTACGTTGCCGCCTGGAGTCTCGGCTCTACGCACAGCGATTGGGGCGGTACAGAAGGTGTGACCGAACCTTCTTCTGCTGTTGGTTGGGCATGAATGCCGTAGTAGTCGCCTCGTAACGATTTAGGGCCGCCTCACCTTCTGCGCCGATTTCATCAAGGAGCGCCGATTTTGCCAGTTTCAGGAGGGACCTCACCGCACTCCCTACTTTCTCGTGAGATTTGGCAGCGACGGCGATGCGATTGCGAACGGGCGGGGCCTCCGCATCCCGCCACGCGCGAACCCAGGCCGCCGCCTCAAGTCTCGCCTGCATCTCAGGTTCCATAGACGCCAGTAACACACGGCGTCTTTCTTCCGCCTCCTGCCGCTGGGCAGCGATTGCTCGATCCCGTGCCTCTTCGTCCGCGCGGCGGCCTGCGATGTGGGCGGCGGAGGCGCGTTCTTTCGCCGCCCGTTGAGCCGTCTGGGACGGCCCCCAGTCCTCCGCAATCGCTTGCCGAAGCAATCCTGCGGGATTGCGGACCGACTGGCCGCGTACCGCATAGTCAGACAAATGCCCCTCGAACGCCGCCACCTGACGGGCGCATCGCTCGCCCCCCCACCGCTTGAGCCAGGCGCGGGCCGTGCCCTCGGTCGTGTAGCGACGCATCCTGGAAAGAACTTCCTCGTCTCCTACGGCAACGGGGCTGTCTGCCTCTGCGACCCCCTGTGTCGACTCCACAACAACGGGGGCAGATCGCCCTGGTGCAGTCTCGTATCGCGCATCTGCTGTTGTTGAAATCTCGTTCGGAGTCTTGCGGGGATTCTCCGATTCCTTAATGGCGCACGTTTGATCGGGAGGGGGGGACACGTTGGAACGTGAGGGGGTACCACTCTCAAACGTGAGGGGCGGCGCGTTTACCTGTGGCGGAGCCTCTCGACCGTCGGCAACCTCGGTTACCCCCTCACGTCCTAACGTGAGGGGGTAACAGGCCGTCGGTTCGTATGAAGGCGTAGGAAGAGCGCACATCTCGCGCATGACCTCAGGTTCAAGAGTGAGAAAGACTACGTTGTACGCCCAGTTCCTCGGACCAACCTCTACCTTATCAACGATTTCGCGGCGAACCACGCCGCGCCGTACCAGGAAAGAGACGTTGTCCTGCACCTGTCGCCGCGTTAGGCCGAAACGACGAGCCAGGGCCTCGTAGTTGGCCTGGTAGCGTTCTCCTCTGAACTTGTTTCGGGCGCTGGTCACGGTTCCCGTCGCTGAGTCATGTTCGACCACAGGGCGGTGCCAGTAAAGTAGTTCCGCCAGCAGAACGATGGCGACGAGATTCGGGGCGCCCGCGTTCGTTCGCAGCCGCGGGCACTGGTACCACGCGTGGGGCGTGACGTTCCCTTCGAGGTGCAGTTCTCCGACCGCTCGGACGGCGGGAGATAGTCGTCCCGTGCTGTATGATTGGTTCATGCCTGCCGCGCCTCCGACGCGGTGGGAGCAGGGGTGCGCGGGAGGGGACCAGCCTCCCGCGCACTCTGACTATGCGAGTTGTGACGGCGCATTGAGCCGCCATCCCTATCCCCTTAGAAGGAATCTGCGGAGGTGGCTTACCGTATGGGGGACCGCTGCCGCATCTGTCGCATGGCACGGGCGCGTGAGAGCGTAGCTTTGTTGCGCCCGTCCCCGTCGAGTTCCGCCACAACGACCTCGGGGGGGAGGGACGGAGAGCGCAGGTCTGCGTAATCCCGCATCGCTTCGGCGGGCCGCTCCGACGCGAAGGTGTAGATCAGTGTCGTGGATGCCTGAGAATGCCCGAGGGAGGCGGACAAGCTGCGCAGGTCCATGCCCTTGGCAAGACATCGGGTGGCATAAGCACGGCGCATGGCGTGGAACTGGATATTGTCGTGGTCGGACAGACCAGCACGGGCCTTGGTCTGGTCCAGCAATTGCCGCAGACCCGTCTCGCCCATCCGACGCTGAGGATCATACGCCCAAAGCCAGTCGTAGCGGGCCTTCACCTTCGCCCGCTCGCGCAGCCATTCGGCAAGCGCGACCATACACGCCTGGTTCGGGTACAGCAGGCGGGACTTTCGACCTTTGCCGCTCGCGATCAGAAGTGTTCGGGAATCGAGGCTCACATCCTGAACTCGCAGGTCCATCAGTTCCTTGAACCGCACTCCGCAGTAAATCAGAACGGAGAGGATCGCGCGGTCGCGGGCTACCAGCTTCGGGTCGGCCTGACGCTCGGCGGCGGAGAGGAGCTGGGCAAGTTCCTGGTCGGAGGCCAGCGGGCGGTTCGCGGCGTCCTTCTTCGGGAGCGTGATGGCGAGGGCTGGGTTCTCCTTGAGGAGTTGGTTCTCAAGGCAATACTGCCCGAGGGAGCGCATCGGGGCGAATGCGCTGTGGATGGTGCGCGGCCTCAGCCCCCGCTTGGAGAGCGAGTACATCCAGCGGCGCAATACGGGAGTGCAGAAGCGGAGCGTGAACTGGACTTCCACCTTCTCCGCGTCGGCCCACTGCTGGAACATGGAGAGCCAGGAGCGGTACGCCAGGCAGGTGCGCTCCGTGTAGTTGCGCTCGTGGCGCATGAACTCGGCGTAATCGCGAACGACATCGCTAAAAAGCATTAATGCCTCCCCTCGTGCGGTGGTTTACACCGCGCAAGTGGAGGCATCTAATCCTGGAGTCGCGACCTCGGCCCTGCAAAGCCGAGACTTACACCCATGAGATGGGCAGTACAGGATTTGAACCTGTGACCTCTTCCGTGTCAAGGAAGCGCTCTACCCCTGAGCCAACCGCCCGTGAAGAACAAACGGCAGTATACGGCGGATTCGGAGGGGCGTCAACCCCGAAGCGGCGGAAGCGAGCACTCAGAACTCGACGACGGCTTTGAGGACGCGGCTTTCCGGGGCGAGCAGGGATTCGAACGCGCCGGGCAGGTCGGGGGCGGGGATGCGGTGCGTGACCCACGGGGCAGTGTCGATCTGGCCGGCTTCCATCAGGGCGAGGATGCGCGAAAAATCGGACGGGGTGCTGTTGCGGCTCGCCTGCAGGGTGATCTCCCGGCGGTGAAAGTCCGGGTCGTGGAAGGTGACGTCGCCCGGAAACAGGCCGATGAAGGTCAGGCGCCCGCCGTGTGCCACGTAGCGGAAGGCTTCGTGCATGGACGCCGGATTGCCCGTGGCGTCGAAGACGGCGGTGGGCAGGTCGCCGTTTGTGAGGTACGTCAGGTCGGCGAGGGTGGCGTCGGCATCAGGGGCGGACAGGGTGACGGTGACGCCGAAGGCGTCCCGCGCGAAGGCCAGCCGGTCGGGGTTCAGATCGCGGACGATAATCTGACCGGCGCCCCGGGCCTGGAGGAAGGGGAGGGTGGACAGGCCGATGGGGCCGGCGCCGATCACGAGCACCGTCTCACCCGGCTCCACGGCCGCCCGCTCCACCGCGTGCGCCCCGATGCCCAGCGTTTCCACCAGCGCCAACTGCTCCAGCGGGAGGACCTTCGAGGGGTGCAGTTTGTGCGCGGGGACGGTGAGGAGGTCCCGCATGCCGCCGTCGGTGTGGACGCCGAGCACTTTCAACGATGTGCAGCAGTTGGGCTTGCCCCGGCGGCAGGCGATGCACGCGCCGCAGTTCAGGTACGGCTCCACGGCGCAGCGGTCGCCTGCGGTCACGTTCGCGACGCCCTCCCCCACGGTGACGACTTCGACGCCCAGTTCGTGCCCGAGGATACGCGGGTAGCTGAAGAACGGCTGCCGCCCGCGAAAGGCGTGGTAGTCCGTGCCACAGATGCCGACCCGCCGCACGCGCACCAGCGCCTCGCCGGGACCGGGCGCGCCCGGCTCCGCCGTTTCCAAGAGCATCAGGCGCCTGGGCTCTTCCAGTGTCAGGGTCTTCATGCCTCAATGGCCTCCGAAAGGCGTACGGGCCGCCTGCCAAACCGGGCGACGTACTCATCGCGGGTAGAGACGAGCCGGACGGGCACCTTCTTGTCGTGGTGCAGAGCGATGTCGGAGAGCTTGTGGTCCAGGAACGGGTTGGCGAATCGCTCCAGGGTCTGGTGGGCGAACGCCTCGGCGTCCGGGACGCGGTCGCCCATCGTCGGCAGAACCTCCTCGAACAGGAGGCCGCGCACCCAGTCATTAATGGTTGGGTCGGCCAGCGCCTCGCGCACGAAGGTGATGTCGGGCCGGTGCTTGCGGCAGTAGGCCACGAGCGCCGTGTGCGCGCCGTTCAGGATGCGGACCTTGCGCAGGGCGTAGGGCGTGATGTCGGGCACGCGGTGGATCGCGGGATGATCCAGGAACTCCGTCCCGGGCCTATTCTCCACGGCCCAGAACGCATAAGGCTCGCAGACGGTGAGCAGGGGGTCTTCGGCCAGAAGGGGGTGCGCGGCGGGCCGGCCGGAGACGATGCGGTCCACCAGGGAGTTCGGCCAGGCGCAGCCGTCCGCGAGCCATTCGGCGAAACCGGCGTCCCGGTCCCAGCCCCAGAGGGCGGCCTGCTCCCGGACCAGCGCCTTCAACTTCTGGCCGTTCTGCTCGAAGAGTTCGCACGGCAGGAGGACGACGGGCGGTTGTCCGGCGTCAAAGCGCGCCTTGAGCAGCGCAAGTAGGCGCGCGGGAAACCCGTGCGGAGCGGCGGCGCCCTCGGCGGGCGGTCCTACCTCGTCGGCGGGGTCACGCACCAGTCCCGCCTCGGTGGTGTTGGAGAGGACAGCGCGCAGGTCCGGCGCGCAGGCGGCCTCGACCACCCGCGGCCACTCCGTCGCGGCGACAAAGGCCCGATCGATGCTTGCGACGATCTGGACCCGCTCGACCCTCTGGCCGTTCTCCAGCCCGCAGACCAGTACATAATAGCGCCCGCCCGCCTCGTTCAGCAGCCGCGCCCGCTCACCGTCCGTGGACTGGACGACGACGATGCGGAGAGAGCCCTCACCCCCGTCCCCTCTCCCGCGGCGGTAGAGGGGTGCCTGCTGCCGTATCAGGGCGGGCTTGGCGTGAAGCCGATACTGCCGATGCCCCAGGCACCCCTCTACCGCCGCGGGAGAGGGGACGGGGGTGAGGGCTGCTCCCTCCTGGTTCATCTCGTGGACGAACAGATCCGCGAAGGCGCGCAGGAAGTTACCGGCGCCGAACTGGAGGAGGGTGCCGCCGCCTGTGCTCACGTAATGACTCCGTCCTTAAAGAGGGCTATTTCGCGGTAGTGATTGTGCTCGTTGCGGGTCGCGTACTCGCCGCTCGCCGCTGCCAGCACCTGTGCCTGGAGTTCGTCCGCCAGCGTCTCCAGCGGGACGCCCTCGTCTACGAGGCGCCCGGCATCGAAGTCGATCCAGTGGGGCTTACGCCGCGCCAGGTCGCCGTTGGTGCTGATCTTGAGGGTGGGGACACAGGTGCCGAACGGCGTCCCGCGCCCGGTGGTGAACAGCACGAGCTGCGCGCCCGCCGCCGCCAGCGTGGTGCAGGAGACGACGTCGCTGCCCGGCCCCCAGGCCAGCGCCAGCCCCCCGCCCTGAAGGGAGGCGTCGGGGGGCAGGGGGACGCCGTAGTCAAGGACGTGGCGCACCGGGGCGCGCGTGCCGCCCTTCTGGATGCAGCCCAGGGACTTCTCCTCCAGGGTGGTAATGCCGCCCGCCTTGTTACCCGGGGCCGGGTTCTCGGAGATCGGCTCGTCGTAGCGCCGGAAGTAGTCCTTGAACCCGTTGATCATCCCCGCCACGGCGTCGAACGTCGCTTTGTCCGCGGCGCGGCGCATCAGCAGCCGCTCCGCGCCAAACATCTCGGGCACCTCGGTCAGGATCGATGTCCCGCCCCAGTCGCTCAGGCGGTCGGCCAGCACGCCCACCAGGGGGTTCGCGGTGAGGCCCGAGAAGCCGTCCGAGCCGCCGCACTTCATCCCTAGCACGAGACGGGACGCGGGCACCTCGCGGCGGACGTCACCGGCGCAGAGGTCGGCGAGTTCGGTCAGGTGCCGGACGGCCTCCTCCACCTCGTCGCCCGCCTCCTGCGCCGGGAAGTAGCGGACGCGGCTGGCGTCGGCGCAGCGGAGCGCGGCGATCTGCTCTTCCAGCTGGTTGTTTTCGCAGCCGAGGCCCATGAGCAGCAGCCCGCCGCAGTTGGGGTGCGCCGCCAGCGCCGCGATGACCCGCCGGGTGATGCCGAGGTCGTTCCCGATCTGGGCGCAGCCGTAGGGGTGCGTGAAGGCGTAGACGCCGTCCACCGGGCCACCGTTCGCGCGGGCGAGGCGCGCGTGCGCCCGGCGCGCGGCCTCCTCCGCCGCCCGGTTGATGCACCCGACGGTGCAGAGTATCCACAGTTCGTTACGCACGCCGACCCGCCCGTCCGCGCGGACATAGCCGCGGAAGGTGGGAGGAGAGCGATGGACCCCCTGCGTTGGGCCCCCCTCCCCTGCCCC
>Ga0065721_10006880_pt1 | contig 10656 bp, 3 predicted proteins | sample Mesricmetagenome_FD_59108 | JGI IMG/M metagenome (GOLD analysis project Ga0065721, IMG submission 59108) | Mesophilic microbial community from rice straw/compost enrichment Sample: eDNA_1 v2 (version 2) | ecosystem: Engineered > Solid waste > Grass > Composting > Bioreactor | place: USA: Davis...
GACCATGCCAGCCACCCGCACCACCCGCTGCCCCGACGCGTCATACACATACCGCTCAACACCCGCCGTGGACGTGACGCCCACCAGGTTCGACATCGCATCCCACACCAGCTGCTGCTCGTCCACGCCACCGGCACCATCCACGTCACGAGCAATCATCCTGCCCGCCGCGTCATACGCATACTGGCCCACCCCCGTGGACGTCACAGCATGCGGAGCATCCCCGCCATACACGTACTCCAACACCTGCGACACCACACCACCAGAACCAACCCACGACTGCGACGAAGAAGCCACCTGACCCGCGAGCTCATACTCCCACGACGCAGTAAACGCCGTCGGATCCACCAGCCACTGCCCCTGCGCAGTCGGGGCCGTCACACACGCATCCTCCGCGTCCACGCCGGCAGCATTCACCGTCCACGCCCGCTCAAGACGGTTATGCACGTCATAGTCATAACACTGCGCAACATCACGCACCCCAAACGAACCCTCCGGCGTGCGCCGAACCCGATCCACCACACCCGTCACCCGACCCACGCTATCGCGCACATACACGTCACCTTCGAATGACTTCGCGGCACACCAGGCAAGCTCCACCACCCCCCGCACACACTCGCCAGCCCGACGCTGCACACACCACCGCATTGTTGTCACCCTTCTAGCCGGTCTCCGTGGATGAGCACAACACTGCACGGACCCCCCACGATTGTCTGGCCGCGCTACTAGAACAGGGCGCACAACATGCCGTAGATGAACGTTGCAACCAGGATCATGTACTCGGTGCGGGTAAACGGGATCCAGCGCCACTTCACCGACGGTGACGACCGATTCATCCCCACCGAGCCATCCCGGCCACGAACACGGAGCAGCGCGGAGTCATACATCCGCTCAAGCATCGCCAACTGGTGCAAACGGAGCTTCTTCTCAGGAGCGAACTCGACGCCGTTACCGCTCATTGTGACTACGGCGGAACCGCCATCAGAAGTCTTCACGGATACGATCCCCGGCCGTGCAGACAGCACAATCTCCGTGACAACTGACGTTGGAAACTGAGCCCACCGGAATATTGCCCGTACGTGCACGGAGTCTGGTGTGAACACGATTCGTGAGCGGCGGAGTCGAAGGTCGTAGATCGCGAGCCATGGCACAAAGAGCATCATCAGAAGCGCAATCCACCCGTCCGACCCTGCGACGGGAATCAGTGCTAGCACCGTGAAGATGACAGTAAATGGCCGAAGGCGACGCAGGATATGGGCGGACGGGCCGCAGACAACTTCCTTGGGGAGCACGCGCGTCACGGCGATCCGCCCGAAATGCCGGCACCGCCCACGGCAGCTGGAGCACTCACGAACGTCGACACCATCACTCGCGCTAGCGGCCCCTGAGCCGCGCCAGCGGCCGCGCCACCCGTTCCAAGGGTCACCAGCGAAAAGGTCACGTACGCGGTGGTCCTCTTGCCGTCCCAGTCGCGATACTTGTGACCATCCCAAACTGTGGCCACCGCGAGAACGGCGCCAGCGCCCGCACAGGCGCCTGCAGAGGCAACCACGCAAACACCGAACGCGACCACGCCTGCGACCTGCAGCACCTCGTCGCCGTGATGCTTCCAGAAGTACGGGACACCCTCCACTGTGAGCTGACGAGTGAACTCGCCGAACGTTGGCCCCCCCTCGCGGGCTTCGCGCTCTCGAGCCGCCACAGACCAGGCTCCCTGACCCTGTGAACCATAACTCGAGTAGCAGCTCACGGTGCCCGCGTCATTCACCGGTGAGCCGGTGAACGCCACGCAGCCCGGCGCCACGGGTAGCGGTGGTGAACTGGCGCTGGGCTTGGCCGACTTCCCGCCCTTGGAAATGCTGCTGGGTTTGGTCGGTTTCTTGGTTGCACCGGGCGCGTCCTTCTTGGAGAAGGTCTTCGTGCTGCCGGTCTTTGCCGCGTTGTGGTTGAGCTTCTGCACCGCGGTGTCTTTGACTTTCGCGGCCGCGCCGCTCTTCTGCGCATCTGCGTACCTCTTGAAGCAGGTCGTAGCCTCGTCGCCCGTCAAGCCTCCACAGGCAGGGCTCAAGCCTGAAGCATCGGTGTACAGGATTGGGTTGTTGTCGGCGTACCGGTACGGGTCCAGGGTGCGTGGGTCGGTGGGGTCCATCAGTGGGTCGGGGCTGATGAATCTCGCGGTCGCAGGATCGTAGTACCGCGCATTCAAATACGTCAGCCCACTCGAAGCGTCTTCAACTTGCCCCAACCAGCCACGATCCGTAACCAGATTGTCGTCCCCGCGCGTCACCCCATACGGCGTATACGCGTTACGTGACGCGACCACCGTGTCCGGATCCGCATCACCCGTAACACCCGCAGGGATCAGCACACTCGCACTGCCCTGCACATCACCAATCAGATACGACAACCCACTCGCGTCCCTCAGGGCCACCGTGGTGGAGCCCAACGTGTAATACCGCATACCGGTGAGCGTGCCCGTCTGGGCCGTGTCAGCGTCGGTCAGTTCCGTGGAGCCCACATACGCGGTCGCGACCATGCCAGCCACCCGCACCACCCGCTGCCCCGACGCGTCATACACATACCGCTCAACACCCGCCGTGGACGTGACGCCCACCAGGTTCGACATCGCATCCCACACCAGCTCCTGCCCATCCACGCCACCGGCACCATCCGCGTCACGAGCAATCATCCTGCCCGCCCCGTCATACGCATACTCCCCGACCCCCGTGGACGTCACCGCATGCGGAGCATCCCCGTCATACACATACTCCAACACCTGCGACACCACACCGCCAGAACCAACCCACGACTGCGACGAAGAAGCCACCTGACCGGCAAGCTCATACTCCCACGACGCACTAAACGCCGTCGGATCCACCAGCCACTGCTCCTGCGCTGTCGGGGCCGTCACACACGCATCCTCCGCATCCACGTCGGCAGCATTCACCGTCCACGCCCGCTCAAGACGGTTATGCACGTCATAGTCATAACACTGCGCAACATCACGCACCCCATACGAGTCCTCCGGCGTGCGGCGAACCCGATCCACCACACCCGTCACCCGACCCACGCTATCGCGCACATACACGTCATGCTGGAAGAACTTGGAGCTGGCCCCGTCCTCGTAGGACGCGGATGCGACGCTCAGCGCACCGTCGAACGGATCCCACGTGAAGGATCTCGTCACTCCATTGCCCAGCTCACGTGACGTGACACGGCCCTGCGCGTCCCGCGTCACGCCCGTCACCAAGTCCACCGCACCGGCCGACAGCGATACCGCGGACCCGAATCGGTTGTAGCCAGTGGTCACCGTCTCTGCGGGTATCCCGCCGACGGCTGGCATTGTCAGGGTTGTGGGCTGCCCGACCTCGTCATAGCCGACCTGCTCGGTGTACGTGAAGCCCGACAGGTCGCCGAGAGCTGCAGCCGTCGGAAGCGTCACAGTCGACGACTTCAAGCGATGGTGAGCGTCGTAGGTGAAGTCCTTGACCACAGTGAACTCATCGGTGCCGATCCGTGTTGTGGCGCTCTCTGATGCGACTTGGCCGATGTGCCCTTCAGGATCGTACGTCCATGATGCTGACGACGAAGGCGCCTCCGTGAGGGGCAGCGTGGACGTGCGGCTGATAAGGCGGCCGAAGTCGTCGTAGTCCATCGCTACGGTGCCGGCATCGGAGTCGGCTTCGACCAGTGCACCGGTGACGGGGTCGTAGGTGTAGTTGGTCTCGCCTGCGTTGGGGTCGGTGAGTTTGGTGCGTTTGCCTGACCGGTCGGTTTCGAACACTGTGTCGTTGTCGTCGTGGTCGGTCACGGTGGTGCGCGTTCCTCCGGATGCCAGGACCGTGTACGCGTACTCCGTGTGCTGTGCGAGAGCACGGTTGTAGCCGGTCTCCGGGTGAACCCACTGATCGATCATGCGACCCAGCACGTCGGCTTGAGTCTCTGTCACGGCACCAGTCGGGGCCGTAACTTTCGTCACCGCACCCTCGTACACATACGTGGTTTCGCGGGCCGTGTCGTTGCTATCTAGAGCGGCACCCGTCGCTGTTTCCGTCACGGGCCTACCAGCCCAGTCATACGTGGTTTCCACGTAGGACGGCACGGTGGCGAAGTCGCGCCTCACCAGCGCACTACTTACGACGTCATTGGCGTCCGCGTGCGCGAACTGGGCAGGTAGCGCGTCCCAGAACGGGCTCGAGGTCCGCACCGCAAGCCCGTGCTCGTCATACTCGGTGGCAACGACGGTTCTGCCACCCGAGCCGTCAGGGGCGACGCTGTGCTGCTCGATCACGTCTCCGAACCCGTTGTAGAACGTGTAGGAGCGGCGCACTTGGCACGCGATCTGGATACAGATTGTGTCGCCGTCCGCATCCACGCCGGTGAACTGGGCGCTGCGTACCGTCAGTGGGTTGAGGCGCACCGCACCCGGTGTTGCATACAGCTCATACTCGAACGACACGGTCGGCACCACGGTGGGGCCGGGAGCGGCCTCGAGTCCGTGTTGAGCTGGCGCCCAACCTGCTGTGAGCAGACCCAAAGCGTCGTAACGGTAATGCGTGTAGTCGCCGTTGGCGTCCACTTCGCGAATCACGTTCCCGCGTGTGGGCTCAACCCACGTTGTGGCAGACAGCGTCTTGCCTTCACCGGTGACGGATTGAGTTACGGAAGAGACGCCCGCCGAGTCGCGCTCGTATGACCAGTCGGTTTGGGCCCGGCCGTCGACGGTCTCGGTGTGTGTGACGCGACCAAGCTCGTCGAACTCAGAGATCGTGGTGACTTCCTGACTTCCCGAGGTGAGGGTCACGGTCGTCGTGGGCATGCCGCGGCGCGGATGGTTGTCGCCAGCATCGGTCGCGCCGTCGTAGTAGGTGTCCGTTTTGCTTGTAACGGGGCTGGACCCGCCGCATGTACCCCAATAAGACGTCACCTGCGATGGCGCCACAACGTACGTGGTCCCGTTCCAGGCGGCGGCAGAGAAGTAGTCCACGATCGCGTCGTTGGTTCCGCGAATTCCGAGAGCGTACTCAGTGGCGGTGCAGGTGGTGATGGTCTCGTTCCCGGACGACACCGTGGTCGTCACTTGTGCCGGGAGCTCAGTGCCATGCAGATACTGCGTCTCCGTCGATGTGCGGCGCGTCCACACGGGAGTGACGGTGGGATCACGTTCGATGGTCGTGGTGACGGTGGGTCGGACGACCTTGGTTTCCTTCAACGCTCCGGTGGCATCGGCATCTATCGCCTCAATCTCGTACGAGTTCCGTGTTGCGGTTCTCACTTCGCCGGTGTCGTCTAGTGTGGTGCTCGCCGCGAGGTAACCGCGGAGCTTGTCGATGTCCTCGACCGGTGTAGCCGTGCCGAACGCCTCGGATCCGATGGGGGTTATGTACTTCTGTGCGCCCGGGCCGGTGCCGTTGAAGTCTTTGCTGAGTCCGCGGAAGAACTGGTTGACCGTGGTGGACTTGGTCTCACCGGCGCCGGTGATCTCCCGAATAACTTCGTAGCCTCTGTAGTCTGTCCAGCCGGCTCCAGCGTTGGTCTTGGCCTCCACGTCGGTGTACAGGCGGTCCTTCGCGAAGGCCCACGCCGGGTTGCCGACATACTCATATGTGGTCGCGCGGGCAGCCGAGCCGGCGACGGGGTCGGACGTGGTCACCGACTGCACGAGGTAGCGGTGATACAGAGCCTTCTCTGCCCCGTGCGACACCTCGTAGCAGTCCCACGTGTTGGCCTTCGCATCGAACTTGTCGGTGCGCGCATTCCAGTCGGAGTACTGCGACGAGGCCGCGCCAGCTGTGGGGCAGTGACGTGACGGGTCACCGTAGGTGGCGTAGTACTCAACATCTGTTCGTGCTCCCAGTTGGTCGATGATCGTGGAGATGCGTCGGCGGTCCAGCGAAACTTGCTCATCGCCGCCTCCTGCCGTCCAGTCCACACGGTTGGGGTACTCGGTGCCGTAGAAGCGAATCGCGTAGGTGTCCTTGTATTGGGCGACGTCTCCGGCAAGGTAGCCGCGCGTGAACACCGAGTCGAGCCACATCGCGCGTGCTTGGGGCTGGGAAGTCTTGGGGAACGCCTGAATCAATTGGTGTGTCTCGACCGGCGACCACTCACCGTCTACCGCAACGAAGGTGTTGATCTGGCTCAACCGCTGCGTGTGGAAGAACGTCGGGCTGTTCAAGCCAGCTCCGCAGACGTCACCACACAATTGATCGGCGGGCACGTCAAGGTACTGCGCTGGTGCTTGCGCAATCGGGGGACAGTCGACCGGTTGTCCCACCAAGGGGTTCAGGTAGTGAGTTCCTGCGATGCAGCGACCCTGGTAGCCGTACTCGACTCGTGCTTGTGCGGGGAAGTTCGCGTCGACGGTGTCGACGTCGGTCAGCCGCAATCCGTATTCGATCGAGGTGGGTGCGATGGCACGGGTGTAGTCCATCGAGGTGGCGGGGTTGCCGTTCGCGGCGTACCTGTTCGACTGCTTCTCATAGAAGTACACGGCCGCATTGCCTAGGACATCAACCTCGATGTCGAGCATGAAGCGGTATCCCTGCACACTGAAGTTGCCCGCGCTGGGTTCGCCCGGGTCGTCACTGAAGACCGGCATCGTGCCGACAGAGTGAGTCTCTGTATGCGACACGACGTCTGTGTCTGGATCTGCGTCTGGAGCGCGCCCATAGCCCATGAAATAGCGTGAGCCATCGGAGGTGCGGACAATGAAGTACTCGGAGTTGTTGTCTCCGTTGAGGGCGCTACCCGAGCGCACAAGCCGTTCGACACGGATGCTGGGGTCTGCCTCAGCGAAATACAGATTGCCTTGCAGCCACACCAGTGGGCTGGTGACCCCGCCCAAGTTCAGGACCAGGTCCATGCCTTGGGGTTCTGAGGCGACCGGGGACTGCCAACACTGATCCCCCTCATGTGACACCTGATCTGGTTCCGGCAGTGCGGTATCTGCGGCACACGACCGATACCGGCGTTCGATATACGCCTCAGATAGCGACCAGCCTTCTCCCACCAGACCTGCCTGCCCATTGGTCGCCAAGTTCTTGCCGTCGACCGCCGCTGACGAGTACGTGAGATTCAGGTCAGGTACTGGACCTGCGTCTACGGGCGGCGCACCAAGCGGGACAGAGTACGTGAAGACGCCTGTCTGATTAGCGACCGTCCAGTCGCCGCCTGAACCCAGGTCGGTTGCCGTGAACGTCCCGCCTTGACCGCTCGAGCCCACAATCCCCACCAGCACGTCACCGCCGCTGCCACCGGAAGTCATTCTCACCGATGAACCGCGACTGGCCCCGCGGCCCAAGCCACTCGCGTCGGCAATGTTGAGGCCAGCTGCGGGAACGGCTGCAACTACGACGCCGTCCGCGCGACGCTCGAGCTGGACCGGCGTACCTGTGACGCACTCCGGCACCGTCGGAGTTGTCAGCGAACATGCGGGCATCAGCCACAGTTGCAACCTGTCGGCGGCCGCAGCTCCCGACAAGGAGTCGACGCCGCTGACGTCCAGGGCAAGATCGAGCCACACAGGGTCACCGTCGAGGCTCGTGGCCGTGCCCACGCTGACCGCAAAAACGGCGCCAGGAACCCTCAGTTCGCGTCCGGCCACGGTGGACGTCACCACCACGTCACCCTCGCCAGCGAGGTCAAACTCGTCCGCAAGCAAGTCGGTGCGAGCCCGGGCCATATCCAGTCCCGGCGCACTGCGCAATGCGCTGCTAACCGCGTCAACAAGGCGGGTTTCGCCCGCTGCAATCACAATGTCGTAGCTCTCCTGTGGCCGTTCCGTCCACAGTTCGTGCTTGGCAACGCTCTGGCTAAGCTCGGCCGAAGAGTCAACATCGACACTTTGGGGCGCTCCATCGATCTGTGGAGCTACCGGGGTTTCCTCCACGTCCGCCGGCTCAATACCCGCGCGGGTGAGTGGTGGCAGGTACCGCGCTTTGATACGCCGGTCCGACGGGTCGGCGTCCTCGACGACCTCGCCGCCTCCAGTTCGCTCCTCGCGCTCACCTTCCTCGTCACCCGCTGACTGCCCGGGCGAAGGTGTTGGGGTCGGGTCCGGTGGCACTGGCGAGGGCGAAGGCGTGGGCGAGGTTGCCGAGTCGGGCACAGCCGGTTCGAGGGACGCCCATGCGGCTCCATCAGCGGCGCCCGTGAACGCCAACGCGGCACATGTCAATACGGCGAAGGAGCGCATGGTGAAAGTACGCATCAAGATCCCCCTGGGCATGGCTGCGCGGATGACGCGGCGGCGACATCCGAGTCGCAAGTGGCGGGGATGTCACCAGGCCACACCTTTTCAACGATGTACGTGAACGGCAGGTCGAAACCGGTAGGTGACACCTTGCCGTTCGCGTAGCTGTACAGCTTGAACGTGTAGGTGTGTCCCGGAGTCATGCGCAAGCCAGGCGGCACGGCAGCGATAGTGGATCGCTCGCCCGATGCAACGAGGGTGCCCAACGCCTGGTCCGTAGTGCCCAACTGCGCGCCGTCTTCGAAGATCGCCAGTGCCAGACGCACGTAAGCTGAGTCGGGATCGGTCACCACCGCCGAGTACACGTGATCAATGTCGTTCAGCGTGACTTGACCAACGGGCATCGGCTGCCCGTCAATCAGAACCTCCGTGGGAGGGTCCGGCGGGTTCTCCAAGACCTCGAAGTAGAACGGCGTCGTGGTGTACGCGGAGTACACACCCATAGCGTCTTTGGCCCGAGCGGTGACCCGGTACTGCTTGCCCGCAACAAGCGTGCCCGTCATCGTGTACGACACAGTTCCCTTGTCCGGGACGGTGGCACTCGTCGGAGTTCCCAGCACCGCCCACTCACCTTCCGGGTCACGCGACTCCACCTTGAACTGCGCGGCAACAGTGTCCTTGTCGGGGTCCTGAACGTAAGCGGTGAACTTGACCTTGTGGGGATCTGGCAAGACACCCAGCGGCGCTGAAGGTGAGCCCGTGCCATTTGTTGCGTACGACGTGCCATCAACTTTCACGGTCGTGGGCACCGACGGCGCCTGGTTATATGTGAAGGACACCACCGGACGCTTAGAAGCCGTCGCATAGTCAGCCGAATAGAAACGCTTCCACGAGAAGTTATCCGTCTCCGAACCCGCCATGATGCGCAGCGCATACGAATCCGTTGAACCTGACTTGGCCGCAAGTTCTTGCCACAACGTCTTGATGTTGACGCTCACTGCAGCGTCAGCACACGAGGACGAGTATCCCTTCGTCACCGTCGAAGAGGCGGTGGACCCGAACCCCGCAGGCATGCTCGACCACGTCGTCGACGTGCTCACCGCCGCCGTCGCGCGCACATTCCAACTCTTCGCCGTACACGACCACGAATGATGAGCGAAAAGCTTCAACGTTGCCGACTTGATCAACTTGCCCTTCGCGTTCGCACGCGTCACATTGACAAACGACCTGTGTTTGGCCGAACCCGAGTTGGGCGTGCCAATCAACAACTCGTCATCCGAGTAGTACTTGGTGTTGGGCCACGCAGAGTCAAAACGAGTGTCGAAGTATCCCTTGTACTCGTAGCCCGGGTAACTTGCCGCTGGCAACCCGGCACTTGCCTGCACCACAGGGTCGACGACAACCGGGTACACCGTCGCGTCGTCTTCCAGCCACTCCGGATCAACCGACAACTGCAACCGCGACGCACCATCGGCGACGTCGACAGACATCGTGACAGGCATAACATCCGGCAGTGTGTTCGCGAACTCCGGCAGCACTGTCGCATCGAGGCGCCATGGCGTGAGAACCGGGCGCAGGCGCTTCGCATCATTCTTCGCGTCCCACGCGAACGCATCAGGCATCGTCCCCACCACGCGACCGGCCGAGTCAATGAACTCAACCTCATTGCCTACGACTCGAGCCTCACCGCCAACTACTCGAAGGTTCAGAGCCAAGTTCGCGGGATCGCTCGCAGCGGCGCGATCGTGGACAACGAAGTACTGCTCGAATCCAGTGGCGCGAACATCAACCACGAAATCCACACCCGGGCGCAACTGTTCATACACGGCGCGCGCACCTTCCACCCGTGGCCCAGGAATCGGACCGCCGGAGACGAACTCCACGACCACGCCCGTATCCCCCAACTCGGCGCGCAGGATCACCCCAGCCGCAAGGCTCCCTCCACTGAGGCGCAGCTCACGCGAATACGCTTCCGGAACTAGGTCACCTTGATCCGCTATCAGTAGCGGCGATACGACCGCCCATTCCCCAGGAGCCGAACCCTCGCCTGAGCGCACAAACTGCTCGCCGACGTACTGGTCAACGCGCAACGCGCCTGACGGAAGGACGTACTCCGCGCTCGTCGTGGACTTCGCCGAGAGATCCTCCACAGGCACACCCAAGAGATCTGCCGCAACCGTCGCGGACTCGACAGTGGGAGCAGACACATCTGGGCGCAACTGGTCGTCCGCAATTACCGCCGGTTCATCTCCGGTAACGGTTGCCGCCGCTGGAGAGGCAAAAGCCACCACAGGAGACAACAACACACTCGCGCCAACAAACGATACGACCGCAACTACGCGCGGACGGGTCTGCCGCAGCGTTAGGTGACAGGGGTTAGTCACGCGGCGAGTGCCACGTTGTTCGTCATGATGGTCTCGTACTCGATGGGCGTCAACTTGCCCAGTCCAACTTGTCGTCGG
>Ga0065721_10053039_pt1 | contig 10654 bp, 9 predicted proteins | sample Mesricmetagenome_FD_59108 | JGI IMG/M metagenome (GOLD analysis project Ga0065721, IMG submission 59108) | Mesophilic microbial community from rice straw/compost enrichment Sample: eDNA_1 v2 (version 2) | ecosystem: Engineered > Solid waste > Grass > Composting > Bioreactor | place: USA: Davis...
CCCCCGACCCGGTACATCTCCGTCACGCCCGCTTCCGCGGCCGCCACTAAGATGTACGGGTCGATGCCTTCGCGCCCGCCGGTCGCGGGCGGCGTCGCCATGACGATCTCCGGCACGCCGGCTACCTTGGCCGGAAGCACGTTCATCAGCACCGACGACGGATACGCCGCCTTGCCTCCGGGAACGTACAGGCCGACGCGGCGCAGCGGCCGCAGCACCATCCCGAGCAGCGAGCCGTCCGGCTGCGCGTCGATCCACGTCGTCCGCTTCTGCTTCTCGTGGAAAGCGGTAATGTTCGCCGCCGCTTGTCTCAGCGCCGCAAGAAATTCCGGTTCCACTTTATCGTAAGCGGAGTCGATCTCCTCCTGGGTCACCCTCAGCCCCTCCGGCTGAAGCTTCACCTTGTCGAGCTTCTCCGTATATCGCAGGAGAGCCGCGTCCCCTTCGAGCTTCACCGCTTCGACGATCTCTTTGACCGCGGCATTCTGCTCAGGCGTTCCATATTCGGTCTGGCGTTCCAGCCGGAAGCCCTCTGCCGGTCCGATATACATATCGCTCTCCCCTTCCTCTTATCCGCTCGTTGTCATCGGCTCTTCTTCGAACTCTCTTTTTCGATTGCTCTCTTCCGCTTAGCCTCGAACCGCGATCTTCTGGCTCAACCGATCGCACAGCGCTTGAATCGCGTTGTTCTTCAACCGGTAGCTCACGCGGTTGGCGATGAGGCGGCTCGTGACCGAGAACAGCGTCTCCATCTCGACCAGGCCGTTCTCCTTCAGCGTCTGCCCCGTCTCGACCATGTCGACGATCCGGTCGGCCAGCCCGATAAGAGGAGCGAGCTCGATGGAGCCGTTCAGCTTGATGACTTCGACCTGCTGCCCCTGCTCGCGGAAGTATTGGGAGGCCACGTTCGGATACTTTGTCGCCACTCTTGGATGAATGACCGGCTTCCACCCCGGAAGCCCGATGACCGACATGCGGCACTTCGCGATTCCGAGGTCGAGCAGCTCGTATACATCCTTGTTCTCTTCCATCAGAACGTCCTTGCCGACGATACCGATGTCCGCCACACCGTATTCCACGTAGGTCGGCACGTCGACCGGCTTGGCCATGATGAACTCCATGTTCGCTTCCGGAACGGGAATGATGAGCTTGCGGGAATCGTCGAAGTCTTCCGGAATCGACAATCCCGCTTCCCGGAACAGCTTGCTCGCCTGCTTATAGATTCTGCCCTTCGGCATCGCTACCTTCAAGACGCCATTGTCGGTCATGCCCGCCCCTCCTTCTCAAGCCCGTAAACGACCAAACGATCGAAGGTCATTCCCCGATGGACGAACGGACCCTTGGCCGCTTCGGCGCGCAGCCCCGGCAGCACGTCCTTCAGAACGTCTTCCTTCTCCGTCACCGCGACAAGCCCTTCTTCGCGAATTCTCTCCGCTTCGAGCAGCGCTTCCCTGCGGTTCTCCTTCGTGTAGACGATGAGAATGCGATTCTCGTCGGCCTCGTCATCCCCGACAACCTCCAGAATGCGGGTCGTCTTAAGCGCGAAGCCCGTCGCGGCCGCGGGACGTCCGAATTGGGCCAGCAGATTGTCGTAACGGCCGCCGCTGCACACCGGGAAACCGAGATGAGAGGCATAGCCCTCGAACGTCATTCCCGTATAATAGGAGAAATCTCCGATCATCGTCAGGTCGATGAGAACGTGATCCTGCAGCCCGTAAGCCGTCAGCACTTCCCATACCTCGCACAGCTGGCGGATCGCCGCTTGCGCATCCGGGCTTCCGCTCAGGCTCAGCGCCTGGTCGCACACCTCGACTCCGCCGCGCAAGCGCAGGATTCCTTCCAGCTCGCCGCGGACGCTGTCCTCGAGCGACAGCTTCTTCAGCGCTTCGCGGTAGCCGACGTGATCGCGCTGGAGCAGATGCGACTTGAGGTTCATCTGCTCCTCCGTCCGTCCGGGCAGAGCTTCCTGGAACAGACCGTTCAGGAACCCTACATGGCCTACGGCGATCTTGAACGACGGCACTCCGGCCGCTTGAAGGGAAGCGATCGCGAGAGCGATTACCTCCGCGTCCGCTTCCGAAGACGGATCGCCGACCAGTTCTACCCCCGTCTGGAAAAACTCCGCATCCCGCCCGGCTTCCTCTTCGAAAGCGCGGAACACGTTCGCATGATAGCTGAGTCGCAGCGGGAACGGCGTCTCCTTCAACAGGGAAGAGACTACCCGCGCGATCGGCGACGTCATCTCCGAACGGAGGACGATCGTCGTCCCTCTCTGGTTCAACAGCTTAAACAGCTTCTGATCGGAGGTGGCGCTGGCCACCCCTACCGTGTCGTAATACTCCATCGTCGGAGTCATGATCTGCTCATAGCCCCAACGACGCATGCATTCCAGCACGTTGCGCTCGATGCGGCGAAGCTTCGCGACCGCATGCGGCAAATAATCCTTTACGCCTGTCGGCTTCTCGAACACCTTTGGCTTCGACAATGCTATTCCCTCTTCTCTATACGACAGCTTTGATCTTGTATCTGAATTTTCATCGCATCGCTTTATCGCGTTAAAGTTCTACCATTCTACCATACTGCCAAAATAAAGCTTTCTTAGACTTTATCACGAGCCATCCCCCGCGTCAAGAAGCCGGAGCCTAACGCTTATCTCTCTAACTTGACCCAATAGCGCCAAAAAATAAGTCCACGCCAGAGGAACCCGACAGCTCCTCCCGGCATGGACCTTCTCTTCTTTATAGCCGCGATCAATGCACTCTCGTAGACCGCTCCTCGAAGGAGTTAGCTTCCTCTTCCTTGCGGGAAGAGAGATCCCTTAGCGGATTGCCGCCTACCCTGGCATACGCGGGGACATCGCGGTGAACGACCGCGCCGGCGGCGACGACCGCCCCGTCCCCGATCGTGACTCCGGGAAGAACGGTAACGTTCGCTCCGATCATGACGTTAGAGCCGATAACGATCGGTCCGATCCGATATTCCTCGATGAGATATTCGTGGGTCAGAAGCGTGGAGTTATAGCCGATAATGCTGTTATTGCCGATCTGGATCCGTTCCGGGAAGAACACGTCGACCATGACCATCAGGGCGAAAGAAGTCTGTCTCCCGACTTTCATCCCGAGTATCCGACGGTAGATCCAATTCTTCACCGGCAGAATCGGACAGTAACGAGCCAGTTGAATGAAGATGAAGTTCCGAACCGCTTTCCAGCGGGAAACCGTGCGGTATACCTGCCATAACGCATTGGGACCTTCCACGGGATACCGTTCCACTCTTCTCAACCGATCATCGCTCCAATCCGCATATCGTCAGCAGCTGATCCATCTCCTGAATAATATGGGCCGCTCCCGCGTCCTTCAGGATCCCTTCTCCCTTAAGCGACCAAGCGACTCCGACCGGAATAGCGCCCGCGTTTCTGGCCGACTCGATGTCGACTTTGCTGTCGCCGACCATGATCGTGGTCTCCGGATCGGCCCCGAGAGCCTCGATCGCTTTAAGCACGGGTTCGGGATGAGGCTTCGCGTGCTCCACGTCGTCCAGCGTGACGATCGCCTCCATGTAATCGTAGATGCCGAGCAGCTTCAAAGCTCTCTCGGTAGAAGGCTTCATCTTCGTCGTGACGATCCCGAGCCGAATTCCCGCCGCATAGAGCTTGGGAACTACCTCTCCCACGCCAGGGAACAACGTGACCATCTCGTCGTGGCGAAGAAGGTTGTATTCCCGGTAAGACCGCGCGAGATCGTCTACCTGCTCTCTTCCCGAGAACTGCTGCAGCTGCGTGACGAGCGGCAGTCCCATGCTGGGAATGATATGCTCCCGTCCGAAGCCCTCGGGAACGATTCCTTGGAGCGCATGGAGGAACGATTCGATAATCAATTCATTCGTATCGATAATGGTCCCGTCCAGATCGAACAGAACGGTTCTAATCTTAGCTGTCATTCTTTGTAGGCCTCTTTTCGTAAATCGCGATTAGTCGCCGCCGCCCGAACCGCCGCCATCCGAGCTGCCGGAATCCGAGCTAGAGCTGCCGGAACTCGAACTGCCGGAATCCGCGCTGCCGGAGTGACTATCGCCCGATCCGCCGTTCGAGTCCGAAGCTGGGCTCGAATCATCGGAGCTGCTATCCCCTTGTTTCGAATCCCCTTCCCGCTTGTCGGCCACAGGAGGGTCGCGATCGGGTTCGCGGTCCGCATAGCTCGTATGGTTAGGCAGAGTCGCGGCTGCCGCGGAATCCGTCGTCTGCACGTTCTTCGCCTTCTCGCTTGCCGACGCGTCCGACTTTGCGGCGGGCTGCTTCGTGCTGGCCAGAGGATCGAGATATCTCTCGTTCGCGTACCCCATTCTGCGGCGCACGATAATAAGGATGATGCTGCCGATGATGAGCAGCAATGCGAGCAGCTGCGAGCTTCGCACGTCCCCGTATTGCGGATCGAGATAGCCTTGCTCGAAGCCCATCCATTCCATCGGCTTCCACAAGGTCTTCAGGAAGGACGCCAGCCAATCCGCCCCGTTGAACGCCAAGCTGTCCGTACGGATGGCTTCGATGTAGAAGCGGCCGATCGAATACCAGATGAAGTAAGACAACAGCAGCTCTCCCGAGCGAAGGAAGCTCTGCCTGCGCAGGATAAAGAGGATGATGATTCCGACCAAGCTCCACAGCGATTCGTACAAAAAGGTGGGATGGTGATAGATCCCCTCGATGTTCATCTGGTTCACGATAAAGTCGGGCAAATGAAGCGTGTTGCGCAGGAAAGACTCTTCAACCGGCGATCCGTAAGCTTCTTGGTTGACGAAGTTGCCCCAACGTCCGATCATCTGCCCCGCCAGTAAGGAAGGAGCGCAAATATCCGCTACCCTCCAGAACGAGTAGCCTTTGGCCCGGAAGTACAGAAACCCGCAGATGAACGCCCCGATCAACGCGCCGTAGATCGCGATGCCGCCGTTCCAGATCTGAATGATCTCGCCGGGGTGCTGGCTGTAGTAATCCCAGGTAAAAGCAACGTAGTATAAACGAGCGGCTATAATGGCGGACGGAACTCCGTAAAGCATGAGATCTAGGAAGAAGTCCGGCGTTAAGTTAAAACGCTTGCCTTCCCAAATAGCCAGCAATAGGCCGACCAATGCGGCCGTTCCCAAAATAATTCCGTACCAGTGCACCTGAAGCGACCCCAACGAGAAAGCTATGGGGTCCAGTTTGAGCGGCAACATCCGAATCCTCCATCCTGGTCTATCGGCTTAATGCCGATGTTGTCGTCTTATTCGTAATCCTCGTCGGCGATAGCTTCGGTGAGCTTGTTCGTGAACTGGAGGGCCGCATTGTAGCCCATTCTCTTCAATCGGAAATTCATGGCCGCCACTTCCAGAATGACCGCCAGGTTCCGTCCCGGCCGGACAGGCACCGTGACGAGAGGAACTTCGGCTTCGATGAGCTTCGTCGTCTCCTCGTCCAGGCCGAGCCGGTCGTATTGCTTCTCCTGCTGCCAATTCTCCAGCTTGATCACCAGGCTGATCTGCTTCGTGGTCCGAACGGCGCCGGCTCCGAAGAGCGTCATCACGTTAAGGATGCCAAGACCCCGAATCTCCAGCAGATGCTGGATCAGCTCAGGCGCGCTGCCGTATAGAAGGTTGTCCGCCGTCTGGCGAATCTCGACCGCGTCGTCCGCGACCAGGCGATGCCCGCGCTTCACGAGCTCGAGCGCCGTCTCGCTCTTGCCGATGCCGCTTCCTCCGGTAATCAGCATTCCGACGCCGTACACGTCGACCAGAACCCCGTGGATCGTAGCGGTCGGAGCCAGCTTCTTCTCCAGATAGTTCGTGATCCGGCTCTGAAGGATCGTAGTCGCAAGGCTGCTTCGCAGCACCGGGAACTTCTTCTCGTTCGCGACTTCCACGAGCTCTTCGGGAACATCCAGTCCGCGAGTCACGATAATGCACGGAGTATCGTCCGTGCACAGCTTCTGCATTCGATCCGATCTCTCCGACGAGGTAAGCGTCTCGAGGAAGGCCAATTCCGTCTTGCCGAAGATCTGAGCCCGATCCATCGGATAATACTCGAAGTAACCGGCGACCTCGAGGCCCGGACGATTGAGATCGTCCGTCTGTATCGTACGTCGCAGGCCTTCCGCCCCGGCCACGACCTCTAGCTGAAACTGTTGAACGAGTTCGGATACCTTTACTTTCTTAGCCATCGCACGGTCTCCCTTCCACTTGTCATTTTCATCGTATCTAAAAAAAGGGCGGAAATCAATGTAAAAGCCCGAATAGCAAAAAAGCGCCCGGCCGTCTGGCCGAGCGCTTGGGGAAAACGGGATTAGTTCTCGAGAATGTTGAGCTCGGAATCCTTATCGAAGAAATGAACCTTGTTCATGTCGATCGCGAGCTTCACGTTTTGGCCTTCTTGCAGGCCCGTGCGGCCATCGACGCGAGCGATGACGTTGTCCTTGCCAAGACCGTTCAGGTACAGGAACACTTCGTAGCCGAGGTTCTCGGATACTTCGATGCTGGCATTGACGATCGTCTTCGGAGACGCTTCGATGAAGACCGGCTCTTCGTGGAAATCTTCCGGACGAACGCCCAGGATGACTTCCTTGCCGATGTAGCCCTTGGCGCGAAGGGACTTCGCTTTGCCTTCCGCTACTTCTACGTTGATGCCGGTAGCCTTGAAGTGTACGCTGCCGCCTTCTTCAACCAGTTGGCCGGTGACGAAGTTCATCGCCGGAGCGCCGATGAAGCCTGCAACGAACAGGTTGATCGGGTGGTTGTAGAGCTCTTCCGGAGTAGCGGCTTGTTGGATGAAGCCGTCCTTCATGACGACGATGCGGTCGCCCATCGTCATAGCTTCCGTTTGGTCGTGCGTTACGTAGATGCAAGTCGTCTCAAGGCGCTTCATCAGCTTGGAGATGTTAGCGCGCATTTGAGTACGGAGCTTAGCGTCCAAGTTGGAGAGCGGTTCGTCCATCAGGAACACTTGAGGTTCGCGGACGATTGCGCGGCCCAGGGCAACGCGCTGGCGCTGACCGCCGGACAGAGCCTTAGGCTTGCGGTCCAGAAGGTGTTCGATTTCGAGCGTGCGAGCCGCTTCGCGTACGCGACGGTCGATTTCGTCCTTGCGGAATTTGCGAAGCTTCAGACCGAATGCCATGTTTTGATATACGTTCATGTGCGGATACAGCGCGTAGGATTGGAATACCATCGCGATGTCGCGGTCTTTCGGAGCGACGTCGTTCACGACGCGGTCGCCGATGTACAGCTTGCCTTCGGAGATTTCTTCGAGACCCGCGATCATGCGCAGCGTCGTGGACTTGCCGCAACCGGAAGGACCGACCAGCACGAGGAATTCTTTGTCTTGAATGTCAAGGTTAAAGTCAGTTACCGAAGCTTTGTCGGAACCTGGATATTTTTTATAAACATGCTCTAAACGTACGCCTGCCATTTATAAGTTCCCCCTAACTACTCGTTTAAGGTACATAGCTATCTTAACCCAGAGCGGTGTCGAATGACTATGCACAAAGCGTACAAAAAATTCATTTCCTTTTCGTGACTTTGTACAATAGCAGCATGATTCGGACAAGAACCGCGTCATTAAAGGAACGGACGTCAAGTCCTGTCTCCTGCTTCAGCTTATCCAGCCGGTATAAAAGCGTGTTGCGATGAATATATAGGCGCTTCGCTGTCTCGCTAACGTTGCAGTCCATGGTAAAAAAAGCGTCCAGAGTCGAGATGGTCTCCGGTTCGGTGAACAGGTCCGGACGCCCCATCATTTCTTCCATGAACCGGATGCGCGTCGATTCCGGAATTCCGTTCAGAAGTCTCTCCAGATGAATCATCCAGGGGAGATGGACCTGCACTCCCATGTGAAATTTGCGGCCGAGATAGATCGTCTCCCGAAGGCCGTATACCGTCTGCACTAAACTTTCCGTCGGAATGATCGGAACGCCGACCGCGACGTGGCATTCTCCGCCCCACTCCTCGGTAAACATCTGGTGAAGCCCCGTGGCGAGCGAGAATAAAGCATCCTTCGTCTCGTCCATCTCGATGACATCCTCTTCGGCCGATTCGACCTCCGCCAGCAGCCGATCCGGGCCCAGAACGAGCCATTCCCTCTCCCGGATCGGAATGAGGAGAATTTCGTCCGAGATAAAGGACTTGAACACTTTCTCCAATTCATTGTAGGGGAGCTCCCGGTCGTCCGCCTGCTCGCTGATCAGCAGGAACGGAATCATCCCGTCGAACAGGCGGTTGCGCAGCTCGAACCGGTCCGGAACCTCCGCCCGCAGATCCCCTCCGTTAATGCTCTGCTCGATCCAATCGCCAAGCCTTCTCGCGCTTCGCTCGGTATCCGTGAAGCCGTTGGCGGCCGTGCGGGAAGCGGAAGGCTGAAGCACCCACCTGAACAATTCGGATTCCAGCGGAGTCAGCCCTCTCGAGATCCGAAGAGCCTCCAGCTCCTCCCCGTCCGCGCTTATCGCGATCAGAGTACCATCCTCTCGTACAACGCTGTCGCCAGCTTCCGGCTGCCGGGAGCCTCCCGCCTGAACCCAATCGCTAAGCTGGATGACGACGACCTCCACCGGTGCTCCCGCCAGTTGTTGAAGCTGCTGCAATCTTGTTTTGTTCATCGCTGCATGCCCCTCATCCGTAATCAATATCCACAATTGTAGCATAATTAACGGGCTTAAGGGGCTATTAGGGGACGGCCATGCCTTCCCATCATCTCAAGATCAAAAGAATGACAATCGACATAAGGGCAAATACCGCCGCTATCAAGTACAGAAACGATACGGTCTGCACCTGGGATAGCCCCCATCTCATTAAAGTGTGGTGAGTGTGCAAGTTGTCGGCCCTATGCAGTCCCTTGCCCACGAGAAGACGTCTGCTGAACGTGATAACCGTATCCAGAATCGGAACGCCCAAGGCAAGCAGAGGCACGGATATGGACAGGAAGGTAGCCCCCTTCAGGGTACCCTCTATCGCTAGTACGGCCAAGGTAAATCCGAGAAAAGTCGCTCCCGCGTCGCCCATGAATATTTTCGCCGGGTGGAAGTTGTAGGTTAGGAACGCAAGGCAAGAGCCCGCAAGAGCGATAGCCAGCAGCGCGATCACCTCTTGATTGCCCAGCAGGGATGCCACGAACAAGGTCAAAGAGGAGATGACGCATACCCCGGAAGCCAAGCCGTCGACTCCATCGATAAAATTCATCATATTAATAAGGGAGAAAATCCAGAGCACCGTGAAGAAAACCGACCACCCGTCGGAGAAGATCAACATCGCGGAATGAGAAGGAGCGGATATCCCCTGGATCGAGATTCCGAACCCTACGGGAAGAATCGCCACGCCTATGTAAACAATCAATCGGGGCCATACGGGGAATTCCTTGCCGTAAGCTTTAAAACCGTCATCGACGAGGCCGATCGCGACGAGCAGACCGCCTCCCAAGGCAAGCACCCTGACGATCGCGCTGTCGCCGACGTACAAATATGCCATTCCGATAACGCCTATGTAGATGGCCAATCCGCCGCTTAACGGAACCGGGCTCGTATGCATCTTGCGCTTGGTCGGACGATCCACGAAGCCGAGCCTGCGGGCCGCTTCGCGAACGATGGGGACGAGCAGGAGAACGAGAAGGAACGCGCTGCCGAATGCATACATATAGATCATATCGAGGCCCCCCGGTTACAGGTTTTTGCTGTTAACCTCTCCAGACAACGGCAGCCTCATGCATGTCCTTAAAAATCAAAAAAACAGACGTCTGCACGTCTGTTGATGGTTTAACTGGTGAGCCATGAAGGACTCGAACCTTCGACACCCTGATTAAAAGTCAGGTGCTCTACCAACTGAGCTAATGGCTCGGGGTATGTTGGTGGAGGGTGATGGATTCGAACCACCGAACCGTGAGGAAGAGATTTACAGTCTCCCGCGTTTGGCCACTTCGCTAACCCTCCATGCGCCCCGCCGGTAGGTTGCGCAACTCAAGAGTAGCTTATACCGGAGAAATACAATGGTGGCTCGGGACGGAATCGAACCGCCGACACGAGGATTTTCAGTCCTCTGCTCTACCAACTGAGCTACCGAGCCGCATATTTAGTTCTTATTTGGGAAAAATGGCGGAGCCGACGGGATTCGAACCCGCGGTCTCCTGCGTGACAGGCAGGCATGTTAGGCCTCTACACCACGGCTCCGCGATGAAAGGTGTTTCGGGGTCCCCGAAAAGTAATCGGAATAAGCTTCGAAGACCTTCTTCACTTTTTGGGGTGAAGTGGTGGAGGCTGAGGGGATCGAACCCCCGACCCTCTGCTTGTAAGGCAGATGCTCTCCCAGCTGAGCTAAGCCTCCATGGGAAGCGTGATTTGGTAGCGGCGGAGGGGATCGAACCCCCGACCTTTCGGGTATGAACCGAACGCTCTAGCCAGCTGAGCTACGCCGCCATCTCACGAGCGCTTGTCCGATAAGACAAGCTTTAGCGATCTCAAAGCTTGCGCCTTGATAACCGGATACGAAACGAGTTAGCGTTCATTAGAATCAACTTTGCCGTGCTGGCTGATTAGGATAAGCCCTCGACCGATTAGTACTCGTCAGCTGCACACGTTGCCGTGCTTACACCCCGAGCCTATCAACCTGGTGTTCTTCCAGGGGTCTTACATACTGGGAAATCTCA
>Ga0065721_10006008_pt1 | contig 10652 bp, 7 predicted proteins | sample Mesricmetagenome_FD_59108 | JGI IMG/M metagenome (GOLD analysis project Ga0065721, IMG submission 59108) | Mesophilic microbial community from rice straw/compost enrichment Sample: eDNA_1 v2 (version 2) | ecosystem: Engineered > Solid waste > Grass > Composting > Bioreactor | place: USA: Davis...
GAACGCCCCGCGCTGCGCCCCCGCGGCAGGGCGAGCCTGCCCGCCCGACTGCTGCGGCGCCGCCTGCCGCGTGAACGCGGCCTGCTGCTGCGCGGCCTGCTGCTGTGCGAGCGCGGTCGCGCGCTGCTGCACCTGACCGCGCTGGTTGCGCACCTCGACCTCGCCCTGCGAGTCGGCGCTCGGCGCCGAATACTGCAGGTTCTGCTGCGGGGCCTGCTCGCCGGTGAGACCGCGGGCGGCGATGCGGGCCTGGCCCTGATCGCCCGTGACCTGCACCTCGAGGTTGAACAGGAAGCCCACCGACTCCTCGCGGATGGCGTCCATCATGCTCTGGAAGAGCGCGTAGCCCTCACGCTGGTACTCCACGAGCGGGTCGCGCTGCGCCATCGCACGCAGGCCGATGCCGTCCTTGAGGTAATCCATCTCGTACAGGTGGTCGCGCCACTTGCGGTCGATGACCGAGAGCACGACGCGGCGCTCCAGCTCGCGCATGGCGGGCGCGCCGAGCTGCTCCTCGCGACGCTGGTAGGCGAGCTTGGCATCCGAGAGGATCTCCTCGGTGAGGCGCTTCGCCGAGAGGCGACCCTTCGTGCCGACCTCGGTGACGACCTCGTCGATCGTGATCGAGACGGGGTAGACGGTCTTGAGCTCCGCCCACAGCGCCTCGAGGTCCCAGTCGTCGCTCGAGCCGGACGCCGTGTGCTCGTCGATGATGTCGGTGAGCACGCGCTCGAGGAACTGCTGCACGCGCTCGTGCAGGTCGTCGCCCTCGAGGATGCGGCGGCGGTCGGTGTAGATCGCCTCGCGCTGGCGGTTGAGCACGTCGTCGTACTTGAGCACGTTCTTGCGGATCTCCGCGTTGCGGCTCTCGACCTGCGACTGAGCGGAGCGGATCGCGCGTGTCACGAGCTTGTGCTCGATGGCGACGTCGTCGGGCACGCCGGAGCGGCCGAGGAGGTTCTCGACGGCGCCCGCGTTGAACAGGCGCATGAGGTCGTCCTGGAGCGAGAGGTAGAAGCGGCTCTCGCCCGGGTCGCCCTGACGGCCGGAGCGACCGCGCAGCTGGTTGTCGATGCGGCGCGACTCGTGGCGCTCCGTGCCGAGCACGTAGAGACCGCCGGCTTCGACGACCTTCGCCGCCTCCGCCTCGACCTCGGCCTTCACGGCGGTGAAGACCTCGTCCCACTGCGCCTCGTACTCGTCGGGCGTCTCCACGGGCGAGAGCCCGCGCTCGTGCATGCGCTGCGTCGCGATGAACTCGGCGTTGCCGCCGAGCATGATGTCGGTGCCGCGGCCGGCCATGTTGGTCGCGACGGTCACGGCGCCGACGCGACCGGCCTGGGCGACGATCGCGGCCTCGCGCGCGTGGTTCTTCGCGTTGAGCACCTCGTGCTTGACGCCGCGCTTGGCGAGCAGGCGCGAGAGCTCGTCGCTCTTCTCGACGCTCGTCGTGCCGACGAGCACGGGCTGGCCGGTGCGGTGCCGCTCGACGATGTCCTCGACGACCTGCTGGAACTTCGCCTGCTCGTTCTTGTAGACGAGGTCGGGCTGGTCCTTGCGGATCATCGGCCTGTTCGTCGGGATGGGCACGACGCCGAGCTTGTAGGTCGACATGAACTCGGCCGCCTCGGTCTCGGCGGTNCCGGTCATGCCGGAGAGCTTNGTGTAGAGGCGGAAGTAGTTCTGCAGCGTNACGGTCGCGAGGGTCTGGTTCTCGGCCTTGACCTGCACGCCCTCCTTCGCCTCGATCGCCTGGTGGATGCCCTCCGAGTAGCGNCGGCCGACGAGGATGCGGCCNGTGTGCTCGTCGACGATGAGCACCTCGCCGTTCATGACGACGTAGTCCTTGTCCTTCTTGAACAGGGCCTTCGCCTTGATCGAGTTGTTGAGGAACGAGATGAGCGGGGTGTTGGCCGACTCGTAGAGGTTGTCGATGCCGAGGTAGTCCTCGACCTTCTCGATGCCGGGCTCGAGCACGCCGACGGTGCGCTTCTTCTCGTCGACCTCGTAGTCGACGCCTTCGACGAGGCGCTTGGCGACGTTCGCGAACTCGCCGAACCAGCGGTTCGCCTCGCCCGACGCGGGGCCGGAGATGATGAGCGGCGTGCGGGCCTCGTCGATGAGGATCGAGTCGACCTCGTCGACGATCGCGAAGTAGTGGCCGCGCTGCACCATGTCGGCGGCCTGCCACGCCATGTTGTCGCGCAGGTAGTCGAACCCGAACTCGTTGTTGGTGCCGTAGGTGATGTCGGCGGCGTACTGCTCGCGACGCTCCGCCGGGGTCTGGCCGGCGAGGATGCAGCCGGTCGTCATCCCGAGCGCGCGGTAGACGCGGCCCATGAGTTCGGACTGGTACGACGCGAGGTAGTCGTTGACGGTGACGACGTGCACGCCCTTGCCCGCGATCGCGTTGAGGTAGGCGGCGGTCGTCGCCGTGAGCGTCTTGCCCTCACCGGTCTTCATCTCGGCGATGTTGCCGAGGTGGAGGGCGGCGCCTCCCATGAGCTGCACGTCGAACGGGCGCAGGCCGAGGGTGCGACTCGCGGCCTCGCGCACCGCGGCGAACGCCTCGGGCAGCAGGTCGTCGAGCGACTCGCCGTCGGCGAACCGCTCGCGGAACTGGGCGGTCTCGCCGCGCAGCTCCTCGTCGGTGAGGTCGCTGAAGGCGTCTTCGAGGTGGTTGATCGCCTCGGCGTAGTTCTTGAGGCGGCGGAGGGTGCGACCCTCGCCGACGCGGAGGACCTTCTCCAGGACGTTCGCCACGAAGTCTCCTTACGGGTTGCGGGCACGGGTCGGCCCGCCGTTACCGGCGTGTGACCTCCTCAGCGTAGTGGCCGGGTCCTGAAAGAACCCGGCCACGTTCGCTCACAGAGGACGCGCTCCGTTCAGAGGGCGGGGTAGCGGTCGGGCACGACGACCGAGCTCGCGACGAGATCCGACAGCTTCTGAAAGCGCGCGATGTTGGCGCTCTCCTCCATGACGCCCGCCGTGAGGCACACGAAGCTCAGTTCCCGCACCGGGTCGACCCAGTAGATGGACGAGCCGGCGCCGTAGTTGCCGAACGTCCGGGGCGAGGTGAGCGTGCCGAGGATCGACGGATGCAGCCCCTCGCCGCGCAGGAAGACGCCGAGCCCGAGGTTCGCCGGCATGACCTTCCAGCCGCGACGCGCGGCCATCGGGATCCACCAGTTGTTCGGCTGGTCGCCCGTGTGGTTGCGCGTGGCGCGGTCGAGGATCGCGCTCGACAGGATGCGGGTGCCGCCCAGGGTGCCGCCGCGGCGCAGCATCTCGGCGAAGCGCAGCAGGTCGCCGGAGGTCGAGACGCCGCCGACGTGCGGGAGCTCGGCCTCCTCGTCGACGACGTCGTTGAGGATCTCGATGTCGGTCGGCGAGAGCCATCCCGAGGGCTCGAAGCTCGCGCGCAGCGGCACGATGCGGTCGGCGAGGCGCGCGGGCGCCCCGATCGCGGTGCTCGCCATGCCGAGCGGCTCGAAGAGGATCTCCTGCACGAGGTCGCGGTAGCGACGCTCCGGCGCGAGCACGCGGCGGGCCATCTCGCCGAGGATCGCGTGGTTGAAGGCGGGCGAGTACTCGATCGTCTCGCCGGGCTCGCCGATCGGGCCGGTCTCGCACACCGCGCGGATGACCTCGGCGAGGTCGCCGAGCTTGTCATACGGCACCGGGGTCGGCGTCGCGGGGAGGCCGGCGCGGTGGGTCAGCAGGTCCATGACCGAGATGCGGTCGCGCACCTTGTTCATGAACCGGTCGGGCGAGCGGAACTCGGGGATGACCTCGACGACGTTCGTCGTGAGCGACAGCAGTCCGCGGTCGATCGCGTGGAAGACGAGCGCGACGGTGAACGCCTTCGTGACCGAGAGGATGCGGAACACGTCCTGCGTCGCGGCCGCGCGGCCGGTGACCCGGTCGGAGAGCCCGAAGGCCTCGTCGACGACGACCTCGCCGCGGTGCGCGATCGCGACGACCGCGCCGTCGTAGTCGCCGGCGTCGAGGTCGCGACGGATCGCGGCGCGCAGCCGCTCGATCCCGTCGGGGTCGAGCTCGGTGGTGTGGTGGATCCTCATTCCGGGTCCCTCTCTCATCGGACGCCGCGGTCGGACCCGGCGTCGGTTTCCTGCGTGTCGGCGTCGTGCGGGGTCGACCCCGTCACGACGACCGGGTCCATCGGGCTGTCGGCCCGGTAGACGCCCCCGAAGATCTCGGTGCCTTCGAGGGTGAGTGCGGCCTCCGCCGGCCCGGCGGCCGGGTCGCCCGTCAGGGTGACGAGCGCGATGCGTTCGTCGTGGCCCGGCCACCGCACGACGGTGATGCGGGCGCCGTCGGCATCCACCTCGACCCAGGGGTCGATGAGGTAGCCGAGTGTCATCCCGAAGTGGCCGCGCGCGGTGACGGTGCCGCGGAAACGCGCCGTGCCGGGCGTGTCGCCGACCGGGTCGGCCCGCGGGAAGCGGAACACCCCGTCGGCGTACTCCACGCCGCCGTCGAGCACGAAGCTGCCGTCGGGGAGCGCGGCGACGTAGGCCCGCCAGCCCTCCCGCACGCCCCACTCGAGCAGCCCGTGATCGCTCATGCGCGGCGGCCGCTCAGTTGCCCGTGAGGGAGACGCGGCACGACGTCACGGAGCGGATGAACGGCCCCTCCTTGTCGCCGTACTCGAGCAGCCGCATGTTCGGGAAGCGGTCGAGCAGGGTGTTGAGGAGCATGTGCATCTCGAGGCGGGCGAGGTGCATGCCGATGCACGAGTACTGGCCCTGACCGAACATGAGCGTGCTCGGCACCAGCGGGCGCGTGATGTCGAAGGTCTCGGGGTCGGGGAACACCTCGGGGTCGCGCTGCGCGGCCTGCACCGAGATGTAGACCATGTCGTCCTTCGCCAGTGGTGCGCCCGCGAACTCGGTGTCCTCGGCGGCGTAGCGGATGTGGGTGCGGAAGCGCGGCCAGAGGCGCATCGTCTCCTCCGCGGCGCCGGCGATGAGCGCGCGGTCCTCGCGCACGCGTTCCCAATCGGCGGGGCGCTCGAGCAGCCGCGCGACGAGGATCGCCGCGGCGTGGGCGGTGTTGTCGACCGACGCCTCGAGCAGGATCGTGCCGAGGTCGTGCAGCTCCTGCGTCGTGAGGTTGCCGTCCATCTCCTCGCGGATGAGCGCCGAGGTGAAGTCGTCGCCGAGGTCGTTGCGGCGTTCCTCGATGTGCGTCACCGCGATCTCGTACGCCTCCTTGCGCGCGTCCTGCAACTCCTGCAGGCGCGAGGCGTCGAGGGTGAGCATCGGGCCGACCATCGAGTCGGAGAGCCGCTGCACGGTCGGGGCGAGCTCGAACGGCGCGGACACCATGAGGCAGTAGACCATCGACGGCAGGCGCCAGCAGACCTCTTCGAGGAAGTCGACGTCGTCGGGGTTCTCGATCTCGTCGAGGATGCCGTCGACGATCGTCTGCACGCCCTCGGTGAGGGTGCGGATCGACCGGGGCGCGAGGATGCGCGCCATCGGCGTGCGCAGGTGCTTGCGCTGCTCGCCCTCCTGGGTGTTGAGCATGCGCTCCATGAAGCTGCGGGCGAAGCCGGGGCCGAGGCCGATCTGGTCGTGGCGCCAGAGGAAGAGCTTCGCGCGCCAGAGCTGGGGGTGCCGCAGCGCTTCGAGGGCGTCGCGGTAGCGGAGCACCTCGAGCCCACGCTTCGACCGCACGACGCGGTCCTCCCGCTGCGCGCGGAGGAGCTCGTCCGTCGACGCGACATCGGCGGGACCGAGTTCGGTGATGGCGACCATGGTGGGTTTCCTCTCTGGGTGGCGTCGTCGTCCGGCGCCGGGTCTGGGATGGGGTCAGCTCGCGAGGGCGACGTCGACGTCGTAGCCGTAGAGCCAGCCGTTGGCGACGAGCGGGTCGGCCGCGCGGAATCCCTCGTCGCGCGCCAACTGGGCGGGACCGTCGGGGAGGTGGTTGACCTCGGCGCGGCCGTGGCTGCGACGCTGCACATCGGTCGTCCGGGGCAGGCGCAACGCCTCGTAGCGGGTGAGCGCGGCCGCGGGATCGTCGGCCTGCGCGGCGAGGCAGCCGGCGAGGACGGCGGCATCCTCGATCGCCTGCGCGGCGCCCTGGGCGAAGAAAGGGAACATCGGATGCGCGGCGTCGCCGAGCACCGTCGCGCGCCCCCGGCTCCAGCGGGCGAGTGGCTCGCGGTCGAGGAGCGCCCAGCGACCCGGCTCGTCGGCGGCGGTGATGAGGTCGGCGAGACGCGGGTCCCAGCCGTCGAACTCGGCGAGGAACTGCTCGACGGTCGCCGTGGCCGTCCACGACTCGACGGAGTATTCGCCCGCGGGGCCGAAGGCGACGAGGTTGACCAGGTCGCCGCCCGACACGGGGTAGTGCACGAAGTGGTGATCGGGCCCGAGCCAGAGGGTCTGCGCGGGGCGTCGTGCGAACTCGGGAGCGCGCTCGGCGGGCACGAGCGCCCGGTACGCGCAGATGCCCGAGAACGTCGCGGAGCTCGCCTCGCCGAGGGCGCTGCGGACGCGCGAGTGGATTCCGTCGGCGCCGATGAGCACGTCGGGGCGCAGCTCCTCGCCGTCGTCGAAGCGCACGAGCGGCCGGTCGCCGTCGAGGTCGACGTCGGCGACACGGCGGCCGAGACGTAGCGCCGAGTCGGGCACGGCGCCGCGGATCGCGTCGAGCAGGTCGGCGCGGTGGGCGGTGTAGGTGTGCTCGCCGTAGAGCTCCTCGCACGCGCGGGCGAGGTCTTCGGCGGAGAGCACGGTGCCGTCGCTCCAGCGCCGGAACTCCCAGCCGATGTCGAGCTTGACCGCGCGCGCACGGAGCTCCTCGAAGACGCCGAGGCGGCGCAACAGGCGCGCCGCGTTCGGGGCGACGACGAGACCGGCGCCCACCGCGGTGAGGGCCGGGGCCTGCTCGTAGACGGTCGGCCGGAAGCCCTCGCGTGCCAGGAACGCGGCCGTCGCGAGCCCGCCGATTCCGCCCCCGACGATCGCGATGTCGAGGGATGCGGCGTTGCGTGACATGTGTTCCTCCCCGCCGCGGCACGTCGCCGCGACGAGTTGTCATCCTGACCCGCCTGCGGGTGCGCGATAGGGTCGACGTTCATTCAATGACCATTCTCGGCTCTTCCGGAGGAGGCCCATGCCGCGCACGAGCGACCCCGGCACTTCGGTGAGCTCGCGCCTGCTGTCGGTGCTCTTCGCGTTCAGCACGACCCGGCGCACGCTGAGCATCGCCGACCTCGCGCGCATCACCGGGCTGCCGTACCCGACGACGCGTCGCTTCGTGAACGAGCTCGTCGCCGTCGGAGCGCTCGAGCGGCGCGACGACGACCGGTATGCGGTCGGCGTGCGGCTGTGGCAGCTCGCGTCGCTCTCGCCGCGCACCGAGGGGTTGCGCTCGCTCGCGCAGCCCGTGCTCGAGGATCTCTACACGGCCCTGCACCAGCACGTGCAGCTCGCGGTGCTGCAGGGGGACCACGCCGTCGTCGTCGAGCGGCGTTCCGCCCCCGACGCCGTGCGGCTCGTCTCACGCGTCGGCGGCCGACTGCCGCTGCACGCCTCCGCCGTCGGCAAGGTGCTGCTGGCCCACGCGAGCCGCGACATCCGCGACCGCGTGCTCGGCGAGCCTCCGCGCTACACGCCGCACACGATCGTCGACCCCGACGCGCTCCGCGAGGAGCTCGCCGTCACGAGGCGCACCGGCACGGCGACCGTGCGCGAGGAGTTGACGCCGGGCGCCGACTCCGTCGCGACGCGCGTCGTCGACGGCGACGGACGGGTCGTCGCAGCGCTCTCGGTCGTGGTGCGCGCGGGCTCGGTGCGGCTCGAGGCGGCGACCCCGACGACGGTCGCCAGCGGGCTGCGCCTCTCGCGCCTGCTCGGCTGGCATCCCGGGATCACCGTGCTCGACGGCTGAGGCTCGTCATTGAATGACCAGCCGCGTTGCCCCTTCCGTGGGCGAGGGAGGATGCTGAGGGCGCGGCGCCGGCACGCGGCGTCGCCGAAGGGGTCGGTCGTGAAGAGTTTCGAGAACGTGCTCGCCGCGCAACGACTGCTGTTCGGGGCGGGAGCCGCCGTCGAGCACGTCGCGACCGCCGTGCGCGACCTCGGCGGGGACCGCGTGCTGCTGATCGCGGGCGGCTCCGCGGCGCAGCTCGCCGACCGGATCGCCGAGGCGGTGCCGGTCGTCGACCGCGTCGAGGAGGTCGTGCGCCACGTGCCCGCCCCCGCCGCGGACGCCGCGGCCACGCGCGCCCGGGAGTCGCGCGCCGACGTCGTCGTGAGCGTCGGCGGTGGATCCGCCACCGGGCTCGCGAAGATCGTCGCGCTGCGCACCGGGCTGCCGATCATCGCCGTGCCGACGACGTTCGCCGGATCCGAGGCGACGGTCGTCTGGGGCATCACCCAAGACGGCGTCAAGACGACCGGGTCGAACCCCGTCGTGCTGCCGCGCGTCGTCGTCTACGACGCGACGCTCACCGCGGGACTCCCCGCCGCGGGCGCCGCGGCATCCGGGCTCAACGCGCTCGCGCACGCCCTCGACGCACTCTGGGCGCCGCGCGCCAACCCGATCAACGCCGCGTTCGCCGACGAGGGCGCCCGCGCGGTGCTCGGGAGCCTGCGCCGCCTCGCCGACGGCGACGCCGGCCTGGAGACCCACGAGGAGCTGCTCGCCGGCACCTACCTCGCCTCGCTCGCGTTCTCCTCGAGCGGATCGGGCATGCACCACAAGATCTGCCACGTGCTCGGTGGCGCGTTCGACCTCCCGCACGCCGAACTGCACGCCGTCGTGCTGCCCTACGTCGTCGCGTTCAACGCTCCTGCCGCCGCTCACGTCGCCGTGCGCCTCGAGCGCCTCCTCGGCCCGCACCCCGGCGCGGCGCTGCAGTCCCTCGCCCGGGCGCTCGGCATCCCACGGTCGCTCGCCGAGATCGGCTTCCCTCCGGGCGAGGTCGCGCGGGCGGCCGAGCTGTGCCTCACCGCCATTCCGGTCGACAACCCGCGGCCGGTGACCGTGGACGCCCTCGCCGAGTTGCTCGCCGCGGCGGCGCGCGGCGACGACATCCCGCCCCGCGCCTCGGAGGAGACGACCGCATGACACACCCGCCCGACACCCAGGCCGCGCGCGAGCAGGAGCTCGTCGAGCGCGTCGTCGCGTCGTTCGACGGCGCCGCCGACGAGCGGTTCCGGCTCGTCATGACGTCGCTCGTCCGGCACTTGCACGCGTTCATCCGCGACGTGCGGCTCACCGAAGGAGAGTGGAATTCGGCGATCCGGTTCCTCACCGAGGTCGGGCACCTCACCGACGACAAGCGGCAGGAGTTCATCCTGCTCTCCGACGTGCTCGGCGCCTCGATGCAGGTCGTCTCGGTCAACAACGAGGCCTACGGCGACGCGACCGAGGCGACGGTGTTCGGCCCGTTCTTCGTCGAAGACGCGCCCCGCATCGAGTCCGGCGAGGACATGTCGTTCGGCGCCCCAGGCGAGCCGTGCTGGGTCTCCGGCACGGTGCGTGGCGCCGACGGCGAGCCGGTCGCGGGCGCGCGCATCGAGGTGTGGGAGGCCGACGAGGACGGCTTCTACGACGTGCAGTACTCCGACGGCCGGATGGCCGCCCGCGCCCACCTCTACTCCGATGCCGACGGCGCATACGCGTTCTGGGGCCTCACGCCGACGCCGTACCCGATCCCGCACGACGGGCCGGTGGGGCGGATGCTCGACTACGCAGGGCGCTCCCCCATGCGCGCGTCGCACCTGCATTTCATGGTCTCGGCGCCGGGCTACCGCACGCTCGTGACCCACATCTTCGTGCGCGGCTGTGAGTACCTCGAGCGCGACTCCGTCTTCGGGGTCAAGGAGTCGCTCGTGCTCGACTTCGTCCGACACGGCGCCGACGAGCCCGCACCGGGCCGCACCCTCGACCGGGAGTGGGCCTCGACGGTCTTCGACATCGTGCTGGCCCCGGCCGACGCCGACTGAGCGTCCGGCGTCGGCCTCCCGGGCCCAGGCCGCGGGTCAGCGCCGCCGGCGCTTGCCCACCTCGTCGGCCTGCTCGTCGAGGGAGATGACGCCGTACTGCCAGCCCTTGCGGCGGTAGACCACCGACGGGTCGTCGGTCGTGGCGTCGATGAACAGGAAGAAGGGGTGCCCGACGAGCTCCATGCGGTCGACGGCCTCCGCCTTCGTCATCCGCTCCGCCGGGAACGACTTCTCGCGGATGACGACGGGGCTCCAGTCGGCCTCGGAGTCGTCGGCCTGCACCGGGATCTCGCCCGTCGCGACGGCTTCGAGCACGGCCGTGCTCGCGGGGACGAGGTCGGCGACCTTGCCGTTGCTCGTCGCCTGCGCGAGCGACTCGGGGCGACGCGCCCCGCGGTGGATCTTGCGGCGGTCCTTCGCCTGACGCAGGCGCTCGAGCAGCTTGTCGAGCGAGAGGTCGAAGGCCGCGTACTTGTCGCTCGCCGAGGCCTCGGCGCGCACGACCGGCCCCGGGCCGATGAGGGTCAGCTCGACCCGGTCGTCGCCGCTGGACCCGCCCGTCTCGTGGTGACGGATGACGCGGATCTCGAGCGCGAGGGCCTTGTCGGCGAGGTGGGCGACCTTCTGGGACTTCTCCGTGGCGTAGTCCTCGAACCGATCGGG
>Ga0065721_10053040_pt1 | contig 10652 bp, 13 predicted proteins | sample Mesricmetagenome_FD_59108 | JGI IMG/M metagenome (GOLD analysis project Ga0065721, IMG submission 59108) | Mesophilic microbial community from rice straw/compost enrichment Sample: eDNA_1 v2 (version 2) | ecosystem: Engineered > Solid waste > Grass > Composting > Bioreactor | place: USA: Davis...
CGCTGCCTCTTTGAAAGAGGGCCAGCGCGTATTTTTCAGCGAGATCATAATCCTTTTCATCCACAAGGCCTCGGGCCAGGATCTCGTCGCGGGAAATATCTTCATCGTGTCCAACCTTCGCCTTGGTTGTTGGCGTGACAATGGGCTTTGGCAGCCGGTCGTTTTCCTTAAGCCCGTCAGGTAGGGGCACACCGCACAGGGTTCGTTTTCCAGACTTGTATTCGCGCCATCCGTGGCCGGCGAGATATCCGCGGACTACCATTTCAACAGGGAAGGGGTCGCAGCGAAATCCAACGGTAACATTCGGATCTGGTACATCAAGCACCCAATTGGGCACTATGTCTTTCGTTGCCCGCAGATTGTTCGCCGCAATCTGATTCAGGACGCGCCCTTTGTCTGGTATGGCGCGCGGGAGAATCACATCAAACGCAGAGATCCGGTCGGTGGCGACCATCGCCATGATGTCACCGAAGTAGTAGACATCCCGCACCTTTCCGCTGTAAAAGCCAGTCTGACCCGGGAAGTTGAAATTGGTATGTTTGATCGAATCCATGTGCTGACGTGTTGAATGTATTGACGAATTGGGTTTCTCCTCTGGAGAGGCGGAAATGTAGCAAAATGTGTAAAATGTATAAGATAAATGTAGTAAGATTTTAGCCCGGTCTTACAGCCTGGCCGGATGCGGTTTCCTGAGATGTGGTGGCCGGTTCCGAGGTCTATCAGTTTGTCTGTAGAAGGATTCCCGCCCGATAGGTCAATGTTGAAATTAATTGACCGTTTTCATCAAAAGTTTTCCACTCTTTGTGCTTTTTATCCGCAACGTATTCTCCTTGTTCGCGGATCTGACCGTTCGGATACCAGGACGTGTATTGTCCGTGCTTGCGGCTATTGCGGTAGCCTACTTCCGATTCTATTTTACCATTTTCATAGTAGGTCTTAAATGGTCCGGCCAGCAAATCAAATTTGTAAGTTTCTTCCGTGGCAGTTTTTCCATTCGGATGATAGGTGTACCGGATACCTGTTCGCTTGCCTTGGTCGAAAGTTTCCCGGATTCGCGGAGTCTTTGAACCGGGATAGTAATAGACCTGCGTACCATGAGGCTTCTCATTCCGGAATTTTTCTTCGGAGAGAAGGTTCCCGTTTTCATCGTAGGTTGCGCGACTCAGGTCGATACCGTTGTTAGTCCCGACCTCGCGGATACGCGTCGCACCGTTGGGGAAGTACTCGAAATTGGTTCCGATTTTCTTACCTTCCTTGTAGTTGAATCGGTGCTGCACCGCGCCGCCGGGGAAGTAGCCGATGTTCTCGCCGTGCAGATATCCATTCAGGAAGTTTCCTTCAAGGATGAGATTCCCGTTCTCGTCGTAACTCTTATACTGACCGTTCTTCGCGCCATCGGCCATGGTCGAGACAGTCTGAAGCTGACCGTTGGGATAGTAACTCTTAAAGAACCCGGTAAGGATTCCGTCGCGATGGTTCGCCTCAGTCTCGATGTTCCCGTTTTCGTAAAAGGTGCGTGTAATTCCGTTGGGCTTCCCGTTGCGGTAGGTGATCTCGCGTTTTAGTTTTCCATTTGCGAAGTATTCGCGTACGAGGCCGTCGGGTTTCCCCTTAACAAACTGAGTTTCCTTTCGGATGTTCCCGTCCGGGAAGAACATTCTTACGCTGTCGGTCAGTAAGTCATTCTGATACCAGGCGCGCTGAACGAATTTTCCATGTTCGTCATATACTTCCACTGCCCCGTGACGCGATCCGTTGACGTAGTTCAGTTTCCGGGCGACAGCGCCGTTTTCGTGATATTCTGTAAAGAGGCCGGAGCGTTCACCATTCTCGAATACACCTTCGATCATGGTGTTCCCATTCTCGTAGTATTTCTTGTACTTGCCGTGCAGGGTTGTGTTGTCCGGGCCGACCTGATATTCCTCGAGGAGCTTTTGTTTTTGAGCATCGTAATACTTACGCACTTCGCGTTGAGCGAAAAGTAACGAAGGCAAAAGAAGTAGGATACTTATCAGAGGTGCAACTCTTACCATAGTACTAGAGCGGATATATGCCTGTAAACAACGACACGTCCCATGGATTGTTGCTTTGTCATACGCGCTCCACAACAATAGCGGATGCACCACCACCTCCGTTGCAAATTCCGGCAACTCCTATCGTTGCGTTTCGTTGCTTAAGTACGCTAATCAAGGTTGCCATAATGCGCGATCCCGATGAACCAAGCGGATGTCCAAGGGCAACAGCGCCACCGTTGACATTCACTTTATCAGGATCGAGTCCGAGTTTGATATTGTTGGCCAATGCCACAGCCGAGAATGCCTCGTTGATTTCGTAGTAGTCGACGTCTTTTTTCTCAACACCGGCAAGCTTCATGGCTTTTGGGATCGCAATCGAGGGTGTGGTTGTGAACCACATCGGATCTTGCGCAGCATCGGCGAAAGCGCGAATCCTAGCAATTGGTTTGACGCCGAGTTCCTCAGCTTTGCGTTTGCTCATTAACACGAGCGCCGACGCACCGTCGTTCAGTGTGGATGCATTCGCAGCCGTCACGGTGCCATCTTTCGTGAATACGGGTTTCAGCGCAGGAATTTTTTCGAAGTTTACGTTCTTATACTCTTCGTCTTCGCTGAAGAGTGTCACGTTGCCCTTGCGATCGGTTACTTCAACGGGGATTATTTCATCCTTAAAACGCCCTTTCTTCCACGACTCAGCTGATCGTTTGTACGAGTTGATGGCATATGCGTCCTGGTCCTGCCGTGATATATTCATTTCCTTCGCTGTGTTGTCTGCGCATACGCCCATAGCGCAATGGTTGTAGACATCGGTCAAGGCATCGAACTGAAGTCCGTCGACCAGTTCCCCATTACCGTACTTATATCCGTAGCGCGCTTTAAGGAGATAATAGGGAATGTTGCTCATGCTTTCCATTCCGCCAGCCACGACCACATCATTCTGTTCGAGCATAATCGATTGTGCGCCTAACATGACTGCTTTCATACCCGATGCACACACCTTATTTACAAGTGTACAGGGTATTTCAAATCCAAGCCCGGAAGCAGCGGCAACTTGTGTAGCGGGGGCTTGTCCAAGTCCAGCGGAGATTACATTACCAATAAAGACTTCCTGAACCAACTTAGGGTCGATACCTGCTTTCTGCATTGCGCCCTTCACGGCGGTAGCACCCAGTGTCACTGCAGACACTCCTGCAAGGCTGCCTCCAAAGCTGCCCATCGGTGTCCGCACAGCAGAGATAATGTACACTTCTGTCATGATTGCTTAGTTAACTTTCCTTGCCGTCTAACACGTCGGCAAAAGAGTGAATTACCAGTCCGGTTTATTTCGATCCTTTGACTGGGTTGGCTTCCGTTTTTGTTGCTGTAGGTACTGCTTCTCCTGGTTGCGCATCGCTTCCAGGATCATCCTGGCCTTCTCTTCACTCATCTTCATTTCGTTAAGCTTATCGCGATCGAGGTTAGGCATGTCTTCACGCTTCGACTCTTGTTGATCTTGCTGATCTTTCTGCTGTTGTTCCTTTTCCTGTTGTTCTTTTTTCTCCTGCTCGTCCTGAGGCTTTTCGTTTTGTTGTTGCTCGCTTTCCTTGTCTTGCTGGTCTTTCTCTTGCTGATCTTTGTTGTTTTGCTGCTCTTGTTTCTGTTGATCTTGCTGCTGTTGATCCTTCTTCTGCTGATCCTTATTTTGTTGCTGTTTCTCCTCTTCTTGTTTTTTCTGCTCTTCCAGCTTCTTCTTCAGCATTTCATAGTTGTATCGCGCATCGTCGTTTGTTGGCGATGCTTTGATCGCTTCTTTGAACAACTTCAGCGCCTCTTCTGACCGGCCCTGTTGGTTGGCCATGACTCCCAACTGTTGGAGTGCCTTTGACTTGACGGCTGACTTTGGACTACTGCTCACCGCCTGGTAACGGACCATCGCGTTTGTGGTATCCTTCGAGAGGTAATAGGCATTCGCCATGTTAAGCAGTACTTCATCGTCTGCTACGCCGAGAGAATCGACGATAAATTGATAGTGACGTATGGCCATTGCATAGTCTCCGCGCTTGTAGGCTTCCTCAGCGGCGGATTTTGCCGAGTTGATTTTCTTCACCGTTGCCGGATCAATGATCGCGGCGGCGGCAAGGATAATGAACGCAAGCACCTTCATATGCTTATGGTTTTTACACTGAGCATGATATCAAGCAAGAACAGCACCACTGCCCCTGCGAGGAAGTAAAAATACTTATTCGCAGTGACGTCGACCAGCCGGGCGTCCCTGAGTTCTCCTTCAATTCGGCTGATTGTGTTAATCATCCTTGATACATCGTTTCTTGACTCATTGATCTCAAAATACTGGCCCCCGGTCTTGTCTGCGATTTCGCGCAGCGACCGCGAATTGAGTTTGGAGACTACCGGGCTGCCGTCCTTGTCCTTCTTAACACCACTTCCGGCATAAATATTCCCGCCCCTTTCGGTTCCAACTCCGAGTGTGAACAGGCGAATATTGTTCTTTTCAATTTCCTTTACGTACTCGTCGGTGTCCTTTCCAAAGTCTTCACCGTCGCTTATAAGAACGATGATTTTTGATTTTGTGTCTCCGATATGCTCCTTTTCGTTTGTCAGCTTGTTAAGGGCCATCCGCAAGGCAGGGCCAAATTCCGTACCGCCTACCGGGACCAGACCTGTATTCATGGTTTCGATGAAGAGGTTCAGCGCGTTCTGATCGTAGGTGAGCGGACATTGCATGAATGCCTCAGAGCCGAAAATGATCAGTCCGATCCTGTCGGAATTGAATGCCGCAACGAGTTTCTTCATCTCGTTCTTAACTTTTTCGAGACGAGTAGGTTGGATGTCAAAAGCGTCCATCGACTTGGAGAGGTCGATGCAGATCATGATATCTTTCCCGATCGCTTTTACTTCTCTTTTTGATCCTCCGAACGACGGGCCGAGAATGGCTACAATAATCAGAGCTAAGAATAACGTCCGGACACCGAGTTTGATAAATATGCGAGCGAACGGTGTGTTCAGGACGCGGGCTACGTGTACCACCCTGAAGACGTATAACCCGTAGAACAACAGGAATCCGAGAATAAAAGCGAACTCAGTCGCTCCCAGCTGTCTGTACCAGTCCACGTTTCAAAGTTTTTTGCAATTAAGCGCGAATTGCGGAAAAATCGAAATTTAATTATGCAGGAGGGGTGGAGTTTAGTCTCCGAAATATTTCCTGAGCAACGTGCAAAGGTCGCGGTACTTGTGCGTTTTGGTAAAGAATTCGGTTGCTCCAAGTTTCTTCGCTTTTTCGATCTGTGAAGCCTGGGATGTGGTCGAATAGACGATTACCGGAATGTCGCGAAGTATCTTGCTCTTTCTGATCGCCGCGAGAAGTTCGAAGCCGTCCATCTTGGGCATGTTGAGATCAAGAAAAATGTAATCGGGAATAGCCTCCTCGTTATGCAAGAGTTCAAGAGCGTGGTCGCCATCGGCAGCAACGAGACAGTGGGCGGTCGAGGATACATCACTCAGGGCAGAGAGGAAAACTTCCTGGTCGTCGGGATCGTCATCCACTAACAGACAGATTTTGGGTTCTTTCATCACGATCAGCGCAATTCCTATTGAAAGTCGCTAACGTTAATGCTTTTTCTTCAATTAAGGTACGACGTTTTTTAACGTCATCTCGGAGTTTCACTGCCTTTATGTTGTAAGAAACTGATAAAAAATGAGCCATTTTCGCAAGTAGCCTTGCGACATCGCAAGTTGACACCTGCGGTCAAACCCTTGATATTGCTATTGAACCCGCGCGGTGGCACCTTGCCGTAACTCATTTTGACGCGGGAAATTGGAGTGCTTCCTTTAACAAAAATCCGCGCAGACTTCTCTTCGCCCCTCGTGCCTTTTTGATCAACTTTGCCAACGTCGCAATCGGACCAACTTTACAATCAAGTTGTCTGACAGTGCGCAGGTCGGCGAAAGTTTGTGCTTTAGATTTCAGGTGCGGCAATCAAGAAGGCACTGTCGTTCGGCTAAGGTGATTGAACAGATACAGAAATTGTCCAGTTGACCCGATTGCGTAGTGGGCAGGATTGGCTACGTATGAACACTTCGTGATCATGCGTACTGGCGCAACTACCTCGTGATCGTACGTACTGTTGGATCATCGTACATCGTCGTGAGCGGATAGACTTTCTCGATTTCCTGGAGGAAAAGAACGTGTGCTTTGAGAGGGACGCCGTTGAGGTCACGTTCTCTCAGAATAATGACCTTATCGTGTTCGACGTCATCATCCAGAATGTTTTCCACTCCGCACATGAAAAGTCCGGTGCCGAGTGGTGGCGACCATATACCAATCACATTGCCGTTGTCGCGACTCGCCATCAGTTCGGCAAGAATTTCCTTCGGTTCTGTAATGATGCCTTTCATACTGCATAGAATTACACAATTCCCGTACCAGTCGTGCGTTTCGGCACCACAAACAGCCGCTTAATCGGTGTTGGCGGGACAGCGGCACAATTTTTTTTGGTTCAGTCGTTGAAAAAGTGTGTCGGATTGTAAGTAGGGCTGGGGACCTTTTTCTTATGATATTCTCAGGAGCGAGCGAAGAAAGTTTGAATACTGCGATGCAGGATTTTACACTGGAGTCCGTGTCGGACCCGGGTGAAATGTTGAATATTCTCACCGAGAGTAAGCTCAATGGCACGGCTGTCGGAATTTATGCTCCCGTGCTTGGTAACGAAATTTACGTAACGGCCGTTGAGGATGTCCTTATCGATGATGAAATCACCATTATCCTCAAGAGTTTCGATGTTACCGGCTACATCCTTGAAAAGAACAAGCTCCGGTTAGACGAAATCAGCAGTGTTTGTGCTTTCAAATCACCCTTCCAGAATCCATTCATGAAGACGCTCAAGAGCAGTAAAGCTTGATAGCCTCAGGCGTTAACAAATCATTAACATCTCTGTAAATCCCATCGCCTCTTGTTTTCACATCCGGCATGTGAGGCCTTGTTTTTTTGTTTTCAAACCTTTTCGAAATCCCCGTTTCGGTTTTGTATATTCGATCAAGACCCATAACCCGATTCTCCTCCCCAATGGAGAACTAAACCCAAAGCAACATGAAGAATCTTTACATTCTAGGCTGGATCCTGTTAGTCTCGTTCCAGCTCAGTGCTCAAAACCCAATAGGAATATTCCAACATCAGGCGGACATCGGAAAACCGAAGTTGTCGGGCCAATCTTCTTATGACCCCGCCACTCAATCGTACACGATTCGCGGTGGAGGGTACAATATCTGGTTTGGTCGTGATGAATTTCATTACCTCTACAATCAACTGAAAGGTGATTTCATTCTGACTGCAAACTTTGCATTCGTTGGAAAAGGAACGGATCCTCATCGAAAGGTAGGGTGGATGGTGCGCGCAAATCGCGATGATAACACACGCCACATCAGTGCAGTTCTTCATGGGGATGGACTCACGGTGTTGCAATGGCGAGTGATGCCCGGGGCGATGATGCGCGACCCGCAGGATGAGATCTTTGCGCCGAAGAAGAACTATCAAATTATTCAGCTTGAGCGAAGGGGAAAGACTTTCATCATGCGCGCAGCTCATCCTGGTGAACCGCTCCAGGTAATCGGATCGCACGAAATGGAAGACATGCCCGATCAGGTACTCGGTGGTCTGTTTGTTTGTTCGCACAACGAGGACGTTGTCGAGGAAGCAACAGCCTGGAATGTTCGTATTGATCGTACGGTCGCCGACAACTATAATCCATATCGTCAGGGATTCATCGGCGCGAGGATGGAGATCATGTCTGTGGGTGATGGTCGTCGCAAAGTCATTCATGAAGCGCCCGTCGGTTTTGAAGCGCCGAACTTCATGCCGGACGGAAAGCGCTTGTTGTATAATTCCGGTGGGTCGCTCTACACCATCCCGATAGGAGGTGGAACGCCCGAGAAGCTTAACACCGACTTCGCAGATCGTAACAATAACGATCACGGGATTTCATTTGATGGAAAGATGCTTGCGATCAGCCATCATCGCCAGGGAATGCCGGGCGGTGGTTCAACGATTTACGTTTTGCCGGTGCAAGGCGGAACTCCGAAGCAAGTGACGGAATTAACTCCATCGTACTGGCATGGGTGGTCCCCCAATAACAAAGAAGTGGTCTTTACTGCGCAGCGAAACGGCAAGACGTACGATATCTACAAAATCGGGATACAAGGTGGCAAGGAGGTGAAATTGACTTCTACGCCCGAAGGAGGACATGCTGACGGTCCCGAATATTCTCCCGACGGCAAGTACATTTATTTCAACGCTAACTACACCGGCACGATGCAATTGTGGAGGATGAAGCCTGACGGTAGTGCCCAGGAACAAATTACATTTGACGAATACAACAATTGGTTTCCACACATTTCGCCCGATGGAAAATGGATCGCGTTTCTTTCATTTCCTCCCGACATCGATCCAAACGATCACCCGGCGTATAAGCGCGTGATGTTGCGTCTGATGCCCGCCTCCGGTGGAGCGCCAAAGGTGATTGCTTATATATATGGTGGTCAGGGGACAATCAATGTTCCGTCGTGGTCGCCCGACAGCAAGTACATCGCGTTTGTAAGCAACAGTTTGAGCGAGACGTCCCCGGAAAAGACGGCATCAAACTAAAGACAACTAGTTGGACGTGGAAACCACCGAAATCTTGAATGGTATTTTACGCAGCGGCTTGTCTTCATTGTGCACTTTAACACCGGCAATTTGATCGATAACGTCAAGACCCTCGATGACTTCTCCGAAAACAGTGTATTGCTGGTCGAGTGACATATAGCCGCCTTCGTTCATATAGATTTGTTTCTGCTCGAGAGTTAATTGCAAACCGTAGTTTTGCATTTCCTCGTCAACCTGGTAGTCGGTATAACGCGCGCCCTGTACGATGAAAAACTCCGTCGATGACGATTCAAGGTTGGGATTGTCTTCATCCGATCGAGCCATTGACAGAGCGCCGCGTTTGTGAATATATTTCGGACTGAATTCCGCGGGGACGTTGTACTTCAACTCCTTCGGATAAATACCGCCCTGTATCATGAACCGGTAGAGGATACGGTAAAATTCGGCGTCTTCATATGCGCCTTCTTTGATGTTTTTTATGAAATTTGCCCGGTGAAGGGGGGTATCTTCATAGAGACGGATTCGCATGTTCCCAAAGTCTGTTTCGATAAGCACCTCCGTCTCGCGATTGGCTTGCCCGTATGCGGTGAGTTGCTCACGAACTTTCAGCGGATCAACTTCTGTTACAGTTTTCTTTGGTTCACACGACAGCAGGATGAGGAATGAGGCGAAGACGATGAGGTGTTTCATGAATGAGTTTATTTTTCCGGAAATGTTAGCAAATTTAGCGTTATAGCGAATGTTTCCAATGGTGTTGCTGGCGGGGTCTAGCCCATCACAAAAGAAGTAAGCCAGAAGGAGACATTTTGCAGAATTTGGAAAGTGAGTCCTGAATCGCATGATTGTATTGCACGTAGACGACGACCCCGATGACAGCGCGCTGTTTTGTGAAGCAGTGAAGGAGGCTGCACCGTCCTATACATGCCTCGTTGCCGACAGCGCTGCCTCTGCATTGGAAATACTTTCCGACAGACAGAGAATTCCTGATTAATATTTTTCTCGACATGAACATGCCGCGCATGAACGGGCTGGAGTGTTTGAGATTGATCAGGAATAACCACGCATTGAGTCACATCAAAGTGATCATGTATTCGACTGCATCGGATCCTACCCACATTAAGGAGTTTAAAAAACTCGGCGCAGAATTTCTTGCAAAGCCTGATCGATTTGAGACGCTGGTGAAGAATCTTTCGGAGATACTTAATTAGTCCACGGACCACGGACTACGGTCCACAGGGTGGTCCACGGTCCACAGCCCGAGCAACCTATCGCGTTCGTGCGAAGTATCTGAAAGATAGGCGCTCTGAATGGAAAAAAACGGCAAAGGGCAATAGGCAAACGGCAAACCGAATCGCGATTCCCGATTCACGATTTTAGGCAAGTTTTATCTCCTTCAGATGCTTATTAAGGTCCGCATCCACGGCAATCGACACGCGCATCACTCTTCGTGTGACGGGATGATGGTAGACTTCGATGAATTTTGATTTCAGGTTGTAGAGCCTTACGGATGCACCATAGAAATTGGTGTCGACGAGAAGTTGTCCGTGTCTCCTGACTAATTCTGCCCTTTCCTGGAGGTCCAGGCAGTAGAACTCTTCACTCATACGGTTAGGTTTTAATATAGCAAAGTTATCGAATCAGATTTTTTGAAAATCGTCGATTTCGTCGTAAACGTTACAAGAGGTTACCGGCGTGGCGCTGATTATTTGGTCGGTCGTCTTGAAACGACATCTCTTTGACGAAGTAGCCCACTAAGACGCACTACAGCGGTAGGTTCGCATTGCCATTTGCCGTTTGCATTTTGCCTTTTAATTAGGGCTTGAATGCTGACGTGTCTTTTGATGAAGGAGCCCCATAAGACGCACTACAGTGTTAGGTTCCGCATTGCCGTTTGCCATTTTGCTTATTGCCATTTACCTATTGCCGTTTGCCATTTTCCTTTTGCCGTTTAAACTTGACTTGGGGTGTACGCCCTTTTGCAGGCTATTTTTTTGGCTATCTTA
>Ga0065721_10053041_pt1 | contig 10650 bp, 9 predicted proteins | sample Mesricmetagenome_FD_59108 | JGI IMG/M metagenome (GOLD analysis project Ga0065721, IMG submission 59108) | Mesophilic microbial community from rice straw/compost enrichment Sample: eDNA_1 v2 (version 2) | ecosystem: Engineered > Solid waste > Grass > Composting > Bioreactor | place: USA: Davis...
CGCCGAGGCCGATGATCCGCTTGGCCTGCTCCGCCGAGCGAACACCGCCGCCGTAGCAGAGCGGCATCCGACACTCGAGCGCCATGTGCTCGATCGCCTTGTAGTCCGGCTCGGCGCCGGTGACCGTCGCGTCCATGTCGACGACGATCAGCTCGTCGGCTTCCTTCTCGTTGAAGATCTTGACCGCGTTGATCGGGTCGCCGACGTATTTCGGATCCTTGAAGCCGACGGTCTTCACCAGCCCCCCTTCGTGGACCAGGAGGCAGGGGATGATGCGGGGGCGGAGCATCTTCAGATCTCCGCGAAATTCTTGAGCAGGGCCGAGCCGAAATGGTGGCTCTTCTCCGGATGGAATTGCACCCCGTGGACGTGGCCGCGCCGGACAGCGCAGGCGAACTCCAGGCCGTAGGAGGTGTGGGCGGCGACATCGGCGGGGTCCGCCGGCTCGAAATAGAAGGAGTGCAGAAAATAGAAGCGGGCGTCCATCTCAAGGCCGCGGAAAAGAGCCTTGCCGGCGACGGGCTTCACGTCGTTCCAGCCCATGTGCGGCATCGGCAGGTCGGCGTTCGCCGGCGCGTGGGAGAAGTGCCGGACCCGCCCGGGAATCCAGCCCAGGCCCGCCCGCCGACCCTCATCGCTGCCCTCAGCCAGCATCTGCATACCGACGCAGACGCCCACGACGGGGCGCCGCTTGTTCACCACCAGGTCCTCGAGGGCGTCCCGCATCCCCGAGGCGTCGAGAAGGTCCATGGCGTGATCGAAGGCGCCGACGCCGGGCAGGATGATCCGCTCGGCCGAAGCCAGTTCGTCGGCGGTCCGGGCCAGGCGCACGGGCGTGTCCATGCGCTTGTAGACATTGGCGAAGGCGCCGACGTTGCCCAGTCCGTAATCGACGATGGTGATCACCGGATGATCGCCCGTTGCAGACCCAACGCCCGCATCGCCCGGGTCCCCAGATCGATGAAGGTCATGGCGTTCTTGTAGTCGCGGTAGGTCCGGTTAGGGCCGTCGCGATAGCCCTCCAGCTCCTCCACCGTGATGCCCAGCTTGTTGGCGATGTACTCGAAGTCCTGCTTCATCTCCTCGACCGGATAAGCCGGCTGGGCGATCTTCTCCAGCGCCGCCTCGCGGCTCAGCTGGCCGGTCAGGATCAGGCTGGAGAAGTGGGCGCGGCGCTTGTCGTAGCCGAACTTGGTCGGCAGCCAGTACCCTTCGTAGAAGCGCGTGAAACGGCTCTCGTGGTGCTTGTGGGCGTACTTCTGCCAGTCGTAGCGCTCGACCAGCTCGTCCATCGCCGCTTCCTTGATGTAGGGCACGTGGTTGAGCGGCTTCACCACCCGCACGCCCTTCACGTAGCGGTAGTAGATCTTGAAGGTGAAGATGTCGGCGGTCGGAAAGGTCTTCAGCGGGCGCGTGCCGAACTTCGCGTGGATGTCCTTGAGATTGCGCAGGTCCGAGGCGTGGTAGTGCCACTCCAGCGGCTCGCGCACGCACTCGGTGGAGTAGTTGGCCCCGGTCAGGATGTATTTCGAGCCCGTGCGGGCGGCGTAGTTGTAGAGGCCGGCGAAGAAGGCATGGTCCTGGGGCGTGTCCAGGTGCGGCACCCCGGCCTTGAAATAGGCCAGCTGCAGGTCGCGCATCTCGGGCCAGTTGATGACCTCGGTGAACAGGTCCAGCCCCAGTCCGTCGACCAGCTTCTCGATGTTGTTGACCGCCTGCTGCGAGTTCCACCCGGCGTCGACGTGGTACAGCAGCGGCCGCAGGCCGAACTTCTCCTTGGCCAGATGGACGACGTAGGAGCTGTCGACCCCGCCCGACAGGCCGATCAGACAGTCGTGGTCCTTGCCCTTGCCATCGGCCTTGATCTTCTCGACCTGGGCCAGGATCTCGCGCTCGCCGCGCTCGTCTGTATGCCAGTTCGGCAGGATGTTCGCGTAATAGTTGTTGCAGTAGTCGCAGCGGCCTGCCCCATCGAAGGATATCCCGGAGTCCGAGGTGTCCATGATGCAGTTGACGCAGATCTGGTAGGGGCGTTTGGCTAGGGGGGTGTGCGCCATCGTCTGTCGTATGTGATTGATTGCTGGGTTGCTGATAGCGGCGATGTCCGGGATCGCCAAGGCGAAACGGCGCGGCAACGCGGCTTTCCTTGCATGCGGTGACTTTCCCGCACTGCCCAAGCGCACACGCGGCAGTTACAGCGGCCGAGCACGCTTCGCCGCGGTACGAGGATGCTGTAGCGTGACCGCTTCGCGCCGGCGTGAAAGGAATCATCATGTCTGATCTCACCGCATCGACGATCCAGCAGAACGATGACAACATCCGCGACCTTGTGGGCGCACGAGACCGACCGGTCACCCATGTCGCACCTCTGAGCGGAGCAAAGGCGGGCGCCTTGACCTTCGTCTCCCGGGCGCCGGCATCGGACGTGCTGGACAGCTTGCGCCGCTCTGCCGGCATCACAATCATTGTCAGCGAGCCGATCGCCCTGGGCGATGCTGACGTGACCCAGCTGGTCGCGGAAAGTCCTCGCCTCAGCTTCATGCGCGCCACAGCGCGGTTCTTCGCTCCCGAGCGGCCGCGACCGCAGGTGCACCCAACGGCGGTGGTGCACGAGACCGCCCGCATCGCCCCCTCCGCCTACGTCGGGCCCGGAGTCAGCATCGGCGCGCATTCCGTTATTGGCGCGGACTCGATCGTCCACGCCAATGTGGTGGTGTACGATCGGGTGAAGATCGGCCAGCGGGTAGTCGTCCACGGCGGCACCGTGATCGGCGCCGACGGCTTCGGCTATGAACGCAACGAGAGAGGAGAGCTGGAGAAGTTCCCGCACATCGGCGGCGTCACCATCGAGGACGACGTCGAGATCGGCTCGGGCACCAGCATCGACCGCGGCTCGCTGCAGGACACCCGCATCTGCGCCCGCGCCCGCATCGACAACCAGGTGCACATTGCCCACAACGTGGTGGTCGGCGCCGACGTGGCCGTAATCGCCCAGGCCATGATCGGCGGCAGCGTCCGGATCGGCGATCGCGCGTGGATCGCGCCCTCGGCCACGATCATGAACCAGGCCCATGTCGGCGCCGACGCCACCGTCGGCCTCGGCGCCGTTGTGGTGAAGGCGGTCCGCGATGGCGAGACGGTGATGGGCTCTCCCGCCGCGCCCGACCATGAGTTTCGCGCCACGCGGGCCGCGCTCAAGGCCCTGGTGGCGGCCGGCGGCTGATCAGCGCTCCATGACGGATCGGCCGTCGAAGGTGAGGCAGTTGCTGCGCGCCTCGTCATTGAGGAAGCCGAAGGCGGCCGCCTGCCACTCGCGCACCTTGTCGGAGGGTGCGCCGGGACCGGTCATCCACCAGATCGGATGCAGCAGCAGATGGATCGCCCGGCCTTCGCGGAAGGCCTCGCTGTCCAGCGGGTGGCCGTACTTGAATGCCCCGCCGCTGTCGCTGATGTACTTGAGGTTCTTGAAGTAGGCGTCCTCATAGGTGTGGCGGACGCCCGGCAATGGCCGGTTGTTGTCCTCCAGGAAGGCGCCAGGACGGTGCAGGCTGACGATGTCCAGCGGCCGCCCCGTGATCTCCTCCAGGATGCGCGCTTCCTGGAGAAACCCGGCGTCGATGTCCTCGTGCACGACCGGGTCGAAATGCAGGCTGACCACGTGCCCCAGCGACTGAATCTCCTCGACCCGCCGGCGGCTTGCGCTGGACAACAGGTTGTAGGCGTTGCTGGTCAGCATGACGAAGTAGGTCGCCGTCACCCCCAGCGCCTGCTCCTCGCGCGCCATCGCAGCCGCGAGATCGAGACTGAAATCGATGTCGTGGCGGAGATAGACGACACCGGGCTCAGGCGGCTCGTCAAAGCGGCGGAAGGCGTAGCCGGCCTTTCTGAAAGCGCCGACGAGCTCGTGAAACGCTTCTGTTTCCACGGCCTAGCTCTCCTTCTGAGCAAGCAGCGCAGGCTGATTGAACCGCAGGGTCTTCTTGATCAACTCATTCCAGTCGAGGATTTCCGCCGCAGTCTCGCGAGCGCCCGACGAGCGGCGCCCCAACTCGGATCGGTCGTCCATCAGGCACGCAAGATGCTCCGCGATCTGTCCGACAAGCGGGCGCTCGTGATCGAGGATGAGCACATTGTCGTGCCGGTTCAGGTAGCCGACATCCTGCCAATGCCAATTGATGAGCTCCGACCGCTCGGAAACGATCAACGGCAGGCCCATGCCGATCGACTGCTGCCACAGCACCGACTGGCTGGCCGGGAACACGGCCACATCGGACGCGGCGAGGTGCCGATAGACGCCGGACTTGTCTTGCCAGCCGACGAAATGCACGCGCGCGCCTTCGGCCGCTTGTTTCAGCATACTCTCGTACTGTGGATCCGCCACCGTGCCCACGACAATGACGTGCATGTCCGGCCGGGCGAGCGCAGCCGCGGCTTCGAACAGCCTTTCGGTCAGCTTGCGCGGCTCCAACTTGCCGCCGGTGAAGACTACGAAGTCGGTTGACGCCATACCGAGGTCGGCTCGCACCTTCTCCCGAGCGCCAGAAGCCCGCACCTGGGCGCCGAACTCCAGGTCGGTGCCAAGCGGCAGAAGCTCCATCTCTTCCCGCGGCACGCCATAAACCTCCTCAAGAAAGGTGAAGCCGGCCGGAACTACAGGGAAGATCTTTTCAAGATGCGGCCGCGCATGATCGAGGATGCGCTTGCGAAGAACCCCATGCAAAATCTTTCGCGACAACCAGTTCGCTCCAGAATTACTGTAGTCCGCATGGTAATCCATGATCATCTTGCAATCTGGATGCCGCCTGACATAGCGCACCATTTCGGGCAGGTTCGGGATGATGTCATGGACGAAGATCAGATGAGGCCGCTCCTGCTCCAGAATTCCGTTGAGCGACGTGTAGGCGCGCAGGCGGTTCAGGAAGTTGTAGCGGTACTTCAGCTTCATCACCTTGAAGCCGTTGTGGACATAGGTCCGCGCCGGGGCGGAAGAGTCATGCCTGTCGTTGTAGTAGTCGAACACGGAATCAAAGGTGGAGGTGATGACCACCACCTCGTGTCCATTGCGGACATAGTATTCAGCGAGCAGGTTCTCTTGGAACTCCAACGTCTCGTCGAAAAACTCGCAGACCATTACGATCTTCACAACGACACGCTCCGACCGTGAAGCTTGTTACCAAGTCTGGTCCTTGGCCCAAGCGCGAAAAGTAGAATCGGAAGCAGCGCCCCGCCAAAGGAGATCAGCAGGGTGGACAGGTGACCGTTGGTCAGCGTCATCCCTATGGACACCACCAGAAGCGAAACAAATATGCTGCTCCAGCCTTGGGCGGCCCAATCAAGCACCCTCAGCCAGATCGCGGTGGCGACGCTGATGACAATGACGCCGAGGGGGCCTGCCGCAGCCACCCCCTCCCCCGCGAACGGGTTTGCGTTGGCATTGGTCGCCGTGTTTCCGTAGAACCGATCGCCCACAATATTGCCTAGGTTAGGCCACCAAGGATCGTTGATGAAGGCTGCGGGCGGTGACACGATCAGGCCGATCCCTCGAACATTGCTCCAGTAAGTGTAACCGGTGCTCGTGAAGATATCATAGTACTGGCTGAAGGACAGGCCCGGAAGCGCAACCATTCTGAACACAACGATGTCCAAGGTCGTTTGACCACCCGGAAGGTATACGTGACCGCCGCCGATTATGTACAATAGAACGAGGATCACCATCGGAGCCATTACGACAGCGAGCACGACCGCTGACGAATACCAGATCCTCGCGATCCGATAGGCAGCGAACAGGCCAAGAACCGCCGCCATCGTCACCACCGTAATCTTTTGCGCATCGATCCCGTAGGTGACCGCAAAGCCGACAAGAGCGCATCCAATCAGGAACAAGCGCCGCTGCATCGCGCCTACGATCAACAGGAACGGGCATAGCAGCGAGCTATAGTATGTCCGCAGATACGCAACAGCGCTCCCGACCTCCGCCGAAGTCAGCGATCTCTGATAGTAGATGTCGTCCAGCGCGGCGAAGGCGATGATGTCCCTGTAGAGGAAAATCAGGGCCGCAGTGGCGATCACCCAGAGGGCCAAGGCCCAGGCGTTGATGTCGGCTGAGGGCAACCAGCCCTCGCGGTTCACCATTGAGACCCCGGGCTTCATCGTGCTGCAGATTGTCAGGAACCCCACGCCGAGCGCCGCCAGGGACCAGCCATACCGAGCAAGCGAGTCCGCGGAAAGCCCAACTGTTATGGTCACGATCGGCAAGTACACGATCACGAAGAGCTGCCAGATGATCACGCTCGACGGGCGATCAAGCGCCTTTGGGAGCCGGGCGGCTCCGGCCAACGTCAAGACCAGAACAGCCGCCCAATCTGCACCGTTGAAGTTATCGTACCGGAAGCCGTAATAGCCCCACTTGTCGCTGAGATAATGCGCGTGGGCCCAGTGCAGGAACACGGCGTAGGCGACTGCCGAGACGAGAATCCAGAAGCGGTCACGCCCGCTTCCGGCCTCATGCAAGACGAGGTTCCCGCCGATCTCTGGCTGGATCTCTGACCGGATACCGCTCATCGCTCATGCCCTTGGCTGGCGGCAGCTGGGCGCGCCACCGCTCGCCCGGCATAAGCCCCAAGAACGTCAAGGTGCTCCGCCGCCAACACGCCGATCACCGTCGCTCCCTGCCGGATACGCATTGCACAGAAACGCCGGTACGGCGCGCCGAAGTTGGCCATCGGGTGCGAACGCACGGCTGCAACTTCCTTGAGCACCCGCAAGCCATGCTCAAGAGACGCCGGCAACCACGCCTTGAGCCAGTTGATCGCCCGCTGACGCGTCGTTTCACGCTCTGTGACCGCAGCATCAATTGCGGAAACGTTGGTCATCTTCGCGTAGGCTCCAGCAACAAATTCGCCATACCATCGATGATCTATTCTTCTTTCGAGCGGCGTCTTCTCGAAAACTTTAACAAATTCTCTGTCCCAGAACGGCATCCACCAATCGTGACCGAAATACTCATATACGCGAACTGAGTTGCCAATATATTTGGCTTGACGCTCCTGCCAGTCCCACTCCTCAAATGCGTCCGCCACGCTCTCGACGCTCCACTTGGGCCGGCAGAGGACTTCGCCCTCAATCCGGGCTCGGTAGCGTGTCGGTTCGCGGATCGCCCCCGCCTCCTTGAGGTGATCCCGCAGGATCGCAGAGGAGAAGGTGCCAGCATCAACGGGGCGCCGCTCCCGAACCTCGACTGGAAGGTGCCCCCCGCAGACAAAATCTGCAGCGTGCCCCGGAACGAAGACCGCGTCCGGGGCAATGAACCCTCGGGCTTTGAGTTCCAGGACCGCCGGCCAGTCCTGAACGTGCGGCAAGGAGCTCCAGTTTCCGCCCTCTAGCTGAAACTCCTGCCATTCCGGGAGCGCCCGCCAGGCTCGCCAGGTCGCGGGCGTATACTCAACGAACGCCCACGGCAGCCCCAGCGCCGTGGCGACATCGCGGCTGATCTTCGCTTCAACGTTACCCGCACGCCCATAGGTGAAGGTGACGATGTTTTTGTACCCCAATCTCACCAACATCGTCGCAATGAGGCGGCTGTCGTAGCCGCCCGACAGCGGCACAACAAGCTGACGACCCCTTGCCTGGGCAATCACGCGTCTGTGGGCAGCGACCACGGCAGCTTCCAACTGTTCCGGGCCGTCGGCAGACTCGTCCGCGTGGATGAACCGGTAGTAGCGACCCGCGACCTTCTGGGGCCCGTCTGGCGACATGGACAACCTGACCCATTCCCCGGCCTGGACCTGGTGAATTTCCTTGATCAAGGTCGAATGCCCGGTGACGTATCCCGTCCGTGCAAACAGGTCCGCCGCAACCGGGTCGATTTCCGTCGCCCCCAGCTGCCGCCTGATCCACTCCGCATCGTCGCTCACCAGGATGTCGTCTCCACGATGAGCGTAGAACAACGGCATAGAGCGGATGTGGTCGGCGGCCAGGAAAACCTCATCTCGCGCCACAGAGACGATCGCGAAGAACCCGTTCACCTCCGTTAGCCGGTCCGGATTGAGGACCAGCTCGGGCCACTCTTCGGCTGACACCACACGTTCGCCGTCAGCGGCGAACGCCTGCCCACGAACGTGGAGCCCTCCGTCGACCCGCCAGCTCTTGGAGTGGCAATGGAGCTCAACCGCCAAATCCCGGCTCCTTTCGAAAATCGCGGGCGACCATCGCCAGATACACGGTCCCGCCAACAATCGCTGCGACCAGAATCCAGAGGTCCGCAGCGCCCCCCAGAGCGGCCAGACCTACCGGAACAGCGACCACTGCGCCTTTCAGGAAGCTCAGGCCGACGCTGCCGGCTAGATCGATCAGTCGGGCACTGGAGAGGCGAAGACAGACGATCAAGATGCCAAGCCAGACCAGAGCGCTCACCACGCCGTAAAGGAGGACGGTCATCTTGAAGTCTGCGCCTGAAATCCAGTACCCCCCCCACAGCGCAGCCATTCGGGCCAAGAGCAGAAAGGCCTCGACGAGGCTGCTGGTCTTATTGCGTTCAAAGACAACGAATAGCCGCATAAGCGGAGACGTCACGAAGACGATGAATATCCAAGGCAGAAGAAATGAGGAGACCTCGCCCGCCATCCGCCAGTTCGGCCCGAACACCAGCGAAAATACCGCCGGGCCTGATAGCATTCCGATGAGACACGGCCCCGCGCCGAGCATGATCATCCGACGGAAGTAAGCCGAGGTGAGAGGGCCGAGCGTGCCAGCGCGAGCTGCATCCGGCGCGTGAGAGAAGTAAACATCGGAGACGGCCGCACCGATAAACACCGCGGGAATCTGCAGCACTCGGTGTGTGAGGAGATAGAGCCCCGCGGACCCAGCGGAAAAATAATAGGCGAAGAACAGACTGGGCAGATGAACTCCCCCGGCGTTGAACAGGGCTCCCCACAGTCCGTAAATCGGGAAGGAACGAAACCGCCGGGCGACCTGCATCACTTCGGCCGGCAAGGCAGGCGCGCGCACGGCCCCCTGTCGCACGAGGACCAGCACGCCCACCAAGTATCCCACCAACTGGCCGATCACCAGACCAAGGCCACTGAGTTTAAACAGACCGGCCTGAAGGACACTTCCAGCTCCGACCCTCGCAACCGCGCTGCCCGCGATGCTTCGGAACCTTTTGTCCCTCAAGGCGAAGTTATAGAGTGCCTGGTGCGAACAGACGGTGATGATGCTCAGGGGCAGCAGGACAACCCAAACCATCCAGTTGGAAGTGGAGATCAGGCCAGAGGCAATCATCGCCCCGGAGGCGGCGCCGGCCAGGACCGAGATCAAACCCGCGATGAGAACGCTTAACTTGAGAAGGCTCGCCGCTTGCTTCGGCTCCTCAGCGATCGGAATGGCGACCTCGTAGCGAAGCGCCGCTCCGACAGCGGCGATCGACAGCACGGAAAAGAAGACCGCGAACTCTCCGAACTCGGCCGGGGTGTAGAGACGGGTCAAGAGCGGGTAGACGGCAACCCCGACCAATTGGGCTACAACAGTTCCTGACATCAGCACCGCGATCGCGCGCAGCGCTTCGACCTTCGATACCCGTCGAACTGCCGCCTGAACCCGCTCCTTGAGCCGACGCATCAGGTCCGGTCGCAGCTGTCCGGCTCAACCTGATAGGATCGCCCGCAGTCGTCGCAGTCAACCCGCCCCTCGCCCTTCAGGCGCACGCCGCACTCGCACATCCAGCCGACCCGGCGCGCGGGCACGCCGACCATCAGGGCGTGGTCGGGCACGTCGCGGTTGATCACCGCGCCGGCGCCGATGAAGGCGTAGCGGCCGACGGTGGTCCCGCACACGATGGTGCAGTTGGCGCCGAGGCTGGCGCCCTTGCGCACCAGGGTGGGACGGTACTCGCTCTTGCGCTCGATGGCCGAGCGGGGGTTGTAGACATTGGTGAAGACCATGCTGGGTCCGCAGAAGACGTCGTCCTCGATGCGGACGGCGTCGTAGACCGAGACGTTGTTCTGGATCTTCACCCGGTCGCCGATGACCACGTCGTTGCCGACGAAGACGTTCTGACCCAGCGAGCAACCGGCGCCGATCCGGGCGCCGCCGCAGACGTGGACCCAGTGCCAGACGCGCGTGCCCTCGCCGAGCTCGGCGCCCTCGTCGACGATGGCGGTGGGATGGACCTGGGCCGTCATCTACACCCCCAGCGGCAGGGCGACGCGGCAGCCGTCGCGGGCCGAGCGGTAGATGGCGATCAGCGTCTCGAGCGAACGCAGGCCGGAGCGGCCGTCGGTTTCGGGCTCGGCCTGGCCGCGCAGGGTCCTGATGACGTTGTCGTAGTAGAGCGGATGACCGAAGCCGTAGACCGAGGTGGTGGCGTAGCTGGCCTCGGCGACGGCCGCGTCGTCCGGGTGCGGCTCTGCGAACTCCCAGTGCTGGACCTCGTTGACCGCGACGCCGCCGATGCGCACCGAGCCCTTCTCGCCCAGAATGGTGATGCTGCCCTCGAGGTTCTTTGGATACGTCAGCATGGTGACGTTCATCGAGCCGAGGGCTCCGGAGCGCCAGCGCAGGGCGACGGCGGCGGTGTCCTCGGCCTGGATGCGCCGCTCCAGGGTGGCGGTGTAGGCCTGGACGCTCTCAAGCGGGCCGACCAGCCAGTCCAGC
>Ga0065721_10008049_pt1 | contig 10649 bp, 7 predicted proteins | sample Mesricmetagenome_FD_59108 | JGI IMG/M metagenome (GOLD analysis project Ga0065721, IMG submission 59108) | Mesophilic microbial community from rice straw/compost enrichment Sample: eDNA_1 v2 (version 2) | ecosystem: Engineered > Solid waste > Grass > Composting > Bioreactor | place: USA: Davis...
CACGTTGGCAGTATGATGACGGGCCAGATCAATCTGGGCTGCGACCCGCTGCATCGCTGGTGTGACTGCCACAATGCGGTCGATTCGATACTTCGAATACAACCATCCCGAATGGCGAGCGACATTCAGGCTCGATCCGAGAGAGGCTGATTCCCCGGGCGGAGCGCAATCGGCGATGATCCCCAGAACATGACTTCCTTCTCCGTCACCCTCTGGTTCGAGAAGAAAGTAGTGAATCTCCTTTTCCACCGCTGTTCCGTCTTTTCGCTGCAGGTGAACCTGCCGACGAACCCACTCTCCCGGCGCAGGGCGCACCGGCGGACAAAGAATTCCCGTCAACGCTCCAATGAGATCGGGATTCGGCACCGTTTGGAAGTGACAGGCTTTTCCAATCACATCGGCCGCTGTCCATTGGGTCAACTCCTCACATCCCCGGTTGAACACCAGAACAACATGTCTATCATCCAGCAGGAAGACCGGAGTCTTGCTGGACATCAACCAGGAAATCAGTCCGCGGCGGCTTCGGGGAGGCACAGCTGCTCTCTGGATGCAGGAAGTGAGTCTGGCCACCGGGATCAGCTGTCCGCGAATGGCTCTTTTTCTGGAAGTCTATTGTCCAGGTTTCCAACCGGCTATAAACTTAGGATACTGGGCGAATTCTCAAAAAGAATGCGGTCGATTGCCTCCAGCGAATGTTTCCAGAGGCATCATCTACCGTCCCTGTCCAGATTCAACAAAACTCGTATCTTGTCACGTCAGGAAACAAGAGCCGTTTTGTCGTAAGAATCGTTTCCTAGCGAGCTTGCGACAAAAACGATCTGCATCCGACACGTGACGCGGCACTCGTCCTTTCAAGACGATGGAGACAACAGATGGTCACCCTTACCGAACGGGCAGCTGCTGAAATCAAGCGTGTCATGGCCGAGCAGAATTTCCCGGAAGAAACGTGCGTCCGGATTGGAGTCGCTGGCGGCGGATGCAGCGGGTTCCAGTACAGCTTTGGCTTTGACGACAAAGTCGATCCAGAGAAGGATCACATTTCTGATCAGCACGGCGTGAAGGTTGCCATTCAGAAGAACCATGACCTTCACCTCGACGGAACCGTGGTCGATTTCTACGAAGACCTTCAGCGTCGGGGCTTCAAGTTCGACAATCCAAACGTCTCCCGCACCTGTGGTTGCGGAAGCAGCTTTTCTGTTTGATTCGCCGGGAGTCCGGGACCGTAACGGTTTCCGAAACCTGAGCACACTCAAAACGCCGGACAGGTCGTCCGGCGTTTTTTTATTGCGATCTTCGCAGCGATGCGAGCATCAGTTCTGCCTGAGCGCCGCGTGCGACGCTGGAAATTCTTCAAATCTGTACCGGGAAGGAATTGACCCGTCTCCTTGCGTCCAACACCTGAAACAAAACAAGCGTTGCAACCAAAGCTGATTGCAACGCTTATGATTCATCAGATGGCCAGCAGGCCAAGGCAGATCAAAGTGCGGTCGAGAGGAGTCGAACCTCCACGCCCTAAACGGGCACAAGAACCTGAATCTTGCGCGTCTGCCAATTCCGCCACGACCGCAGGAAGGTGAGAGTGTAGCTGAAACCAAACTCTGGTCAACCGAATCTCAACCCCCACTTTTTCAAATCATTGAACCTCGATCAATTCACCGAAATGTCGTCCTGATCAGGAAAAACGATCTCTCCGTCAGAGCTGTTTCGTTGCCAGTCCGAATGGGTGGACTGACAATGTCCTCCCGCCACGTTGGTCTCAGACAGGCGACTTCGGCTCCGCGGCTGACTCGTCGGCCCCAAACTACGAGCGAGTCGTGAACCGTCGCGATTTCGAACGGTCCCGGGCACGTCTCCGGTTCGGTTCGCCGCTGGAATTGGAATCCCATTCAACCCGGCTGATGTTGAGCTGCTGACCAGCCACCCAGACCTTTTTTAATGCGAAGAAAATGTCATCCGGCATGCCGGCAGCCAGGTCGACGGTGCTGTGATCTTCGAAAATCTGAATCCGGCCGATGTAAGAGGTATCGATGCCGGTTTCATTGGCGATGGCTCCGACAATATTCCCCGGCTTGACCTGATGAACATGGCCCACTTCGATCCGAAATGTCTCCATATCGATATCAGCCCGCCCCGATTCGGAGCGTTCACGACGCGGTCGGTCGGAGCGTCCCTCCCCTTCAAACGACCGATCCCGGCGAGGCCTGTCTTCCCGGCCCCCACGACGCGACTCGCGACGATCCGCAAATCCTCCTGACTTCAGCTCTTCAGTGAGGAACATCGGAGAATCGCCCGCCGCCATCACCGCCAGTGCCGCTGCAATCTGTTCCAGAGCAACGTCCGGGTTCTGCTGTCGATACTGTTCGATAACGGATGTAAAGGTCCCGATGTCAGGGTGGGTCAATGCATTTGTCATCCGCTCATGAAAACGGGCCGTCCGTCGACGGTTGATGTCCCGCTTGGACGGGATTGGCATCGGCTGGATCCGCTGCCGGGTCTGCTGCTCAATCCGTCGGAGCTTGAATTGCTCGCGCGACTGAATCAGGACAATCGCACATCCCATTCGCCCGGCCCGCCCAGTTCGACCGATTCGATGCACGTAGCTTTCTGCATCATAGGGGAGATCGTAGTTCACGACATGACTGATACGTTGGACATCCAGCCCTCGGGCCGCAACGTCCGTGGCAATAATCACGTCGATCTTCCCGGCCTTCAGGTTTTCTATCACCCGCTCCCGCTGTTTCTGGGCAACATCCCCATTCAGAGCGGCAGTCTTGTACCCACGAGCGGCAAGGAACTCAGCCAGAGGCTCAGTTGTACTTTTGGTCCGGACGAAAATCAGGACACCGTCCGTTTCTTCTGCTTCCAGGACTCGGGCAAGGACTTCTTCCTTTGAGTGCGGGCTGACGATCACATAGCGTTGATCGATCGTATCGGCGGTTGCGGTCTTCTGTGCGATCGTGATCTGTTCCGGGTTGCGCAGATGCTGATGGGCGATCCGGCGAATTGCCTCCGGCATCGTGGCGGAGAAGAGGGCAATCTGCCGCTCCTCCGGGGCCTGCGAAAGAATCCATTCCACATCTTCCGCAAAGCCCATTTTGAGCATCTCGTCCGCTTCATCCAGCACAAGCCCACGCAGGCTGTCGAGATTGAGCGTCCCCCGGCGCATGTGGTCCATGACCCGGCCCGGAGTTCCGACCACGACGTGGACACCTCGGTTCAGCTGACGGAGCTGGATCCCGTAATCCTGTCCCCCATAGATCGCAGCGACACGAAGGCCCGGTGCGGCCGAAGCATAGCTCTCGAATGACTCAGCAACCTGCAAGGCAAGTTCCCGGGTTGGAGCGAGGACCAGAACCTGCGGCTGTTTCACCGACAGGTCAATCCGTTCGAGCATCGGAATCGCAAACGCTCCGGTTTTTCCAGTCCCGGTCTGGGCCTGCCCGAGCACATCGCGTCCCTGAAGAATAACAGGTATCGCCTTCGCCTGAATGGGCGTAGCGACGACGTAGCCAATCTTGTCCAAAGCCTTCAGTGTGGACTCGCTGAGTCCGAGCGACTGGAATGAAACTCCGGAAGAGGGTGAACTGACAGTGGTCGACATAAGTCAAATTCGTTTCTATTCAATACGTTGAACCACCCTCAAAAGGTGGCTCATCAGACAGGGTCTCCGCGCGGACGACGAACGTGTCGCCTCGATGACGCTCTGCCCCCTTCCCCATCAATCGCAGTCCCTTCACCGAAACCGGACGCACCATTGGCGCAGACTTCGGGCGACTGACAATGACACAACCTGGGGTTCTTTGCCGGTATTTGAAATCATCACCGGCCAGTCAGGCTCATGCACGGGTTGATCGAACGCATCGGTCCTGTTCAGAACCTGAGTCGCGGCGCTCTTCCAATATCGGATTTCCAGCTTCAATAAGCGAAAATCACGGAAAAGAGCGGCAAACAAACCCAGCGGGGAGTCAACCACGAGCCCGAAAACGGGACAATCTGAAACTTGCCCGAAAGCAATTCATCAATCAGCCCTACAGAATAGCTGCGTTTGAGGGAACAGCAAGAGGAGTGGACTGGAAATCGAAACTTTCGCAGGGAAACACTCGTCAAAGCTTCCCGTTCAGCCCTTTTTCCGGTGCCTTTCCTCCCAGAGCACGTGTAATCGTCGTCACATTATGATCAAACATTCCCTGATATGAGCCAACGTACGTTCCGGGATTCCCGGTCGAATCGGAGTACAGCGTTCCCCCTTCTTTGACCATCCAGCCGCGCTGGGCCGCCCCTTCGATGACCGCCTGAAGATGTGCGGAATTGACGGTCGCTTCGACGAAGATGGCAGGGATGCGATGGGTGACAAGAAAATCGACAAGAAGATTGATGTCCTGCACTCCCGGCTCGGACTCGGTCGAAATCCCCTGCACAGCCCGCTCCTGAATCCCGTAGGCCCGTGCGAAATAGGCGAAAGCATCGTGTGCGGTCACAAGATACCGGCCCTCTTCGGGAATGGTGGAAATGGACTCCCGGGCATAGGCATCGAGCTGAAGAAGCAATCGACGATACTCGTCTGCATTTGTCTGAAACTCGTCAGCGTGCTCGGGATCGGCTTTTGAGAGAACCGATACCACTTCCGGCAGGCATTCTGCCCAGAGAGCGGCATCGTTCCAGACATGCGGATCGGGATGGCCCGCAGTCTGATCCGCGTGAATCAGCTTCTCCGGGGGGATACTTCTCGTGATGGGAACAACAACCCGCCCCTGTTTTTCGACCCGTTGAAATGCAGGCTGCATTGCCCCTTCAAGTCCGAGACCGGAATAGAAGAGAATGTCAGACTGAATCATCAGCCCCAGATCTCGGGAGGTCGGCCGATACAGGTGCGGATCAACTCCTTCCCCCATCAGCCCGGTCACATCCGCATAGTCTCCTGCGACATGACGAACCATGTCAGCCACCATGCTGGTCGTTGCGACCACTTTGAGCCGCTTCGCTCCGGATTGTTGCAATGAACCAGCATCGAGTCCTTCAGGAGAGGTCGCCGGGCATCCGGTGAACAGGACAAGGCAAAGGAGGGACAGGACAAGAACCATAGATCCGCTTCCGCCAGCTCGATGAACGATGCAAACGAACTTCTTCAAACCATGAGGCGGAATTCTAGCGGATGGAGGCCCCGATCCCTATTGCACAGCCCCTCGATACATGATCGGGCCATACGCCCCCGGTCCGACGGGTTGGAGCGTCGGCTGGGGACTGAACTGGTTGCGAAGGTAGCCGGAATAGAACCGGTCCTTGATCTGCTGGGCTTCTGAGCGCTGGACCTCATATCCAAGCGGACGAAATCCGACCTCCGGTCCCCCGATGGTACTGGGGTACGGGTCCTGAATCTGTGCCTGGCGCCGCTGAAGTTCGGCACTCTCATGAGTAAAGAGTCGTGGGCACCGTGTCCGCATTGGATTCAGGCATCCGCACCCGGACTGGATGCAGAGAAGAGCCAGAATCACAAGACAACGAGAGGACACGGTCGGACGCTTTTCCGGAAAATGGGGAAGCTGAGCAGAATATCAATGCCCACACCAGCACTTTCTGCCGCTGATCCCCGGCTTATACCCCGACCGGCAATTTTTGCCCAGAGGAATTTTGCTGCAATCACTCGGGCGTCTCACCGGCGAAAACGCAGTCCAATTACGCGGAAATGAAGTCCGCAAAAAGCAAGCGTCCAAGATTTAGTGGTATGATGCTTTTTTGAAACAACGTTGAAATCAAGAATCTCTGCGATGTTTTCACGCATCATGTTCAATTGTCCGAACAGGCAGACCTGACTGAAGATTCCACACTTAAGACCTTGAGACAAAAACACTTGCAAAAACAAAACAACATTCAGAAATAGACTGTTGTGGACGAGGTACGAACTTTGCCAGCATGCCCGATATGCTTTGCCTCGATACAAATTCCCTCGCTCGGACAGAAATTGCCTATATCGCCTTCCGGCTGGCGTGCCTCGACACGCGTGAGCGACTGGAACTGGCGGTTCAACTGGATCTCTGTCCGGATCGCAATTTCGGCTTTCTGACTGAAGTCCCGTTTTTGCGGAATGTTCCCGCTCAGGTCCAGTTGGAACTCCTGATGGAGACTTGGGCCAAGCACATTACGCCCATCTCGAAACCAGCCACACTTCTGGACGAAAGTATCGTTTATGCAGCGTGTGAGACAGCAGCCCGGCTGATCCGGACAGAACCGGATATCGCCCGCCGATTCCTCTCCCGGGGGCCAATCGAGTGCAGCCTACCAGTGGACGCCCGTCTTGCGGACGCCCTCCAGCAGGTGCATTTACGATTTGCCCACGACGGCCTGTTTCTGCTGCTCAGTCAGTTTCAGGACATCCCGCCCCATCAGGCTATGAAGCTCAAGGAGAATCATGGAATTCGGGATGGGGCAACAGACTGCCTGTTTGATGTTCTGGGGAGATGGTTTGTTTCCCCGGAAATTCTGAGCAAGGCTCAAGGATTGTTGACCCGTGTCGAAACCGAACAGTTGGGAACCGTCCTGAGAGCCGCCCGCTGTCTTCAGCGAACAGCCTGAAGCCCAAGCTGACACGACGAATGTCAAAGTTCACTTCGACTGAGTCACGAAGTGAACAATGTTTGTTCCAGATTGAATCCCGACAGCCATCTTGATGTTGTCTCCGACAAGAAGACGGGCATCAGGCTGGGTCGGCTCGAATTCCACCGCTCCCAACGAGTAAATAGTGACCGAGTTATTCCCAAGTGCTGGTCCATCCTGCTGATTCAATGCGAACTTCCCATTGCTGACCATTGCAAAAGCAATGGGGGCGTTGGCATCGTCCTTTGGAATAAACGTGATCGTTCCCCAAGTGAGCGGCTTGTCATCTAGACGAATTTCTCCGGACACAGATGCCTGCTTTGCAGTAGTCAGGAATCCATTGATCTTCAGCCAGTCGGCAAGCCGCTCTTTCCAGGTGGACAGCACCGGATTCCCGGGAGCAAGACCGACGCCATGCGGTCCTTTCTGATAGATGTGCAGCTCTGCCGGGACGCCGTTCTTCCGGAGCGCCTGGTAATAGACGATCGCATTTTCAGCCGGGACCCCCTTGTCTTCGTCGGTGTGGAAGATGAACGTTGGGGGGGTCTCTTTGGTCACCTGGGTCTCGTTCGAGAGGTTTTCGATCAGGTCCTGTGAGGGATTTTCTCCCAGCAGATTCCGTCGCGAGCCCTTGTGTGTGAACGGGGACTGAAACGAGATGACCGGGTAGCAGAGGATGCTGAAATCGGGTCGACTCCCCTGCCGGGCAATCGGATCGTCGCTGGAGTCTTCTCCACTGTCGAAATGAGTGGACACCGTCGACGCCAGATGGCCCCCAGCTGAGAATCCCATGATCCCGATCCGGTTGGGATCAATCTTGTACTTTTCCGCATGGGCGCGCATGTAGCGGATTCCACGCTGGGCATCCTGCATCGGAGCCGGGTGGTTGTACTTCGGCCCCAAGCGATAGGAGACAATCGCTCCAGTGACTCCCAGCGAATTCAGCCATGTCGCAATCTGATGCCCTTCATGGTCCATTGCCAGTCGTCCATAACCTCCCCCTGGAAGAATGACGACGCAGGCCCCTGTGTTTTTATCTTCTGGAGCAGGATAGATTCGGATGACGGGGATATCTTCGGGAGCAGTCCCCTTCGCACCGGGAGCCCCTTTCTCCCAGAGCGGAATCGGTTCCGGCCCCTCAGCGGCGACGGCCGATGTCTGTTCAACGAGAAGAAAGGACGAAAGCAAAAGTCCCGTGAGGACGAAAGAAAATGTTTTCGGCCAGATCATGAAGTCGTTCTCCAATGGAAATCGTTGTCGTGCGCCACAACAGGAAGCGCTGATGGAAACGATCCTCTTTCCGGGGAACGATTACAAGTCTCCGATCGAAATCATCCCGGACCGATCAGAGAGGCTTCTTTTGCTTCCGACGTCACAAAATCGATCAGGCAAGAATGTCGTGGACCACATGAGCCGGGAGGACTCCGGTCAGACGCTGATCAAGTCCCTGATACTTATACGTCAGGCGTTCGTGGTCGTATCCCAACAGATGGAGAACGGTGGCATGGAAGTCACGAACGTGGACCGGGTCAGCAATGATATTGTAGGAGAAATCGTCGGTTTCTCCGTAAATCGTTCCTGCTTTCAGGCCTCCCCCTGCCATCCACATCGTGAAGCAGCGGGGATGGTGGTCGCGACCATAGTTCTTGCGGGACAGTCCTCCCTGAGAATAGATCGTCCGGCCGAACTCCCCACCCCAGATGATCAGCGTCTCATCGAAGAGACCACGCTGTTTCAGATCCTGAATCAGAGCGTAACAGGCCTGATCGACATCCTTGCACTGATCCGGGAGCCGTCCTGCGACATTCCCGTGCGTATCCCAGTTATTGTGATAGATCTGAACAAAACGGACCCCCCGTTCGACCATCCGGCGGGCCAGCAGCGCGGTATTGGCAAAGGTGCCGGGCTTTTTCGCTTCCTCGCCATAGAGCTGATAGGTCGCGACAGACTCCTGCGCCATATCGGTCAGTTCGGGGACGCTCGACTGCATCCGGTACGCCAGTTCGTACTGCTCAATACGGGTTCGAGTCTCCGCATCTCCCAATTGCTCATAGGTGATCTGATTCAACGCCCGCAATCCGTCCAGAGTTTCCCGTCGGACTTCCCTGCTGACTCCGGGAGGATCGTTGATAAACAGAATGGGGTCTCCGCTGGTCCGCAACGAGGTCGCTGCATGCTCTCCGGGGAGATAGCCCGAAGACCAGAGACGACCGGAGATGGCCTGAACCTGTTCCGTGTTTGTCGAATTGGCAACCATGACCACAAACGTCGGGAGATTGTCATTGAGACTCCCCAGACCGTAGCTGACCCATGATCCCAGACACGGGCGACCACTGACCTGATTCCCCGTCTGCATCAGGCTGATGGCAGGTTCGTGATTGATTGCCTCCGTGTTCATCGAGCGGATGAAGACGACATCATCGGTCATCTTCTTCATGTACGGGAGGAGTTCAGAAACCCACATCCCGTTCTCCCCGCATTTTTCGAACTTGAACATGGAGGGAGCAATCGGGAAACGGGACTGACCGGAGGTCATGGTGGTCAGACGCTGACCATCTCGGACCGTTTCCGGTAAGTCCTTGTCGTACCAGTGGTCCATCACCGGCTTATAGTCGAAGAGATCCATCTGAGGAGGTCCCCCGACCATATGAAGATAGATAATGTTCTTGATCTTCGGGGCGAAATGCGTCGGCATATTCCCCTTGAAAGGGAGCGGCGAGATTGTATTTGCCGATGAATCACGCCCAGCGAGCGTCGCGAGTGCGACTCCGCCGAGAAGGTTGGTCCCCTGCCCGAAGAAATGACGGCGGGTGATGTTCAACTTGAACTGGTCAAACAGGTTCATTGCCACTCCTGCATCTTGTATTTGTACGGTCACTCCGGAATCAGCATTCCCGACATCACGGGGAGGCCGATTTCCTACTTGTTGAGAACCTCATCCAGATTCATCAGTTGATTCGTAAGCATCGTCCAGGCGGCGAACTCGCTGACCGGGAGGGTCTCATCCGGCTTCGATTCCCCGACACGAATCAGCAGGGCGGCATCGTCCGGATGGGCCTGATAGTACTTCGTCAAATTGGCAAGAGATGTATGAACGATCTCCCGCTCGCGCGGAGTCAGTTCCCGACAAAGAAGTCTCCGTGTCAGGAAGTCCAGACGCGAATCTGCTTCCGGTCCCCCTTCACGCATGGCCCGCTGGGCCAGAAAGCGTGCTGCCTCCACAAACTGCTCATCATTCAGGGTCACAAGTGCCTGAAGGGGCGTATTCGTCCGCTCACGTCTGACGACACAATACTCCCGGTTAGGAGCATTAAATATTTCCATCGAGGGAGGGGGAGCCATTCGCTTCACAAAGGTATAGACGCTTCGTCGATAGAGTGATTCCCCGGAATCCCGGACATAGTTACGGGTGTCACTCCCGCGCATTCCGACCACTTCCCAGATCCCTTCCGGCTGATAGGGCTTCAGGCTCGGACCACCAATCTTCTGGACCAGTATTCCGCTGGCTGCCAGTGCGTAATCCCGAACCATCTCAGCATCCATCCGGAATCGGGGGCCACGGGACAGGAGACGGTTGTCGGGATCGCGTTCGCGTTTTTCTTCTGTAACGATCGCAGCTTGCTGATAGGTTCCCGACATCACCATCAACTTGTAGAGACGCTTGAGATCCCAGCCTGATTCCACAAAGTCGACGGCCAGCCAGTCGAGAAGTGCCTGATGCTGCGGGATCTCTCCCATCACCCCGAAGTCGTCGGATGTCTTCACCAGTCCTGTTCCGAACACCTCCTGCCAGCATCTGTTGACAGTGACCCGTGCCGTCAGTGGCTGTTCCGGGAGAAGGAGCCACTGAGCAAATCCAAGCCGGTTGCGGGGGAACTCAACAGGGAACGGGGGAAGAAATGCCGGAGTTCCCGGTTTCACCGGATCAAGGCGCTGGTCGTATTCTCCTCGATTCAGGATATACGCCATCGGTTCGTCGGGCTTCTCCTGCATCACATGGGCAATTGTCCCCCGACTCTTGATCGCCTCAATTTGCTTCTGATATTCCCGAACCTGGC
>Ga0065721_10053044_pt1 | contig 10647 bp, 9 predicted proteins | sample Mesricmetagenome_FD_59108 | JGI IMG/M metagenome (GOLD analysis project Ga0065721, IMG submission 59108) | Mesophilic microbial community from rice straw/compost enrichment Sample: eDNA_1 v2 (version 2) | ecosystem: Engineered > Solid waste > Grass > Composting > Bioreactor | place: USA: Davis...
GCTGATGATGGCGGAGTTCCTGCAGAAGAGCGTGCCCGGCTTCTCGCGCGCTTCGATCTCGGCGGTCGGCACGCAGATCGGAATTCGCGAGTCGAGGCGGATCGACGGGCTGTACAGCCTGACGATCGACGACGTCGTGTCCGGACGCAAATTCCCGGACGCCATAGCTCGCAGCGGCTACCCCGTCGATATTCACGATCCCTCGGGCAAAGGAGTCAAAGCCGCCTGGATCGGCGGAGACGGAGCCTACGACATTCCGTACGGCTGCCTGGTCGCCAAAGGAATCGATAACCTTCTGGCCGCCGGCCGATGCATCTCGACGACGCACGAGGCGCTGGCGACGACCCGCCTGACGCCAAGCTGCATGGCGACCGGCCAAGCCGCGGGTACCGCCGCCGCCCTGGCGGCGCTGCAAGGGACGCCGGCCGCCGAGGTGGACGCGAACCGGTTGAGGGAATGCCTTAGGAAGGATGGCGCCTTCGTCTAGGGATAGCGCAATATCTTTAAAGAATAATTGGAGAAAATAGGATGCGGTTCCTCGAACGAGGACCGCATTTTTGCATGCCGCGGATGTGGGGGGCGCGAGTATAAAAAAGATAAAAGATACTGTAAAATAATTGATCCGATACTCCTTCTTTTCTGGTAAAATATGTTCTGACTAATGACGAATTCGACATGCGATTATAAACAAGGGGGATTCCCATGAGTGAAGATCCGCGTATCGCCGATCTTGGAGATGAGCTGATCGCCAGGGCGGAGAAGGACCCGGCTTTCCGGCAGCTGCTGGCAGACGATTTAGAAGGAACGCTCCGGCAGGCGACCGCCGAAATTCTCTCTTCCAAGGATCCGTCGGAGCTGTCCGATCAGGATCTGGAAGTCGTCGTTGGAGGCGCCGGGCTCGAGTCGGAGGCTCAGTATCGAACGACGGAGTCGGGCAGCGACAACGCTAACGACCAAATGCAGCAAATGATGGAGCTCATTCGCCAAGTCAGAGAGAAGCTCTTGGATATAGAACAATCCAGAGTGGACACCCTCAAGGGAATTGCCAGGAATACCTAGGGAGCTAACCCGACTCCCGCTGCTCTAATACGATCCGATAGGGAAAGGGCTGTCGCGCTAGGTGAAGAACCTCGCGGCAGCCCTTTTCGCATGCCTATACCCGAATATCCAATCGATTGCCGAGATTCGGGTCCAAGCTCTGGGTCATCATCTGCGCGAGATTCTGACCCTGCACTTCCATCTGATCCTTCATCAGAGAGAGGACCTTGATGCTTACCGCTTGCGCAAGCGACGCCTGGCTCATCGATACGGATGCTGCCGCGATATCCATTTTGTCCACCTCCATCCCTAATATCGGCGAAGGCCTCCTAGGGAATGAATAGTCGGTTTCGGATATAGGAGATTAGAACGAGATACGACGGACAAGTACTATACGGATACGCAGCCCCGCGTGTAGACGAAAGAAGATCTCAAGAACGTACAAAATCAGTTCACCGGGATGTTCTGGCCGATCAAGCTGTACGAAGGCGGTAATGAGCACGGGTTCCTGGGATACAAAGAACTGTACAATCAGTATCTGTACGTGTTCTACTATGATGCGCAAAAGAACCGCCCGAAGCCCATAAGCTTCGAGGCTGTTGTTTTTAGATCCGGCCGCTTTGGGTAAGTTAAAGGACGGAAGGAATGTCCAACGAAGGGAGCGAGACGTCATGAAACAGAGCGCGAAGAAAGTCGCTTTCCTCTTGGCCGAGGGCTATGAGGACTCGGAGATGAAGAACCCTTACGACGCGATGATCGAGAACGGCACCGATGCCGTCATTATCGGGCTTAAAGCGGGCGAGGAGCTGAAGGGCAAGAAGGGGACGATCTCCTACACGACTCACCTCGCCGCTTCCGAAGCGAACGCGGCCGATTACGAGGCGGTGATCATCCCCGGAGGCAGCTCGCCGGAGAAGCTGCGCGGGGACAAGGCCGTACAGGACTTCGTCAAGCAGGCGAATAGCCGAGGCATTCCGATCGCGGCGATCTGCCACGGTCCGCAGGTGCTCGCGAGCGCGGGCCTGCTGCAGGGCAAGACGCTGACCGGCTACTCCGGCATCCAAGGCGAGATCGAGCAGGCCGGCGGCAAGTTCGTCGACAAGGAGGTCGTCGTCGACGGGAACCTGATCACGTCGCGAGGGCCGAAGGACGAGCCGGCGTTCATTCAGGAGACGATCAACAAGATCGGCGTAACGGCTTACTAAAGCTCCTCGAAGGCTTAATAACGACAAGACGCGAAACGCGGCATCTCGAACCCGAGAGCCGCGTTTTTGCGTTTCCGCTTTTGGACGGATGGATGCCTAGCAAGCGAAGGTTGCGAATTTCGCTTTTTTACATTTTTCGGCACTATTTTCCCGTAAGGAATGCAGAATTCGGAGAGAAAATGCTAGAATGCTAGAGAAAGAGGAATGGAGAGGGAAATAAAGGGCGATATGGCGGAGGGGGCCAGGCAAGTGAGAGGACGATGGCTGATCGTCTTGATCGTTATGCTTTTGATAGGTGGCTGCGCTTCGAACGGAAACAATCCCGAGCGGGGATCGGGTAAAGATGACATCGTCATCGGAGTCGGCTGGCCGCTCGCTTCCCGCAACGAAGGGCTGGCGGAAGGAGTGGCGATGGCCGCGGAGGAGATCAACTCGAATGGAGGCGTGCTTGGACGCCAAATCCGGATAGAGAGCATGGATGACGGCGGAACGGCAACGGAAGGCTTGGCCGTGGCGGGCAAGCTCGCGGAGAATTCGGATACGGTCGCGGTCATCGGCCACCGCGGATCGTCCGTCTCGATACCGGCGTCCGCCATCTACGAGAAAGCGGGCATCGTCATGCTGACGCCCGGCTCGACTTCTCCTAAGTTGACGCAGAACGGATACCGATACGTCTTCCGGATGATTCCGAGCGACGCGGAGATCGGAGAGCGAATGGCGCGGTATGCGGCTTCCCAAGGCTACAAGAGGGTAGCGATCCTGTACGCGGACGACGAATACGGGCGCGGGCTGGCCAACGCGTTCGAGGACGGGGGCAAGGTACACGGGATCGACACGATCGATCGGCTGACCGGCTACTCGGATTTGGCGGAGCTGACCCGTCTCGTCCGCGAATGGGAGGCGCTGCGCTGCGATGCCGTGTTTATCGCCGACGTGATGCCGGCAGCGGGGCGCACGGTTGCGGACCTGAGGCTTGCCGGCTCCGGCCTGCCGGTGCTCGGCGGCGACGGCCTCGATTCGGACGAGCTGCCTCGGACGGCGGGAGCCGCGGCGGAGGGCGCGGTCGTCGCTTCGATCTTCAACCCCGAGGACGAGAATCCGGAAATCGCGAGGTTCATAGCCGACTATGAGGCGAAGTACGGGGCGAAGCCGGGCAAATGGGCGGCGCAAGGCTACGATGCCGTTCGGCTGCTTGCCGATGCGATCGCCCGCGCGAACTCCGCGAAGCCGGCCGATATCGCGCAAGCGCTGCGGGATACGAAGGCTTGGGCGGGCGTGACGGGCAGCCATGCGTTCGACGACGACGGCGAGCTGACGGGCAAGCCGATCGTTCTTAAGACGATTATGAACGGGCATTTCCAATATTCCGACGGGCAGGAGGGATAGACGTGTCAACCCGGAACGTATTCCGCCAATCGGCGGTCGACCGCCTCTCCTCGCCCGAACAGCTCGATACGCTGACCCGCGTTACGACGCCCAAGGGGTGGATCGCGCTGGTTGCCGTCGGCCTTCTGATCGCAATAGCCGCCGTCTGGTCGATTGCCGGCAGCCAGTCGGTGAAGATAACCGGCGAAGGCTTCATCGTAAGACCCGGCGGCGTCGTCGCCGTCGGGGCGACCGTGGAAGGGCAGGTAACCGACGTGAGAATCCGGCTGAACGACCAGGTCAAGCGGGGAGACGTCATTGCCAGGGTCAGCCAGCCCGAGCTGATGGACGAGCTTCTTCGGCTGCGCAACCTGCGCCAGGCGACGGCAGCCTCGGATTCGAAGGCGATCGCCGAGCTGGACGAGGCGATCCTCCTGCAGGAGCAGCTCATTAGCGAGAGAACCCGCATCGTCAGTCCCTATGGAGGCAGAGTGCTCGAGGTCGGCGTGAAGAAGTACGATCGGCTGTCCGCCGGAGCCGCGGTGGCGACGCTGGAATTGGACGGCGGCACTCAGGGCGGCTTGCAGACGATCATGTACATCCCGGCGCAAGTGGGCAAGAAGATTACGCCGGGGATGGAAGTATCCATCAATCCTACGTCCATCAATAAAGAAGAATACGGCAACCTGCTCGGCCGGGTCATCTCCATCTCGGAGTATCCGGCAACGCAGCAGAGCATGATGAACACGCTCGGCAACGAGGCGTTCGTCCGGCAGTTGTCGGTAACGGGAGAAGCTCTGCTCGAGGTGCGGATCGAGATGCTGACGGACGTTTCCACGCCAAGCGGCTATCGCTGGTCGACCAAGGAAGGACCGCCGATGAAGCTGGACAGCGGGACGCCGATGACGGGCTCGATTACGCTTTATAAGCAGAAGCCGATCACCAACGTTCTTCCATTCATCCGATGAGGGGGGAGCGCATTCGATGAGACGGTTTTCATTAAGGCGAACAACCCGCAGGTCCGCTCCCGGTAACCGCGTCCGAACGCCGACGATCCTGCAGATGGAAGCGGTCGAATGCGGCGCCGCTTCTCTGGCGATCGTGCTCACTTACTTCGGCAGGCAAGTGCCGCTCGAGAGGCTTCGCATCGATTGCGGCGTGTCGCGAGACGGCAGCAAAGCGATCAACATCGTCAAGGCGGCCAGATCGTATGGCTTGGCTACCAAAGCCTACCGCAAGGAACCCGGCGAATTGCGAGCCATGAAAGGGCCGATGATCGTCCATTGGCGGTTTAACCACTTCGTCGTGCTGGAAGGCTTCGGCCGGGGCAAAGTGTATTTGAACGACCCCGCGACCGGGCCGCGTACGGTGACGGAGGAGGATTTCGACGAATCGTTCACCGGCGTCGTCCTGACGTTCGAGCCGACGGACGAATTCGAATTCGTCAAGGAGCGATGGCGAACGCTTCGTTCGCTGCGCGGCCGCCTCGGAGGCACCGGCGACGGAATCGCCTACGCGGCGCTTGCCGGGCTGCTGCTCGTCGTGCCCGGGTTGGTGATCCCGGCGTTCAGCCGCATCTTCGTCGACGACGTGCTGCTGGCCGGCTTGACCAATTGGCTGATGCCGCTGCTGATCGGGATGGGAGCGACGGCTCTGATCCGGGGCGCGCTTATTTATCTGCGCCAGCACTTCTTGAACCGGCTGGAGACGAGCCTCGCGATGAATATGTCGGGCCGGTTCGTTTGGCACGTGCTGCGACTGCCGCTAGCCTTCTTCCAGCAGCGCCACCCCGGCGAGATCATGTCGCGGATCGCCATCAACGGAAGGATCGCCCAGTTGCTTGGGGGAGAACTGGCCTCGACCTGCCTGGATCTGGTCATGATCGTCTTTTACTTTATTATGCTTGTGCAGTACAGCTGGGCGCTGACTCTGGTCGGGCTCGGCATCGCTCTCCTCAACTTCGTCTATCTCCGGTTCGTCTCCCGTTCGCAGATCGACCGGAACCAGAAGCTGATGCTCGACGCGGGGAAAATGGACGGGGTGTCGATGTCGGGACTGTCGATGATCGAGACTTTGAAGGCCGGCGGCTCGGAGTCGGATTTCTTCACCCGCTGGTCAGGCTGGCAGAGCAAGCTGATGAATACCCAGCAGAAGCTCGGAGAGACGGGCCAGGTTCTCTCGGCCGTGCCGGCCTTCCTGTCCGCGATCAACTCGGCGGTCATCCTGGTCGCGGGCGGCCTGCTCGTCATGAACGGCTCGTTCACGATCGGCATGCTCGTCGCCTTCCAGAGCTTGATGGCCAGCTTTCTTGGGCCGATCGGCCGGATTCTCCAGCTTGCGACGGCGGTTCAAGAGGTATCGGGCGGACTCGCCCGGCTGGACGACGTGTATCGGTATCCGCTCGATTCTTCCGCCGCTCGCGAAGAGGAGCCGCGTCGGGAAGGAAGCGAAGACGAGAAGAGGAGGCTGCAGCCGAAGCTGCAGGGCAGCCTGGAGCTGACCGGCGTAACGTTCGGCTACAATCCTCTGGAGGCGCCTCTTATCCGGGATTTCAGCCTGACGCTGAAGCCGGGAGAGCATGTGGCGCTCGTCGGCGGCACGGGCAGCGGCAAGTCGACGATCGCCAAGCTGATCGCCGGCCTGTACGAACCTCAAGCCGGCGAAATCCGCTTCGACGGGAGGGCACGGGCGGACATTCCCCGAATCGTCATGTCCGGCTCGCTCGCTTCCGTCGATCAGGAAATCCGGTTGTTCCAAGGGACGATTCGGGAGAACGTAACGCTCTGGGACGACACGGTTCCGGAACGGGATATCGTGCAAGCGTGCAAGGACGCCCTCATTCACGAGGAGATCATGGCCCGGAGCGGAGGCTACAGCCACGAGGTGGCGGAGAGCGGGGCGAACTTCAGCGGCGGCCAGCGGCAGCGGCTCGAGATCGCGCGGGCCTTGTGCGGCAATCCTTCCGTGCTCATTCTCGACGAAGCGACGAGCGCGCTCGATCCGCTGACCGAGCAGGCGGTTATGGACGGGCTGAAACGCAGAGGGTGCACCTGCGTGACGGTCGCGCATCGGCTCAGCACGATACGCGACGCGGACGAAATCATCGTGCTCGACCGAGGGCAGGTCGCCGAGCGCGGCAATCATGAACAGCTTATTCGACTGAACGGCGCATATACGGCGCTCGTTCGAGCGGATTGAAGCGGGGCGGGAGGAACTCTCATGCATGCGTTACAATCCGAGGTCGAGTTGGCTACATCGACGGCGCTGCGCTTCGGAGGCAAGCTCTTGCGCGCGCCGTCCGGCGGATTGCTGCTGGACGGCGGCGGCTTATGGCTGGTCAAGTCCGGAGGCGTCCGCCTGTTCACGGTGCTCATTCGGGATGACGGCAGCTACGGAAGACGGTCGCATCTGTTCGACGCCGGCGCGGGACGGGTGCTGTTCGGGATCGGGGAGCCGGCGGCTTCCGAAGGCGGAGACCGTGTCGCCATATTGGCTTCGTCGCTTGGCGATACCGAACTCGTCTCGCTGGAGAGAACGGCGGTCTACGAGTTGGCGGCGGAACCCGCGCCGCGCGGATGGCTGGCGGGCGAGCTGAACCGATGGATCGAGGCTTGGCATCTCGCGCTGGCCGAGGAAGCGCTCTTCGCGCATCCGTTCGTGCTGCCGGCCGGCGAGATCGTCCGAGTGCCGGAAGCGGCGGCGATTCGCACGGACGGCTCCGTACTATGGGTGCGTCCGGTAGAGACGGATTCGCCTGCGCTTGCCTGGAACGTGCGCGGGAGAAGCATCGAGCTCGGACTATTGGGCGAAGAGGCGTTCCCTTTGAGCGGCCCGGGCCGTCTCGAGTGCGCCGGTCCGGTCTCTCTGCAGGCGGACGACACGGAGGCTTGGTGGTTAATCGAACCGCGCTGGAGGAGCCTCGATCGATTCCACGGGATCGCGCTGTCGGCGCTGCTGCGCATTCGCGAAGAGGAGGACGAGTCGGAGCGGAATCGGCTGAAGAAGCGCATCGACAACGAAGCGCGGCTCCTCGATCGCGCGGTTTCGAAGCTGCGGGAGGTGCATGCCGGCGTTCCGTCGGCCTCGGCCGAGCCTGCGGAATCGGAAGGTCTCCTGCTATCGGCCGCGCGGGCCATTGGTCAATACATGGGCATCGAGGTGCATTCGCCTCCGTCGGGAGCGGGCGGACGTGGCTCCCAGGGAATTCAGGCGATCGCGGACGCCTCGCGGTTTCGATATCGGCGGGTGAAGCTGACGGATGGCTGGCTCAAGGAGGATAACGGACCGCTGCTGGCGTTCACGGAAGAGGACGACGTCCCGATCGCGCTCCTTCCGCGCCGCCCCGGGCGTTACGAGTATTTCGATCCGTCGTCCGGCATCGCGGCGCCCTTGACGGAGGAAGCGGCCGGGCGGCTGTCCGATACGGCCTATATGTTCTACAAGCCGCTTCCGCCCGGAGCCTTGAAGCTGATCGATATCGTCAAGCTGGCGGCGGACCGAAGCGCTTGGCGGGATATGGCGGTCATGCTTACGATAAGTCTCGTGGTCGGCTTGCTGGGGCTGTTCACGCCGATCGCTACCGGAATCCTGTTCGACAGCGTTATTCCGGAAGCCGACCGGACGCAGCTCGTCGAGATGGCTTTCGTGCTGCTGGGATCGTCCGTCGCGGTGTTCCTGTTCGAGCTGGCGCGCGGGAGCGCGGTCATGCGGCTGGAAGGGCGCAGCGATATGACGATCCAGGCGGCGGTATGGGATCGCTTGCTCCGGCTTCCGGTCGGTTTCTTCCGCGATTATTCGTCCGGCGACCTGGCGATGCGGGCCAACAGCATCAACGCGATTCGCAGGCAGCTGTCCGGCATCGCGCTGTCGACGCTGTTCGCGGGCGTATTCTCGTCCTTCAATCTGCTGCTGCTGTTCCGCTACGACACCGGCATTGCATTTGTCGCGGTTGGGCTCGCCCTTATCGGCATCTTGGCCAGCGTCGGCTTCGCTTATGCCCAGGTCCGCTATCAGCGCGAGTTGATGAAGGACCAGGGGAAGCTGTCCAGCCTGATGCTTCATCTGTTGTCGGGGATCGCCAAGTTCCGGATCGCGGCGGCGGAGAGCCGCGCGTTCTATCTGTGGGCGAATCTGTTCGGCAAGCTCAACCGGATCGGCTTCAAGAGCAACAGGCTGCAGGCTTATTTCGCCGTTTATCAGGCGATTTTCCCTATTGCGACTTCCATGGTGCTCTACTACTCCGTCGTTTCGATGGGCGAAGGCAGGATCAGCACGGGCGACTTCATCGCTTTTTTTGCGGCCTTCTCCTCCTTCCTGTCCGCGATGCTCGCCATGTCTTCCTCCCTGCTCTCGATTATGGGAATCGTGACTCTATACGAGCGGGCGAAACCGATTCTGGAGGCTCTGCCGGAGGAAGCGGACGGAGGAGCCCATCCCGGAACCTTAAGCGGGAGCATCGAATGGAGCCGCGTCCGCTTCCGATACGAGAAGGACGGACCCTGGATCGTTCGCGACGTGTCGCTTGCCGTCCAGCCGGGGGCGTTCGTGGCGATCGTCGGCGAGTCCGGCAGCGGCAAGTCGACGCTTCTTCGCCTGCTGCTCGGATTCGAGAAGCCGGAGTCCGGGACGGTCCGGTATGACGGCAAAGAGCTTGGAAGCCTCGACGTCCGCGAGGTGCGGCGCCAGATCGGAGTCGTTCTGCAGAGCGCGGAGGTCATGGCCGGCGATATCCGCGAGAATATCGTCGGTTCGACGGGCTTGTCGATCGAGGAGGCATGGGAAGCGGCGGCAATGGCGGGGCTGGACGCGGACATCCGCGAGATGCCGATGGGCATGCACACCGTCATCGCCGACGGAGGCGGCACGCTGTCCGGCGGCCAGAGGCAGCGGCTTCTGATCGCCAGGGCCATTGTCCGCAAGCCGAGAATTCTGCTTTTCGACGAGGCGACGAGTGCGCTGGACAACCGGACGCAGGCGGTCGTCAGCGAGAGCTTGGAACGCCTGCAGGCGACGCGCATCGTCATTGCCCACCGTTTGAGCACGATTAGGCACGCGGATCTGATCGTCGTCATGAAACGCGGCCAGATCGTCCAGAAGGGCACCTATGAGGAGCTTATGGAGCAAGACGGCGAATTCGCGGAGATGGCGCGCAGGCAGACGGTATAATCGGCGCGATAAATAGTTGTACAACGTTCATTAATCGAGGTAAGATACCGATAGAGGTTATGGAAGAAAATGTTTGAAATTAGGGACTCGGGAGGAATCGGACAATGAGTTGGGAACAGCAATGGGAGCAGATCGAGCGGCAGATGACGGAGAAGGCGAAGGCGGATCCCGCATTCGCGGAATTGGTGAAGACGGACTTCGAGGAAGCGGTTCGGCAAGTGTCGGGCTTCTCCGTTCCATTCGCCCAATGGGAAGCGGCAGTCAATCCATCAAGCGCGGGCGAGTTGTCGGACGATGACCTGGAGCTGGTCGTCGGCGGCACGCAATCCATAAGCGCCATAGGGGCTATCGATCTCTCTTCGATGGACCTGGAATCGGCATTAATGATGGTTCAGACCCAACGCGCGCAGATGCTGGAGGACGCGATAAGGGGTCAAATGTCGACTACGACCGGCGATCAGGAATTGGACATGCTTCGTCTGCAATCGATGACGAACAAGCGCAACGAAGCGTTCGATGTCTTGACTAACTTCATTAAGAAGATGCAGGACAGCAAGAACTCCATTCTCGGCAATATGCGGTAAAGGCCGCCTCTAGCCATCATTGCGATGGGGTCTTTCGTTCCGAAGACGAATTCGCTCGGAGGAACGGTGCGCGTTTGGGACCTCGGCTTGAAGGAAAGGAGCCTGACGCTCATGAGATGGTCTCGGATGAGATGATCTCGGCGAGACATGGCGTGTTATAGCATGGGATGATCTAAGACAAGATTATCTCGTAAATGGCGGCTCCGTAAATGGCGGCTCAGGGTTACTCCCTGTGCCGCCATTTTCCTTCAGAGAGCAAAGACCTCGACTAGCTTGGAGGCGGCGGCAGC
>Ga0065721_10053045_pt1 | contig 10647 bp, 7 predicted proteins | sample Mesricmetagenome_FD_59108 | JGI IMG/M metagenome (GOLD analysis project Ga0065721, IMG submission 59108) | Mesophilic microbial community from rice straw/compost enrichment Sample: eDNA_1 v2 (version 2) | ecosystem: Engineered > Solid waste > Grass > Composting > Bioreactor | place: USA: Davis...
CGCCGTGTGTGCTGTGGGCTCCGGCGCCACGGGCTTCGGCGCGGCGGCAGCGGCGGCAGCGGGCGGTGCCACGGCCGGCGCCGTGCGCGTTGCGGCCGGGAACTCCTCAGAGTCCGGTGCGGTCGGCGTGGCCGGGGCGGCGTCGCGTGTGGTCGGGAACGGGACCATGCGCCACGGAACCAGCCCGGCAGTGGCGACAAAGAAGAACACCAGGCCGCGCGCGATCCGCTGCCGGTGGGTGGGAGCAGCGGCGGCGCGCCCTTCGCGGGTGAGCAACTGCTGGAGGAGCGTCAGGCGCCGCCGCAGGGAGGCGTACCCGGAGACGGCCGCCAGAGTGCCTGCCGGGTGCGCGACCCGCCCACGGGAAGAGGGCAGGGTGTCTGCTGCCGCCGCTGCCACTACGCCGCCCCCGAGGCTCAGGGGCAGGAGGTGGCTGAGAGCGCCCAGTTTTAGCAGGAGGCTGCCGTAGCGCTCGGGCGCGTCGCCCGTGGCGGAGAGCGCCGCGGCGTCACAGGCAGACTCCCGCGCGATGTCAAACTCGCGGGTTGCCAGGCGCACCAGGGGGTGGAAGAAGAACAGCGCGGCGGCGAGAGCGGGCACCAGCGCCAGCAGCGGGTCAGCGCGCCGCAGGTGCGCCAGTTCGTGCGCCAGCACAAGGCGCAGCTCCTCGGGAGTCAGCGCGGTTTCGGGCGGGGGCACCAGGTGCGCCGGAAGCAGAATGACCGGGGTACGGGCAAGGCCCATCAGCAGCGGCCCGGATACCTCGGTGGAGATGCGGACCTCCGGCCGGCCGGCGGCGCCCATGCGCTCCACCAGGCGCGTCACTTCGGTCTCGATCGCCAATCCGGTGGCCCCTGAAAGCGGCGCGGCGCGCGCCACCAGGGCGCGCGCCAATCGAAACTGTCGGAGAGCCAGACCCGCGTGGCACAGAACGCCCGCGCTCCACAGGCAGAAGACCAGGGTCAGCACAGTGGGCATGGTGCGCCGCTGCTGAGCCGGGGCGGGCGGTGGCAGAGACAGCGAAGAGGAGCTCGACCCGGCCGCGGCGCCTGCGGAGGCGACGGAGGATGGGGAGGTTGTGCTGCCACTGCCGCGTCTGCTGGGCGACGGGGAGGCGCTGCCGCGTCTGCCACCCTTGCCGCTGGTGTTGCCGGTTTGGAGAACGGCGGTCAGGGGCGAGAGGTGGTCCGGCAGAGCGGCTGCCAGCGGGGCGACGGCGGGCGAGGAGGGGAGCACCGGGAGCGGGACCGGGGTGGACCAGACCAGTGCGATTAGCACCTTCGCCGCGACCAGCCACCAGAGCGCGGCCGTGGCTACGGCGGGCATCTTCTGGCCCCAGCGGCGTGTCACCGCCCAGGCGACCAGCGCAAGGAGCCCCGCCTGCCACGACGCCCGGAAGATCGCCTGCCCCCAGGCCAGCGAAAGGTCGTTCAGCGCGCCGGTGACGTCCGGCAGTGTCGGTAGGTGACCCGCGATGGCCTCCGTAACCGTGCCGGGGAGCGCCAGCAGAGTGGGGAGAAATATCGGCGTCGTCAGCATCGGCGTCATGCGGGAGCGTCGTCCTTTCCCTGCTGCAGTTTGTGGACAAGGCGCTGCAGTTCGCGCATCTCGTCGTCGGTGAGCGAGCGGTTATTCCGGGAAAAATACGTGACGAACGGGTCGAGCGAGCCCGCGAGCGTCCGGTCCACGAACCTCTGAACCAGACGCGACAGCAGTTCGCGCTCTTCCACGGGCGAGGAGTATACAAAGACGCCGTCTTCTTCGCGCTGGCTGCGCGCCAGGAATCCCTTCTCGCGCAGGCGCTCTAACATCGTCTTCACCGAAGAGCGGGTCAGGCCGGAGGCTTCACCGAAGGCTTCGGTCGCTTCACCGACGCTGAACGGGCCGCGCGCGGCCACGAAACGTAACAGTTCAGTCTCCTGCTCACCCAGTGTCTGGCGCTTTTTGTGCGGCATTTGCGGCCGTTTCCCCCTTGGCGTACCGTCCCCGCGGGGAACCGGCAGCCTGCCATGCTGGCGACAAGTGTAACCCAATATAGCACAGATGGCGTCTGGGTGACAAGTGTCGCCAGGGAGTTTGACGCACGACCATGCCGATTTGTGACCGCCCGCGGGCGGAATTTTACGCAATTTTTTAGTTCCGTGTCTCGTTTGCCAATAATGGGGAAAGCAACCAGGGCCGGTCGCCGGAAGCGATGGGGCACGCTGGTACATTTAGTGCAGGAAGCCAGTCAGACAGCAGTCCGAGGCGCGCCGTACGCACGCCTGGAAGGCAGTAATAGTTAGGAGAGGCGGCGCGACGCGCGGCGGAGGTGCGGATGTCTGGAGTACGGATGCCGGTGGGGAGTGCAGCCCCGGCGGGAATGCAGACTATGCCTTCGGGCAGGCGGGGGGGTGGTAACGCCTTTCCCGGTGGGAGCGGCGGCGGCGGCGGTGGCGGCCGGTCCTCAGGCCCGGGCGCGCCTCTCTTAATGCTCGTGGTCGCCGCGCTCCTCGTCTTCGCGGGCATCTGGCTCAACTCTCAGGTCCGGCTGCAGCACACCGACGAAGCCACGCGCCGCCAGAAGGCCGAGGTGGCGCGGGTGCGCGCCGCTGTGGCGCGCAAGGTCGCCAAGCACCCGAGCGCGGCGTTTGTGGTGCGGCAGGCGATACGTTCAGGCGGCTTCGGTGCGGCGCAGGAGGCGGGACTCCGCAAGGCGTTTGATGCCTCCGTTACCGCGACAAAGGCCACGGGAGCGGTTCGCTCTGCCCTGAACGATGCCTTCTTCGACTCCCTGCGGGGCGAGGTCGCCGGCGCGGTGGCGACCCAGCCGGAGAAGTGGCAGAGCCGCCTCGCCGCGTACGCCGCCCGGTTGGATCAGGAGGCGAAGGACGCCCTTTCCAGCAGCCGGATACCGGAGTGGCTGGCGCCGATCTCCGGGATTCTTCCGTTCGTTGCGTGGGCGGCGGCCGCGATCTTCGGGCTGATTGGTGTGGTTCGGCTGGCTGCGGCAGCCACTGCGGGCTCGGCGCCGGCCCGCCTGTCCGGTTTCCCCGGCAAGGCGAAGCACGCGCCGTTCCCCCGGGCGGAGAGTGCTGCGGCGGCGGCTCCTCGGGAGTCCGCTCCAGACGGCAGCAGCGCCGGCGACGCCAGCGGCGCGCACCCGCAGCCGTCCCGCGCCGTTGCCTCCAGCGCGGAGGTCGCCGCGGCTGCGGTTGAGGCTATCCGACTGGACTACGAGAAGCAGATCGAAACGCTGCGCGCCGAGCGCAACGAGGCGCGCCGCCAGCTTCTGCTGGTTCAGGGGCAGATGGAGGAGCTGGAGAAGTCCCTGGCTTCCGGGGGAGCGGAGCAGCGTGAGGCGGAGTTGCGGGAGTCCGAGCAGCGGGCGGTAGCCGCCGCGGCCCGGGCGGCGGGGGCCGCGGAGGAGTCCCGGCAGCGCGCCGAGGATGCCGAGCGGAAGATCAACGAACTGCTGGCGCACGTGCGGGACCTGGAAGAGGCTCTCAAGCAGAGCCATTTCCGGGCGCAGGCCACCGAGATGCGGGCGGAACAGCTGGCTAAAGAGGTGGAGGACCTGGAGGAGACCCTTTTCACGCGCAGCGCCGAGTTGCGGGACGCCCGCCGCGCCCTATCCGAGTTGCGCGAGGCCCTGAACGAAGGGAGCGCCGCGGTGGCGAACCTGGCCGTCGGCAGGAACGGCGACAGTGATGCCGCGCCGGTTTCCGCTATGGACCGGGAAGAAGTGGGCGTAGAGGCCGATGCGCCGCCCCCTCTGCCCACGCTGACCCTTGGGCCGCGGCGCCGGGTGGGGGGCAGCACGGGGAGCGGCCGCACCGCCGGGACCACGCGCAAAAAGGCGACGGAGGCGCAGCCCCCGTCGCCGTAGCACCCGCCGCGCTGCTTACAGGGTGTTGCGCAGCGGGGCGTGCCCGCGCAGGAAGGCGATCGCCGCATCGCGCACGGTGGGAGCGCTCGGGTCGTCGGTGACCACCGTGACCCCCGGCTTGCCCAGCAGGTAGTCCTGGATCACGTGCGCCGCCGCCGCGACCGTGTAGGTCCGGCCGGGGTCCACCGCCTCCGGCGTGCGCGCCGCGGAGCCTGGGGCGATGTGCACCGGGTACTTCTCCGGGTCGCCGAACGCCCGGGTGAGCGCCGCCTTCAGCGCGCCGCCTTCCGCCCGCACCACCACCACGTGCTGGCGCGTGTACGACCCCATCAGCGTGTACAGTTCGCGCACCGTGACCGGCCCCGCGTCCAGCCCCTCCGCCCGGAACTGCCCGGAGGAGAACAGGGCCACATCCGCGCCACGAGTCTGCCGCAGCACCGCCTCTGCCAGGAGGTTGCCGAGCGGCGTTTCCCGCTTGGTGGCATCGGTCCCGGGAAGAGGCTCCACGGCGGTGGTCAGGGTCTCGTCCAGCTTGGCGCTCATCCGCCGGAAGAAGGGCGCGTAGGCCTGCACTACCCCCGCGTGCTCTGGGGTCGCCGCGGTCGGCCGGATCAGGGGCGCGTTCGGGTACGTCTTACCAAGCGGCGCGTCCGCCGCTGCCGCCCCGCTCCACCACTGGCCGTCGCGCCCGTTGATGGCCAGCACCCGGCCCGGTTCCGTGCCCTTCGCCGGCTGGACGATCAGGTCTATGCGGCAGAGCGCGCGGCCGTGCGCGCCGGTCTGCGTGATGAGCGTCCCGTTGATCCACACCTGCTCGTTGAGCGTTGTGTGGGAGTGCCCGCCCAGAATCACATCGATGCCGTCCACCTTCTGCGCGAACTCCCGGTCGGGTTGGTAGCCCAGGTGCGAGAGCGCGATCACGACATCCACCTTCTCCTGCCGGCGCAGATGGTCGACCATCTTGCGCGCCTCCTCCAGAGGCTCCCGGAACTGGATGCCCGCCAGAGTGCGCGGCCACTGGATGTCCACGGTCAACATCGTGGTCAGGCCAAAGATGCCGACCCGCACCCCGCCCCGCTTCAGCACGGTGTAGGGCTTCAGGCCGCCCCAGGGCTTGCCCGTGCGCTCATCCACCACGTTGGCGCTGAGTACGGGGAACTTCGCGAAGTCGATGGCGGCGCGGGTCACCTTCTGGCCGAAGTCGAACTCGTGGTTCCCGGCGGCGGCCACGTCGTACTTCAGGGCGTTCATTGCCGTCAGGAGCGGCAGGCCGTTGAACTCTCGCTCCTCAGGCGTGCCGTGGCAGATGTCCCCGGCGTCGATCAGGAGGACGTTCGGCATGTCCGCCCGCACTTCGTCGATGAGCGTGGCGAGGCGCGCCAGGCCCTGCGGCTTGCCGGGCAGGTAGGCGTGCCCATGCATATCGTTGGTGTGCAGCAGGGTCAGCACGGCGGCGCCTTGCGGCACGACGGGCGGCGGCGCTGCCAGAACCCCCTCGGCGCGGCACAGGAGGGGAAGGGAGGCGGGGAGGGCGGCCGCCCCGTACAGAAACGAGCGTCGGCTAACGGGCATGTGTCTCTGATCTTTCCGAAGGTGGTGGGGTTGCAGCAAGAACCCCGAAGCCCCGGCGGAACCTGTTCCGCCGGGGCTTCCGTGTCGGGAGGAGTAGCCCCCGCGCTTACTGAGGATAGGTATAGACCTGCCGGTTGTCGTAGGACTGCATGATCACGCCGGGCGCGGTGGGCGTCCCCGGGGCGGTCTCGAAGGGCGGGTCCTTGTACCACTTGGCGTGTCCGTCTACGAAGAGCCAGTGGCGGCCCTCCTGGTGACGGCGTCCGCCGCGCCAGCGGGTGTAGTTGCCGTTGCTGACCTGATCGTTCAGATAGCCCGGGTAGGTGTACCAACCGCCGTTGCCGGTAGTGGCGTTGACGCTGTACTCCGTCATGATCCAGGTGTTGCCCGGCTCCGGGATCTCGACCAGGGCGCGCCCGCGTCCACCGTAGTTGCCAACGCTGTCCGAGCCCGGTACGACCGTGCCGTTGCGCCCGGTGTAGCCGTAGCACTGGGACAGGAAGTAGTTCGTGGCGTAGGAGTTCGGGAATATCTTGGCGACGGCCTCGTGGAACTCAACGGTGTTGCTGTAGGGCGGGAGCGTATCCGCACCCGGCACCCTGGCGTCGATGAACATATCGCGGACACCGGAGCGGTCAATGGAGGCGTTCTGCTTCTTATCGTCGCTGGGGCAGCCAAAGACCTGATAGTTCTTGATATACGGCTGGATCGCCAGGTGGAACGGCAAGATGCCCATGTAGAACTGCCCCAACCCGGTGTTGGTGGCGTTGCGGAACACACCCTGCAGACCCGGCTCCGGAAGCGTCTCATCATAATCCTGCACGTACATCAGCATTCCGGTGCTGATCTGCTTCGTGTTTGAGAGACAGGAGGCGGCGCGTGCCTTCTCGCGTGCCTGGGCGAAGACAGGGAACAGGATCGCGGCGAGGATCGCGATAATGGCGATCACGACGAGCAGTTCAATGAGCGTGAATGCAGCATTGCGGCGTGCGGCCGGGCGACGTTGCTTCCCCTGGATGACAGGTGTCATGGTTATAGCCGTTCCTTCCGAGATTAGGTGGATTTCTCAAACCCCATGGCAGGAGGCGCGTGTGGTTGGGCGCGGTACCGCAGCGTACCACCGGATTCGCCACCTTACGATTCCTCAGTATACCAGGACTATACCACTTCGTGTATTAAATTTCGATTAAGTTCTATCAAGAGTTGCCCGACGGTTTCCAAGACAGGCCGGGAAGAGCGGGTGTCGTGCGGGGGCAGCGCGAGAAACGGGAGCCCTATGGTCCCCTTTGGGCGGAATATGCGCCAATCATGGTACAGTGAACCGGTATGTACCAGATATACCATTGGTGAGGGGTGGTTACCCATTATGCCGCAGAAGCAGCGCACATTCCGATACGAGCAGATTGCCGGTTCTCTCCGGGACCGCATCGCCCGCGGCGACTTCGCCGAGGACGGCCGCCTGCCGTCGGAGCGCAGCCTTACGGCCGAGTTTAACGTGCAGCGGAACACAGTGCGGCGCGCCCTCGACCTCCTGGTCACCGAGCGTTGCATCGTCCGGGACGCCGCCCGGGGGACGTTTGTTTCCCCTCGTGCGGCCCGGGCCGTACGGGGAGAGCAGCGGGGCGGTGGCAGTGGCGTCTCTGCCGGGCGCCCGGAGACGGCTCCCATCGGAAGCGTCCTGCTCGGAGTACGGCGTGACGAGGCTTCCACGGCGCCTGCGGACCTCATGCGCGGCCTGGCGCACGCGCTGGGAGAGCGGGGGTACCCCGTCCTGTGGCACGACACGCGAGACCTGACGGCAGTCGCGGCAGAAGATTCCGCGGTGGCGGCGCTGGTGGACGACCCGCTGGCGCACCACATCGAGGGGGCGGTGATCTGGGCGGAGACGCCGGCGCCGGTGGCCCGACTGCGCCGCCTGCGCGACACCGTGCCGCTGGTGCTGGTGGACCGCCGCGTCCCCGGGTTCGAGTCGGACTTCGTGGGCTTCGATGACTTCGGCGGTGGGTTCGTTGTCACGGAGCACCTGATTCGCTTGGGGCACCGCCGCATCGGCTTCCTGAGCGGCGAGCCGGAGGCGGCGACGGTCCAGGGGCGCGCCCGTGGCTATGCCGCTGCGCTCACCGCCGCGGGCATCTCCCCGCAACCGGACTGGGTATTGCATCAGCAGGGCGGGGTCAAACGGATTCCCGCCTCCGTGCTGGACGCCTATCTGAACAGCGACGGGGAACCGCTGACCGCCGTCGTATGCTCCAACGATCTGGTCGCCGCCCTTCTTATCCGCTACCTGCGGATGCGCGAGCGGCGCGTCCCGGAGGATGTGGCCGTGACGGGATTCGGCAACCTGCTGCCCGCAGTCATGGACGCCTTCGGAGTGACCACGGTCGCCCAGCCCTTTGAGCAGGTCGGCCGCCTTTCGGGCGAGATCCTTCTGGAACGACTGGAGGAGCGGGCGCGCCGGAAGGTGATCAGCGGCGTACGGGATGTCGAACTCCCGATGCAACTCATCGTCCGCGAGTCCTGCGGCGCGCACCTTGGCCCGCAGAGCGACGCGTAGCATAGTCCGGCGGGCGATTTTGGGGGGCGCGGGTATCTGCGTCCGGTGGCCCTTGGCGGTACACTGAGGGCATGCCTACCATCATCGGAATCGACCTGGGAACGACGAATTCGCTGGTCGCCGTTGCGGACCGGGGCGTGCCGACTGTCCTGGCCGACGAAGACGGGAACGCCCTTGTTCCCTCCGTGGTCCACTTCCCTGCGGACGGCTCCGCTCCCCGGGTCGGGCGCGACGCCCTGCCCTACCTGACCACCGACCCCGCGCGCACCATTTACTCCGCCAAGCGCCTCATGGGCAAGGGGTATACGGACGTTGCCACGGCCGAGGCCGGGAACCTGTCGTACTCCCTGTCGCCGGAGCGCGAGGAGGTCGCCGCCATTGCGCTTGGGGACGAGCGGGCGGCCGTCACCGCGCCAGAGGTAGCCGCGCACGTGCTGCGCGCCCTGAAGGAGCGCGCCGAGAAGCGGCTCGGGGAGTCGGTCGAGAAGGCCGTCATCACCGTCCCGGCGTACTTCAACGACGCTCAGCGGCAGGCCACCAAGGACGCCGGCGAGATCGCGGGTCTGGAGGTGGTCCGGATCGTGAACGAGCCGACCGCCGCCAGCCTCGCCTACGGGCTCCAGAACCGGCAGACCGCGACCGTGGCCGTGTACGACCTGGGCGGCGGGACGTTCGACGTGTCGCTGCTGCGCCTGGAGAACGGCCTTTTCGAGGTGCTGGCGACCGGCGGCGACACCCACCTCGGCGGCGACGACTTTGACGATGCCCTGGTCCGCGTTCTCCTGGAGGAGGCGGAGCTGGATGCCGGGGACGCGGCGATTCGGGCGCGGTTCCGGCTGGCCGCGGAGGCGGCCAAGCGCCGCCTGTCCGACCACGACGCGGCGGTGGTGGAGATCGAACTCCCGGACGGCGACACGTTCCTGCGCACCGTCCACCGGGAGGAGTTCGAGGCGCTGGTCGCGCCGCTGATCGAGCGCACACTTGCCCCCTGTCGCCGCGTGCTCGCCGACGCCGGCCTGACCGCAGACCAGGTGGACGAGGTGGTGCTGGTTGGTGGCTCTACCCGCGTCCCCGCGGTGCGCGAGGCCGTGCGGGCGCTCTTCGGGCGGGAGCCGCACACGAGCCTGAACCCGGACGAAGTGGTGGCACTGGGTGCGGCGGTCCAGGCGGACATCCTCGGCGGCAACCGGGACGACCTCCTGCTTCTCGACGTCACCCCCCTGTCCCTCGGTCTGGAGACGATGGGCGGCGCGGTGGAGAAGCTGATTTTCCGCAACACGCGCATCCCGGCCACCGCCCGGGAGGAGTTCACCACCAGCGTGGACGGCCAGACTGCGGTGCTTCTGCACGTGGTCCAGGGCGAGCGCGAAATGGCGAAGGACTGCCGCTCGCTGGCGCGGCTGGAACTGCGCGGCATCCCCCCGATGCCCGCCGGCATCCCCAAGGTGGAGGTGACGTTCCTGCTGGACGCCAACGGCATCCTGCAGGTCTCCGCAAAGGAGGTCCGCTCCGGCGCGAAGACCGAGGTGCGCGTCAAGCCGACGTACGGCCTGGGCGAGGGCGAGGTGCGTCGGATGGTGCGCGAGTCGTTCCAGCACGCGGACGAAGATTTCAAGGAGCGGATGCTGGCCGACATGCGCAACGAGGCGGACGCCGCCATCCGGGGCGCGCAGAAGCTGCTGCACGACCTGGGGGAATCACTCCCGGGAGAGGTGCGGGCGGCCATCGAGGCCGACCTCGCTCTCCTGAAGGAGGCCCGGGACGGCGCCGACGACCACGCGGCGGTGCGCGAGGCGATGGACCGCTTCGAGCGGACAGCGCGCCCCCTGGCCGAACTCGCGATGAGCGGCATTGCCCGCGATATGGTGGGCGGCAAGACCCTGACCGAGGCCGCCGAGGCGCTGGACCGACGGTGAGAGCCCTCACCCCCGTCCCCTCTCCCGCGGCGGTAGAGGGGTGCCTGCTGCCGTATCAGGGCAGGCTTGTCGGAGGGCGGATACTGCAGCTGTGCCAGGCACCCCTCTACCGCCGCGGGAGAGGGGACGGGGGTGAGGGCGCCCTGGGTGAGGGCTCTACGGAAGCAGGAGCCCTCCTCCTCGGGCCGTACCGTTACCGCCTGTGGCGGGAGTGGGACGCATCGCGCCCGCGGGTTGCGTTCGTCCTCCTGAACCCCTCCACGGCCGATGCGGCGGCGGACGACCCTACGCTGCGCCGGTGCCTGGGCTTCGCCCGCGCGTGGGGCTTTGGCGCGCTGGAGGTGGTGAACCTCTTTGCGCTGCGCTCGCCCTCGCCCGCCGCGCTGCGCGCTGCCGCCGACCCCATCGGCCCGGAGAACGACCGCCATCTCGCGGAGGTCGTCGCGTCGGCGGACGCCGTGGTAGCCGGCTGGGGCAACCATGGGGCACTCCTCGGGCGCGCCGACGCCGTGCGGCGTGCCGCGCTGCTCCCCGAGGACACCCTCTGTCTGGGGGTGACCGCGCAGGGGCAGCCGCGCCACCCGCTGTACGTGCGCGCCGCAACGGCGCCCGTACCGTTCGTTGGAACATAGTTGTCCTGCACCCACCTCTCTGCCCCCTCCCTCGCAAGCGAAGGAGGGGGAGAGGCCGCAGGCATGGCGTTGCCGTGGAGTGGGGCCGCCCATTGCCGCCGCCGG
>Ga0065721_10053046_pt1 | contig 10647 bp, 6 predicted proteins | sample Mesricmetagenome_FD_59108 | JGI IMG/M metagenome (GOLD analysis project Ga0065721, IMG submission 59108) | Mesophilic microbial community from rice straw/compost enrichment Sample: eDNA_1 v2 (version 2) | ecosystem: Engineered > Solid waste > Grass > Composting > Bioreactor | place: USA: Davis...
AAGCCAGAGGCTTCGGGTTCGGCTCGACCGCGCTGAGGCGGACCACTGAGGGGACGTCTTCAGGCTGCCGGCGATCATCGGGACTTTCTGGCGGCCTCGGCGAGCAGGGCCACGTAATCCTTCAACACCCAGGAGATGGAAAGCGGTGTTGGATTCGCCGCCGTGCCGACCGGGTTCATGCCCAACACGACAAGCGCACCGTTGCCCACCGCGGGCATTCTGGCCATCAGCGGATTGGCCCTCAGCGCATCGAGCAGCCTCCGGTCGCCGTAGGTTACGACAATGTCGACGTCGTCGAACGCGTCGATGCGCTCTGCGCTGATGGAGCCGGAGAATTTCCCCGGCGCCGAGGCCCCGACGACGCTCTTGGGCGACTTGAGCCCGAGATCGGCGAAGAACCTCACCCGGGTGTCATTCGTCGTGTAGAAGTTGACGGTGCTCAGATCCGTCGCGTTGAGATGGGTTATGAACATGGCCGATTTCCCCACGAGCTCGGGATGGCCGGCGACCGCCTTGCCGATATCCGCCTCGATCCTTGCGATCAGCGCCTCGCCTTCGGCGGCCATGCCCATGCCTGCGCTGTTCAAGCGGATCATGTCGCGCCAGTCGGTCGACCAGGGTGCTTCGGGATAGGCGACGACCGGGGCGATCTGGCTCAGCGTGTCGTAGTCGGACTGGCTCAGGCCGGAATAGGAGGCCAGGATCACATCGGGCCTGGTGGCGGCCACGGCCTCGAAATCGATCCCGTCCCCCTCGTCGAAAAGCACCGGCTTGTCGGCTTGGAGCTCGGCCAGCCTTTCAGCCACCCACGGCAGCAACCCGTCGCCGTCGTCATCGCCGAAATTGGCCTTGGCAAAACCGACAGGCACCACCCCGAGCGCCAGAGGCACTTCATGGTTCGCCCAGGCGACCGTCGCCACCCGCTCGGGCTTTTTGGAAATGACCGTCGTGCCCAGCGCATGCTTGATGGTGATGGGATAGGACGCGCTCTCGCCCGCCCACGCACCGCCGAATGCGGTCATCCACACGCATATCGCCGCCCATCGCAGGACGAGAACAAAAAACCGCGGCATTGCGCAAACTCCGCCTTTCAATTTAAGTGGACTTCCACTTTCAGGTTCAACGGGCGACGTCAACGGGGGAACCGGCGCTGGCGGGACGGTGACGCGAGATTCCCGTCGGTTCCTACAAAACCGGGGAAATTTACAATACTGGATAATCAAGCTCCAGTTAAGAACCGTTTCGGGGACTGCAAATCGAACCATCTGACGCCGGCCGGATCCGACGGGGAATTTCCCGTTCGTATCCTCTCGTCGAGATGCGTTCGCAAGTCGTCCCCGGACATCATCGCCGACAGCGGCACTCACCGGCAAAGCCATCGGCATTCACGTAAACCTTTGGAATTTGAACATGGACATTGAAACAACAAGCGGCCGCTCGAGACAGACCCTTATCCGCTACCGGAATGCCGTCCTTCTGGGTTGCACGGCGCTTGTCGCTTTGATGCCGACTTTCTCGCTTGGCCAGGAAGCCGACAATTCCAGTTCCGACACCACGCTTCAGCCGATCATCCTTCAAGGCAGCGGCAACGCCGGCGTCCTCAACACCGAGAACGACTCCAAGTCCATCGTCGCGACGCAGACGACGGGCGTCGGCAAGATGCCGACGGATATTCTGGAAACACCCGCTTCGGTCTCCGTCATCACCTCCAAGGAAATCGAGGAGCGCGGTGCAAGCAGCATCGAGCAGGTCGTGCAATACACCGCTGGCGTGGTCACCGACTACTACGGTTCGGATGACCGTTACGACTATTTCAAGATCCGCGGTTTCGCGCCCTTTACCTACCGTGACGGGCTGGCCATCGGCAGGAGCTGGGGCGGAATTCTGGAAGAGCCGTACGGCTATGAGCGCGTCGAAGTATTGAAAGGCGCCAATTCCACGGGATTCGGGGTTTCCGATCCCGGTGGTTCAGTGAACTACGTGACAAAGCTGCCGAAAAGTGAACGTTTCGGCGAGGTTTATGGTACCGGCGGCTCGTTTGCGCATAAGGAAGCGGGCTTCGATTTCGGCGACAACATTACCGAGGACGACACCCTTTCCTATCGTCTGACCGGCAAGTTCCAGCGGTCGGACGCCAAATACGACCATTCCCGGGATGACGAAAACTTCATCATGGGCGGCGTTACATGGCGCCCCACCGACGCGACGAGCCTTTCATTCGTCTTCGATCATCTGGACCGCGACGGCACGCCGAGTGGCGGGGGCCATCCGAGGTTCACGGATTTTGACAGGGACAAGTTCTTCGGCGAGCCGGATTACAATTACGACGAGACGAACAGAAACACGTACAGCGTCCTGTTTGACCATGATTTCGGAAACGGCCTGACCTTCAATTCAAGCGCGCGATACAGCAAGTCGACGAACAGGTTCGGCTATGCCTATATTTATGACGCGTTGGGTGCCAGCGATCCGGCCGACACGACCGTAGACCGCATTTTCTTCGGAGGCGACGGCTCGGACGAGCAATTCGTCATCGATGCGCATCTTCTCTATGAGGCCAGCTTCGATCAGGTGGAAAGTCGTACGCTTTTCGGGGTCGACTACAAAACGATCAAGTCCAACGGCAACACATATGTTCTGTATCCGCCGATCTGGGGTGGGACGGCACCCGGCATCGACTGGCAGAATCCGGTCTACTCCGGCTTGCCAGGCCCGATCCCACTCGCAGAAAGCAAGACAAACGACCAGAAGACGAAAGCGATCTATCTTCAGGAGGATCTGGTCTTCTTCGACAAGTTGACCGCGAGCATCGGACTTCGCAACGACTGGCTCGATCTTGATGAAACAAGCACGGTCACCGGCGCGAAGACGGGTGACTATAGCGAACTGACCAAGCGCTTCGGCCTGAGCTACAAGATCACCGACGAACTCGCAGTCTATACCAGCTATGCCGAATCTGTCGCACCGCCGAGCACGGGGGTCGAGCCGACGACTGGTAAGCAGTACGAGGTTGGGATCAAATACCGGCCGGATGCCTTCCCCGCTTTGTTCACAGCCTCTGTCTACGATCTGACGATGGAAAACATCACAACACGCGAAGCGCCCGCGTACCTGGCCTCGACGGTTGACAAGGTCCGGCATCGCGGCCTTGATCTTGAGGCCAAGATGGAAGTGACGAACAACATCAACCTGATTGCCGCCTATGCCTATATCGACTCCGAGATCGTGGAACCCGGCAATGCGGCTGGTTTGAACGGCAAAAGCTTTGCGCAGGTTCCGGAACACATGGCTTCGCTGTGGGGTACCTATACGCTGGAAGGCAACGGACACCGCGGCGATATGACCTTCGGGCTCGGCGCTCGCTATACGGGCTCGTATTACTTCGACAACGCAAATACCCGGAAATCGGATGGCGCCATCGTCTTCGACGCCGCCTTCACCTACAAGATCCAGGAGAAGACGACATTCCAGGTGAACGTCAGCAATCTCTTCGACGAAAAGCATATCGCCAATGACGACGGTGGTGCTTATTACTACAACCCCGGCCGCGCCATCATGGCGACGCTGCGCCAGACCTGGTGATGAACCAGTCCCATCCGAACCATACGGATGGGACAACTCCTTCAGCGGGTTTGCTGCATCCGCCGCCATGCGGCGGGCGTTTGGCCCACGACCTGCCGGAACACCTTCGTCAAATGCGCCTGATCGGAAAATCCGAGCTGGGCAGCTATGTCGGCCACGGTCAGGTCGCCTTCCAGCAAGAGCTTCTTGGCAAGATCGATGCGTTTTCCGAGCTGCCATTGCAGCGGCGTCTTGCCGGTGGTCTGCTTGAAGACATTGGAAAACCAGCTTTCCGACAGGCCGACGGCCGCCGCCATTTCGGCAACGGACATCCGGCAGTCGCCAAGCCCGTCGATGCGCGAAACGAGCCTGTTCATCTGAGCTTGCGTCAGCCTGCCATTGGCTTTTTCGCCGTCCTGTTCGGGTATGTCGAGGAGACCTGCGACGATGCTGCCCACCAGGCTTTCGGCATAGACGGCATGTTTCGAGGGGTTCGATATTTCGTCCACCAGCAAACCCGCCAGCGTTTCGATAGCTCCGAGATCCTGGATTTCCACCGGCCGGCGCAATGCCGTCAATGCAGCGGAATTCCCCACCGACGGCGAGAGAAATCTCAGCAGCCGGTCCTTGTGCATGTGCAGATTGAGATGCGAGAAACGGTGCATGGATCTGCTGCTCGTCCACATGGGCACACCGGCGGGAACATAGACGGCGCGGGTCATCGGACGATAGTGCTGCGAGAGGCCTCCGTCCCGGTTCGACATCTGAATTCTGGATGACACGTCGTTGAAGAAAATCATGATGCGCGGGTCATCCGCCAGGTAGTAGCCCTTGGCGCCCGCCTGGCTCTCGGCCTCCCAAAAGACGCTCACCAGCCCGTCGAAGCGGCGCCACTTGACCGGCGCCACCACCCGAATGCCTTCGGTATGCCAATTCATGGAATGCCAATAACTCAATCTCGAATCCACTGTTGCTCGGCATGAACAATGGCGAAGCCTCCGGACAAAGCACCGCGAGGAACCATCTCACAGCAACGATTTTTCCCGAGGTAACGTCCAAAGCCGCGACTTCCGCCTTTCATGCCCGGGTCGAAGTTCGCCATAATATGAGTACAACTATCATGTTTATCCGTCTTGGCAAGCCGCCGCCGCCGTCACGACCGCAAGCTCATACACGCACACGGCTGACGAGGTGAAGCGTCGCGTACGCTCCGAGCAGCGGACAAACAGGACGCCGACAGCAAAAAGCCGCGTCGTCTGGAGCGCCGAGGATGAACGAATATTCGGTTCAAAGCATGGAGAAACCGGCGGCGGATTTCGGCTCGGCGCTTCTCAACTCTCTTGAAGGCGCATGCGATGCAGCATGCGCTTGTTGCGCGGGTCGGGATTGGGAACCGAAGAGATCAGCCGGCGCGTATAGGGCTCGGATGGATTGGTGCAGATGGTTTCCGCGTCGCCCGTTTCGACGATGCGCCCCTTGTGCATGACCGCCACGCGGTCGCAGAAATAGCGGACGACGGAAATATCGTGCGAGATGAATATGAAACTTAAACCCAGCCGCTGCTGAATGCTCAGCAACAGATCGAGAATCTGGCTGCGGATGGAGACATCGAGCGCAGATGTGGCTTCATCCGCGATGATGACGCGCGGCTCGAGCGCCAGTGCCCGGGCAATTCCGATGCGTTGGCGCTGGCCGCCGGAAAACGCATGCGGGTATCGCTCCATGGCGAGGGGATCGAGACCGACCAGCCGCAAGAGCTCGGCCACCCTTTCGCCGGCCTGCCGGTCCGACATCTGCCCGGAAACGAGGAGCGGGTCGGCAATGATCTGCCTGACCGTCATGCGCGGATTGAGGGAAGCGAAGGGGTCCTGGAATATCAGCCGGACGTCGCGGTGATAGGCTCGCAGTTCGGTCTTGTTGAGGCCGGTGACATCCACGCTGCGTCCCTCGGGCGCTCGGTAGGTGATAGACCCCGACGTCGGTTCCGTGATGCGCAGAAGCAGACGGCCGATCGTCGTCTTGCCGGACCCGCTCTCGCCGACGATGCCGAGGTTTTCGCCCGAATAAAGGTCGAAATCGACGTTATCCACCGCCTTCAGCCCGCCGCTGCTGCCGCCCCCGAAACCGAAGATCCTGCCGACCGAACCATAGGTCTTGCTCAGGCCGCGCACCGAAATCACCGGTTCGACGGCCTTCGCCTCGAATATGGAGGTTGCGGCCGGCGATCTCGCGGCCGCGCCGCTTTCCAGCCTCACCGTGGCATCCAGCAACTGCCTCGTATAGGGATGGCTCGATGCATGGAAGATGCTGTCCACCGGGCCGCTTTCGACGATACGCCCATAGCGCATCACCGCCACCTCGTCTGCTATCTCCGCGACGACGCCCATGTCATGGGTGATCAGCAGCATCGCCATGCCGCGTTCCTGTTGCAGCCTCCTGATGAGGTCGAGGATCTCCGCCTGGGTGGTGACGTCGAGTGCGGTGGTCGGCTCGTCGGCAATCAGGATATCGGGATCGCAGGCGAGCGCCATGGCGATCATGGCGCGCTGCCGCATGCCGCCTGAGAATTCGAACGTGTAGCGGTCGAGCATCCGTTCGGGGTCGGGAATTTCCACCTGGCGGAGCAAGTCGGCCGCCCGGGCACGGGCGTCCTTCTTCGAGAGCTTCCGATGCTGCCTGATGGCCTCGACGATCTGCGAGCCGATCGTATGGACCGGCGACAGCGAACTCATCGGCTCCTGGAACACCAAGCCTATCCGTCCGCCGCGCAGGGCAAGGATCTCGCGGCCCCGTTCGGGGAGAGTCGCGATATCGACAACCCCGCCTGGGCCGTCGAGAAGGATCTGTCCGGAGACAAGCCGGCCCGGCTTGTCGATGATGCGCATCAGTGCGCGGGCGGTCACGGATTTGCCCGATCCGCTTTCGCCGACGAGGCAGAGGGTCTTTCCCCGCCGCAGGTCGAAGCTGACATCGCGTACCGCATGCAGGATATGCGTCCGGAGGCGAAAGTCGAGCGAGAGGTTACGCACCGAAAGTATGATGTCCTGCATGGTCATGTCGCCTCTCAGCTATCGTAGGGATCGGCCGCGTCGCGCAGCCCGTCGCCGAAGAAGTTGAAGGAAAGAACGGCCGTCACGACCGCGAGGCTTGGCCAGATGAGAAGCCAGGGAGCCGTCGCGACGGAGCGGACGTTCTGCGCGTCCTGCAGGAGAACGCCCCAGCTCACCACGGGCGGTTTCAGGCCAACGCCCAGGAAGGAAAGCGAGGTCTCCGCGACGATCATCGTCGGTACGGCCAGGGTCACCACCGCCAGGATGTGGCTGGTCAGCGAGGGCAGGATATGGCGGAAGATGATCCGGCGTTCGCGAGAGCCGTCGAGGCGCGCGGCGGTGACGAAATCCTCCCCTCGAAGCGCGAAGAACCGCCCTCGCACTTCTCTGGCAAGGCCCGTCCAGCCGAGCAGCGAGACGATCAGCGTCACTACGAAATAGACCGATAATGGCGACCAGGTTAAAGGGATGGCCGCCGCCAGGCCGAGCCAAAGCGGGATGGTCGGCATGGCGCTGACGATCTCGATCACGCGCTGGATGACGGTATCGACCCATCCGCCGTAAAATCCCGAGATCGCCCCGAAGACGATGCCGAGCGTGAGCGAGATCGCAACGCCCGCCAGACCGATCGACATGGAGATCCGCGTCCCGTAGATCAGGCGGCTGAGCAGGTCGCGGCCGAGCCGGTCCGAGCCGAGCAGGTACATGGGTTCCCGGCTGTCGAGCGGACCCATAAGATGCGTCGTCATCGGGATCAGGCCCCACAGCCGATAGGCCGGGCCGTCGACGAAGAAGCCGATCGGTATCACCTTGTTCTCATCAATGACGAAAGTCCGGCGCAAGGCCTGGGGCTCGATCTCGATACGGTAACCCTTCACATGCGGAAGGAATTCGCGCCCGCCGTCTGCGCCGGGTGCGAAGAACGAGATGCGCTGCGGCGGCGCGAACGTGTATTGCGGCCGGGAGGCGTTCGGCAATCCCGGCGCCAGGAATTCCGCGAAGGCGCCGATCAGATAAAGCAGGAGGATGATGCATCCCGCGAAGGCCGCGACCTTGTTGCGGAAGAAGCGATGCCGGATAAGGGTCCATTGGCCGGCCGCCGCATCGGACGCGATCGACGCACCCGGCTTCAGGGGGCTTATCGCCGGGCCGGTCTCGGCGGATGCGAGGGAGGATACGAGGGGCCTGTTGTCTGCCAACATGATCTGATCCTCTCGATATCAGTTGAACCGGATGCGGGGATCGAGCACCGCAAGGAGGATATCCGAGATGAGCATCCCGACGAGCGTCAGGACGCCCATCAGCAGGATGAAGCTTCCGGCGAGATACATGTCCTGCCCGACCAGTGCCCGAAGCAGCAGCGGGCCGGCGGTCGGCAGATTGAGGACGATCGCCGTGATGGTGACGCCGGAGACGAGATCCGGCAGGACCCAGCCGATCGAGCTGACGAACGGATTGAGCGCGATGCGCACCGGATATTTCAGGATCACCTTGTGCTCGGGAAGCCCCTTGGCCCGCGCCGTCACCACATAGGGCCTGCTCAGCTCGTCGGAAAGGTTGGCGCGAAGCACGCGGATCATGGCCGCCGTGCCGGACATGGCGATGACGATCAGCGGAATCCACATATGCGACAGCATGTCGAGGAACTTGGCCATGCTCCAGGGAGCGTCGACATACTGGGGCGAGAAGATGCCGCCGACGCTCTGGCCGAAATAGCGATAGCCCACATACATCAGCGTCAGCGCGAGGATGAAATTCGGGATCGCAAGCCCGATGAAGCCGAGGAAGGTAAAGGCGTGGTCGCCGAAGGAATGGCGGCGCACCGCCGAATAGATGCCGATCGGCAGGGATATCGCCCAGACGAGAAGGAGACTCGCCAGCGAAATCATGAGCGTCGAGCCCATACGGTCCCAGATGAGGGTCGAGACCGGCTGGTTCCATTCGAACGAATAGCCGAAATCGCCGCGCGTCAGGATGCCCGTGATCCACACGAGATATTGGACATAAACCGGTTGGTCGAGGCCGTACTGGCTGCGCAGGCGCGCGATCGTCGCCTCGTCGAGATTCTGCCCGCCATCCGCCATCGTCGACAGGAGCGACGTCAGGTAGTCGCCGGGCGGGAGCTGGATGATCATGAAGGCGATCAACGACATGCCGAATAGCGTCGGGATCATGTAGAGCACGCGCCGGATGATATAGGCGAGCATGATTTCTCCTCCCTCCTTCCTTTAATGCATCTCAATTCCAGGTGAGATGCACCACCTCCATAGCCTCGATCGAGGGCACGCCGATTTCGACCCGGCCGTCAGCGACGCTGCAGACGCATTCCTGATCCCCGACGAGCAGTCGCGCGGAGGCGCCGTTGCGGCCCTCCGGCAGCGCCACCGACACCCGCTGCGGGCCGACCGGGAATATTTCCCGCAGCGGCCCTTTCATCATCATTGGGTTCGTCAGGTTGACAAGGCAGACCGCGAGCGCCTCTCCGTTCTCGTGAACCGCGATGTCGAGGATGCCCTTTCCTTCGACCGTGACGCGATGATCTTTCCCGAGCGCCCAGTTCACGGCATTGGCGATCAGCCTGCCGTGGTCGGGAGCCAGGACCTCCCAGAATATCTCGCCGATATTCCACGGGATGTAGACGGTCCTGCCCCCATGGCCGGTATCGCGGGCGACCACCGCCGCGCCTTTCGGCTCCTCGCGGGGATAGACCTCCTCCATCGGCAGGTCCGGGAAATCCGGCACATAGAGGAAAGGCGTGCTCGCATCCTTCTTCGGCTCCACCGCGATCAGCCGCGTGCCGCCGATGATGCGCGATGCGCCTTCATAGCCACCGTTCAGCGGATGATCGCCAGAAAGTGCGACATAGGTGTTCTTCACCGGGCCGCGCGCCGGCGCCGTCATCGACGCACCAAAGGTTTCCGCCAGACCGAAATCGGCACGCCGCGCTCCGGTGGCATCGTAGAGCGAGGTTTCGTAGGCTGCGACGACCGAACCGCCGCGCCTGACATAGGCATCGATCGCGGCGCACTGCGCATCGGACAGGCAGGAGGCGTTGGCGAGGATGATCAGCTTGAAGCGATCCAGCCCTTCCGGGGTCATCACCTGATCGGAAAGGAACTCGAACGGGACGCGTGCCTCCACCAGCGCATGGTAGAAACCGAGATCGTTCTTTTCCGCGCGATGCCGCTCCTCAGGAGCCCAGTGGCGCAATGTGGTCGAGGGATCGATGACGGCGATCTCGGCGGTCGGCTGCATCCCCTCCAGCCATGGCTCTATATCCGCATGCAGATTGAACGCCTCCACGACCGGCTGTACCCACCGCCGGTCGGGAACGCAGGCGTTGAATTTCGTGAACCACGGGAAAAGCCCTTGCGCAATTCCGTCATGGATCCAGAGCTTGATCTCCTCGCCGCTCTGCACGGAATCCTTCCAGCGGTACTCCTCCTCCGGGCCGATGGACGTGATCAGCCCGACGGGGCGGTCGCGGAACGTGCCGCGAATTCTCTTGCCGTTCCGGCCTGCCGACCATCCCACTTCCACACCGCGGCGGGCCTGATGGTCGACGAACAGGATCGGGCAGTGCTTCTGGATCAGCGAGAGATCGAATTCCATCAGCGATGACCCGCTCATGTTCGGAATGAAGCAGGCATGAGGCCGGATCGACTTGACCGTTTCGTCCCAGTGGATGACGAGATCGGTGAGAATGCGCCTGCGCCATGCCGCCCATGCCTGCCATGCCGGGTCCGCCGCATCGGCGGTGAGCGGCAGTTCGAAGCCGGCTTCGTCGCGGAAGCGCTTCCGGTTTTCCTCGCTGTAGGAAATGCCGTGTCCTTGCCAGCGATTGGCAAAAACCGCATCGATATCGTAGCGCTCGACGATCTCGCGGATGACGTCCGTGGTGAAATCGCGGTTATAGCTTCCGAGCGCATCCGTCACGTAGATGCCGGGAAATGCCCAGTGCTCGCGGGGTTTGCCATCCTTATCGACCGCCACCCATTCCGGATGCGCGCGGGCGGCCTCCTCGTGTATGGCATGC
>Ga0065721_10006011_pt1 | contig 10644 bp, 9 predicted proteins | sample Mesricmetagenome_FD_59108 | JGI IMG/M metagenome (GOLD analysis project Ga0065721, IMG submission 59108) | Mesophilic microbial community from rice straw/compost enrichment Sample: eDNA_1 v2 (version 2) | ecosystem: Engineered > Solid waste > Grass > Composting > Bioreactor | place: USA: Davis...
ACAGCACGGTGATCCACGCCTGCCGGAAAATTGCGAAAAAACTCGAATCCGATTCCGGTCTCGCCCAGCAGCTGCAGGAAATCCGCGACGACCTTGGCATCAGCTGAAATGGAGCCTGGAGCCGGGCCTCCCTTTCGATGCGATCTCGTGGCAGGGGACCGATCAATTTCAGTGGGGAATCATGCAGGCCGGGACATCCGAAAACCGGCCTCCTTTTCGGAATTTTCGGACTCTTCCGGCGCCGGAAACCCCGAAATGGCTAACGCTTGCTCCCGACTAAAGTTTTTGGAGCGCGAACGGTTGCCGGAACGCATCGCTCTAGATAAAGTGCTTATCCCCATGCCCAAGTGGCGGAATTGGCAGACGCGCTAGGTTGAGGGCCTAGTGGAGGTAATACTCCTTGCAGGTTCGATCCCTGTCTTGGGCACTTTTGAGGCGGTCCATTTTTGGCCGCCTCGTGTGATTTTCTGACAAGCGATCCAAATGTGGATCGCTTGTTTCGTTTTCGGTCCAATGCGTGCTTCCCCAAGCATGGGGAAGCCAGGCATAGGGAAGCACGGACGCTCGCGGGAATGCAATGGACGCAGTGGCGGGCCCGTGCGCCGGTCAGATCGTGGCGGCTTTGGGGGTCAGGTACTTGTCGACTTCGTTAGCGACAATGACGCCGTAGTTCACTGCTCCCAGCCAGCCGGACATGATGATTCCAACAGACCCGGCATGGAACAGGCCCGAGATCTGTTCCGGCAGTGTCTGGGAGACCTTGAGTCCTTCAAATTTGGTTCCGAAGCTCGCCCCCTGAAGGTGGCGGGTGTATCGCTGAAATGTTCGGGGAGTCGAGGCTTCCACCCAGTCGATCTTTTGCCGGATGTCCGGGATATATTTCTCCAGACAGTCAATCGTCGTATCGCAGAGCCGCTTTTTCTCGAACTCATATTCTCCTTCGGAGAGTTCGATCCAGTCGCGGTAGTTTGCGTTCGTTGATGAGACGATCAGCCAGCGGTTGGAGCCGGGGCGGGTTTCCGGGTAGTAGAAGGAGAAGGTCCGACTGCTCACATTCATCGAGAGCATGGCATTGATGTCGAACCCCTGATGTTCCGAGTGGAAGAGCAGGTCCCCGCAGTCGTCAAATCCTTCGCCGGGCTTGAGTCCGATATAGACCTGACAGCTGGAGTTATTCAGTCGCACCGCTTTGGCTTCTTCTGCATAGGCCGGATCAAGATGCTCTTCGCCGACCAGCTCCAGCAGCGTGACTTTCAGGTTTGCATTGGAAAGGACCGCACCGCATTCGATTCGTCGTCCATTCACCCAGACGGCACGGGCCTGTCGGTTCTGGTCGACTTCGATTTTTTCCACCAGACAGCGGATGCGCAGGTCAACTCCGTTCTTCTCCATCTCCTGCTTCATCTTGCCGATGAGGGCGTCGGTTCCCCCCTGGAATGTGTAGACCCCCTTGCTCATAAAGTTGCTGAAGACAATTCCGTATGTGATGGCGGGATCGTCCAGAGTTGAGCCGTTCGCGTAAGTGATTGGTTCCATGAGGAGACGAACAACGTCGCTTCGGCCCGGGAAAAACTTCTGGAACAGCTCCCGGGTGGTCATCTGCTGGTCGTCGTAGAAATTCATCTTCCGGGCGGTGGTGAAGAACTCATCCACCGTCTCGTGCGGAATCTTGAACTTCTCAGTGATGATGCGGGTGAAGTCTTCCCGGGTGAAAGTGGTTCGCAGCGAGAATTGGGGGTTTTCGAACCGGACCCCTTTCAGCTGGACGATGCTGTCTGCAATTTCGGAGGTCCAGTATTTTCGGCAGCTCTTGATCATGCCGACCGGAAAACCGTGCAGGGAGATATCGAAAATGTGTCCCCCGCGGCGTTTGAACCAGGTCGCCATCCCCCCGAGCTGGTAGTGGTGTTCCAGAAGGAGGACAGAGTAACCCTGTTTGGCGAGGACATTGGCCCCGGTCAAACCCGCCAACCCTGAACCGATCACAATGACGTCGTATCGATCCTTGACTCCGCTGAGAAAATCCTTTGCCATTGAACCGGTCTATTCCTGTCTAATAAATCCCTGTCGAAGCCCCTTTGAGGCGATCGAAACTGGATCTGAAAATACGGCCACGGATGGAAAACCCTCAGGGTATCGCATGAAGCGTTCTGCGAAAACTCAACCCTGCTGAAATCGTGCCGGAAGATACTGCGGACGGCGGCCGAACGTCACGAGGTGGCCACGAAGGCCACATAGTAAAACCACAGGCCGGTCGCTGAGGTCGCGACAATATCGACAACGGACAGCCAGCCAAGGATTTTGTGTGTCCGGCTGTGCTTCCCCGGATGCGGAGGCGAAGGAAAACGCCGCCAGGCAAGAAACAGCGTGGCTCCCCACAAAAACGGCGTGCTGATCGCGAAGATCAGATGAATCCGCAAGACCGACTCCACATGGGCGTATGCCTCTCCTGTCAGGCGAGGAGCGTCGGGGTTTTTGTTGACGATGTTCCGCCAGCCTCCGTGAACCCACTGCATGTCAATTTCAAAGAGCGAGACCGCGACGAGGAGAACGATCCCGAGGATCAGCTGCAGGTTTCGGTGAAGAAGGTACCTTCGCTGGACCTTGACAACAAAAATGCTGTACAGAAGAACAGGGACGATGGCCACCAGTGCGGTGACCACGAAATCGAGCATGAATGAGGCGTCAAAGCCCAGGAAGCCGTGTTGGAGCATTGAAGGATTATAGGAACCTGACGAAAACCCGCACCTGAACCGGTCGGCTGATTATGGTTTGTGAGAAATGTAACGATTTTGACGGGAATGGTTGCTCCCCTGCGTCGTATGGCAGGGGATCTGTTCACAGTGCAGTCAGGCTCGTCCCGATACTCTCTGCATGGATGATTTTGACCGCCAGTTACTCGAAAACAACCCGGGATGGAAGCTGGTTCTCGAAGCCTATCTTCAACTGGCTGCGGAACCTGTTCAGATCAGCCCTGAAGAGAAAGGGACAGTTCGCTGGGTGGACCGTATTGTGTCCCTCGATGGCGTCGATCCGGAGGAACTCTCTCTCATCCATGGGCGGTTGATTGCTCTGGGCTGGCTCAATTTCCAATTTGAGTCAGGGCAGACTTCTCTAACGTACCGGGTCTCGCCCGAAGGACGCGCCATTCTGAAGCGATTGAACGGAACAGCTGCCGCTTCGCCTGCGAATGAGATTCAGGAAGACGAGTACGAAGACGAAGTCGCTGCGTGAACGGCGCCGTTCCTTCGTCGTCTGTTGACTCCAGTCTGGCTTGCGATGTATCAACGGTCTCTCATTCTGACAATGTCTGAGGCCAAATGAACAAATCGCAACGCCGAGAGACCATCTGGAATTTCGGTCGAAACCAGTCGTGTTCGCCCAATGCCTCCCTGCTTCCTCGCAGCGAAGAGGATGTTCTTGAGCTTCTACGCCAATTTCGTGGCCATAAGATCCGCGCCCGTGGCAGCCTGCATTCCTGGAGCCGGGTCGCGATGACGGATGATGTGTCCGTTGACCTCTCCCAACTGAATTTCGTCAAGATAGCGCCGAATGGGGATTCCGCCTGCGCTGAAGTCGGGGCAGGAGCCCGAATCCGTGACATCATTGCGCAACTGAATCAATACGATCTCACCCTGCCTTCGCTGGGGTTGATCACCGAGCAGACAATCGCCGGCGCGACTTCAACGGCCACGCATGGGTCCGGACGCCACTGCCTCGCGCACTTCATTCAGAAGATGCGGATTGCAACGTATGACGAAACGGGTGCAGCGGTTATTCGAGAGGTTTCGTCACCGGAGGAGCTGAATGCGGCTCGGTGCGCCCTTGGCACAATGGGGATCATCACGTCGATCACGGTTGACGTCCGTCCGCAATATCGGATTGAAGAGCAGCTCCGAAAATATCCCACTCTGGATGAGGTTGTTGATGCTGAGGAACAATACCCCATTCAGCAGTTCTATCTGCTCCCCTGGAACTGGAACTACTTTGCCCAGCACCGACGTGTGACAGAGCTTCCCAGAGGGGGAGGTGTCTTTTTCTACCGCCTGTTCTGGTCCGTTGTCATGGACCGGGCGCTGCACTGGACTGTGATTCCACTCTGCCGATGGGCGCCGTGGTCGTGGACTCGAGCCTATTTCAAATGGTTACTTCCGTTTTTTGTTCCGCGCCGATGGAAGGTGATCGATCGTTCTGATCGACATCTCACAATGCAGCATCAGCTGTTTCGTCATATCGAAACGGAGATGTTTGTCAGGAGATCTGATCTCCCCCAGATGATGGCGCTGACCCGGTGGTTGATTGAATGGAGTGCCGGGCTGGAGACATCAGAAGGGGAATGGCAGGAAGCGGTCGAATCCTGTGGGTTGAAAAGCGATCTGTATGAACTCCGTGGCCGATACCATCACCACTATCCCATCTGTATTCGAAAGGTTCTGCCCGACGATGGGTACATTTCGATGACAGGAGGGGAAGGAGAACCCTGGTACGCAGTGAGCTTTATTTCGTATGCCCATCCAGATTGTCGTGATGGGTTCTTTCGCTTTTCACGTGCGTTGGTTCGACTCACCGGGCACCTGTTTCAGGCACGGCCTCACTGGGGAAAGTGGCATGACCTCAACTATGAGGATTTCCGGCAGCTCTATCCCCGGATGGACCAATTTCTGAAGATCCGGGATGAGTTCGATCCGACCGGGGCGTTTCGGGCGGATTGGATGCCAGCACCCGAGAACAAGATCTCGAACTAAGCTTGCAAGCCCCTTTCTGGAGCCGTCTCTTTGAGCGGTCCCAGTCTCCCAAAGCGAGACAAATTCCAATGGCCATCGCCAGGATTAGCGGGCCGGCTTCGTCTTTGGGCTCAGGAGCAACAGATTGCCTCGGCGACTCACAGAGTAATTATGAGTCTTGACGATCGCTGCGAATGCCTGGGCAGGATCGACGTCGAGCATCTGACCAGTGTATTCCCCTTCGACATGATTGGTCAGGATGACCGTGTAGCCCTGCTGCTTCGCCAGTGCCTTGAAGACATTTTCAAGGGGAGACTTGTCAAATCGATAGTGGAACCGGTTCGGAGCAGAGGCAGCGACGATCGAAATGGATTCATCGTCGGACAGTTCCGCCAAGGCATTGACGACCGATGAAGGCTCGTTCTTTGGCGCCTGCTCCGGAGTCGTCTTCGACGGACTCAGCGTTGTCGGGAACGGAGGTGGAGCGACTTCGGTCACTTTGACTGGTGACAATGCTGGAGTCTGGGTGACGGCCATTTCCGCAGGGGTGGTCTCTTCCCGGGAAGCGGATTTCCGGGCGGACTCATCTTCTGCAGGCTCGGGGACCGGAATGCTCAGAGAGTTCTTCTCCGAGGAGGCAATCAGATTGGGGTCCTGAGTCTTTGTTTGCGGAAGAACCGGAAGATCGCCTGCACTCTCTGCTGTGTCCCTGGTGGTCAAGGGGAGTGCCGTTGTCGGAGCGGGCATGTAGCCCAGACTGGCGGTCGGATCAGCCGAAGCAACCTGGACCGGCTTCGGTTCCACCTTCGGGAACTCCGGTGCCTGAGAAGAGGGCTTCACATCAGCCACGGGATTCGATGGAAGCGAGGATGATTCTGTTCTGGTCTTCGATTCCTGTTGAGACGATGAAGAAGCAACGGATGTTCGAATACGTCGTTCCCTGCGGCTTTCGGCCACAGCTGGGGATGCTTCGGCTGCGGGAGTGTTCTCCTCAGGGCGGGCGACTGGCTGTGGATCGGCTGAATCCGAATCGTTGACCACGAGCGTTGCACTGTGTGGCAACACAAGGGGATTGCGTTGCGCATGAAGTGCCATTCGAATCTTTTGAGGATTCGGAATCAGCAGCATCACGGCCAACATAAATGATAGGCCTAATGCCCAGAACGCGGTTCGGAATGGGATCGACGACATGCTGGGACTGGCGTCTGGGAGGACAATGCGGCCAGGAGAACGTCATGCCTCTGAGGTGAATCACTCATTCAGAAGACATGACGCGGGAACGTCTCTCACCATTTATCGACTGAGCAGAGGCGAATCTTGTTTGCAATCCGCAAATTCACGCAGGAACGGAAAATATCCGCGCAAAACCAAAGAAATTTCGCTTGCATTACAGCAGTTGTAATCTTTTCGGTCGGATGGCAGGCGTTGAACGGGGTGTTCAGCGGACATCCTCAAATCGGCGAAGCAAAGGTTGATCGCAGAAAAAGAAAAACGCGGCAGGGTCCCCTCAAAGCTCCCAGCTTCGCCCTGCCGCGTTTCATATCGTTCGTTCTTCCAAGGGCTTCTCACGCCAGCCAAACAGTTTCGTAATGGCTTGGGGAGAGAGAAGTTGGCGAACAAAGGAACAATAGGTCGTGCTGGAAGTGTGTCAAATCGAATCTGGTAGTCTTAGGTAAATTTGAACGGATGCGCAATTCAGGGTGGCCCCGTCAGGCAAACGTTCTGCTGTGACGGGAGAGGTCACAAAGAGACGGGTTTGCTCGACAGCACTTGCGCGGGGGATTGTGACGAGGTCAGCGAATTCAACGGGAATCAACAAAAACGGCCTGTCCAGAATTGGACAGGCCAGTGCAATTGACCGAACTCAGCCGATCACCTGCTCTCATCGCCCCCGAAAGGAACAACACAAAGCTGCGATCGGAAGTCCTCAACTTCTTCACCGCAAGCAGGTGACAACGGCTGAGTCTTTGCCGGTCAACAATGATTAGAAGATGTCGAGGTTGTAGTGGTTCCCCCAATGGTACGGCTTCTTTGACGGATAGAAGTTGTACCAGTCCGCGTTGTACACCGGAATCCGTCGCTCAGTCGGATAGCGGTAATACATGTGATCGTAGCTCTGGGGTTGCTGTTGAAAGTTGTGCGGATAGTAGACGTATGGATAGTAGTAGAAACGCTGCCAGTTGGTCGGTTGTCCGGGAGGCGATGCCTCAAGCGAGCCGCCGTTGATCGCGCCCAGAGCAATCACGCTCAGGAAAGCGAAACTGGCGAGAAAAGTGCGTTTGAACATCGGAGAGTGCTCCTTGTCCCATCATGGTGAAGAGACCAGTGACAGGGAGAGTCGTAGGTGAGTTGTACGGTACTCTACTTCATCGGCAAACCGTCAGCCCTCAAAACAGGATTTCTCGGGAGAATCGTTTCAACCGGAGGATTGTCACTTTGCAGCAGAGTGTGCGCGTTGCCTGACTCAGTAATGTCGCGGAGAGGGGGGGAGAAGAGATGAAGAGAGCGACAAGTTAATTGAATACGTGTTGATGGGTCGGGTTGCTCGTGGCGTGAGTTTTCCAGGACAAGTTCTGCGGTCTGTGTCCTTGGGAGATCTCTGGTAACAGAGCTGATCGACTTGGAGTAATGGATAAACGGAATTGTCAGGGAGTTGTAAGTGACGTGAGGTGAGGGAGATAGGATCGGGGCTGAGCGAGATTGGCGGTTGGCGCTCTCTGGAAACATTCAGCGAGATCGAGAACTCCTCTCCAGGAAGAGGAGGAGGATTCAGTGGGTGAAGAGGGAACAAAACGTTTGGTGAAAAACTTTTGGAGGGCAGCTCGCTTCCCGCATATCCGTTTGAAGATTCGTCCGCTAAAATATCTGTTTTCCTGATCGGAGCTCCGCTCAGACGAATGGCACTACCCGGTGATCCCGGGAGGACGTGGGAGAACGCTTCGGCATCNCCCCGCAGACCTTCCGATGGTATTTTCGAGGATACGACCATTCAAAAAAGCAGAGATTAAATTGACATGATGCTGGCGAAACCAGCNTCAAATCCGCATCAGTCTTTCTCCATCGGTCGGCACCGGTGGTGGAAAACGTCGGCAGACTTTGCCCGTCCCTGTCCAAATCGACCCCCATGAAACCGGAACTGATTCGTAACTTCTCGATTATTGCTCACATCGACCACGGCAAGAGTACGTTGGCTGACCAGCTGCTGCTGAAGAGCGGCGCGATCGATCAACGGGAATTCCAGTCTCAGCTACTCGATGATCTGGATGTGGAGCGCGAGCGAGGAATCACTGTCAAGGCCCGGGCGGTGGCAATCGACTACCCCTATAAAGGGGAAACTTATCAGCTGAACTTCATCGACACCCCGGGACACGTCGACTTCCATTACGAAGTCTCCCGGAGTCTGGCCGCGTGCGAGGGGGCACTGCTGGTCGTCGACGCATTTCAGGGGGTGCAGGCTCAGACCGTTGCCAATGCCTACGCTGCAATCGACAGCAATCTGGAAATCATTCCGGTGATCAATAAGATCGATCTTCCGGTGACACGGATTGAAGAGGTCTGCGAGGAAATTGAGAATGTGATCGGACTGGATGCCTCTTCGGCGTTGCATGTTAGTGCGAAGACCGGAATTGGCATCGAGGCCTGCATTGAAGCCATTATTGAACGCATCCCCCCTCCGAAGGGAGATCCCAACGCACCTCTGCGTGCATTGGTCTTCGACAGCAAATACGACGATTATCGCGGAGTCATCACTTATATCCGCGTGTTCGATGGGACGCTGCGCAAGAAGGACCGCATTCGCTTCATGAAGGCGGGAACGGTCCATGAGGTCCTTGAACTGGGACAGTTCCGGCCTGATATGAGGGAGGTTGAGGAGCTGGGGCCGGGGCAGGCTGGTTATTTCATTGCCGGGATCAAGGTTCTTGGAAATGTGCACGTCGGGGATACGGTAACGTTGCAGGGGAACCAGGCATCCGAAGCGTTGCCCGGTTATAAGCAGCCCAAGCAGATGGTGTTCTGCGGGATGTACCCGATCGATGCAACGGACTTTGAGAAGCTCCGTTTTGAGCTGAACAAGATGGCATTGAACGATGCCAGCTTCTCATTCACTCCGGAAACCAGTGATGCGTTGGGGTTCGGCTTCCGCTGCGGATTTCTCGGGATGCTGCATATGGAGATCATCCAGCAGCGACTCGAACAGGAAGCGGATGTCGATCTGATCCAGACGGCCCCGAACGTGACCTATCATATTCTCAAGCGGGGTGGGGAACTTCTCGTTATTGATAACCCGGCAGATGTGCCGGATGCCGGACAGATTGAGGAGTTCCGCGAGCCGATCGCGAGAGTCACCTTCATCCTCCCCAGCGAAAACATCGGAACCATCATGCAGTTGTGTGCCGATCGTCGAGGGGAGTACAAGAGCACGGAATACTTGGGGCCGGAGCGTGCTCAGGTCGTCTATGAATTGCCGCTGGCGGAAATCATTTACGACATGTACGACAAACTGAAATCGATCACGCGCGGCTACGGAACCATGGATTACGAGGTGATCGGATTCCGGGCGGCCGATCTGGTGAAGATGGATATCCTCGTGAAAGGGCAGATCGTCGAGGCGCTGGCCACGATCGTCCATCGTTCCACTGCCGAGCGTCGCGGTCGGGCTCTGGTCAAGAAACTGAAGGAAGAGATTCCCCGGCACCAGTTTGAAGTGGCACTTCAGGCAGCCATTGGAGCCCGGGTCATCGCCCGCGAGACCATTTCGGCCCTCCGAAAGAATGTGACCGCCAAGTGCTACGGGGGGGATATCACCCGTAAACGCAAGCTGCTGGAGAAGCAGAAAGAGGGTAAGAAACGGATGAAGCAGTTTGGGATGGTCGAAATCCCGCAGAAAGCGTTTCTGTCCGTTCTGCAGGCAGGCAAAGACGAATAGTCGCAGCGCGTGTGGTTCGGTGAACCGGAGCCCCGTTTCGATTACAGATCCTTCGATTCATGTTGTCCATTTTGACAGGACACAGCATTGTGGCTGTCTGAATGGACAACCCAGCTGGACCGAACGACCGGATGAGTGCCACGGAAGAGATTCGCCGAGGAGAACGCTTCTCGTTTGGGAAGAACTGGACCTCCTTTCTCTCCACCTTGGATGACTCGCGAATCGAGATCGCCCGGCAATCTCTTCGGGAGATGCTCCGGATGGACGATCTGAACGGGAAGCGGTTTCTCGATATCGGATCGGGGAGCGGGTTGTTTTCGCTGGCCGCCCGTCAACTCGGTGCGACGGTGCATTCCTTCGATTACGATCCCGCTTCCGTTGCCTGTACGAAAGAGCTTCGCGCTCGCTACGACACGGACCCGGAAGGCTGGTCGATCGAACAGGGATCGGTACTGGATGCGGATTATCTCGAATCGCTGGGGCAGTTCGACATCGTTTATAGCTGGGGAGTGCTCCATCACACCGGAAATATGGCTTTAGGGCTGGAAAATGCGGCGAACCGGGTCGCTCCCGGCGGAATTCTCTTTATCGCCATCTACAACGATCAGGGATGGCGCAGCCGCTTCTGGTTGAGGGTCAAGCAGATCTACTGCGGAAGCCCATTGGGGGCCATGTTGATGAAGGCCATCTTCATTCCGTGGTTCTTCGTGCGGACCATTCTCGTGAGTCTGATCAAAGGGAAGAATGAATTTCGGACCTATCGACGCAACCGGGGGATGTCGATCGTCCACGACTGGATCGACTGGCTTGGGGGACTCCCATTTGAAGTGGCTCGGTTTGAGGAGATTGTCTCCTTCTTCGAGCATCGAGGTTTTCGACTGAACAACAGCATCCGGACACGCCGGCTTGGTTGCAATCAGTTCTGTTTTCAGAAAGATCGGGAAACAGGCCCATTGGGGAGCCCTTCCTGAGCGACGATCAAATCATCTCGAC
>Ga0065721_10053048_pt1 | contig 10642 bp, 8 predicted proteins | sample Mesricmetagenome_FD_59108 | JGI IMG/M metagenome (GOLD analysis project Ga0065721, IMG submission 59108) | Mesophilic microbial community from rice straw/compost enrichment Sample: eDNA_1 v2 (version 2) | ecosystem: Engineered > Solid waste > Grass > Composting > Bioreactor | place: USA: Davis...
AAAAGATCTACGCTGATTCTTGTTAGAGATCCGGATAAGTATAATTATCTTGTAACGGAAAAGAGTTATCCCGGCGTAAAAATCGTTTCTGATTATAACCGGGTAAAGGTGAAAGAGTTTGATGAAGCGTCCTTTTTAGGAAAGAACAAACGCGTGCCGTTAAATATTCTTTTTCTGAATGGTTTTAGTGTAGAACGATCTCCTGAAACGCTTGTCAGGGCTATTCCCGCAATCATTGAAAAACACCCCGATGTAATTTTCACAATTGTTGGTTCCAGAAATGAACTGGAAAGAAGACGTGTTCTGGATATCGCTGAAGCTTTACATGTCGAACGTTATGTAAAACTTCATAACTGGGATCCGGAAGCCGCCAAATATTATCAGGAAGCGGTGATCTATGTGATGGCGGCGAAGTTTATTTACGCGAACATCGCGCTTCTCGAAGCTATGGAAAGAGGTCTTGTGCCGATTGTATCGAACGTTGATAAGGCAGATCTCATAGTGAAAGATGGAGTGAATGGTTTTATGTTTGATGACACTGAAAAAGATTTGGCAACGAAAATCAATTTATTAATTTCAAATTTTGAACAAAGAACAAAAATGGGTCTGCGTGCAAGAAACACCATCATCGAAACCTTTGATGTACGCGACCGAATGAATGTAGTGGAAGAAGCGATTGCTAAACTGCAGTTGTCTCCTTCAAACACAACCTTAGTTCCCTCACCACCCGAAGCATAAGAAACCAGGCAACAATGAACCAGGCTCTCACCAACAATTATAATCCTATGGTTGCTTTGATCAATCCCTCGAACAACAAAAAATTAATTCCCCAGGACAACGGCTTTACTGATGGCGAAGGTGGTTTTTTCCCTCGCGAAGAAGGCGTTCTCAGAATCGCACCAAGAGAAAATTATACGGCCAGTTTCGGTTTTCAGTGGAACAAGTTCCGCGAAACCCAGATCGACCGCGAGATGAAGGACGACTTCAGTAAAGAACGTTTCTTTAAACAAACCAACTGGGCTCCCGAATCTTTAAAAGGTCTTGATATTCTGGAAGCTGGCTGCGGCGCAGGAAGATTCTCGCAGGTGGTGCTCGACAACACCGAAGCTAACTTGTACAGCATCGACTATTCAGATGCGGTAACAGCCAACTACAAGAACAATCATCATCATAGCAACAGATTCTTCTTGTGTCAGGCGAGTATTTACGAAATGCCTTTCCCTGACAACAGCTTTGATAAAGTATTTTGTCTTGGCGTGTTGCAACACACACCCGATTTTAAAAAATCCATCAAAGCACTGGTAGATAAGGCCAAACCAGGAGGAGAGATCGTTGTGGATTTCTATCCGATCCGGGGATGGTGGACAAAACTTCATGCTAAATATATTTTCAGACCTTTTACAAAACGTTTGAGTCACGAAAAGTTGTTGCGTTATATTTCGGCAAATATTGGCTGGTTGATCAAGGCTTATTTTTTCTTTGACAAAATTGGTGTGGGCAAAGTTGTCAACCGCTTTTTGCCTATTTGCGATATCAAAGGAACCTTCCCGTCTAACCTTACTCCTGAACAATTGAAGGAGTGGGCGATTCTGGATACATTTGACATGTTTTCACCTGAACACGATCATCCGCAGCGTATCAGTACCGTGGCTAAATGGTTTCGGGAAGCCGGAGCCGATGTTACATTCGCGGGAGATGTTCGCTATAGGGACGACAGGATCAATTCGGCTGTAGTGAGAGCTGTAAAGAAAAAATAGCTTCTCATCATTTTAATTCATTCTTATGTGTGGCATTGCTGGATTTGTAGATTTTAAGAAACAAAGTACGGAACCTGTGCTGGCAGAAATGTCCTGCGCGGTAGCACATCGCGGTCCCGATGGTCAGGGTGTGTATTTCACGGAGAGCGCTGATGCCGCTATCGGTCTCGGTCATCGCCGTTTGTCGATCATCGATTTGAGTACGGCCGCCAACCAGCCCATGCATTTCGACGGATTACATCTCATTTTTAACGGTGAAATATATAATTACAATGAAATTCGGGACGAACTGATTCGCCGTGGTCACGAGTTTCATACTCATTCTGATACTGAAGTCATTCTCCATTCCTGGAGAGAGTGGGGTGCTGATGCCATACAACAATGGCATGGTATGTTTGCGATCGCCATTTATGATGAAAGAAATAATGAAGTAATCTGCATTCGCGATCGGGCAGGTGTGAAACCTTACTATTATTATTGGAAAGACGATTTGTTTTTGTTCGGATCTGAATTAAAATCACTCACAAAACATCCATCATTCAAAAAGGAAATTGATCCCTCTGCTGTGGCTTCTTTCCTGCAGTATGGATATGTTTCTCATCCTCATTGTATTTATCGTAATACATTAAAGCTGAAGCCAGGGCATTTTCTAAGAATGAACCTGAGTTCAAAAGACATTACAACTATACAATACTGGAATGTCTACGACTACTACAACAAACCAAAACTCAGGATTAGTCTTCCAGATGCGATTAATGAAACTGAACGAATTCTGGAAAAAGCGTTTCAGTATCGTATGGTTGCCGATGTTCCGGTCGGTGTGTTTTTAAGTGGTGGTTATGACAGCTCCTGTGTCACTGCTCTTTTGCAAAAGAACAGCAGGGAGAAGATCAAAACTTTTACGATTGGTACTACCGATGAAAAATTGAACGAGGCGCCGTACGCCAAACAAATTGCGGCACATCTCGGTACTGATCATACGGAATATTATTGTACACCGAAAGAAGCATTGGACATCATACCGGAACTTCCTTTCTTCTATGATGAACCTTTCGCGGATAGTAGTGCAATTCCGACAATTCTCGTGAGCAGACTCGCGCGAAAAAAAGTTACGGTAGCGCTTTCTGCTGATGCAGGTGACGAGATCTTCGCAGGGTATAATCGTTACGATTATATTTCACGGTATGGAAAGAAGATTGGAGCCATTCCTGCGCCAATGAGAAAACTGGCAGTTGCCGCCATGGAAAGTATTTCTTCTGAAAAAATACCTTACTTCCGAAACAAACAGAATTTCCATAGTCGTTACGACAAGCTGAAAAACCTTCTTGCGGATCCTTCGCCTTCCGAACTGTTGAAGAATTTGAGTCAGGTGTTTAGCGATAAAGAAATTAAAGATCTGTTTGCGGTTCCGTTTCAGGCACTTGAGACTGCACATTCAAGTACTGAATTAAAAAGCGGCTATTCTGATCCGTTAGCCTATATGATGGCGATTGACTACGAAACGTACATGGTAGATGATATTCTTCAGAAAGTTGATCGCGCTACCATGTCTGTAAGTCTTGAAGGCCGCGAACCGTTTCTTGATCAGGATATTATTGAATGGGCTGCGCAACTTCCATCTGATTATAAATATCATAACGGGCAGAAAAAATATATTCTGCGTCAAATCGTTCATCGATACATTCCACAACAAATCATGGAGCGACCCAAGATGGGTTTTGGTATTCCCATCGAAACCTGGCTGTCGAATGAACTCAAAGATCTTGTTGAAGAATATTTGGGTGAGGCGCAGTTGAAAGCACATGGCCTGTTTAATGTACCCGCCGCGAGGAATACGGTAAGGGATTTTATGAATGGCCGCAAAGAAAAACATTTGAAAGTCTGGTATCTGCTCATGTTCCAGATGTGGTATAAACAATGGGCTTCCTGATATGAAATCCGCTTTAGTGACAGGTGCAGCAGGTTTTATTGGCAGTCATCTTTCGGAGGCCTTACTCGCTGCGGGGTATAAAGTAACCGGTGTTGATAATTTCGATCCTTTTTATGGTCGTGATATAAAGGAGAAAAATCTTGCTACGGCATCACAACATCCCAATTTTAAACTTCTTGAAGGCGATGCAGGCGATCAGTCTCTTTTGAATCAGGCAGGTGATATTGATGTAGTGATTCATCTTGCTGCAAAACCAGGTGTGTTGCCTTCGATCAAAGATCCTGCAGCTTACATTCGCGCGAATATTGGCACAACGAATTCAATACTGGAATGGATGAAGAGCAGGGAAATGAAGAAACTGGTTTTTGCTTCTTCATCATCTGTGTATGGAAATAATACGAAAATCCCGTTTGAAGAGGATGACGATGTGAACCGACCCATCTCACCATATGCGTTTACCAAACGTTCCTGTGAGTTGATGAATTATACCTATCACACGCTTTATGGGTTTGATATTATCAATCTCAGATTTTTCACAGTGTATGGTGAACGTCAAAGGCCAGATCTTGCAATTCATAAATTCGTCAAACAGATATTTGACAAGAAACCAATTACCATTTATGGTGATGGTAGCACGGCCAGAGATTACACCTACTATGCTGACACCGTGCAGGGAATCATGGCTGCGATAGACAGGGTTTTATCAAAAGGTGACCTCTGGGAAACGATCAATTTGGGAAATAACAGTCCTGTGCAATTGATCGATCTGGTAAATGCCATTGGAAAAGCTGCGGGTGTTGAGCCGGTTCTGGTGTATGAAGACATGAAACCCGGAGACGTGAACATTACCTACGCAAGTATTGAAAAAGCGAAACAGATTCTCGGCTATCATCCCAATACCGATCTGGAAACCGGCCTCGCGAGGTTTATCACATGGTATCGTGAAAATAAAACCTGATGCCATCCTTTTGAATTTCTACTTTTGATCTTTGACTTTTAATTTACCCATGCCTCAAACGACTCACCAGGATTTGATCGTCGCCGATATCTGTAACACCCTTTACGATTCCAATACAACTTTTGATTTTGTAAGATATTGTCTGGATACAGGCAGACTCAAAAAATCATTGTTGCACAAGATATCGGGTGCGCGCAACGCTCCTTTATTTTGGCCTTTGCTCGTTTTGCAGAAACTTACAGGGAAGGACTATCATAAGCAAATTGCAGTGAGTTTATTCAAAGGGAAAAAAGTTGAGGAAGTGGAGGAATGGACAAAATCTTTTTATGATAATTTTCTTTCTAAAAAAATAATTCCGCAAACCAACGAGTTACTCAAATCTTTCGGGAAAGAACAGATTGTGCTTGCTTCATCCACTATCGAACCGGTGGCACGAATTATTGCTTCAAGACTGGGTCTGCAAAATTATGTTGCTACGGCGCTTGAGGTTAGCAGTGGAAGATATACAGGAAAAATCCTGTCCGAACTGAGCGGAAGAAAACTGGAAGCTTTGAAAGAAAAGTTCATGAAAGACGGTAGAAAACTTGCGGTGGTAATCAGTGATAATTTTTCAGATAAAGACCTGATGTTATCTTCTGAAAAAAAATATGCTGTTTGTTATAACGAAAAGCAGGCAACTTTCTGGAAAAAAATTGAAGACATCAATATTGTAAAAATAGGGCACTAATATCCGCTTCAATGGGTAAACTACTCTTTTTTATTCCTGCAGGATACTTCATAAAGACGAGGCTCAATACAAAGGCATCATGGCTTTTTCATGGATATGCGGAATATCTGTTAGGCATTCTGATATTGATGTATGCCCGAATTGAGCCGCTGGAGTCGCTGAAAATTTTTATCCTGGGATATCTTGCTTTTATCTCTCTGTACGAGATCGGTTACATCTTCAACGATTTTATTTCTGTTCGTTTCGAAAAGGATCCACGCAAAAGACTTGAAGCCTGGCAACCATCAAATTCCACAATTATAATTTGGATTGCGATTCGCGTCGCAGTTTTTGTTTTTCTCAGTTACTACCTTGAAGTACTGAACTCGCCCGGGTGGTGGTATTTCTACGGACTGCTGATTCTGTCGTTTGCAATGCACAATATGTTGCAACGAAAGGAATTTAAAATCTTCACTTTTATTTCTCTTGCCTGTCTGCGTTTTTATGCGCCGGTCTTTCTTTTTCTGAATCCCTTTTACCTGACATTAAGTTTGCCGGCAATTTTATTGCACTATGTTTTCTTCCGAACGATAACATATATTGATAGTAAGGGTTTACTCAACATTCCCGGAAGAAACAGTCTTTCCTTCAAAACTGCATTCTATTTGATTCTGTTGCCTGTGTCTGCGCTGTTTTATCTCTTTTCTGAACACGCATTTAGTATTTGGGTGAATCTTTATTTCCTTGCTTTTTGGGGAGGACTTTTTATTGCAGCAAAGCTTGGCATCATTCCCCAGCTTGATCTTAAAACAGATTGATGAACTATGGCGAAGTCGCTGTTTATAACATACGATGGCCTGACCGATCCTTTGGGACAATCGCAAATTCTTCCTTATCTCGGCGGATTGAGTGGTAAGGGACATCAGGTTCATATTCTTAGCTGTGAAAAGAAGGATCGTTTTGAGAAGAATGGTGATCTGATACGATCCATTTGTGCAACAAGTAAGATCGGATGGACGCCTTTACCTTTTCATACAAAACCTCCTGTTGTTTCAAAATATTACGATCTGTATCAGCTGACAAAAACAGCATTTCGTTTGAACAGGGAACATCAGTTCGATATCATTCATTGCCGGAGTTATCTTTCTGCTGATATTGGCCGTCAGTTAAAAAGAAAAAAAGGAACGAAATATTTGTTCGACATGCGCGGATTTTGGGTGGATGAAAGAGTAGATGGCGGACTTTGGAATACCAATCGTTTCTTTTACCGAAAAGCGTACCAGAAATGGAAACTGAAGGAAGCGTTATTAATTAGCGAAGCGGACCATATTATCAGTCTGACCGAAGCCGGAAAAAAAGAAATTGAATCATGGTCTTCATATCAGGGTGCGCCCATCACGGTAATACCATGTTCTGCTGATATGGATCTTTTCAGTCTTTCAGACGAAGCGCAAAAATCTGAAGCAAGAAAAATGCTCGGGATTTCAGAGAACAGTTTTGTATTGAGTTATCTCGGTTCGCTGGGTACGTGGTATTTGCTTGATGAAATGTTACTGCTGTTTCAGATGATCAAAGAGGTACGACCAGATTCAAAGTTTTTGATATTGACTCCTGATGATCCTGAAAAAGTGTATTCACGTTTGAGTGCATATCGATTGCAAAGAGAAGATATTGTGATTCGTTTTGCACAAAGGAAAGAAGTTCCTGTGCTCATCAAAGCGAGTGATGTGAGTGTGAGTTTCATCAAGCCTGCCTATTCAAAAATTGCAAGTTCTCCAACGAAGCTGGGTGAGTTATTGGCAATGGGCATTCCTGTGATTTGTAACGATATTGGCGATGTAGCGCAGATCATCCGTCAAACCAATGGGGGAATTATTGTGGATGGTTTTGACCGACAGGCACTGCGGCCTGCAATTGATTATATCAGTAAACCAATTGATCCGACTGCTATTAATCGCGGCGAAGTCACAAAGTATTATAGTCTTGCTGCGGCGATTGCGCGTTATAATGAAGTGTATGAAAGTTTAACCTGACCGTACAAGCCGTCTTCGTGGTTGCCAGGCAGCTTTTGTGTTGCGTTTAAAAGGAAACTTCAACGAAAGCTTTTTGAATGCAACAACCAGGAAGCAGGCAAAGAATGGAAGACATGGGATCTTGTAACGTGAAAGACTTCCGAAATTATACGTGGAGATTCCGATCGCAAATGCGAAGATCAACGCGAAGACCAGGCAAAAAAGCATATTGGGATCTTTGGCGAGCAGTGAGAACAACTTTCCTCTTCTTGCAAAAACTGCCCGTACTGTAAAGTAGAGAAAAACGATCGCCTCTAATGCAGATAGAAGAATAATCAGTTTTTTGGATTCCCACAGGAATGGCCGGAACAAAGTAACTACCACAGCGGCCGGGAATTTTTGCAACATCCCCATAAGAGTTCCGTCCATTTCTCCAAGTGTATAAGCCGAACCTTCATCTCCGGATGAATACTGAATCCAGTCGCGCGTAACAACCGCAGTTTCGGCAATCTTGTCTAATGAATACTTGTTAAGATCGTCGGCAAATTTTTGTGTGAAGAAAAGGAAACCTGCGATAATGAGTCCGATAAATATGATGTTGGCAATCCAACGAACAGCCAGCGATCTGATCTTCTTGGAATAGTTAAGCATCAACCATAAACAAAGCGCAGGTGCAAACCCCAGAATGATATACACTTTTACTTTGGCGACGAGGTAAACACTCAGAACAAAGAAAATGAAATTCCTGGCGGAGAGATCACGGTTGATGAATATCCGAAATGTTGTATAAGTAAGCCATCCCAGACCAAACATACAAATGGTGTCCTTGAAAACACCTGAACCCCATACAAATGTGCTGGGAATGAACAGAAAGGCCAACGAAAGTTCCCGGGCTGCCTTGGGATAAATGGAGGCGAAAGTTTTATACATCGCCCATATGCCAGTGTATGACAAATAGGCAAACAACAGAGCGATAGGGATATAAGTAGTTCCGTTCAGAAGGCCAAGTATCGCCGACACCATGACGACCGTGTATGAAGAGGGGTCATGGTACCATTGCATTTGACTGATGTAACCATAAAGAATTGGATCGGAAGGTGAACCACTTCTTGTAACCAGACTAAACCAGCTGGAAAAAGAATCACCCAACGCCGAATTCACAATTTTGGCGTCTGAATAGAAATTAAACGTATCGCCACCACCATAATAATACTGGTAAATGAGTGCGATGAAAATGGCCCCACCAAATTTGACATATAAGCCGGGCAGAAAATATGGACGCAAGGGATGGCCCTTGGGATATTTTTTATCCCGGTGCCTTTTAGCCAGGTAAACAAGCACCATCAGGTAGATTGGTGCCAGAACAAGGTCCCACGCGGTTAAATAGTTCACAGGCCCATTTTTGCTTCCTGGCGAAAATAATCCATAATTTAAAAAGCTTTTCCCTTCTTTGCAGCTTTAACGGTATTCTGTAAAACGAGTGAAGGTAAATTCGCGATTCTTATATTCTTACAGAGAAAGATGAGTCGAATCAAAGTGAGAAACCTGCAGATTAAACCAAACTACCAAAAAACCGAACCGACCAGTCAATGCCCCGAGTTTTACGCATATTAAACAGATTAGCTGTTGGTGGTCCCGTTCTCAATGCCACCTATCTGACAAAATACATGTCACCTGATTTTGACACACTGCTTGTGGTAGGTGAAAAAGAAGACCACGAAAAAAGTGCTGCCTACCTCGCCGACCAGTTGGGAATTCAGTATGTGACCATCAAAGGCATGGGGCGCTCCATCAACCCCGCCTCAGATTTTTTTGCGTACCGCGAGCTGAAAAAACTGATCAAAAGTTATCGCCCGGATGTGGTTCATACCCATGCCGCCAAACCCGGTGCCCTTGGAAGACTGGCAGCATCCGCCGCAAAAGTTCCGGCGATCCTCCACACATTTCACGGACACGTTTTTCACTCTTATTTTAATTCGGCTAAAACAAGATTTTTTATCAATGCCGAACGTTATCTGGGTCGCCGGTCCGATGCCATCATTGCCATCAGCGAACAACAGAAAAAGGAACTTGTTCACGATTTTAAAATTGCACCTGAAGAAAAATTCCGTGTGGTGCCTCTCGGTTTTGATCTTGACAGATTCAGAACCAACCAGCAGGAAAAAAGAAAGAAGTTCCGTACCGAATTTGGTGTATCAGATGATGAAATTGCCATCGGTATTATCGGCAGACTGGTTCCTGTAAAAAATCACTATCTCTTTCTTAAAGCAATTCGCTACGTACTCGATCATTCCAATAAAAAAATCAAAGCATTTATCATTGGTGACGGTGAAACAAGAGCAGATTTGGAAAATATGGCGCGCGAAGTGAATATTCGTTTTAGCACTGAAAAAGATGCATCACATCCACACCCGCTCGTATTTACTTCGTGGAGAGGAGATGTTGATGTAATCAATGCTGGTCTCGATATCGTTTGCCTCACATCATTTAACGAAGGAACACCGGTCAGTCTGATTGAAGCGCAGGCAGCGAACAAACCGATTGTTTCTACGCGTGTTGGGGGAATTGCTGATATTGTGATCGAAGGACAAACCGCGCTGCTCGCAGATATTCAGGATGCAGATGGATTTTGTAAGCATGTTTTGGATCTTGTGCAGGATGATGAACTGAGAAAGCGCATGGGCGCAGAAAGCCATCAACATGTTATGACAAGATTCAGTTATCAACGTCTTGTAACTGATATGTCGCAGTTGTATTTTGAACTTCTTGATAAAAAATCAAAATGATGTTCTGGAAGAAAAAGCCTGCTGCTGCTGATTTATCATGGCTCGTAACCGATATGCATTCTCATCTGGTTCCCGCAATTGATGACGGTTCCCAGGATATGGTCACATCGTTAAACCTGATCAGGGGACTGGCCGATCTCGGATATCAAAAAGTTATCACAACACCTCACATACTTTGGGAAGTTTATCCTAATACAAATGACACGATCACCAATGGCATAGAAGAAGTGCGCAAGGCTGCAGCTAACGAAGGTATCAATGTGCATCTTCATGCCGCGGCAGAATATTTCATTGATGATCATTTCGAACAATTGGTTAAAACAAAACAACCGCTGCTGACACTTTCAGGAAATCTGGTATTGGTTGAATTTTCCATGGTTACAGCTCCGATGGACCTGCAACAGATCTTGTTTGATTTGCAGATGGAAAGCTATCAACCTGTCATTGCGCATCCCGAACGATACATTTATCTCAACCGCCGCAAAGAATTTTT
>Ga0065721_10053049_pt1 | contig 10641 bp, 6 predicted proteins | sample Mesricmetagenome_FD_59108 | JGI IMG/M metagenome (GOLD analysis project Ga0065721, IMG submission 59108) | Mesophilic microbial community from rice straw/compost enrichment Sample: eDNA_1 v2 (version 2) | ecosystem: Engineered > Solid waste > Grass > Composting > Bioreactor | place: USA: Davis...
CGAAAATGGAGAGATGTGCATTGCGCGCAAAGTCGCCGGAGCCGCCTATCCCATTCATCATGTGGGTGCCGCCGACGTGCGTCGAATTCACATTCCCATAGATATCGAATTCCAACGCCGTGTTGATCCCGATAATGCCCAGGCGGCGCACGATCTCGGGGTGGTTGCTGATCTCCTGGGGACGCAACACCAGGCGCGAAGCGTAGCGGTCGACGTCCGAGAGGAACTTGCGGCTCATGGGCTCCGACAACGTGATGGAGGACGCCGATGCGAAGGTGAACTGACCTGAGTCCAGCAGCTCGAAAGTGCTGTCCTGAAGCACTTCAGAATACATCGTCATGCCGCTGAATGACGACTCCAGCAGTCCATGCAGCACTGCATTCGCGATCGTGCCGATTCCCGCCTGAAGTGGCAGCAGTGACGGAGTCAGTCGCCCAGCGCTCACTTCTGAAGAAAAGAAGTCGACAATATGACCGGCAATCGCCTGAGTTTCAGGATCAGGCGGCAAGTTGCTGGAGGGGCTGTCCGGACTGTTCGTAATGACAATGGCCGCAATGCGCTCGGGGTCCACCTTGATCGAAGCGCTTCCAATACGTTGAGAGACAGACGTCAGGGGAATCGCTTCCCGGTTCGGACGGGCGCCCGGCACATAGATGTCGTGGAGACCCTCGAGCTCTAGCGGCATGGCAAGATTCAACTCGACGATGACCTGCTTTGCCTGCTCCACAAAACTGGCAGAATTACCCACGGAGGTCGTGGGCACGATGCTGCCGTCCTCTCGGATCGCGGTCGCCTCGATGACAGCAACATCGATCGGTGGAAGATTGCCCCCCCGCAGCCATTCCACCGTCTGCGAAAGATGCTGGTCCATGAACATGACATTGCCGGCGTTGATTTCCCGGCGCAGCCGGGCATCTACTTGGAACGGCATCCGGCGTGCCAATAGACCCGCTTCTGCCATGAGGCCGTCACGATCCCCTCCCAGGGAGGCACCGGTCACGATGTTCAACCGCAGGCCGTCCTCTTCGGCACGCTGCGCTAATGCTGCAGGCATGGCCTTGCAGTCGCCAGCCTTTGTAAAGCCACTCATCCCCACGGTCATGCCGCTACGGAACAACGTCGCCGCCTTCTGAGCTGAAACGATTCGGCCCTCCAGCGCCGAATGTCGGATTCTGTCTCTAAACATGGGATCTTCCATCGTTGTTTGAATATTGTGCGAGACGAGATTAGCATTGACATCATGAATAAAATCGGTGATACGGATCGCTTTTCTTCATAATAATTCTCACAGTTCGGAGGGGCGAGATATGGATATCCGGTCATTGCGGTACTTCACCGAAACCGTGCGGCTCGGCAGCTTCACCGAGGCCGCCCGCAGCCTGGGCATCACGCAATCAACGGTCAGCAAAATGATTCGTCAGCTGGAAGATCAAATCGGCGATGAGCTGCTGCTGCGCGACTCGCGCCCGATCGAGCTGACCGATACGGGAAGAGTCGTCTATGACCGGGGGCGAGAAATTCTCAGCGCCATGGAACGCCTGGAACGAGAGATTAGAGAGACGCAATCCGTTAGTCGTGGGCACCTCGCCATTGGCATGCCACCTATGATCAACCTGCTCTTTACAGACGTGTTGAAGCGGTTCCGGTCTCGCCATCCCCGCATCGAAATCCAACTCCACGAAAGGACTGGGCGCGAAGTCGAACAACGAGTGGCAGACGGCGAGCTGAGCGTGGGCATGAGCGTGTTGCCGGTAGAGGTCACTGCAGGCGTGCAGGTGGCAAGAGTGGCGACCCACCGGATATGGGCTGTGGCGGCACCCGGCGAACTCAAGGGGGAAGGCAACACGCTGTCCCTGCGCAACGTCGCGCAATCGCCGCTCATCATGATGACAGACGACTACGCGCTGACACGACTACTCAGACACCATTTTGCCAAGGTTGGAATAGAGCCCACCGTCGCCGCACAAAGTAGCCAGTGGGACTGGACGGTCGCCATGGCCCGGGCAGGCATGGGCGTGGCCCTACTACCGGAACCCTTCGCGAAACGCATCAGTGTGGAAGGACTGGTGATGAAAGCCGTCACACAGCCGGACATCACCTGGGAAATCGCCATGATCTGGCGTGAAAAACAATCTAGCCACGCGTTGAATGCGTGGCTGGATCTGTGCCGCGAACATTTTGGAGGAGACTGGCCGCCTCCCCCGGAGATATAGATCAGGCAGTCGTTGTTTCGGCGGCCGGTTCTTCCGTCTCGACAGAACTGCGGATCAAGTGGTCAAAAGCGCTGAGAGCGGCTTTGGCACCCTCGCCGGCAGCGATGATGATCTGCTTGTAAGGCACCGTCGTGACATCGCCCGCGGCAAATACGCCCGGAATGGAGGTCTGGCACTTGGCGTCGATCTCGATTTCACCGAAACGAGTCAAGTTGATGGAGCCCTTCAGCCACTCGGTATTGGGCACCAGACCGATCTGCACAAATACGCCTTCCAGATCGATGCGATGTTCAACACCCGTATTGCGGTCCTTGTACGACAACCCGTTTACACGCTTGCCATCACCGTGGATCTCCGTAGTCTGTGCGGACATCAAGATCGTGACGTTAGGCAGGCTGCGCAATTTACGTTGCAGAACCTCGTCGGCGCGCAGGACGTCGCTGAACTCAAGAAGCGTGACGTGTTCGACGATGCCGGCGAGGTCGATGGCCGCTTCAACGCCCGAGTTGCCGCCACCGATCACCGCCACGCGCTTGCCCTTGAACAGGGGGCCGTCGCAGTGCGGGCAGTAGGCCACACCGGCATTGCGGTACTCTTTCTCGCCCGGCACGTTGACTTCGCGCCAGCGTGCGCCCGTAGCCAGAATGACGGACCGGCTCTTGAGCACAGCACCGTTTTGCAGCTTGACTTCGACCATCTTGCCCGGCTTGAGCTCTACGGCACGCTGCAAATTCATGATGTCGACGTCGTACGCCTTCACGTGCTCTTCCAAGGCGACTGCGAAACGGGGGCCTTCGGTTTCCTTCACGGATATGAAGTTTTCGATCGCCATGGTGTCCAGAACCTGACCACCGAACCGTTCTGCCACCACCCCGGTGCGAATCCCCTTGCGAGCGGCATAGACTGCTGCGGCTGCGCCAGCCGGGCCACCACCCACAATCAGGACATCGAAGGGGTCCTTGGCGCTGAGCTCTTCAGCCTTGCGTGAAGACGCAGAAGTATCCAACTTTGCGAGGATCTCTTCCACGCTGGAACGCCCCTGCCCGAACACTTCGCCGTTCAGGAAGACAGTGGGTACCGCCATGATTTGGCGCGCTTCGACCTCGGCCTGGAACAATGCACCGTCGATCGCCACGTGCTTGATACGCGGGTTGATGATAGACATCGTGTTCAGTGCTTGGACGACATCCGGACAGTTCTGGCACGACAGCGAGAAATACGTTTCGAAAGCGTAGTCACCCGGCAGATTGCGAATCTGATCGATGACGGCTTCCTCGAGCTTGATGGGATGACCACCAACTTGCAGCAGCGCCAAGACTAGTGACGTGAACTCATGGCCGAGGGGAATACCAGCAAAGGTGAGACCAATTTCCGTACCGACACGACCAATACGGAAGGCCGGCTTACGATCGGACACGTCGCTACGCTCTACCAGCGTGATTTTTTCCGACATGCCGGCGATTTCCACGAGCAGCGCGCGCAGTTCGCCCGACTTGGGCGAGTCGTCGAGGCTGGCCACAAGCTCGATAGGCTCGCGGAGCATTTCCATGTAGGACTTCAGCTGGGTTTTGACATTTGCATCTAACATAACGTAGCGACCTCTCAAATCATTTTGGCGGAGCCGCGTCCGGCTTGTGGCCGGACGCGTAATTATCAGGCGAACCTGTTAGGCGAACCTTTTAGAGGCCTACGCCTTAGATCTTGCCAACCAGATCCAGGGAAGGCTTCAAGGTTTCTGCGCCTTCTTCCCACTTGGCGGGGCACACTTCGCCCGGGTGAGCAGCGATGTATTGAGCTGCCTTAACTTTGCGCAGGAGTTCGGAAGCAACGCGACCGATACCGTTGTCGTGCACTTCCATAACCTTGATGTAGCCTTCGGGGTTGACAACGAACGTGCCGCGCAGAGCCATGCCTTCTTCTTCGATCAGAACTTCGAAGTTGCGAGCCAGGGTTTGCGTGGGGTCGCCGATCATGGGGTAGTTCACCTTGCCGATCGCGGGGGACGTGTCGTGCCAAGCCTTGTGCGAGAAGTGGGTGTCGGTCGACACTGCGTACACTTCAACACCCAGCTTCTGGAATTCAGCGTACTGGTCTGCCAAGTCTTCGAGTTCGGTCGGGCACACGAAAGTGAAATCGGCAGGATAGAAAACGAACACGGACCACTTGCCAGCAACGGTTTCGTTGCTAACTTCTACAAACTTGCCGTTGTGATAGGCAGTTGCTTTGAACGGCTTGATTTGCGTATTGATCAAGGACATTGCGTTTTCCTTTTGTTAGGTGGATGAAAATCGATCACAGGTGACAGTATAGGGAGTCGCCGCCCATTAATCTAATTGATTATGTTTATACAATCAATTGATGTCTCCTATCGAAGAGATGGGCAGCACACGCCATATCGCCGCAAAAATCCACCTGCAGACTTTGCGCGACAATGTTTCTTTATATGGGGGCTAACCCCTAGAAAGCAAGGGGGCGTGCGCCGGTTTCAGTCTCGTGGACGTGGCCGCACGTGCCGCGCACGACCAGCCCCCCACCCAGTCAGCATGGCGGCCACACCAAGACCGGCAAACAGCCAGCCAGTCACGGCATAGCCTCCAGTCGCGGAATAGAGATAACCCACGAGAAGAGGCCCCAACGCAGCCAGCACATAGCCAATCGCCTGAGCCATACCCGACAAACGCGCCGCTACACGTGCATCGGGCGACCGCAAGATGATTACCGTCATGGCGATGGCGAAAAGCCCTCCCTGGCCAATTCCTTGCAGAACTACCATGGCGGGCAACCACGACATTGGAACGACGAGCAGGCCCAGCAACGAAACGGCTGCTATCACTGCCAGGCACACATTCAATGCACTCTGTGACCGGAACCGTGTGGCCAAAGGCGGTATAAGCAAACAGGTAATCACCTGCAGCATCACCGAGACTGAAACAAAATACCCCGCCGTGACACCGTCCATCCCCCTCCATCGAAGAATCGGCGCCATCCAGCCCAGCACACAATACGCAAGCGCCGACTGCAAGCCCATGAAGCAGGACACCTGCCACGCGAGCCCATCGCGAAGTAAACTGATGCGCGGCAAGGAAGCCGCCCCTTTGGGCGCCTGCGCGGCCAGCGCGCGCGGAAGCCAAAGAAGCGCAACCAGTGCAGCCGGCACGGCCCAGATCCCCAAGCCAAATCGCCATGAATCGCTCCACTGCGAAATCGGCAAGGTGATCGCTGCAGCCGTGGCGGCCCCGCCGCACAGAGACATCGTGAACAAAGCGGTCATGGAGGCGACATGATCGGGGAAGTCGCGCTTCACTACGCTGGGCAGAAGCACGTTACCCATCGCAATCCCGGCTCCGGCCAACGCGCTCCCTGCTAAAAGGGCCGGGAGCACCGCGACCGACCGGAGCGCGGTTCCGACCCCGATCAATATAAGGACCAAAAGCAATACTCGCTCGACACCATGCCGGTCAGCCAAGGTGGCGGCAAAAGGTGCAAAGAGCCCCAAGCACAGGATCGGCAGCGTAGTGAGATAGCCCGCCACCGCCCCGGACAAAGCGAGCGCCTCACTGACCTCGGGCAAGAGCACCGACAAGCTGGGGAACACAGGCCTCAGATTGAAGGCAATCAGCAGGAGGCAAAGGCCGACGAATAGCCTGCCGGGCACCGCAGCCGGACTTGTCATCGGGCGGAGTTGCGCATCAGTGGGAAGAATTGGCGGCAGCCAACCCTTGCTCGATCAGCTGCCGGTGTCGCGTGATCGCTTCGCGCACGATGTCGCTGAGGTCACCGCCTGTGGTCAGATCGACATGGGCAAGTATCTCCCGGCGCATCCGGGGCTCCCAGAACTTGCGCAGGTGGGTAGCTATTTCCTGCAAAGCCTCTTCCCGATTGGGCATGGCGTCGTAAAAGTCCCCGATGCGATTCGCCATGCGAACCAGATTGTCGATATCCATTCAATGCTCTGCAACGGAAGGTTCGGAAGCGGAGCGCAACAATTGTCGTTGCTCCTGCCTGAAACCGGCGTACTGTCGTTGCCAATCTGCCGGCTGATTGACGAGCGTTACCTGCACCGCCGTCACCTTGTATTCCGGGCAGTTTGTGGCCCAATCGGAGCTTTCCGTCGTCACCACGTTGGCCCCCGATTCGGGGAAGTGGAAGGTGGTATAGACCACACCGGGCTGCATGCGCTCGGAGATATGCGCCTTTAGGACAGTCGTGCCGGCACGACTGGCAATCTCGACCATATCGCCATCACGAATGCCGCGATCCTCGGCATCGAGGGGATGAACCTCCAGCACGTCTTCCGCATGCCAGACGTTATTCTGGGTTCTGCGGGTCTGTGCCCCGACGTTGTATTGCGACAAGATACGCCCGGTGGTTAGGAGCAAGGGGTAGCGACGCGTCACCCGTTCATCGGAGGGCACGTACTTCGTGATGAGGAACCGCCCTTTGCCACGCACGAACCCGCCAACGTGCATGATGTCGAGACCGGCCTCCGGCGTGTGGTCATTACAGGGCCACTGCACACTTCCCAGTCGCGAAATCTTTTCGTATGTGACGCCCCTGAAAGTGGGCGTCAGGGCAGCGATCTCATCCATGATGTCACTGGGGTGGCCGTAATGCATGTCCAGGCCCAGTGCGTTTGCAAGCTTCATTGTGACCTGCCAGTCCGCCAGACCCGCCATCGGCGGCATGACTTGCCGCACCCGTGAGAGCCGCCGCTCCGCATTGGTAAACGTGCCGTCTTTTTCGAGGAAGGAAGAGCCGGGCAGGAAGACGTGGGCGTATTGAGCCGTTTCATTCAGGAATATATCCTGGACCACGATGCATTCCATGGCCTGCAACGCCTCGGCCACGTGCTGGGTGTTCGGATCCGACTGGACAATGTCTTCACCTTGGCAATAGAGGCCCCGGAAGCTTCCCGCAATCGCGGCGTCGAACATATTGGGCAGGCGCAAACCGGGTTCGGGATCCAACGTGACGCCCCAGGCCACTTCAAAGTCGCCGCGGACCGTGCTGTCGGAAATGTGACGGTACCCAGGCAGTTCATGAGGGAAAGAACCCATGTCGCAAGAGCCCTGCACATTGTTCTGACCCCGCAAGGGATTCACGCCGACGCCTTCGCGCCCGACATTACCGGTAAGCATTGCCAAGTTGGCAATCGCCATGACGGCAGTAGACCCTTGCGCGTGCTCGGTCACGCCCAAACCATAATAGATCGCGGCATTTGGCCTGCGCCCTTGCACATCCTGTGCTGTACCGTCGCTCTTCCCCGTCGCGTACAGCCGCGCAGCAGCCCGCACGGTCGATGCCGGCACGCCCGAAGCAGCCTCGGTTGCTTCGGGAGCATTTTCGGGGTTTCTGATAAACGTGAGCCAGTCGTTGAAGCTTCGATCATCGCACCGCTGGGCGACGAACTCGGCGTCATGCAGGCCTTCTTCAACGACGACATGTGCCAATGCATTGAGCACCGCAACGTTGGTGCCTGGGCGCAGCTGCAAATGCTGCTCTGCACGGATGTGCGGCGACTTCACCAAATCGATGCTACGCGGGTCGATGACAATGAGCTTGGCGCCTTCACGAAGACGCCGTTTCATCCGCGATGCAAAGACAGGATGGGCATCGGTGGGATTCGCTCCCATGACAAGGATGACATCGGAACGCTCCACGGACTTAAACGTCTGAGTACCCGCGGACGTGCCGAAAGTCTGCCCCAGCCCGTACCCCGTGGGCGAATGGCAGACGCGGGCACAGGTGTCCACATTGTTGTTACCAAATCCGGCGCGTACCAGCTTTTGCACCAAATACGTTTCTTCGTTCGTGCAACGGGAGGACGTGATACCCCCGATGGCCCCGCGACCATACTTCGCCTGGATACGGCGAAATTCACCTGCGGCGTATGCGATGGCTTCATCCCACGACACCTCTTGCCACGGATCGCGGATGGATTTGCGAATCATGGGCGTCGTGATGCGATCAGGATGTGTGGCGTAACCCCAGGCGAAGCGCCCCTTCACGCAAGAATGGCCTTCATTTGCCTTGCCATCCTTCCAAGGCGTCATACGGACCACGGTATTGCCCTTCAGATCTGCCTTGAAACCGCAACCTACGCCGCAATACGCACAGGTCGTGATCACCGAATGTTCGGGCTGACCCAGCTGGATAATCGAGTTTTCCTGGAGCGATGAGGTCGGGCATGCCTGGACACAGGCGCCGCAGGACACGCAGTCGCTGGAAAGAAAATCTTGGGCGGCGCCCGCAACCACACGGGTATCGAACCCTTTTCCGTCCAAAGTAAGGGCGAAGGTGCCTTGGATCTCTTCGCACGCCCGGACACACCGACTGCACACAATGCATTTCGATGGGTCATAAGTGAAGTAGGGGTTGGACGTATCAGTGGGCTCGTTCAAGTGCGTCGACCCCTCGACGCCGTAGCGGACATTACGCAGCCCGACCACCCCTGCCATGTCCTGGAGTTCGCAATCGCCATTGGCAGGACACGTCAAACATTCGAGCGGATGATCGGAAATATAGAGTTCCATGACCCCACGACGCAGCTTGTGGAGCGCTGGAGTCTCAGTATGCACCACCATGCCCTCTTCCACCGGCGTCGTGCATGAGGCGGGATATCCGCGACGCCCCTCGACCTGGACGAGACACAGTCGACAAGAGCCAAATGCCTCGAGGCTATCGGTAGCACAGAGCCGCGGGATATTCACCCCATGTTCAGCAGCCGCCCGCATGACCGAGGTGCCCGCCGGCACGGACACCTGCATGCCATCGATGGTGAGCGTCACGATCTGGCCGACTTCGCGTGCGGGCGTCCCGAAATCACGATCTCGCTGAATAACGGTCTCTAGCATGATGAATCCTTCATGTCGTCGATAGGGTACGCGAGTCTGCCGATACGCCGAAATCCTGCGGAAAATGCTCCAGTGCCGACAGGACAGGATAGGGCGCCATTCCGCCCAAAGCACATAACGAACCACCCAACATGGTGTCGCACAAATCCCGCAACAGGGTCAGATGCTGGCCAAGCTTGGGCCCTCCCGCGGCAATCTTGTCCAGCGTTTCCACTCCGCGCACGGAACCGATCCGGCAGGGAGTGCATTTTCCACATGACTCGATCGAACAAAACTCCATTGCATAGCGGGCCATGTGAAGCATATTGACGGTGTCGTCGAATGCAACGATGCCACCATGCCCTATCATGGCCGAGGCTGATGAATAGGCCTCGTAGTCAAGTGGCACGTCCCATTGAGGTTCGGGAAGGTAGGCGCCTAATGGCCCTCCAACCTGCACCGCCTTCAGCGGCCGACCGGATGCGCTTCCCCCGCCGAAGTCGAACAGCAGCTCACGCAGAGTCAGGCCAAAGGCCTTTTCCACCAGGCCAGGCCTTTTCAAGTTGCCCGCCAGCTGGAACGGTTGTGTTCCATGCGAACGCCCCGAGCCATAGTCGCGGTAAAAAGATGCGCCGCGCTCAAGAATGAGGGGTACCGTGGCAAGCGATATCACGTTGTTGACGACGGTGGGTCGCCCGAACAGCCCCTGGACGGCCGGCAAGGGTGGCTTGGCGCGGACCATACCCCGCTTGCCTTCCAGGCTTTCAAGCAAGGAAGTTTCCTCGCCGCAAATATAGGCGCCGGCGCCCACCCGGACCTCGACATCGAAACGCCGGCCACTACCGAGGATATTGTCGCCCAACCATCCGGCGTGTACCGCCAACCGGATTGCCCGCCGCAACGCGACGGCCGCATGCGGATATTCGGACCGTAGGTAGATGAAGCCGGCCGTCGCTCCCACGGCAAGGCCGGCGATCGCCATACCCTCGAGCAGGACGAAGGGATCTCCCTCCATCAGGAGGCGATCAGCGAAGGTTCCAGAATCGCCTTCATCGGCATTGCAGACAATATATTTCTGGCTTGCCGGCGTCGCCAGCACCGTCTTCCATTTGACGCCTGTCGGGAAGGCGGCTCCGCCTCGCCCCCTGAGCCCCGACTCGATGATCGTGCCCACAATCTGCTCCGGCGACATGGCGAGCGCGCGTCGCAAACCGGCCATGCCGCCCATGGCCTGATAATCGGCGAGCGAATAAGGATCCGTCACTCCCACCCGGGCGAAGGTGAGGCGCTCCTGCTTTTTCAGATAGGGAATCTCTTCAGTGAGGCCGTGACACAAAGCATGCGCCCCACCCTGCAGCATGCCCGCCTCGATCAATTGCGCGACGTCTTCAGCGCGCACAGGGCCATAGGCCACACGCCCATGCGGAGTGGACACTTCGACAAGCGGCTCGAGCCACAACAAACCTCGCGACCCATTACGAATGATCGATACGGGCACACCGCGAAGCGTGGCCTCTTTTGTGATTGCATCCGCCACGGCGTCTGCGCCTGCCGCAAGGGCGGCCGCATCAGCGGGGACAAAGACCTTGATGGGG
>Ga0065721_10053050_pt1 | contig 10641 bp, 8 predicted proteins | sample Mesricmetagenome_FD_59108 | JGI IMG/M metagenome (GOLD analysis project Ga0065721, IMG submission 59108) | Mesophilic microbial community from rice straw/compost enrichment Sample: eDNA_1 v2 (version 2) | ecosystem: Engineered > Solid waste > Grass > Composting > Bioreactor | place: USA: Davis...
CGGGCCCCGGCCTACAGTCCCTCTGTCACAGCCGAGGTCAAGGAGCCGCATTCCCTTTGGGTCGGGCCTCCGCCAACGCTCTCGAACCAGCCCGATCCGACGGAGCTTCAACACGCCATGGCGGTCGCGGCTCGCCACGACGTGGCGGGGCGGGATGAACGCAACCGTGCACTCGGACGAAGCGGTGAGGCGCTCGTGGTCCGCCATGAACGCCAGTCCCTGTTGCAGGCTGGGCGCCGGGACCTAGCCGATCGTGTTAGGTGGGTGTCGGATCTGGACGGGGACGGCGCGGGATACGACATCGTCTCGTACCAGCCCGATGGACGCGAGCGTCTCATCGAAGTCAAGACTACTAACGGCTGGGAGCGGACCCCCTTCCACATTTCGGCCAACGAGCTTGCCGTGTCGAAAGAGCGGCAATCCTGCTGGACCCTCCTGCGACTGTGGAATTTCTCCCGGGAGCCGAAGGCATTCGAGCTGTATCCTCCTCTGGAAGCGCACGTCGCGCTGACCCCGACCAGCTTCCTCGCGATCGTCCGGTGACGAGATCACTGTGGGTCGGCCGCAGATCAATGCGACCCGCATCTCGGACCAGGCCCGCAGGCTAGGGCACGCGTTCTGGACCCATGGTCTGCCAACGAATAGATAACCGGGAAAGCGGTTATCGGCACCAGTCAGCGGGCCACCTGGAGGACGCACGCTCCGACTGCGGGTCGGACTGGCAACAAGCCTGATATTGCACCCTCATGCCGCTCGAGCGTCCGCCGCTCTCTCCCCTGGAACCAAGCGAACCCGGACCGTGATGAGACATGTTCCGTCGCCGTTCCGATAAAGCATTCCTGATCGAAACCGATACATCTTGTTAATCCTATCCCCTGTCGATGTTCAAACTTGCCCGAAGCTCCGCGTGCCGGTGATTTCTTAAGTACTGACGCCGTAGCCGGATCCGCAGTGGCGGGGGCTGCGGGATGGAACTTGAATCTGCGATCTATGATGACGGAACGACACCGGGATTCCTGGTGTTCGACGTGCCTTACCTGTGTTCGCCTCCCGTCTTTCCCGGATTGTCGGCCCGGTCTCCCACGCGAGTCCTGCTTCCAGTCCTTGCTGTCCGGTTCCCCGGAGGCGCCGTGGCAGTTCCGGACGAAGCCCTGAGCTGGGGGCGTCACCTGGCGGACAAGGGGGTCAGTCCCTTCCAGATCCGCCGTCGCCTGAACTCGGTGGGCCGCCTTCATGAGTTTGCCCAGACGGTGGCCGCAGACCGGATGTCCCAGCCGGGAGCAATGGACCTGCTCGTCTGGGAGTACCTCAGAAGCCGGGTAGAGAACCCGGTCGACCCCGGCGCGCGTCAGTTCCAGCACTGGCAGCCTGTGCAATACGAGGTGGTCCGGACCGAGTTCCGGGACCTGGTGGATTTCGGCCAGTACTGCGCCAGCTACACCGGGCCGACCTCGCCGATGGGATCGGCTTTCAAGGCGGGCAGCGCGGTCTGGGTGAAGGTCGACCGCTCCCTGTCGGCTGACCGCCTGCTGGCGCACCTCGAGGCCCAGCGGGCCCGCTGGCATGCCCTTTTGGGTGCCGATACCCCTGCGCCGCCGAGCGGGCTCAAGCGGCTGGCGACGACTCTCGGACGGAAGAAGTCGTCCTCGGACACCACGCTGTCGATCGAGGAAGTCGATGCCATCATCGACCGGGAGAAGAACCTCATGTTCAGGGCGCTATGGATCGAACTCGCCTACGCGGGTCCAAGGCTGAGCGAAGCGCTGAACCACTGGCGATGCGATGTCCTGGATACTTCGTATTCGAAGCAGTTCTTCAATGCCACGGTCAAGGGACCGTTGCTCATCTTCGCACACCCGATCCACTCCCGTTACACGGGATCGTTCGAGGAAACGGTGAAGACCAGGAAGCAGGTGCTGAAGGACCGCTACGGCCTCGCGCCACGTCCTGACGCAGGCGGCAGGAACCAGCGCGCCGGATGGAAGGGGATGACGATCTTCAATCCCGACCTGCAGATCACCCACGGGACCTGGACGTGCAACAAGCGAGCGGCGGAGTTCGAGGAGCTTTTCGCCGAGATCCTCGATCTCCACGGCTCTCTCCGGACTGATGCGATGCACCCATACCTGTACGTCAACTCCAAGAATGCCGCCTTCCTGGGCGAGCCGCTAAAGGTCGGCAACGTGGAGGAAGCCTTCGACCGGGCATGCGTCCGCGCAGGGGTGACACCCCATGGCCCGGGCGCCCACATCCATGGCCTACGCCACTTCTATCGCTGGTACGCCACCCACGCGCTCGGGCTCTCCGAGGAGATCGTGCAGCTGATGATGAGGCAGAAGAGCGTCACCAGCCAGCGTGCCTACGGAAAGCGGTCGGGAGATGTCCACGATGCGATGGAACGCCTGAATGAGAGAGGGGATCGCAACCATGAAGCTTGAACTACGAAACGAACTCAACCTCGATGCCTCCGATCAGGAGCCTGGAAGCTACTTCAACGTCGGCAAGCAGCCAGTTCTCCTTCGAGTGCCCGACATCGAGGAGCTCCGCGCCTTGTGGGACGAGTTCGACCGGGAACTTCGATCATCGCTGAAAGAGCTCCTGCTCATGCCCTACGGACAGGTGGTCGAGCGCCTGGGCAAGCTCGGCTTCCGCGGCGCGGAGGCGGAGAAGCGATCGGACGTGCTCTTCGGCTTGCTGACGAGCGGCAACCCCGCGAAGTCGTCGCACTTCCGGAAGTCCGCGATGGCGGAGGCGGCCATCGTCCTCCAACTCATCCCGGATCGCACTCCACACGGAAAGGCGCGCAAGAGGGTCACGCGGGGAGAAGGTTCCATCGAGGAATACGCGCTCTCGATGTCCAAGGACCAGCAGAGGTCGCTCATCGAGGCGATAGTCGACATGGATGACATCGATGGCTGGCTGGCGGTCACGCAAGGCAGCCAAGTGGGCTGGGGCGACCTCCGCGATGGCATCGTGGCCGCGACCGACCCTGCCGCCTTCCTGCACAATCTCGCAGAGCAGGTCGAAAAGCACATGGGCGACCGTGCCGCTCTCGTGAAGCGTCATTCGGGTGAAGGAAAGATCACGTTCGCGCCGTCGTGGTTCGGGCAGTTCCTGGCGCGCAAGGGCGTGTGGGCCTGGCCGGCGAGATATGTCTCCAGGATTGCTTACCTGTATCCGGCGAGGCTTGCTCCGCTGATCACCCGCATGTCCGTCGAGACGGACTACCGCCAACTCGCCGACAAGGTGTTCCGTTACCAACAGGACCAGCGCAACACGGGAGCCGTCCATTCGATGCAGGTATTCGCCATGGCGGGGCTCGCGGGGAACGCATGGTCCGGTGGCGGAGAGCCGGGATTCCGCTGGTTTCCGCTGCTCTCCTTCAAGAGCGTTGGTACCGAATTCGGGAATACCATCGGCGCATCCTTGAACGCGGTCTATAGGATCGCGGTGGAGCATTTCGGCCACGCAGTGTCTGATCGTGACGAAGCGAAGCTCTTCCTTCACGCGCTCAGGCTGAAACATGTAGGCGTGGAGGCGTTCGACTGGACGGCCCGTCCCACTAGCTTCAATACGCAGGTTGCATCCAAGCTTCTGCAGATGCCTGTCACGGAGGTTCCGGAGCACGTCCGCTCTTGGGCAGTGCAACTCCGCGAGGTTCTCCGGTACTTCGATGTCAAGACGATCCAGGGAGTGGAAAGGTCACTGAACCTCTGGCTCATATTCCTGATGACGCTTGAGCCGGACCAAGCCCCCGTGGATTTCCAGTCAATATCGCGGACCGCACACATCCACGACATCCGAAACGAGAACCAGCGAACCTTCCGCGTCTTCCTGGATTCATACTTCAGGGATGATCCCCGGGATCAGGGCAACCGGGCGTTGACCGCCCTGCAGAAGGCATTTTACCTCGCGGCAGTCAGGGATGGGTTCCAGCATCTCAACAACCCCGTGGAGATGAAACTCGACGTGATCTCCCGGAAAAACGCCAAGACTCGGGATGTCACCCACAGGAAGCCGCTGGAAATGGAGGCGTGGGAACTGATCGTTCGCAAAAACAGAGAGGGCGACTACGCCTTCGCAAGGAGCCTGGGACCCAAGAGGTTTCACTATACGCTGAGGAACCCGGAAACCGGCGAATACGACCATGTATTCTGGCCGGCCGAAGCGATCATCGTCGACATAATCCTCAATTCCGGCATGCGCCATATCAGCGCCAGGTGGGCGGATAGCGGCCAAGGTGACGAGCAGATTCTTGATGCCGTCAACCTGAAGATGATCCCGAATCCCCATCCATCAGCCACACTTGGACGAAAGGAAGCGTTTCTCCAGCTGGTGACAGTTCCCGACAAGGTCCAGCGGAAGCTGGTCGGAATGTATGTAGGCATCAACAAGTCGGGCAAGCAGTTCGTCATTCCGTGGTGTGATCCTGCGATCATCAGCGCAGTCCATCGGATGCAGGCCCTCCAGGAAAAGTACAACCCTATCAAGAGTGCCGTGAAGCCGATCGAAGGCGGCCTCCGGCAAATGACACGCGGCGCCGAGGAGCGTTTCCCAGACATCTACCCGCTGTTCGCCGATCCGGCCAATCCCAGCAACATGGCAGTGAGCGATACGAAGGTTCGGACCTACTGGAAGGAGTTGCTGCGGGAATGCCAGCCTGCCGTCAACGAGCTTTTCGGGCACGAGTACCCCTTGATCGATGACGACGGGATGGTCTTCGACCTTCATGCCCTTCGGGTGACGATGGTGTCCAACCTGCTGGAGGCAGGGGTCAGCCTGGAGATCGTGAGGGACCTGGTAGGGCATGCCACGTGGATGATGACGTGGTATTACAACGGTCGAAGAAGCGCCATGCTCCATTCCGCCGTCCAGGAGGTGATGGCCAGGCGGACGGAGGCACACGATGCGCTGGCCTCCGGGAACCGCGAGGCTATTCTTGAATACGCAGATGAGGCTATCACTCCGGACTTTGTCGAAAACCATGTAGGCAAGGAGATGCTCCGCCGATACGCCGAGCGAAAGAGCCTTCCTCCTTTCAGCGTATTCGTCCACGGCATCTGTCCGGGAGGCAGTTGCGCCACAGGCGGAGAGCGGATCTCCGAAGGGAAACACAAACCTGTGTGGCGGGAGCGGGCATGCGCCATGTGCCGCTATCGCGTGACCGGGCCGAAGTTCCTCCCCGGCATCATCAATCACCTGAACAACCTCATGGCCGAGATGCGGCTTTCAGCGAAGCGAGCCAAGGAGCTTGGCGACGAGATCGAGCGGATTGAGGCCGAGACCGGCAAGCCGGCGCACGGGCTTCGGCGGGCACAGCAGGCAGAGAGTGGCTCCCGTGACCTCCTGAGCAAGGAGTATGCCGCAGAGATGAAGGTGCTGCAGATGGTCCGGCAGGTGGTGGCGGTGGCTGCCGCGAAGGGCGCGTCCGCGGATTCGATCCTGCTCCCATCCGTGCCGGACTTCGATCTCAGCCAACTTGAATACGGCTTCGACGAGGTCCATGAGTTCGAACTCATGCATACTCTGGTCAAGGAAACGAGGATACTGCCCGCCTCGATCATGGAAATCCCTTCGGGAATCGAGGAGAACCTCAAGGCCATGGTTCGGGAGATCCTTCGTGCGAACGACATGTCGGAAATCGCATACCGCATGTCAGGTTCCGACGAGAAGGAGATGTGCATCAGGATCGGAGATGCCCTGCTTCAGGAATATCCCGAACCCACGCGGTTCCAGCGGCTGCTTGAAGGCGCCGTCCGACTGGAACCGGAGGTTCTGGAAACCATCCGGACCGAGGTCAGCTTGCTGGTCGCTCCGGGCACCCCTCAGCTTCGGATCGGACGCGTGGCATGAATGCCCCCGATGACTCCCTCACGGCGGAAGCCTTGATGAACCGCTTGGTCTCGGAAGCCGAAAGGATTGGCGATGCTCGTCGGCTCGGGACACTGTCACGCCTCGTCGAAGCGTGCGACGAGCTGTTGTCCGGCGAGGCCTATCGCAGGGCTAAGGCAGCCCGACGCGATCCGGAGTTCTTCAATCCCAACTTCCTGCGGCTGAACTCGAATACGGTGCACCAGTATGTGAGGCTGAGGGCGCATCTTGAGGGAGGCCGCACCTCCTGGACAGGTCCCGTCGCGACAACGATCAGGGCCGAAAAGGACCTGATGGCGTACTTGAAGCTGCGCGAACAGGAGGCGAAGCGCCCCGGCATCGCCCGGTCCAGGGGACCGAGATCCCGCAAGCTGGACGAGATCGTGAACGGGCTTCAGAGCATCACGGACCAGGCGGTTCTGAGGCAGGCGCTGGCCGATGGCAGGCAGTGGAAGAAGGAGCTGGACATCGTGCTCTCGACGCTGCGGCGCCTGCCTGATTTCGATATCGATGCGTTGAAAGAAGGAAAGGTGCTCGCTCCTGGCCCGACGGCGGGAGGATCGGCTGCCCTCGCCCCCGAAGATGCCAAGACCCTTCGGAAGCTGCTTGCGCGACTCAGGGACAACGACGGGCTCTCGGATTTCGGTCTCGTCTTCAGGAACGGGAGGGTGAAAATGGACTTCGCTCCCGGAAGCGACCTCGTCCTGCCGGAAGAGATGTCTCTGCTTGCCAAGCTAGCGGATGTCCAGCTGTTCGAAGAAAGTGGATGAAGACATCACAAGAGCTGACCTTCCTTGGGCAAGACGACCGCCAGCATCGGTCGATGCGCTTCCCACGTAACCGGATATCCGGTTATGGGTAGTGAAGACAGCAATAGGGCAGACGGAGAGGTGCGGCTCGCCCTGTGCCCGGTCGGATCGGATGTCGCGCGCGAGGCAAACGGCGTGGGCTCCTTGTCGAGGCCAATTACCTGGGCGCTACGCGATCGAACCTTTTCAGGATCTCTTCCCAGACGATAACGCCAGGGTCAGAGATGGAACCGGATCGGCGACGCGAAAGCGCGGCGACGACTTCAGCCCGCCAATCCTCGCTCTTGAGCGCGAGCGGGAAGGCCGCGAGATAGGCCTCCATCTCGAGCAACTCGGCCGCGGACACGCTCCGCGCATCAAGCATGGCGACGAACTCGCGTTTCAGCAGCGGCGACAAGCGGTCCCAGTTCTCCGCGACGGCCTTGTCGAAGTATTCCCTCCCTGCCGACATCCGCTGACGGAGCTTCCAGATGCCCTGGGGCGAGGCCGCGACAAGGGAAACCGCTTCCTTGTGAAGCATCACTTCAGTGCCCCGATATTCTATGCCGAACAGGTTGCCCTTGATCTCCTGAGAGCCGAGAAACGCCAGAAGGTCCTGCTTGCGGTCCCGGACGATCCTGAAGGCGTCGAACGGCAGTCCCTCCGTCAGCCGAACCACGTAATCCACCAGTTGCGGCTGCCCGGCCGATTGCTGGAGCAGGCCATCGCGCAGGGCGAGGAACCTGTCCAGTCCAGATTCCGCGACTTGTTCAGGCGTAGCGGAATCCAGCGCAAGGAAGAGATGTGCCCTTGAGCTCTCCGGAGTCGCCGTCGACCATAGGACAGCTTGCAGCGACCGACCCTCGGACCCGTACACCGGGAGGCCGGCCTCCTCCAGCATGTCCGCGATTCTGGATGGTCGATACCCATGCTGCTCCGAGACGAATCCTTCCTCCGCTTTGTTGAAACGTTCGTCCATCAGTTCTGATCTCCTCCGCACCTTGGCGATCGATGCTGACCCGGATCCAGGGGCATGCCGGAACGGTGCATCAAGAGTGGAATTGCTTTGCTTCGCGCTTCGGATCGCCTTCCGTCCAAAGTCGTGGTTGTCATTGCTGCCTGGCTCCGGCCCCCGTGATCACCGAACACAGCTCGGCGTGGCGTGAGCTTGAGCTTGAGCTTGATGCACGCCGTGCCCTTCTCCTCGTGAAGCGGTTCGGCGAAGCGAGTGGGTCAGCCCCACGACGCACGGATGCCTTTTTCTGCCGAGCCGCCAGCGGCCGCTCAAGCGGCGTCGGTGTCCTGTTCCTCGTCCTTCATCGAATGCTCGATGATTTCCGAAATGAAATTCAGGTCACCGAATGCGCGCTTCTTCGCTTCGACCCACACCTCGGCATTGTAGGACCTCGATGCACGACTTGGCCGGCCGTCCGACTGGTTTCCTGCCCATTCCCATTCAACCCACAATCGCCCAGCGCAGCCATCGCTGACTGGATCCAGATCCAAGACGGTAACAGTGTAGCCGGGCTTGATCCCGAGGCGGTCGGGCATCGGATGAGCAGGGCCGATCGCTACGTATTCGGTGTAGCTGCCGTCCTCATTTGGCTTCAGCTTGTAACCTCCGTTGGTACTGGCAATCTCGTTCATCGAAGTCTCCGTTTCGTTGGCAGACCGCGTGCATGCACACGGCCATGACGGCCCGACCCCGTTATTCTCTAATCAGCTCGGGAGGCCTCGCTTAGGGTGAAAGTCGTACTCGCCAGGGGCACCGTCCTGTAACTCTCTTAAGTCGGAGGGTCCAGATCCCTGGTCGGCGACGTACTGCAATGCTAATACATCTCTCAGTGCCCGGCCTGCGGCCGGGTCCGGAAGCCTGGCAGCAGCGACTATGCCTCCGACGAAGGTTGTGCCACGCAGTCGCCATCGGTGACGGCTACGGCGCTGTTGAGGGCGCGCCGCCCCCGATGGCTGGCGTTCCAGACTGGATCGTAGGCTACAATGTCACGTACGGGGGAAAAGGCTTCGACGTAAAGGCCATCCGAACGCTAATTCGTCTCAGAAAGAAAGATGCGGCAGAGCGTCAGGAAGAAGAGACCATTCTTGATCTTTACAAGGCGGCGCTCGGGATGAGCTGAATTACTTCGCACGCGTTGCCGAATAAGAACAACGCGCCAGTTATACTAGCGGAATAGTCGCCGTGACTGGTGTTCGAGGGGTCGCTTCCGTTAGGCAGCGGCCCCTTTTCGCGTCAGGAACCTGAACGGGCGGGTCATGAGCCGAGAAGCTTGAGAGGAAGGACCTTGAAGGGTTCCCCGGCGAACGACGGCATGCCCTTCTCGAGCTTCATCTCCCCGACCGCCAGCTTCGCGGGCGACTTCGCCTTCCAAGGGGATAGCCTGCCGAGCGTCACGGGGACGAAAAGCCTCGCGGGGACCGGGTTGAGGGCGGCGGCGCCTTTCACCCGCACGTCGGCGGATGAAAGGGCGATCCAGTCGCGCCCCTTCATCCCGTAGGCTATCGCGGCGGAAGTCCAGTTCATCGACTCCATGGCGGCCTTGTCCTCGGGAAGCCAGCAGAGCAGGGGCGAGCCTGCATGCGTCCCGAGCGCGAAGCGCTTCGCGCCGAGGTCTGACAGGATGAAGTCCTTGCCCTCGTAGGAGACGGCGTCCATGCGGCTGAGGCCAGCCCACCATGCCAAGAAGGGATGTTCCGAATCCTGCACCTGCCGCCCCGCCTTCGTTAACGAGTCCTTTCCAAGAGGTTGCGGCATGGAGCATCCGCTGTAAAGCTGAAGGCAGGCGGACCTCCTGCGTCCGCGAGGAGGTTTTCCCAATGTCACAGTCGCTCGTCTCGGACCTTGCGGCAGCGCTTTCGGAAAGCCTGGGCGGAACCTTCAAGGCGAAGGCCGCCCAGGGCTACGTCGCGCTCGGCCATCCCGATTTCGGCCTTGCCGCAGTGATCCCGTCCGACAGCGAGGAAGAAGCGGCGAAGGCGGCCGCTGCCTTCACGGCCGCCGCCGCCCAGGCGGGGGTGACGTGGCCTGCCATGCATTTCGCCATCTCCCAGACGGGCGTGAAGCCGCCGTGGGTCGTCCGTGCCGGCGCGAGCATGTCGGTCGACATCGCCGCCGCGATGGCGCGCGGTTCGGTTTCCCGCCCGCCCCTCGGGGAGGAGGCGATGGAGAAGGCGCTGGCCGCCGCCTTGCCGTCTCCGGTCGCTGTCACCGCTTCCTCCGAACCGGCGAAGCCGCTGTCGCCGAACCTGCTGCGTCTGGCAGAGGCATGCGTCGAGAAGGCCCTGGGCGGCCGCACCGCATGGGTCGCCGGAGTGGAAATCGACGCGCAGGACATAGTCGGCCCGGCCTTCATGCTGCCTGCGGTCCTGATGCACGCGGCGCTCGACTGGACGATCCCCGTCGTCGCCAGCAAGGGGCAGGGCGGGTTCCTCATCCGCATGTCGCCGGATGCGAAAGGGGTCCTCGGCTTCCGCGTCACAGGCGTCGACATGTCTTCCCCTGTTCTCCTATTCCTCCCGCTCGTCAATCTTCTCAGAAGGTCGATCGTCAACGGGGAATGCGTGCTCGACGAGTCGGTGCGCAAGTTCGCGGACTTCCTCGAGACGAACGGCATAGACACGGACGTGATGGGCGACGTCGAGGTGAGGGTGGCCTCCACGGCCTGACGCCGCAGGAGCTGGAAGGACGCAGATGCTCGATCTGAAGAAGCTGAACCGCAGCGCGGAGGAGGCGGAGCGGAAGCGGGAGGCCGAGAAGGCCGCTCAGGACCGCACTTTCCGCCGCAAGGTGGCCATCCAGCAGTTCATGAACCACAACGGGCCGCTCTTCCGCGCCTTCGCGAAGGCCGGGACCCCGCTTTCGGAGGTGACGGAGGGAGACGTGCTGCGCGAGCCCGTGGAGCAGGCGAACAGGCTCGCCATGCTCGTGGCGGCCAAGATCGCGGGCAAGCCGGCCGACGAGGTGACC
>Ga0065721_10006013_pt1 | contig 10639 bp, 5 predicted proteins | sample Mesricmetagenome_FD_59108 | JGI IMG/M metagenome (GOLD analysis project Ga0065721, IMG submission 59108) | Mesophilic microbial community from rice straw/compost enrichment Sample: eDNA_1 v2 (version 2) | ecosystem: Engineered > Solid waste > Grass > Composting > Bioreactor | place: USA: Davis...
CCATCTGGAGTGGATGTCGATTGCCCCCAAGGAACTTCTGGTCCCGGATGAACAGCTCAAGAAAGCCATCGACTGGATCGTGGCGAATACAAAGTCGAAGTCCCGTTCAGAGATCAATGCTGCCTATACATTCTACAGTCATGTTGGAGCAGCCCTGAGCAACTGGCGCCAGGTCCATCCTGCCGAGTTCTGGAAGAATTGGGAAGCAGAGCATCCCTTCGACCCGAACACGGAGCTAGAGGAACCATCCTCAAATACACCTGATAATGCGCCACCAGTTGAGGAGACAGACTCCCCCTCAATCTCCGAGACGGAGAAGTCTCCGCAGTGAACAGGAATCGGTGACCAGTTAAATGACATCAGCCGCATCCATACAGATGCGGCTGATGTCATTTTGTGAATCGAGATCGAATCCTGACCGGACCGCTCGTTATGGATTGAGCGGAATCACACGAATGGCCTGATCCAGAAAGACCGGATCAGAGTAATCGTCCGCCTCCACCATCAACGTCACCTTTGTGGCATTCTGAGTCGGCTGCTTCGCAAGAATAGCAAGATGGAAGGTCTCTTCTGCTCCCGGAGCGAGGACGGCAATAGGACTGAAGGCCACCTTGCGGCCGCTCACTTCGTGGCTGACAGGGCCACGAGCAGAGATGAATTCGAACTCTTCCGGAAGAACAAATTGGGCACGTACGTTCCTGCTTTCATCGCTTCCGGTATTCTTCAGCGTCATCTGAAGCGTGACTCGTTCATTCACCAGAACCGTTCGCTGCCCAATCCGGAAATCAGGCGTCAGCTCAGAGAATCCCTTCACATTCAAGACGGTATCCAGGGCCGCCTGATTTCCAGCACGATCGACAGCCACGATACGCCCGGTCAGGCGTCCAACCTGACTGGCGGTGTAGAGAACGGTCAGTTCTCGAGCATCCCCGGGCCCGAGTTCCTCAAGTTTCCAGGTAATCGTCCGGGATTGCGGATCCCATCGTCCCCCGCCCGGGATTGCAGCTAACTCAACTCCAGCAGGCAGCTTCTCCTGAACGGTGATATCCCGGAGAACTTCTCCAGACGTATTTGTCACGCGAAGAAGCACATTGGTTGGGCGCCCAATAAATCGGTTGTCCGGTCCCGTTCGACTGATCTCGAGACGTGATTTGATCACATTGACGTCAATCTTCGACTCGTCATGAGTTTTTCCATCATTGGAAGCCTGGGTCTGAATGGTATAAGTTCCGGGCTTCTCTGCATGGACAACCAGATCGACGATCTTTTCAGACCCCGGGTTCAGTGTCCCACTGTCGTACTCCAGATCATTTCCACCCGGATGGGTCAGACCTTGTGGCAGAATGGTCCTGAGGAAGACCGATTTCGCCACTCCCTGTCCATTATTTTTCAGGATGAACTGCAGATTCACTGGCTCGCCGAGAGTCACCTCCGAGGGCCCTTTCATTTCCACAGAAAGTTGCGGCGCATTGACCTTGATGCTCGCAGCAACCGCAGAGGCAAACGAAACCGTGGCAACACTTCCAATCTTCCCGGCTTCGATCGGCGTCACTTTCAGCTGGATCTTCCGTTCGCCTCCCGGTTCAATGGTCCCCAGTTGCCAACTGAGTTTTCCATCGTTGAGATAGGCCTGTGGGATTGTCCCTTCCAGTCGAGCGCCGCGCGGGATGCGGTCCTCCACGACGACATCACGAGCTTCACTCCCGCCAACATTGCGAATGACAATCGCGTAAATGACCGGCTCACCCACTTCAGCCACCGGGGGAGCGATCTTTTCAATCTTCAGTTCGGGAGTCTGTGCCCCTTGAGGTGCTGCAGTCTCATTAAATTCAGTCGTCCCGATGAGCGGACTCGAGGGCGTCATCGGTACAGACGAAGAGCTTCCTGATGGGGGCGAAACTGGATTCGCCTGTGGTGCTTCCGGCAAAACCGCAGGAGACGGTCCCGCTTCAAACTCCGACGGCGCTGGCGGCATGCTCGGCAAGGACGACGGGGGGACCGTCGGTGCAGGAGCTGCTGGCGTCGCTGGGGGAGGAATCAACTCGTTATCAGCAAACGGCAGGACTTCGTCGACCGCAGATGGAGACGTGGCTGCAGGCATTGCGGCCGGAGGAGAATCCGGCGATCCCGATGCAGAGGGGATCAGATCCGGCAGGACTTCTCCAGTCGGTGGCAGCGGTGGAGTCGAAGCAGGTGCCTCTCCCGCGACGGGCAGAATCTCTCGAGAGTCCGATGTCATCCCGGAACCGGAATTCATCAGACTTCGTTGAGGGGTCCCTCCAGCGGGGATAATCTCCGGCAAGGAATCCGCCCCACCATCAGTTGAGTGATCAACTGGCAGAGACTTTAAGGTTGGCTCGGGCTCCCGCGCAGGCACGACCTCACTGGACTTCTCAATAGAAGATTTTTCTGGCGATGGGAGCAATGGAAGAACTTCCGGGGCCATGACCGACGGGCGTTGATCCCGTTGTGGAGCAGGCTCTGCACCAAAGGGGTCTTCCGATGGCATTTCTCGCGTCATTTCCCGAGGCAATGGACGAGCGGGAACAGCCGGAAATTCGGCAGGCATCATTGGTGCTGCCTGCGCTGGTGGAAGTTCACGAGGCGGCGCACTCAAGGCGCTGTCGCTCACGCGTTGAATGGAATTATCGACGGACTCTTTCCCATCCGCGGTCACAACCATATTCGGGGAGGATCTCTCGGTGTCGAATGGATCTTCCGCTTCCAACTGCATCGGAGCAGCCATGGCTGCTTGTTCTGCCTGTTCCGGCAGTTTAGTAGGCTCCGCTGGAAGCAAAACTGGTCCCGGATGCGACGGCGGAAGTTTGGTCAGTCCCGGCATCTCCCCAGGTGAGGCCTTTTCCGCGAGGGTCGGCTCAGGAAGCGTTTTCAACTCGGCAGCTTCGTCGACCGGAGAACTCAATGGGCCAAAACGTTGCTTCATTTCCGCAACATCAGACTTCGGCAGATCCTCTTTAATTCCCTTGTCATTTGGCAGGGAAGAAGGAATCGGAAGAAGTTCCGGGACAGATTTTTCGTCTGCCTTTTCTTCTGCAGCAGGCTGCCCGGCCATCTCCATTCTGGCAGCCAATGGAGCATCGTCTGCTTCTGGCTTTTCAACCTGCTGATCAGGAAGTTCGACAAACGCCGATCCGCCAAACGGATCGCTTGGCATCGATGCCGCCCCGGCATCGGTCGCAGCCAATGTCGGGACAGGCTCGTTTTCTGTTTGGGCTGGAGCCTTCCCAAATTGAGGGAACTCCGAATCGTCGAGTTCCTTGTCTTTTCGGGAAACGGCAGGGGTCGGCGTCGGCTCAGGAGTCGCTGCAAGCGGATCAAACGCTCCCAGTTCCGCAATCGACTTCGGACGTTCTGCATCCTGAGCGAGCGGGCTTTTCGCCGGTGTGGGGACTGGCTCCAGATCAGAAATGGCCAGTTTCAGCGGGTTTTCCCAGTCAACAACTTCCGTCTGCTCAGATGAAGTTGGCTTCGCTACAGATTCGGAAGTCCCCGAAGAGGAATCTTCAAACTGGACGAATTCCTGGGGATTGATTCCCTGATGAGCCACAGTCTTCAATCCGTCGTGGGCCTGCCACACAACGAAGCAACTGCTCCCGATCACACTCCCCAGAACCAAAAATTTGACAAAAAGGTTCTGCATCAGGGGATTCCTTTCCCAGACCATTGGCCGAATCCGCAGCCGGTCTGCAATCCAATCATCACGTCCATTGTCCGCTGACGAGCCTCTATTTTCCGCATTCAACACGGAGAATTTGCAGTATTTGGCCCTTCCGCAAACTCGAGAACTGAACACCCACATCGGCAATAATGGCCGGTGTGACACCTCTTCATAGCAAAATTTGCAAGGTTTCGTAAAGGCAGAATTGGAACTGCAAAATTTGCCGATTTTATGATTCCAATTCTGCAACAACCTGTTTGAATGCACGAAATGGGAACAATAGACTACCTGAATCATCTTTGAGGATGGAGCCAATCGACCGTCCAGGCAATGCAGGCAGGTTGTAAGGATTGACGAAACCGTGCCGATGCCAGCCGCATCAGCGGTCGATACACACTGAAGTGCTTTCGGCGATGAACCTCTCATTCGCGAACAAGCATGCAAACGGAGTCACTATGCGCACGTATCAAACCTTCCTTTGGACAGTCTTTGGGAGCTGTCTTTCGATCTGGGCCGCCTCAGTTTCCTGGGGATTTGACAATCAGGCCCCCTCTCCCGGGCTGAACGGAGTCTGGCCAACGACTGCGCCTCAGGGGCTCACAGAAGACGATTTCAAGGCCCTTCACGATTCCATTGACGATTCCTGGAAACCTTGGACCGAAGAAACGGGTCGATTCGTCAAGGAGTGGTATGAAAACACATACCCAACCGTTGAAGAACAGCGGGCCGCCCTCCAGCGAGTGCAGGTGAAAGTCGGCACTCTCGAGAAGGCTCTGGCAGATTCCCGCTACCGTTCCATTCATCCCCAATTGCAGTCGCTCTACAGCAAACTGGCTCCTCAGGTGAGCCTGGCAGACGCGATGCTCACCACATTGACAATGGAACCGGCTGCCGCACGTACCGAGCGGCTCTCCCCGGCGGTCAATAAAATCCACGATGCGACTGCACTCCTCCGCTCTGATCTGAAGACGTATCGGAACGGGGGTGACTGGGTACGCTGGGCTCGTCTGAACGAGCTCGACGCAGTTCAACCCACGGACGAGTCTCCCGCTGTCATTGTCGAGGTCTCCGATAAACTGGCCCAGCGGGAAACCCTTGCTCCGGAAGTCCGCGATTTCATCAGCCGTGAACCATTTCTGGCTCTGGAAGATGCGCTTCGGGCCGCTCGAGATGCCTGGCAGGCTCAGACCGTAGCTCCTCCGGCTGACCTGAAGGGACTCTATGTTGACCTTCTGGATGCCATTGCCACCTACAAATCAGAGCCGAGTACTGCACACGAAGCACGTATTCGGACCACGCTGGATGAGATCCGTTCGAAGTCGCCGGATGGGGGAGTCGCCGTGGCCAATGCCGTCGGGAAAGCCTATCTGAACTACAACCTCCGCGTGACGGCATCAGAAGGGTTCGTCAATCGATTCTTTCAGGAGACGCGCCGGGAACAACGGCCCATTCAAGACCGTGTCTTCGAGGCATCTGTCTATGGCTACCAGATTTCGGATGTCACGACCCGGATTGACCTGGTCCCAAGCGTGCAGAACGCCCGTTTCAATCTTCAGCTGACGGGATCGATCTTCTCAAACACAAATGGAGTCACCAGTCAGGCCACTGTCCACACCATCGGTCGTCACAGCTTCAACGCCAGCAAGCCTGTGGTGTTCGATGGACAACAGTTTTACATCGAAGGAAGCCGGATTTCTGCATATGCCAACAACCAGACGGTTGGGGCACGCACGAAATTCAGCCACGTTCCCCTGTTCGGACGTGTGGCTGATCGCATTGCTGTTCGCAGGGCCAATGAACTCCGCCCGCAGACCAATGCACTGGCCGTCCAGAAGATTCGCAATCAGGTGAGCGCTGAACTGGAACGGGAAGCCGCCGAGCAGTTTGCCAATGCGAGCAAGCAGCTCCAGACCAAGACCTATGGCCCGCTCCGTAAGTACAACCTTTATCCCGATGTGATGGCCCTGAGCACAACCGACTCGGAACTGCGTTTCTGGGGCCGTTTGATGGGGGAAAAGGAGATTGGGGGATCGGTGGCGATTCCCGTTGCCAATGTCCCTTCCAATGGGCTTGTGGCCCAGATTCACGAGAGCTTGCTCTCTCATGCGTTTGACCGTCTTGGCCTCAACGGACAGACCATGACAGAAGATCAGGTTCGCGAACTGCTCGAGAGCCGGCTGAGCGAAATCCTCGACCGGAAAGTCGAAATTCCAAAGCCTGCCGGTCAGCCCGATGCAGAAGAACAGTCAGCAAACGTCCTGGTCTTTGCAGAGGAAGATCCCGTTCGATTCACAATCGAAAATGGCATTGTCACCCTGTTTATCCGTGCTGGATTGAAGCGGGAGAACGGAGAAGACATTCCAACTCAAATCATCTCCGTTCCGTTCCAGCCGACTCTGCAGGGGGACAAGATTGTCCTGACACGTGGCAATGTCGGCGTGAAGCCGGTTGTCCGTCCCCCGAGTGTGGCTGCCCAGGTCGCCCGGGCTCAGGTGATGCGACAGAAGATTCAGAGTGCCCTTCCGGAGCAGTCCATCGACCGAACCATGGAAGTCCGGACTCAGAACAACAAGATCGTGAAGCTGACCATTTCAGACCTGACCGCAGAAGGGGGCTGGCTGGTGCTGGTGATCAAGTAATCGCACCCGTTAGGTCACGGTCCCTGACTCAATCCCTGCCGGCAGAGACACCCCAGTCTCTGTCGGCAATTTTTATGTCGGATGAGGCCGCAGGTTCAGCCTGTCAGTGCGACGTTCTCAGAAGCCGTTTGAACTTCGCAAACGGTTGTGCATTGGCAACATCTTTTTTGGTCAGACCTGCCCGACGGGCCTGAGCGACACCATAAACCATCAGGTCCAGCCCTCCTTGTGAGTGGGCATCAGTGCTGATGACGATGGGAATCCCCATATCGCGTGCTGCGGCAGCATGAACGTCGTTCAGATCGAGTCGATGCGGATCGGCATTGATTTCCATCATCACGCCATGATCGGCAGCCGCTTTGAACAGATCTCCCCATGCAATGTCGGCCCCCGCCCGACGGCTCACGAGACGGCCACTCGGGTGACCAATCACACAGACATAGGGATTTCGAATGGCATTGAGCAGTCGCTTCATGATCTGCTCGCCCGGCTGCTTCAATCCGTAATGCAGAACGGCAATCACCCAGTCTGCTTCCGCAAGAACATCATCCGGAAGGTCCATCCGGGCATCTTCGAGGATATCGCACTCGATCCCACAGAGAACCTCGATATCAGTGTACTCTTCCCGGATTTTGCGGATCTCCGCCCAATGTGCCCGCAATCGGACCGGGTCCAAACCCCGGGCCATACTCACCCGCTGGGAGTGATCCGTAATGGCGATATAGTCCAGACCCCGTTCTCTGGCTGCTTCGATCATTTCCCGAATGGACGCGGTCCCGTCCGTCGCAGTGGTATGCATGTGAAGATCGCCACGCATCTCCTCCAGAGTAATCAGCTTCGGAATCTCTCCCCGTTCGGACTGTTCAATCTCTCCGCGGTTCTCGCGCAATTCGGGAGGAATCCAGGTGAGCCCGAGCGCCTGATAGATCTCCTCTTCGGTTTTCCCGGCGATGGACTCTTCTCCGCGAAACAACCCGTATTCATTCAGGCGATAGCCTTGCTCGACCGCCCGTTTGCGCACCTCAACGTTATGTTCCTTGGAACCAGTGAAATACAGAAGGGCCGCTCCAAATGACTCTTCCGGAACCACGCGCAGGTCGAGTTCAATCCCATCGACAAGTCGAACCCGCTGCTTGGTGGGACCACGGGACAGAACACTGGCAACCAGTGGATGCTTTGCCAATCGGTCCATGACAGGGACGGCGTCTTCCGCACTCACCAGAATGTCGAGATCGCCGCACGTCTCCTTCCACCGACGCGCACTTCCGGCCTCGCTGCACTGCTTCACTCCGGGGACCTTCCGCAAGTCGTCCACAATCTGTTGTGCGAATTGCCGGGCGGTTGAAATCAGGACCCGCTGTCCGACGGATTCCCGTTCTGAAATTGCAGCGAGGATCGCCTGCTCTGACTTCTTGCCAAACCCTTTGACCTGAGCAATCTGTCCTGCCTCAGCAGCCGCCTGAAGCTCTGCCAGCGAAGTGATTTTCAGCTCACGATAAAGCAAGGAGGCCTTCTTCGCTCCGAGGCCGGGAAGTTTCATCATCTCCAATAAGCCGGAGGGGAACTCCTGACGGAGTTCCAGAAGAAGCGGAAAGCTCCCTGTCTTGATCAGCTGGATGATTTTCGTCGAGATGTCTGCCCCAATCCCCGGGAGACTTCGCAACGATTCCGGGTCGTCCAACGCGAGTTGCGCCACGGATTCCGATTGATCCGCGATGGTATGAGCCGCATTTCGGTAGGCGCGAATGCGAAAGGAATTCGCCCCCTGAAGCTCCAGTAACTGAGCGGTTTCTTCAAGCGCTTCTGCGATCTCTGCATTGATCATGGAGATGAACTCCTGCTTCCATCAGAAGGCGAAAAGCAACACGCCCGGAACAGTTCGTCCGGGCGTGGAATAGTTTTTGTCCCTCGCGGTGGCCGAAAAGAGTCCCCGCCTCATTTCTCATCAGGGTTTCAGATTCAACTGGCTCTTGTCGACCGGTTTGAATCGCTTGGAATAGTTCCCAGTCGAATCCCTGTTGGTCCCCAGCTCCGCTGACGTTGAGGTGCTTCGGGCTCCATGTTTCAGATTGAATTTCTGATCAGAGTTTGAGCGGTACAGACGCTGCTGCTGTTCATATCCAATATAGTTCAGGAAGTCGTGGAAGTTGACAATCTTGATCCCCTTCCGAAGTGCCTCCTTCGTCAGAGAGTCATATTCATCCAGAACCTTGCGAACTTCTTCCTGCTTCTGATCGTCGAATCCGGAGAAGTTGGTCGGATCTTCCAACTGCCCCACGACCAGGAACTTGGACTTCACAGAGAGGACGGCATTTTCCGGAATCCGGTTTCCGGCGTCGTCAATTTCAAGCTCGACCGCAGCATTGGCATTCGCCAGCGTATGGTGAAGCAGCTCCCGGTCACTCTTCCCGTCACCATCCATATCCAGCACGCCAACAAAGCTGAAATATTCCTTCGCATTCTTCGACCAGATCGGTGAATAAATTGGATCCCCGGTCTGGATGGGCCGGCCGATGTCATCCTTGAGGATTCGGGCTTCCGAGAGATGCGGGCCGCGCACTTTTGTCACTTCAATTTTGGCCTTGATGTCTTCGTTGCCCCGACCAAATCCCTCGTGACTCTTGGTGTAGACTGAGAAGGTGACCTGGCTGCGAACACCGTCATCGGACCCGATGTTGATCCAGACAGTGCGGGTCGTGTTATCCACCCGAACAATTTCTCCATCAGCTTTGTCGAAGCTCTGATCTTCCAGTTCGTTCAAGCTCTGTCGAAGAAATGCGACGCGGTTTTCGAGATCGTGAATCTCTGCGTCCTTGGTTTTCCGAACGAGATCGAGTTCATCCTTGAGAGATTCCTTTTCTCGCTGTTCCCGGCGATAGTCTTCCCGCAACTTCGCAATTTCTGCATCCTTCCCGGCAATAACTTCGTTTCGAGTCGCTACGAGTTCAGCCAGTTGGGATTCAGACTTCTGCTGTGAATTGGCCAGTTCCTTGACACGGTTGTTGTGGGAAGCGATTTCCTGAGCCAACTCCGCCTGAACGGCAACCAGTTGGGCTTCGCGTTCCTGAACGTTCTGCAGGGCCGCATTCAGTGCCGCTCGGAGGCTTTGAAGGGTTGCAGCAACGGTCGCATTGGCAGGATTGGGCTGAACCTGCTCTTTCCCGTAGAGCGCCAGGTCCCGGTTCAACGATCCAATCACCGTATTCGGTGTTTCGTCCGTTTCGGAGCCGATCTGCTCAAAGTCAACGTAGCCGAGCTTCTTCTTCAACAAGGTGATTTCGTCCGCGAAGCGACGGGCACTCTCTTCAGCAGTTTTCGAAGAAGCCAATGCGGCTGCTTCCTTGGCTTTGGCTGTCTGAACCTCTTTGGTCGTCAGGTAGCAGACCAGCGCCAGGATCAGCGTGGACATAACGAAGATAGCCAACGAGAAATGGACGGCGGTCGGCTTGGATGTGGCTGCCATCGGGCTCCCCTTTTGGGCGCCAATTTGGCGCCTGAATGGATTGGATCTCTATTGAATTCGCGTCCGCCGTCCCTGTCGTGGCGCGCTGGATTTCATTTCGACAACTGGAGGCCAGTTGTCCAGAGAGAATGTTGTCTCGTCTCAGCCGACGAACGACAACCTGATCTTCTCTCATTCTCGAATGGAGAGGACTCAAACTTCAACACAGTTTGCCGATGCGGTATATCCGCCCCATTCCGAAAATTGGACGATCCCCGACACCAGACAACAATGACTCTGTCTCTGGTTTGAATCCCTTCAAGTCTACGTGACGATGGACCATCGTCAAGATGCACTTTCTGTCATCTTCTGACAGAATCTCAGGTTGCGACAATTCGAAAGTCATGATTCCAACATGCTGTCCGCATGAAAAATGGTCGGTTTTCCCGTTCGATCCCGGACAGTATGAGCGATGCAATCCCGGTAAACACTGCAATTGTGACAATCGAATTTTCTCTGAATCCGCAATGTTTCGGGCTGCCCCTCGCAACAATCCCCACAATCCGCACGACCAGAAGCCTCTCAACCGCGATTGACCCGTGGACCGATCACCGCGGCGTCATCCGCCGCTGACGGGGGGAAACACCGCAACCACCGCGTGGTCCGGGACTGGATCTGAGTCGCGGACATATTGTTCGTTGACCGCAATCAGCAGGTGCGGCAACAGAGGGACTAATGAGGGAACTGTTTCACCGAGTCGCTCTCGCAGCTCACCAATGGTGCAGCCTTCGGGAAGCTCGCAGGCGACGTGAGTCCCCCCTGCGAGTTCTTCAGCAAGGGCGAACAATCGGACCTGAACTCTCATCGTCGTCCTGTCTT
>Ga0065721_10006918_pt1 | contig 10638 bp, 13 predicted proteins | sample Mesricmetagenome_FD_59108 | JGI IMG/M metagenome (GOLD analysis project Ga0065721, IMG submission 59108) | Mesophilic microbial community from rice straw/compost enrichment Sample: eDNA_1 v2 (version 2) | ecosystem: Engineered > Solid waste > Grass > Composting > Bioreactor | place: USA: Davis...
TGTCGAAGGATGGGTCTTTCCCATTTCAGGGGGCACACCATTTACGAACACAGCACCCTAACACGTAACCGATAGTTTTCAAAGTTCCGAAACCCATATGCTCGTCGCTGTATTAATTTCATCTTCCGATGGAAGCCTTCCGTTATTCCATTGTTCTTTGTGAATCGCCACATACGTACCACCTCCTCACGCCATTGATAAAGTGTTTTGCCAAGCGTTACTAATCGTTTAAACGGACTCTGTTTCAATGCTGTAACCATTTTTAAAAATACTGGAATTAGCCGCTGGCAACGACTTTTGAACACTGTTTTTTTCATTAACAATCGATGCAAGCGCCGTTTAAAATGGTATATGGCAGCAGTTGCAGGATGCTCATTTAAATACTGATCACGCTTTTTCAATCTGTCTGAAGTGAGATTGTCTGGGTTAGTTCTGAGTGCTGCTAATAACCCTCGTTTATTTTTCATTTTGGGATCAATTTCCTGATAAGTCTGCATACACATATGGTGCATGAGTCGAATCACATGGAAGCGATCAGCAACGATTTTGGCATTAGGGAAATACTGATGCACGATACTTCGATATGTGCTACTTAAGTCAATACAGACGACTTTTACGCGATCTTTTCCGGGTAGTCGATCTAAATAGCTTGCCAAATCTTTTGCCGATCGACCTTTAACGATGTCGAATATTTTATGTTTTCTGAGATTACAAAACGTGGTGGCATAACCCTGTTTTTTACTAAAGAAATGCTCATCAATGCCAAGCACTGTTGGACAGTGTCGAACATCAATTTCTTTGTGAGCAAGCACATATTGCTGATGGTACCAGCGCTCAATGGTTGCTTTACCCATTTTAAAGTCACGAGCGAGAGACTGTTGCGAAACACCTTCCGTGTGTCGATGATAAAGGTGATTATGCAGGCGTTCTGTTGCTCGCTGATACTTATTGATACCAGGGAACTGCTGGTTAAAGTAACGCTGGCAGGTATGGCAATAGAGTTTATAAGCTTTAAAGCGCAACACTGTTTGTCTATGCCCTATCGGCTCATGACGAACACGCCGAATGAAGCTAGCCTTCTTGCGCACGTTCCTGCCATTACAAGCTGGGCATTGTGGTTTGTTTCGATAATGAACATCAATAATTATCGGGTTATGACCACTGACATTTTTGATGGTAAAGCCGGGTAAACTTAGGATAATATCCTTTTGGGGCATTTTTAATCTCCTTTTCCTTGTCCATTCAACAAGTAAGGTATGTTATTTACGATTAAAATGCCCCCTTATTTGGGGTAGAGCCCGGATTTTAGTCCCAAGTGCGACAGTCATTTTTATACTGCTGAAAAAACAGTTCTTGAGGTGTTTTAAAGCCCAAACATTTTCGAGGGCACCGGTTCATTTTTGCAGCTAATTGATCAAGGTCTTTCTGGGTTATTTTGGCAATATCGGCATCTTTAGGCAAAGTGCCATCTTAATCGTCCATTCATGTTCTCGTTACTGCCTTTTTGCCAAGGTGAATGTGTTTCGCAATAATAAATTTTGCGTTTATTGTCTTGCTCCAGCTGTCTAGAATCAGCAAATTCAACACCCTGATCAAAAGTGATTGTTTTACACATTTTTTCAGGAAGAGATGCAAATTTTTCTTTTATTTTTTCCATTACCTCTCGTGAATATTTAGATTATTTTTAATTAGTAAAACCATTCTCGATTTTCTTTCAACGAGTGTAGTAACTACTTTTTCTTTTGTACCTCTAAATTCAATAGTGTCTCCTTCCCAATGACCAAATCGTTTTCTTGTTGCGATATGATTATCCTCTGCTTTTGCATAGGCCATGNACCTGCCTATGCATCCTNATCCTATCGCGGGTTACTTCAGGCTTTTTTTACCAAGTAATCGTTTTAACATAGTTGGTTACCTGCAAAAATAGAGTATAATAGGCCATGTCTAATATAGTCGATATCAAAAATTCACATTTATTCTTAGCGTCAAGTGCTGATGTGGATGCCATTATTCACCCATTGAAAACACATTTTGGTGTGACCAGCGTTGTTTATCAGCGCAACTTTAACGATGGCTCTGAAATTAGACTCTCGAACCAGCCTGCCTGGGTCAAACATTTTTATGAGCAAGGCTACTATCGCAATAGTGGCTTTGAAAAACATCCGCAACATTACCAATCTGGTTTTGTTGTCTGGGCACATCTTTCTCATCATCAACCGATACTGGAAGCTGCCCGCCGTTTTAATATTGATCATGGGTTGACGCTCATTCAAAAAACAGCAAATGGCTGTGAATTTTATTTTATTGGTACAACACCCGATAAACCTCATGTAGCAAACCTTTTGCTTAATAACATTGAGTTTTTAAAGCGTTTCACGCTGTATTTCAAAGAGCAAGCCTCGCTCTTACTTAAAAATGCAGATTCAAATCGCATTATTATTCCCAAAAAATATGAAAATATTTATTGCCGAGAGCTTGGGATTCCATACAAAAATAGTCCTCTCGTTAAACCTGTTCTGAAAATCAAAAAAATATACTTAGATAACAACATTACTTTATCTTCTCGAGAAATCGCTTGTGCAAAATTACTTGTTCTGGGAAAAACTGCACACGCTATCGCAGAGCAGTTATATATTTCTCCTCGAACAGTAGAAACACACCTGCAACATCTTAAAGAAAAGCTCCATTGTCGTTCTAAATCAGAGTTAATCAGTAAGTTGATTGAGCTGAATGTCTAGGCATTATAATAATGTTGAAAATTATGATTTGGTATCCGGAAAAAAATACGGATTTTTCTATTAGTAATCCCTTTACAACCTGCATGGAGCACAGAAATGCATATGAAACTTCCATTGTAAAATTAACAAAATCGCCGCCCACTTTTCACAGGCGGTTGCCGGTTCCTCCATTATTTTCAGACATCAGTTTTTCTCTTCATATTGACGCTCCTATTGGGGTGATAGCATGTCTATATCAACTATCTTGAGTCTGATGTTGCTCGCTAATATGGACGTAGATTCAACTGGAATACAAGTGATGGGCGAGAGTAGTGATGAAATCAGATCACGTACAATGGAGAATCAGCGAACTGATTTATTAATTCGTTGCTATGCAATGAATAGGGTAAATGAACTGGGTTTACCGGTAAGTGAAGCTATTTAAGGCCCAGGATGGCGTGATCAAGTCACGCCATGACTGTGCAAGGCAAAATTTGCAACAACGCCGGGTTAAATAAATATTCTCTAATTTTCTCTCCTTGGTATGTCGCATTAAGATTTCCTGTTTATCGATTGATGGCAGTTGCTCAATTTAAAGTTAAATAATATCAAATACCTACAGCAACTCTCCTCATCTTTTTATGACCTATAATATTATTTGTAATGAAGGAATAATTATGCCACGAAAAAAAGACCCAAAAGCCCAGATTAAATTGAAGCTCTCTGCCAAGGGAGAGGGCTTAAATTTAAATTCCGCACGTAAATTGTTGGCACTGAGAGGGTTAGCCAGGGTTGCGACACTGGAAGAATTTACAGATAAGATTAAATCCAGTTTGGGCTGGGCTGCATTAGCATTTTCCCTTGTTTCTTTAGTATTAAGCACCTATAAGCTGGGTAAATCTATAACAACATCTGGTTCAAGTAAATTGAGCAAAGGATTTCAAATTGCAATGAATACGTTAGGTATTGGCGTCGGAATTTTTGCGGCAACTGTTGCATCTGGTTTAGCGGTTGTTGCAACTCCATTTTTAGCTTTGGTAGGATCTCTCAAGGTTAGTATAGAAAATATAATAGGTTTAGGTTTTGACTCCCATGATAAGCGCAAGAAAAAAAAGGAAATTAAGAAACTAAAAAATAAAATTAATTTGTTATTGGAAGATAAGGATTTATTAAAAGACAGTATAAAGTTAGGTGAATTAAATAGTGAGCTTAAAGAGTTAGTTAGTCTAATTAATGCGGTTAAAACAAAAAATAATCAAATGGCTGACAAAAGCCACGGCCTAATGCAGTCGCTAATCGCTTTAGCTGGCTCTGCGATGTTATTTTTCCCACCGACTATGCTTGCAGGGCTTGGCACCTTAATTGGAATTTCAAGCTATGGCGTATTAGAAGCAGGCATGGAAACGGGGATAGCTTTTGCAAATTTAGCTAATAAAGGAAAAAATTTAACGACTAATCCAATCAAGCTAATAGCAAAATTAAATGATTCTTTGTCTGAAGTATTTAAACAGCTGGATGATGTAGGCCTAAAAGAAAAAATACTTGATAATTTATTGAATAGCCGAACTGATATTTTACCAGGAGGAGAAACTGAACAAATAATAGAGCATAATATAAATGGTCTTAAAGCATTATTTGAGGAAGAAAGGCAAAAAGAACAGCAGAAATTACAAGAAAACATAGCTGTTGATCTAACCCCTATGGCACCTGATAGCTTCGAAATGGAAACCAAAAAAAATAACACTACTGCAATATTAAAAAGATTAAGTCAAGAAAATAATTTTTCTTTTTTAACTACGGAAAATTCAACTTTTGCTAATAAGGGAACAACAAATGACAGATTGTTTGACAAGGAAGAAGTCAAACCATCCGCTGATCTATTACCTTCCAAAGATGTCAACAAAAAAATAATAGACAATGAAACACCCGGCCAGCCGGCTGCTAGATCCCGGTTTTCTAAGTAGGCAGGTCTGTGATCCAGTGAGCTATTGATGAGCACTTTTCCAGTATGATGCCTTGCTTTTTAATAATCTTTGCTTCATGTTTTTAATTGGAGTGTAATAGTTGCGCAAGTTTTTTTGAACTTCCTGGATATTAAACGGGATGGCATATCGGGTAACAGAGCAGGCTTTTTTATTGCTACGTTCACTGGGGTGTGGTTTTAAATTGCTGCAGAAAGAGGTGCGGTTAAGATATAATTTCATGATATTGGTTTCGGGAGAGGTGCTAGATGTGCTAGTTCTGATCCTATTTAAGGAACAATGCTGATTAAAAAGAAGCAATCAAACATGAAAAAATCATTCTTAATCACCGGCGCAACCAGGGGTATTGGTTTGGCAATTGCTACTCATTTAAATGAGTTAGGCTATCAAGCGATTGGAATAGCTAGAAACGAACCCAACTTTAAATTTCCAGGCGTTTTGTATTTGGCAGATTTAAGTGATGCTGATAAAACCATTTCAATTTTTAGTACTATTAAACAAAAGCATTCCATTGATGGTATTGTTAATAACATTGGAATCGCCAAACCACAATTGATAGAAGACATAAACCTCAATGATTTTAACACTGTAATTGATATTAATTTGCGCCCTGCACTCCAAGCGATGAAATTTTTTATTCCAAACATGAAAGAAAAAAATTGGGGTCGTGTCATCAACATCGCCAGCCGCGCAATGTTAGGTAAAGTTGGACGGTCAAGTTATAGTGCGGCAAAAGCAGCATTAGTTGGCCTAACACGCACATGGGCTTTAGAGCTTGCGAAAGATGGAATCACGGTAAATGCCATCGCACCAGGCCCGATCAATACAGAACAATTTTTCTTTGATCATCCTAAAGGAAGTGAGCAAGAAAAGCGTGTTATGTCTACTATCCCGATGGGACGGATGGGCGAACCCGATGAAATTGCTTATTCCGTTGCCTTTTTTCTGGATAAGAGAGCGGGCTTTATTACAGGCCAAACGCTCTTTGTCGATGGTGGTGGGAGCATTGGATTAATGGGTATGTAATCAAGCAATATTATTATTTCGAGTAACCTAAATTACCATATCCAGATTTTGATTGAATGTCTTCTTCATGACTGTCTGGTATTACTTGATCAAGGTTGTTGTTATCTGACTGCCAACGAGAAGCATGAGAAATGGAGCGATCCTGGTTTTCACCGGCTACATTAAGATCACGGCTAAATATAAATTCTGAACCGCAATGGACATTTAGCCGTTTTCGCTTTGATGGGGTAGTATCAAGGGAAAAAACAGGCTCTTTGTTTTCTTTAGATAAATAATTTTGTTTATAAAGCTCAATTAAAGGAAGTGGAGAAATAATCATCTCATCGCATAAAATTGTCTTGGTCAATTTGTGTCTTACGACGCCAACAGTAATGAACTCATCTGGATTATTTTGTTTATGCAATTTAGCATTAATGATTTCATAATCGCTAATATTTATCGCTTCCGCTAAGGATTCCTGTGGACATTTTACTTTAGTGTCGCCCGTTTGGGTTTGGTAGTTATTATTGTCGCTTTCACTTCTTGGTATCATTAAGTCGATAGGTAGAATTTTTTCTATTTTTAGCTTTCTCAAAATACAATTTATCAAAAAAGGGGAGACTACTTTGGGAGATAAGCTATGCGCAAGCGCATGGACGGCGGTATTGACACTCTTGCCCGTATGCTTTTTGAGTAAGTCCAGCATCTTGTAAGTATGGTCTTTTGTCATGCCTTGGATCAGGCTTAGTTCCCCAATATTAGGGGCGTAACCATCATCATCCCAAAAACTGAAAATGATGCATCGATCAAATAAGGTAGGCGTTTTTTGCTGTGTGTGAAGTAATTGATGCTTCTCAAAATTGCCGATCCCATTTTTTTTGAGACCATAAAAGGTTACCCTTCCTTTTTTAGGATTAAAAACAGCAGATAAGCCATTCTCCAACATTTTATCTTTTCTGATTTCATTGTTTATTTTTGGGAAAAGATTTAATGCTTTTTTAGGCAAGATAATCAGATTATGAGCGTGCAGGGTTGGTTCGGTGTTTTTAAGTAGGAAATATATCCTTAGTTGTCTGATAAATGATTTTCTGTCATTTTCTCTTATTGGCAAACGCAAAAGAGTCCTGTTTGAATTATCACACATATTGTCGCGTAATGATTGGTATTTTGGATTCGTATTCCGCGTGAATAAGTATTGTAACGGTAATCGATTTTTAACTTCTGGTTTTAAATCGCAATCTTCTAATTTAAAACTAGTACCAATGATGTAGTAGCGCTGCCGCTCAGATGCGGTATAGTTGCTGTGGTCAATGACCATGTCATGAATGTGACTTATGCTGCCATAAACTGCTAATGCATCCTTGATTTGAACCTTGCTGCTGGCTGGGATGGTTGGTAAATTTTCGGCGAAAACTATATCAGGTTTTAATGTTTCCAAGGCAAATTGAAAATCTTTAAGAAAATGAAAATCTTCTTCATTGTTATTGTTGTTATTATCGTTATTTTTCGTTTTGCTATGCTTGGCGGATGAATGAGCGCCGCACGCAGCCGTTTGTGCAAAGAGAATTTTAATAACCAATTCATTATTGTCAGAGCTCTGATAGGGCGTTGCGTTTGATAATGGCTCGATTTCAACTCCATATTCATCTTGGAGAATGCCTAGATCAAAACTGATTGCGCCTTTTCGATTTAATAAATATTCTCCGAATAAAAAATGGGTTATTGTTTCGCATTCAATTTTATCCGCTGCTATTTGCTTTATGTTTTTAGAAACCTTGTCGGCAATCGCCTTTTCACTTGATCCCATATTAATAAGATAATAAATTAGCTTCACTTTTTTATAATTTAATGATTCTGCCACGGTATTTTTAATGGTGTAAGTGGGTAACATGATTTTCCTCGGTGTGCCGCAATTTTGCAGGGACGTATTATATCTATCGGGCCATAATGATGCAAATAATACTGAGATGGCTTATTTTTTCATAAGGTTATGGTCGCCCTTTATTGATCATGATACATTTTGAATATAAGCTGTTTAATGGCTATCTAAATCTGCTTCATTGCGATAATGTGACGTTTGACTTGGATTACTGTATGAACGCTGAACATAAAATACAGTTTGCTACTTTATCTTCAACTGCATTTCTGATGGCAGCGATTGCTGGATTTACGGACGTTATCAGTTTCATCGGAGCAAATCATTTATTTACCGCGCTTATTACAGGGAATATTGTCATCGCTATTTCTGAAATCATTCATCATGATCCTGGCGTTGCACCAAAAATTTTAGCCATTCCCTTATTCATTATATTTGCTGTATTGATCACTACTGTCATAGAAAAACACGGCAAGACATCGTCTCTATTGGTGGTTTGGCTATTAATAGAAGGAATTTTATTGGGCATTTTTATGTATGGCGGCGTATATTATTTTCCCTATCTTGCATTCGATTCGTGGCAGTACCTTGCTCTCAGCATGATAGCGGTAGGCGCATTGTGACTATTTTAGCTATGGTGACACACATATAGATCGACTAAGCAGTCTCGCTAACCATTTGTTGCTTCATGGAACATATAATAAAAAAAATGTCACTTTATTTCGATTAAATAACTCGTTATTCTGCGAAATTGCCCTATCAAAAAAATGGAAAAACAGCGGGGTTATGTAATGAAAATCCCATTATTGCTTGAAAAAATAATGTTTGGCTTCGTAGAAAGCCAGGTGCTTTTTGTCTGTCATGAATTAAAACTATTTGATTGTCTGATAGATGAAGGTCCTTCAACACTTGATCAAATCAGTAATCATCTCAAATTACCCGAAGCTTCCTTAGAGCGATTATTAATTTGCGCTCATTGCATCAACTTGCTAGAGAAGGAAGGCAATAAATATAAAATTAATCCTGAATGGGCGCCTTTTCTATCGAGTAAAAGCAATCACTATTGCGGCGAAAGATTTGGCCACTACTTTAAAACAAGTTACCAAATTTTTGGTTATTTGCTATCTGCTATTCGTGAAAATAAACAGCAGTGGGAAAAAATAGGGCGAAACGCAAAAGCCATAAATGATATTAATTCAATATACACTGATTTCATTTACGTAAATGAACAATCAATAGAAGCTTTTTTATCTACCATGTGGGCCTCAGGTTATACCGATTCGATTGATTTGTGCGAGAAATTTTCTCTTGCTGGCTATAAGAAATTGATTGATTTAGGCGGTGCATCAGGGTCGTTTGCTGTCGCAGCAATGCATAAAAATCCAAATTTAGATGCCATTATCGTGGATTACCCGCAAGTTAGGCCTTATGCAGAAGCAAAATTAAAGGAACATCATCTTGAGAGCCGAGCGTATTTTTATGAAGGCGATATATTTAGAGACGCGTTACCGGCTGGAGATGTTTATTCAATTGGCTATCTTTTATCTGATTGGCCGGAGTCAATGTGTGTTTCACTTATACAAAAAACATATGCCAGGCTGCCAACTAACGGATTAATTGTTATTTTGGAAAAATTATTTGATGAGGATAAATCAGGGCCATACTTAACAGCTATGTTAAACTTGACCATGTTGCTCGAGATGCAGGGGAAACATGGAAGCGCATCAGACTACGTCAATTGGTTGGAAAAAGCGGGTTTTATGGATTGCCAGGTTATCCCTTCGTCTGGTGAGAAACATATGATCATCGGTGTTAAGAAAAACCTTAGATGAAATTTTAAATCGGCATTAGCGGCCATCAAGATTATACGGCATTTTTACAGGAAGGCCATCCTTGGCTTCCAGGATCACTATTTTATATAACGTCCCAAGCGGATAAAATCTCCATCATACTCCTCACGACCATTCTGCTTGGATATGAGACGTTTAATTTCAACTTCAGCATGTAAAATATTTAGTAAAATTTCGCGCGAGTCTTTATCAAAATTACTCATAAAATTAGAATAAAGTTTATTTATTATAGAAGCATAATTAGCGCCATTTTTACTAATTGCATAACTCATTTCATTTTCCAAGTATTCCAAATAATAGATTAAGTTTGAAATACTCAAAGTATTAATGGATTTTTGAAATTTATCCATGTGTTCTTCACGGGTATTGTCTTTAAATATACTCCAAGAGCGCCAAGATTTATTCCAATCGTCCCTATAAGATTTTAATAACTGTTCTTGATTTTGCCTAACCGAAGCAATATCAATTTTTTTCGCTAATTCGGCTTCCAAGGCGTTCTGTATCCGTCGTTGGTTTTGTATTTGACCTTCTATGTAGGATATATAGTCACTGTTATAGCTCATCATGGTTTTTTACCTCGTATTGTATGTGTGTTTTGTTAAGTATGTTTATTTTGATATTAATGGGGTAAATATAGCAAGAACGCACAATTTTGTGATATACTTACAAAAACTATACTGTTATATAGAAAAATGGTAATAAATCAATGGCCTATCAAAAAAAGCGTAGACGCGTCAACCAGTGCCATTATGGCTGTTCCATAGAGGCTGCGCTGAGCGTTATCGGCAATAAGTGGAAGGGTGTAATATTGTTTCATCTTTTAGATGGAACAAAACGTTTTAATGAGTTAAGACGTTTGATTCCTAGCGTGACGCAACGAATGCTTACTTTGCAATTGCGCGAGCTTGAAAAAGACTTAATCATCAAGAGAAAGGTTTATCCGCAAGTGCCGCCCAAAGTAGAATATACGCTTACTGAATTTGGGCAGAGTCTAAGGCCTATTCTGCTTTCATTAAGGGAGTGGGGCGCTAAGGTCATGAATAATGCACACCCATTGTAAAATTAACAAAAATCGCTAACTCACTTTTCACATGTGGCTGCTGGAGGCCTGGTTCCTCCATTTGGATCTATTATGATCAAAAAATTGATCATTGCTTGTTCGCTACTATTTTTTTTCGATCTTCCCTTTATTCAACGCCAATCACTTT
>Ga0065721_10007826_pt1 | contig 10638 bp, 10 predicted proteins | sample Mesricmetagenome_FD_59108 | JGI IMG/M metagenome (GOLD analysis project Ga0065721, IMG submission 59108) | Mesophilic microbial community from rice straw/compost enrichment Sample: eDNA_1 v2 (version 2) | ecosystem: Engineered > Solid waste > Grass > Composting > Bioreactor | place: USA: Davis...
CTGGGTTGGCGTCATCGGCGTCCTGTCGGCGCTGGGCATCGGCATTGAGCCGGCCCTGGCGGATGCCATCATTGCCGTGGGCACCGGCTTGGCCGGCCTGATCGGCATCTTCACGAGGGGCTGACCCATGAGCGCCCTCGCGCTCGTCCTCCTCGGCGCGGCCATCGGAGTGATGGCCGTGATCCTCCTGGGCATCCGGGAGGGCAACGCCTACAAGCGCACCGCTGACCGGTAAGGGGCAGGGGCCGTCACTACTGGCGGCCCGGTCCATATCCGCTACCCCGGCTTGCTCAATCAGCCACACCAGCACGGCTGTCGGGACGCTGCCGACGCTGGGAACGCCAAGCGCCTGGGCCTGCTTCACCACGCGGATCACGGCGTCAAGCTGGTCTCGGGTAGGGTGGTCTGGCATGGTCGGGGCTCCGGTGGTGTGGCGCGGGCCTTTTACCACCGTTGGCGCAGGGTTGGGGTGCGACAATCGGCCGGTCACCCGGCCTGCGCTGCCGCGGCTCCTCAATCGGCAGCCAAGGTCCGGACGCGCTTGGCCGCTTTAACCCCCGCACTCCCCAGTTCAGCATCCACCTCCTGCACGGCCGCCGGCCTTGCGCTCGCGAACGCTGCGCGCCGAGCCCGCTCGCCGCGGCATCGCCTTTATTGCCACATCGAGGATTTTGAACGTGGATACACTGTTCCGCGCGCCCGTTGCCGCGCCTGATTTCCGCCTCGTCGAAACCCTGCTGCTTGGCTCCGGGGCGCTCGCTCCGGCGCTGAGCGCAGCCCGAGACCGCTTATGCGCCGATCTGCTGGCCAAGAGCGTGACGCCCGTCCTGTGCGAAAGCTGGGAGGAGTTGCAGGCGCTGAACGCCCGGCACCGCAACAGCTGGTTCGAACTGCTACCCAAGCCGGCGAGTGCCCCGGCGTTCTGGCTCGGGCTGGTGGACGGAGAGGGCGAGGTGGTTGCGACGCACGCCGCGGTGCTGGTCGACTGCACGTCCGCCCCGTTCGGCGCGCGGCTCAACAACCTCGCCATCTTCCACGCGCCGGGCGCGGCCCCAGAGGAGGAGTGGGCGTTCTGCGCCAGCGAGGCCGCTCATGATACGGCCGGCACTGTGGCATGGATTGTCGCCGGGTGGACACGGCCGGATTGGAGGGGCGCCGGCCTGTTCCATCGGCTGGGCGCCTTGGTGCGGCTGGTCGCGACAGCGCGGTGGAACCCGAAGTGGGTGGTCGGGCTGGTTGATCCGGATACGGTGCCGGTGTGGCAGGGCAGGGGCGCCGGACGCAGGCGTCTGGAGAAGCGCCCCGGTATTCTCTATCACCAGAACGGCGTCGGGCGGCTACCACTGCACTTCATGCGATGGAGCCGCCCGGCCGTGATGCTGGACTTGGGTGTTTCAGTGTAGCGTCCGCACGTCCACGGCCGAGAGGACGGCGCGGCGACCGCCCTCCGACCAGCCGTAGAGGGCGTGGGTGTAGATCAGCGGCTTGCCCATTCCGGTGACGCTGATGCGGTTGAACAGAGCTTCTCCGGCGCCGATCGATTCCGCGTACTGCGCGCCAACCGAATGCGCGAAATCCGCATGCGGGTCATCCACATCGAACTGGCCAATCATCGACCGGCCCCCTGCGCGTCCGAGGACCCGCAGGGTCGGCTCCCCGATGTGGAGGAAACGCAGAGCGTCGCCGCCCTCATCACTGGCCAGGAACGTGCAGCGGTCCAGCAGGCGGCGATCCTTCAGGAACGCGAACACGCTGGGCGTCAACAGCCTCTGGCGCCGGCATTCCGCCGCGATGGCTTGTTGCCAGTCCGCAGCATCGGCCAGCGTAAGGCGGGTGATGACCGTCTCAACGGTGGCGCCCTGGCCAGTGGAGTGATCGGTGCCGGGGAAGCTCACGACGGCCATGTCAGGCGGCCTCGGTCAGATAAGCGGCGACAGCAGCGCGATAGCCGACCCGGAACTGTTCCGGATCAATGCCGGTCCGCTCGGCCGCGGCAACCATGCTCTCCGTCGGCTCGGCCGGCATCCTGGCCAGTCCGGCCTCGGCGAAGAGGCTGGTGGCTTCAGTGAAGGCGGCGGCGTTGTTGGTGACGGTCTCGTTCGCCGCCATAGCCCGCAGCCCGGCCTCCAAGCTGCGGGCGGCGGTGAGGTGCGTCTCCGTCTGCCCGGCCTCCAACCCGATGTCGGGGTTGGTCAGGATGCTGACGACGACGACAGCCTCCGCCGGGGTGGTGGGGATGGTCGCTGCGATGGTCTCGGCGGTGTCCCAGCGCTCGTCCGAAGCCTCGGGATCGTCGAGGACTGCGGCGAGCTGGGCGGAGAGGGTGAGGATGGTTTGGTCGCCGGCGGGCGTCTCGCCACCGATATCACGAACGACGAGGTTGCCATTCGCCCCCACCGGGGGCACATTGATTTCCGTCATTTCGACATTTCCATGTTGATGACATTCGTTCGGCCGCCCTACGGCCGTTCGGCTTTCCAACGGCGTCGCTGGTCCTGACCGACCGCGGCGCCGTTGGTCTATCTGGTCCCATCTTGGGTTCTCTCCTTTCCTTCAGCCTCTAGGCCCTTCATCACCAACCGCCGGATTGCTTCAGAGCGGGTGGGGATGCCTGCCTGAGCGCCGCGCCATCGATCCAAAGACTCGACGAGCGAGCGCGGTGCGCGCAGGTCCAAGCGGATAGGTTGGTCCAAAAAAGCTGGTCGCGGCACGATTCCTCCGTAATGTGTGTCATTACATACATTACCCCTTTCGAGTTGCCCCGTCAAGTTGATGTCATTACGTTCATGGCACGCATGGCGTTGCCAGCACGGGGCGATGGAAAAGAAAACGCAGCTATTCCAGATGAGAGTTTCGCCAGAGTTCCTGGCGGAAATCGATGGGTGGCGCCGACATCAAGCAGACATCCCAGCCCGCGCAGAAGCAATCCGCCGCCTTGTGGAGCGCGGCATGCTGTTGAAGCCATTGGCGGATAGGCTTTGGGGACTGGTGCAGGCCGGCATCATCACCCAAGACGTGCTTGACGATGTGCTGGCAAACGCTGGCATCAAACTTGACGACCTCAAGGAAAGCGACTGACAGCACGCTCGTGCCACCCATCCGCTCGCCTTCCCTCGCTTGCGACATTTTTGCGCCCGCCCTGAAATAGAACACTTCAGGAACGATAGCCGCGCCACCCCCTCCCGTCTACGGCCAGAATAGGTCAGCACGCGCGCCCAATCCGTCCGCAGGCGTAGCTTTGGCTAGGCCATAATCCCCATTCTTCCAAGCGGAGACGGGAATTCCGTCATATTCGGCTATGCTCTCATAGGTTTTGCATGCCTGCTATGCTTCTTATCCCAATGGCGGGAGGCTTGACTTTGGGCGGTTTCCGACCGGAACGTAACGCGAACACGTCAACCGGGAGAACGCCTATGGCCGCCAAAACCCACATTATCGTGCAGCCCTACGTCAGCGGCAAGAAAGGCGCGCTCAGCCCGGCGCCGGCCATCAAGGTGAACACCGCCGATGCTGGTCGCGCACGCGCTCAGCGGATCATGGAGATCGGCCGCGTGCTCGGCGTCGATGTTGTCCAGACCGAGGTGGACGAGGAGGCCGGCGACTACAGCGAGCCGGTGTTCCTGGCGCGACTCGGCGAAGTTCCGCAGATCGAGGCGTGAGGGAGGAAGCGATGCCACCGATTCCCGAGCTGCTGTTCACCGTCCTGCGCGATGGTCAGCCCTACATGCTGGCACGCGCTCACAACCCCGGCGAGGCCTGCGGCATGGCCGCGTGCTCCTGGGTCATTAATGAGGAGATTGAGGGACGGCTCAGCCCCGAGGCGCCTCGGGAGGCCCGTCGCCAGATCGTCGCGCGCTTCATGGAGCAGCTGCAGGCGCGAGAGCCGACCGAGGAGGAACGCGCGGTGTTCATGGCGCGGGATTACGGGCCGCAAAGCGAGGTGCGGCTGGCCTCCATCCACCTGTGATCAGCGATGCAGCAGGGCCGGCGCGCCACAGAGGCGACGGGCATGCGCGTCGGACCATGGCGGTGAGATAGGCGCGGAGGCTGCTGGGCCCACTATCTCCCAGCCTCATACCCGCAGGGGCAATAATTTGATCGACACTAAAGGGCCTGTTTCGTGATTCGCCCAATGTTGTCAGGCGGGCTCGCCAATGCCAAAACACGGGCGTCGCCGTGTGCACGTGGTGTGCACCGGAAACTTTTGTACAAAATTGGAAAGCGATGATTTCCAACGGGTTCGGTTACAACGTGTGCACAAGCTGTTGCACACGAGAAAGAACCCCAACCAACCCAAAGCCTGCAATGAAATCAAAGGGTTAGAGTGGCTGGGGCGCCAGGATTCGAACCTGGGAATGGCGGTACCAAAAACCGCTGCCTTACCGCTTGGCGACGCCCCAACCGACGGCGCTGAGCGCCGGGAGGGTCGGGACCATAATCGGAAATCCGACCCTATGCAACAGTCACGTTGACCTTTATCGGCCTTCCCGCCGCCAAGCCAGCAGCAGCGCGCCGAGCGCCAGGGCCAGGACGGCGGCCACCGGCAGAAGGGGCACTTCCGACACGCCCGTCACGACGAAGTCGCCGTTGGCGCGCAGGCCGATCCAGCCGTCGCCGGACTGGGTGCGGTCGGGACGAGTGCGGCGGACATCGATGCCGGGGCGGACGCCGCCTTCGGTGTCGGAAATCCACTGGATGCCGCCGCCGGTCTCCTTGGCGACCGGGGCCAGCTTGTCGCCGGTGGAGCGGACGTCGGCCAGTTCCGGCGGGTTGACGGCGCCCACGACGGCCAGCGCCGTGCGGTCACCGTCGGTCACGCGGTAGATGCCGGGTTCCGCCGCGACCACCGTGGCCGCCGCGCGGCCGGTCTTGTCCTCCGTCATTTCCAGCGTGCGGGTCTCGTCCGACGGGGTGGTCAGGGTAATGCTGCGCGGGTCGGGCTCCAGCGAGCGGCGCTCCACCGTGATCTTGTTGCCGTCCACACGGGCGCGGAGGTCGTTTTCCTCCAGTTCCGGCTCTTTCATCAGCCAGTGGGCAAGACGGCGCAGCAGCTCGGCCTGGGGGCCGCCGCCTTCAAAGCCGCGGCTCCACAGCCAGATCTGGTCGGAGGCGAGCTGGGCCACGCGACCCTTGCCGACGCGGTCGAGGATCAGCAGCGGCCGGTTGTCGGCGCCGTTCATCACGACGGAGCCGTTGGACGGCGTGACCTCCACCTGATGGAACCAGCGGCCCCAGGTGGGGTCGCCTTCGGGGTTGTCGCCGGGCAGGCCGGCGGTGACGGGGTGGCGGCGGCCGACGTCGGTGACGGTCGGTTTGAAGGGGCGGTCGATGGTCTGGCCGGTCGGCTCCGCCGGCATCACCTGGCCGAGCGGCGTGCGGAACAGCGACAGGGGCGTGGAATAGCCCTGGCCGGACGCCTCCAGCAGGGCGCCGCCCTTCTGCACGTATTCGGCGATGTTCTCCAGATACATCTGCGGAAGCACGCCGCGCCGCCGGTAGCGGTCGAAGATGATTAGGTCGAACTCGTCCAGCTTGATCTCGAACAGCTCGCGGATCGGGAAGGCGATCAGCGACAGCTCGCGGATTGGCGTGCCGTCCTGCTTTTCCGGCGGGCGCAGGATGGTGAAGTGGACGAGGTCCACCGACGGGTCGGCCTTCAGCAGGTTGCGCCACGTCCGCTCGCCCGCGTGTGGCTCGCCGGAGACCAGCAGCACGCGCAGCCGGTCGCGCACACCGTTCACCACCACCGCCGTGCGGTTGTTGGCGAGCGTCAGCTCCTGCCGGGCGGGCTCGACCTCCATCTCCAGAACGTTCTGGCCGCCGTGGGTGACGGGGAAGTCCATGTGGAAGTCGCGGCCGACCGGCACGCGGATGGTGCGCGGGGCGCCGCCGTCCTGGCGCAACGTCACGGCCGCGTCCTGCGACTGGCGGCCCGGCATGTCGTCGATGCGGATGGTCAACTCCACCGGCTTGCCGACGAGGCCGTATGTCGGCGCCTGAACGATGGCCAGCCGCCGGTCGCCCTCGTCGCGGTTGCCGGTCAGCAGCGTGTGGATGGGGCCGATCTCGGCCAGCTTGGCGACGTTCTCCGGGATGTCGTGGACCTGCCCGTCGGTGATCAGCACGGCTCCGGCCATGCGGCGGCGCGGCACGTCGGCCATGGCGCGGTTCAGCGCGTCGAACAGGTGCGTCTCGTTGATCGCGTCGGAGCCGGAGGCGCCGTCGCCGGCCCGGACCACGCGCACCTCCAGGTCGTCGAAGGCCTTCAGCCGGTCGGTCAGGTTCTGCAGCGCGCGGTCCGCGCGGGCCTTGCGGTCGCCGATGTTCTGGCTGGGGGAGGCGTCCAGCGCCACCACGGCCACGTCCTTGATCGGCTCGCGCTTCTCGTGCACCAGCGACGGGTTGATCAGCGCCAGCGCCAGCACCGCCACGGCCAGGGCGCGCAGCCACACGCCGCGGGCGCGGCGGACCATGGCGAGCAGCAGCACCGCGAGGGCCACCACGAACAGTGGCGCCAGGAAGACCCAGGGCAGCAGCGGGGCCAGCGCGATGGAGGTTCCGTCGAGGATCGACGTTGTCACGTTCACTGGCCGAGCCTTTCAAGGATCGCGGGCACATGCACCTGATCGGCCTTGTAGTTGCCGGTCAGCGCGTACATCACGAGATTGACGCCGAACCGGAAGGCCATCTCCCGCTGGCGCTCGCCGCCGGGGACGACGGCGTACATCGGCTGGCCGTTGCGGTTCACCGCCCAGGCGGCGGCCCAGTCGTTGCCGCCGATGAGGATGGGCGACACGCCGTCGTTGGTGCGGCCCTCGCGCGCTTCGATCCACAGGTCGCCGCCGTTGTAGCGGCCGGGGAAATCGTTCAGCAGGTAGAAGGATTTGGTCAGCACATGGTCAGGCGGCACCGGGGCCAGCGGCGGGATATCCAAACCCTGCACCAGCCCTTGCAAGGTCTGGTTGCCGCTCATGGCGCCAGCCGACTGGTCGCGCGTGTCGAACAGGATGGTGCCGCCGCTGCGCAGATATTCGTTGATCCGCGCGCGCGCCTGATCGGACAGGCCGCGCTGGCCGGCGGACACCGGCCAGTAGAGCAGGGGGAAGAAGGCCAGCTCGTCGGTTTCGGGATCGACGCCGACGGCACCCGCCGCCTCCACTGCCGTGCGGCGGTTCAGCACGTCCACCAGCCCTTCGAGGCCGGAACGCGAGGTGTCGTCCACCACGCCGTCGCCGGTGCGGACGTAGGCGAGGAAGGTTTCCTCGGTGACTTTGGTGGCCTGCATGTCGTCGGCGGCGCGCACCGTCTTCGACGGCACCGACACGATGGCGAGCAGGATCGCCGCGGCGGCGGCACCCGCGCGGCGGCGCGTTGCCAATCGGCCCAGCAGGCCGCGCAGGGCCAGCGCAATCAGCAGGTCCACCATGGCGAGGGCCAGGGCCGCGCCCAGCAGGCCCGGCTTCAGCGCCACCTCGCCCCGGTCGCCGTAGGCGGCGCGGGTGACACCGCCGGGCAAGGCGCCCAGCGGATCGATCTTCGTGAGGCCGGCGGTCAGGTTCAGCGCGCGGCGCGCGTCGTCCGTGCCGTAGAAGCCCGGCGGGTGACGCGGGCCGATGACGTCCGGCCCGGCATCCGCCGCGATGGGGAAGGAAGTCGCCGGGGGCGGCACCAGCCGGCCGTAGCCGTCCAGCAACTCCAGCGGGTCCAGCGTGCCGCCGTGCGCAGTACCGGTAACGCCGCCGCTGAGCGTGACGAGGCGGCGCAGCATGTTCACAAACAGGCCGGACATGGGCAGGTTGGACCAGTCGGGGCTGGCGGTGGTGTGCACCAGCACGATGTAGCCGTCGCCCCGCTTTTCCGAGGTGACCAGCGGCGTGCCGTCCTGCAACCGCGCCCAGGTGCGGTCGGCGAGGTCCAGCGCCGGTTCCGCCAGCACCTGTCGGGACACGGTCACGTCGTCGGGGATGGTCAGGCCGACGAAGGGGCTTTTTCCGTCGAAGGGCTGGAGCTTCGCGGGCTCCGACCAGGACAGGGCGCCGCCCAGAGCGCGGTCGCCGGCGCGCAGGCGCACGGGCACCAGCTTGTCCGGATTCTGCGCCAGACGCGGGCCGGCGAAGCGCAGCAGCACGCCGCCCTTCTTCACCCAATCCTCGATGGACTGCGCCTCCTGCCCAGTCAGCGCACCGATGTCGGACAGCACCAGCACGGCAAGGTCGCGCTTCAGAAGCTCGGTCGGCTCGCCTTTTCGCACCTCGTTGTAGGGGGCAAGCGCGCGTTCCAGATAGTGCAGGTCCGACAGCAGCGGCTGGTTCTCGCCGTCCGGGCGGCCGGAGGCCAGCCCGACCGGGCGCCGCCGCCAGCGCTCATCCAGCAGGACGGTGGCGCCCGCCGTGGTGTCGTTCTCCACGCGCAGGCTGGCCGCGTCGTTGCGCAACTCGGTGGGAACGTCCAGCCGGACGTCGCGGACGAGCTGGCCGGGTTCGAAGACGACGGTCTGGCGCGTCAGCAGGCGGCCGTCGGTGCCGGACAGGCGCACGGTGATGGGATCGGGCCGGCTGGCGTCGGCGCGCACCACGCGGGCGCTGATGCCGTTGCCCTCCGGCGAGGGGGGAAGCAGCAGATGCGGCGGCTTGCCGGCGGAATCGTCCAGCACCTCGACGGAGCCCATGCGTTGCAGCGTCTCCGCCAGCGCGTGGGCGGACTTGTCACCGATGCCGTCGCTGAGCCAGACGGTGTGGGCCGCGCCTTTGGCGGCGAGCCCGCGCACGACCTCCAGCGCGGCGGCGCGGTCGGTCGGCCAGGGCAGCGGTTCCAGCGCTTGGACGACGCGGCGCGCCTCGGCGGCGGGAAGGGGCGGGGTGGCCTGGATCTTTTCCCCGCTGGCGGGCGGTGCGGTGGTCAGCAGCACGACTTGGCGGTTCTGCCGGTCGGCCTGTCCGACCAGTTCCTCCATCGCGCGGCGGCGGTTCGGCCAGTCGCGGCCGGAGGCCCAGCCGTTGTCCACCAGCAGCAGCAACGGCCCGCCGCCGGGCAGGGCGGCACGCGGATTCAGCAGCGGCCCGGCCAGCGCCAGGATGACCAGCGCGGCGACGATCAGGCGCAGGATCAGCAGCCACAGCGGCGTGCGCGCGGGCGTCTCCTCCCGCGCGGAGAGGTCGCGCAGCAGCCGGATGGCCGGGAAGCGCACCACCCGCGGGGCAGGCGGCGTGACCCGCAGCAGCCACCACAGCACCGGCAGAACGGCCAGTGCGGTCAGCACCCACGGGGCGGCAAAGGCGATTGGTCCCAAACCCAGCATCGGCGTCTACGGTGTTCGTGAAAGGTGTGTGCAATGGTCGCGGGAAGCGCATGTGTTGGGCCCCCACCCAACCCTCCCCCACCTTCGGCGGGGGAGGGCCTTTGAGCGCGGAGGGCTTTCAACCGTCCCCCGCCGAAGGTGGGGGAAGGAGGGGCCCAGCCGGAGGCTGGGAGGAAGGGGGGGCAGCGCGACCACGTCTAAACCGCCTCCCGCGCCAGGGCGCCCCAAAGCCCCAGCAGGGCGGTTTGCGGCGGTCGGTCAGTGCGGTGGACGGCGAAGGTCCAGCCGGCGGCGCGGGCCAGCGCGGTCAGCCCGTCCTGGTGGGCGCGCAGGCGCTCCAGGTACGTCTGGCGGATCGCCTCCACGCGGGGGACCAGCAACTCCTCCTCGCCCTCGAAGCCTTCGAATTCCACGCGGCCGTCGTAGGGCAGGGTTTCCTCCGCCGGGTCCAGCACCTGGAGAAGATGGCCGCGCACGCCGCGCCCGCTGAGGGCGGAGATGGTGGCGTGGATCTCCGGGAGGGGCGACAGCAGGTCGCCGACCAGCACCACCTGCGCGTGGCGGGGCAGTGGCTCGGCCCTGGGCAGGCCGTCCGGCGCGTGTGCGTTGCGCGGGTCGGTCATCAGGCCGGCCATGCGGTTCAGGGCGAACTTTCCATGGTCCGGCCGGACGCCGGAGTTCAGCAGGCCGACCCGCTCCCCGCCGCGCACCAGCAGCACCGCGGTGGCGAGCGCCAGCAGGTCGGCGCGCTCGCGCTTGGTCGGCAGGTCGTTGGCGGAGCGGTAGTCCATGGAGGACGAGCGGTCGCGCCACAGCCAGACGGTCTGGGCGGCCTCCCATTCGTTCTCGCGGACGTAGACGGGCTGGGTCTTGCCCGATTGGCGCCAGTCGATCATCTGCGGGGAATCGCCGGGTTGGTAGCGGCGGAACTGCCAGAAGGTCTCACCCAGGCCCACACGCCGCCGGCCGTGAACCCCCTGCGCAACGGTGGAGGCCACGCGCTCCGCCGCGACCAGCAGGGGCGGCAGCGTGGCGGCCAACCCCTCCGCCCGCTGCTGGGCCCGCAAGGCCGCAGCACCGAGATTGGTGGCGCCGGGGGTGGGGGAGGCCATCAGACGTCCTTCATTGTGTCGGGCATCGTGCTGGGCCTCACGACAGCGGTGCGCAGAGGCGGTTGATGATGTCGTCCATCGTGACGCCATCCGCCCGCGCGGCGAAGTTCAGGGCCATGCGGTGCCGCAGGACCGGCTTCGCCAGCGCCACCACGTCGTCCAGCGACGGGGACAGGCGCCCGTCCAGCACGGCGCGGGCGCGGGCCGCGAGCATCAGAGACTGGCTGG
>Ga0065721_10053051_pt1 | contig 10638 bp, 6 predicted proteins | sample Mesricmetagenome_FD_59108 | JGI IMG/M metagenome (GOLD analysis project Ga0065721, IMG submission 59108) | Mesophilic microbial community from rice straw/compost enrichment Sample: eDNA_1 v2 (version 2) | ecosystem: Engineered > Solid waste > Grass > Composting > Bioreactor | place: USA: Davis...
GGCCGTGGGGGTCGGTGTGGGCGTCGGCGTCGGTGTGGGCGTCGGCGTCGGTGTGGGCGTCGGCGTCGGCGTCGGCGTGGGGGTCGGCGTCGGCGTCGGTGTGGGCGTCGGCGTGGGCGTCGGGGTCGGCGTGGGGTCGGGCTCGCTGACGACCGGCGTGCTCATGTCGGTCTGGATCTCCGCGGCGGTGAGGGCGCGGTTGTAGATGCGGACTTCGTCGATGAGACCGGCGAAGTGTTCGCCCCAGGCGGAGTGGCCGCCGATGCGCAGGGGGTTGGTGGTGGCGGTGAGTGCGCCGGTGACGGCGCGGCTTGCGACTTGGGTGCCGTTGACGTAGAGGCGCAGGGTGGTGCCGTCGTAGGTGGTGGTGAGGTGGGTCCAGGTGTTCAGTGCGAGGGCGGTGGGGGCGGTGGCGCCTCGGTAGCTGCCGCCGTTGTAGGTCTCGCCGATGGGCGTGTTGCCGTTGGAGCTGTAGAGGGCGTAGGCGTGCCCGCTGGTGCCGCGTTCCTTGATCAGGACGGTGCGCCACCCGGAGTTGCTGGACGGACGCACCCAGGCCTGGAGCGTCATGCCCGTGGTCAGGTCCAGTGCGTTGCTGTCGGGCACGTCGACGCGGTCGTTGGTGCCGTCGAAGCTCAGCGCGCGGCCGAAGCGCCCGTCAGCGGTCCGCGTCGGGCCGTTGAGCGTGCCGGCGTTATCCGGTCCGGCGCTGTTGGTCGCGGTCGTGCCCGCGGTCTCCTCGAACCCGTAGGCCGCCACGAGCCCGGGGATCGTGGTCGGGTTGTCGACGGTGATGGTGACGGGGGCGCTGGTGGTGGTGTTGCCGGCGGCGTCACGGGCGCGGGCGGTGACCTGATGGGAGCCGTTGGCGACCGTGGTACTGGCCCACTGGAGCTCGTAGGGTCCGGCCGTGTCCTCGGCCCCGACGGGGGTTCCGTCGACCAGGAACTGAACGCCGGCGACGGCCACGTTGTCCGTCGCGGTGGCGCGCAGCGCGATCAGGCCGCTGACGGTGCCCGCGGTGGGCGCGGTGAGCGTGACCGTCGGCGCGGTCGTGTCGGCCGTTGCGGTGGCGGCGACCTCGGCGGAGCTGGCGCTGAGGTTGCCCGCGGCGTCGAAGGCGCGCACACGGTAGTAGTAAGTCCCGGCGGCCAACGTGTCGGTGTAGCTGGTGCCCGTGACGGTCGCGATCCGGTTCGCACTGTTCGGCGTGAATCCGGCCGTGGCCGAGCGGTAAACCTCGTACCCGGTGACGGCGACATTGTCGCTGGACGCGCTCCAGTCGAGCTGGACGCGGCCCAGCGAGCCGGCTGCGGTCAGCCCGGCGGGCGCGCTCGGCGCGATCGTGTCCGGAACGGCGCCCGATCCGATCGGCGTGTTCATGTCGGCCTGGATCTCGTTGACCGTGAGGGCGCGGTTGTAGATGCGGACCTCGTCGATGAGGCCGGCGAAGTACTCGCCCCAGAGGGTGTTGCCACCGATGCGTAGCGGGTTGTTGGTGACGGTGAGCGCGCCGGTGACGGCGCGGCTTGCAACCTGGGCGCCGTTGGCGAACAGGCGCAGCGTGGCGCCGTCGTAGGTGGCGGCCAGGTGCGTCCAGGCGTCCGGGGCCAGCGGTGCGAGCGCAGCCGCACCGCGATAGTCACCACCTGTGAAGACCTCTGCGGTGGGCGTCGTCCCGTCGGAGGAGTAGAGCGCGAAGGCGTGGCCGCTCGAGCCCCGTTCCTTGAACAGGACGGTGCGCCAGTCGGCGTTGGAGGAGGGACGCACCCAGGCCTGCAGCGTCATCGCCGTCGTGAGATCCAACGACGGGCTGTCCGGGACGTCCACCCGGTCGTTGACGCCGTCGAAGCTCATGGCGCGACCGAAGCGTCCCACCGCGGTACGAGCTGCACCGCTGATCGTGCCCTCATTGCCGGCCGTCGAGGCGTCGATCACGGACACCCCGGACGACTCCTCGAAGCCGTAGGCGAGCACCAGACCGGGCGGCGCGGGGTCGTTCTCGTAAGTGGCGGTGTACGTGGTTGCGGTTGCGGGCGCGACGATCTCGTGCGAACGCGCGCCGCCATCGGACCACGACGCGAAGCGCTGCCAGGAGCCGCTGAGAGACTGCGGGCTGACGCCGGAGACCGTGGTGCTTGAGCCGACGATCACCGTGCGTGTGAACGGCGCCACGTCGGTGGTCGAGCCGACCGCCAGCGTCAGCCCCGGCGGCTCGGACCGGAACGTCAGCTCGACCGTGCGCGGATCGAGGCGCAGCGACGTGGTGTCGCGCAGTCCGCCGCTGTCGGTGACGGTCAGGCGCAGCTCGAGATGCGACGGGTAGTCGTGGTCGGGCGTGATGAAGGTGCCATGGTCGACTCCGCCGTAGGTCTGCATGGGATGGGTGTGGCAGTCGTCGACCGTGACGCAGTGGTGCAGCACGAGCGCCCACTCCATCCGCGACGGCGCGAGCTGGCCGTCCTGCGTATCATGGCCCTGGCCCGAGAACGAGATCTGCTGGCCGACCGCCCACTGGAGCGTCGCGCTCGGCGAGTCGATCTGGGCCTGGGGCGCGTCGTTGCCCGGGCTGATCTCGAGCGTGTCCGTGGAAGACAGGCCGCCGGGGTCGGTGACTCGGAGTCGCACCGTGATCGTGGCGGTGCTGGTGTAGGTCCGTGTGGGGTTGGCCTGGGTGGAGTCGTCGAACTGGCCGTCACCGTCGAGATCCCACGCGTAGGTGAGCGTATCTCCGGGGTCCGGATCGGTGGAGCCGGTGCCGTCGAAGTTGACCGTCAGCGGCAGCGCGCCAGACGTCGGCTCCGCTGCGATCTTGGCCGACGGTGGGCGGTTACCGCCAGCGTAGGTGATACGGCGGATCGATCCCGTGAAGTCGACCACGAACAGGTCGCCGGCCGGCCCGATCTTCAGGTTCACGGGATCGTTGTTCCGCAGGAAGCTGACGCGCGTGCTCGGATCGATCTGGCCGTTGCGCTCGAACATCACCCACGTACAGCGGCGGGAGTAGTCCGCGAAGAACAAGGCGCCGTTGTACGCGGCGGGGTAGTTGCCTCCCTCGTAGAAGGCCAGGCCGGAGATCGAAGAGCCGCCGCCCGCGCAGTTCTCGCCCGGCACGACTGGGTTGCCGTGCGCGTACGTGTACAGCGGTGCGATCACACCGCCGGGGGTCGAGTAGAGCTGCTCGCACAGCGCCAGCCCGGCCCCCTCGTAGGCCCACTGCCGACTGTTGCCCTCATAGCAGGGCCAGCCGAAGTTGTCGATCGTGGCGTCATTCGCGCTCGGGATTCGATTGACCTCTTCCCACGAGTTGTAGCCCACGTCACCGAAATAGATCTCGGTAGTCCCGGGCCGAAACGCGAAGCGGAACGGGTTGCGCATGCCGAAGCCGATGATCCGGCGCGCGTTGGCGTCGGCACTCGCGCTCAGCGGGTTGCCGGGCGCCCCGGCGCCCGTGTCCGGGTCGATGCGGATGATCGTGCCGTCGAGCGTCGTCGGGTCCAGCGGGGTGAGCAGATCCTGTGACCGCAGCGAGCCGCCCTGCGCGTTCGGCGGGGACTGCGTCCCGCCGACCGGTGCGCCCGCATCATCACACGGGTTGCGCGGCTGGCCACGCTGCCCGTAGTCGACGAACGTGAAGCTCGCGCCGTCGCCGCCGGACGCGTACAGCATCCCGTCAGGGCCGAACACGAGGCCGCCGGCCGAGTGGCTCGGGTACTGCTGGCACCAGTCGTTGATCAGCACGTGCTCGCTGGTGACCGCGTTGCCGCTCACCGTGAACTTGGACAGCCGGGTCGACACCACGCAGCCGTCGTCGGTCGCGCCCGGAGGTGTCGGGCACGGGTCCGAGGTCGCGCCGGGCTGGCCCCAGCGCGGGGCGACGCCGCCGATCACGGCGTCGGCCGTGTACAGCGCGTACAGGTAGGGCCGCGCGGGGAACTGCGGATCGAGCGCAATGCTGAGCAGCCCGCGGTCCCAGAAGTTGTAGACCTGCGTCCGCAGATCGGCGGAGACCGTCGGCGTCGAGGCGTTCAGGTTGGCGAACACCTTGATCACACCGCTCTTCTCGGCCACAAAGACGCGTCCATCCGGCGCGAAGGCGAGATCGGTCGGCTCGGTCAGGCCACCGAAGACCACGGTCTCCGTGAACCCCGGCTGCACCGGGGCGGCCGTGGCCACCGGGACCGACACGAGACCAGCAACGCTGACTGCGAGAGCGGTGACTACTGCGCGAGCACCAAACGAGGGCACCAGAGCCGACTCCTGTTATCGACGGGACGCTGTCTTCTACCGAACCCGCGCGAGCGTTCGCCAGCGTATCTATTCCAATGGGGAGGTCCCGCACGCTGGGTGCGGGACCACCGCGGATACTCCTAGGCGACCATCAACTGCTCGATCGTGACGGGGGCGCCGTTGTTGGCGAGCGACGTCTCGGCGGCGTCGACGACGGCGACGATCTCGTAGCCGAGCTCGGCGTGGGAGCGCGGGGCCTCGCCCGTACGGATGGAGCGGGCGAAGTCCTCGAGCTCGAGGCCGAGCGGCTCAGCGGCCCCCACACGCGGGATGACGATGTCGCCGCTGCGGTAGCTGAGCTGGTGCTCGCCGAACGTGGTCGGCGCGGTGAAGTCCATGCCGCGGTCGTAGACGCGGACGGACTCGTCGTTGGCGGTGTCGTCGTACTGCACCATCCGCTGGCTGCCGACGATCAGCGTCTCGCGCACCTTGCGCGGGGCCAGCCACGAGACCTGGATGTTCGCGGTCGTCCCCGACTCGAACGTGAGGGCGAGGAAGGCCACCTCGGGAACGCCGTCCTGGAAGACGCTGCGGGCCGACGCGCTGACCTGGGTGATGCGCTGCTCGAGCAGGTACAGCAGGATGGACAGATCGTGCGGCGCGAGGTCGCAGATGACACCGTCGGTCTGGTACTTGCCGAGGTTCATCCGGGACGACGTCGCGAAATAGATCTCGCCGAGCGTGCCGCTGTCGACGAGCTCCTTGACCTTGTTGACCGGCGGGCTGTACAGGAACGTGTGGCCGGGCATCAGCACGAGTCCTGCCGCGGAGGCCAGGCTGATCAGGTCGCGCGCCTCGGCCGCGGTCTTGGCCAGGGGCTTCTCGACGAGCACGTGCTTGCCGGCGCGCAGCGCCTGCGATGCAAGCGCGTGATGGGTGCGGGGCGGCGTCGCGATGATCACGGCGTCGATGTCGGGGTTCTCCACGACCTCGCGCGCGTCGGTGAAGACCGGCGCGCCGGGCACGCGCGCCGAGAACGCGGCGGCGCGCGCCGGGTCCTGCTCGCACAGCCCCGCGAACTCCATCTCGGGTCGCTCGATGACGTTGCGGACGAGGTTCGGTCCCCAATAGCCGTAGCCGATGACGGCGGTCCGGATCGGGGAGGGATCCGTCGTGTAGATCAGATGGGCCATCCGTGGCTACTCCTGGGCGTCGAAGGAGGCGACCGCGTCGATCACGCGGGCGACGTCGTCGTCGGACATGGTCGGGAACAGCGGGAGCGTCAGGATCTCCTCCGACAGGCGCTCCGCGATGGGGAGCGAGCCCGCCGGCTGGGAGCCGTACGCCTCGGTGCGGTGGATCGGGAACGGGTAGTGGATCGCGCTCGACACACCGCGGCTCTCGAGGTGCGCTCGGAGCGCGTCGCGCTGCCGGGAGCGCACGATGAACAGGTGGTAGACGTGGTCCGCACCCTCGAACGCGGGTGCGGGCAGCTCGACGCTCGTGCCCTCGAGCCCGGCGCGCAGAGCGGCGCCGAGCCGGCGACGGTCGGCGTTGCGGTCGTCCAGGCGCGCGAGCTTGACGCGCAGCAGCGCCGCCTGCAGCGCGTCGAGGCGGGCCGTCGTGCCGACCATGCGGTGGTGGTACCGCGGCTTCTCGCCGTGCGAGCGCAGCAGGCGGACATGCTCCGCCAGGTCGGCGTCGTTGGTGACGATCCCGCCGCCGTCGCCCCAGCCACCGAGGTTCTTCGTCGGGTAGAAGGAGAAGCAGCCGATGTCGCCGATCGAGCCGACGCGACGCCCGCGGTGATCGGCGCCGTGGGCCTGCGCGGTGTCCTCGATCACGCGCAGGTCGTGCTCCCTCGCGAGTGCGAGGATCGGGTCGAGGTCGACGGTCGAGCCCATCAGGTGGACCGGGATCACGGCCTTGGTGCGCGGCCCGATGGCGCCGGCGATGTGCTCGGCCGTGACCAGATGCGTCTGCGGGTCGACGTCCACCAGCTTCGCGGTCGCCCCGATCCAGCTGACGGCCTCGGCGGTCGCGATGAAGGAGTTGGTGGGGACGATGACCTCGTCGCCAGGGCCGATGCCGAGCGCGCGCAGCGCCAACGAGATCGCCTCGGTGCCGGAGGACAGGCCGACCGCGTACTCGGCGCCGCAGTACGCGGCGAACTCGGACTCGAACGCCTCGACCTCCGGGCCGCCGGTGAACGCGCCCTTGCTCGCGACGCGCTCGACGACCTCGAGCAGCTCCGCGAGCAGCGCGGGGTCGGCCTGGTCGAGCTTCGTGACCGGGATCGTCTCGGTCCTAACGTTCGCGTGGGTCACGCTGCCACCTTGTGGTTGATCGTGGGGCCGCATTCCATCTCGGTCAAGACGCTCCGGAGCGCACCGCGGCCGCGGTGGTGCAACCCGTGGATCGAGGGTTCGCTGCGGCCCAGCTTGCCGGCGATCTCGCCGGGGCTGAGACCGATCAGGTGACGCATGACGACAACCTGGCGCTGGTCCTCGGGGAGCTGGCGCAGCGCGATGCGCAGGTCGAGCGAGCGGTGACGGGAGGACTCGTCGTCACCCTGGTGGATCTGGAGCTCGCGCACCTCCTCGCACGGGATCGCGCGGCGCTGGCGGATGTGGTCGAGCGCGACGTTGCGCGCAACCCGGATGATCCAGGCGGAGAAGGGGACCTCTCGCGGCTCGTACTTCTCGAGCTTGCTGAGCAGCTTGGCGAACAGCTGCTGCGTGACGTCCTCGGCCTCGTGCTCGTCCCGCACGATGCTCAGCACGTAGCCGTAGACATGGTCCGCGTACCGGATGTAGAGGTAACGCAGCGCCTCCCGGTCGCCCTCCTTGGCCTGCGCGACGGCGTGGTTGACCGCGCGGTTGGACGTCTCGTCGTCGACGAGGCGCGTCGCGCGGCGAAACGAGCCGGTCAGGACGCCGGCGCTGCTTTTTCCTTGGTGCGAGAGATAAGCGTGAGTTGACATCGTGTCCTCCTGCCTGTCGTCCATGCGGCGGCCTGCCCCCTCCAGGGGGCTCGGTGTGGGTCGCCGTAGGCGCCGGGTGGTCAGGTCCGGCTTGCTCGTGGGCCGCGGGCTAGGCGGCGAACCATGAGCGTTTGGTCGACTCGAAGTCTGGTTTTCGGAGGACCCTGTTGGAAGGGCAACCTTGTCTGCGAGGCGCGGGAACTCTTCACCCCGCGGCGGGGAGAGGGGGTGGAGATTTGCCCCACACGGGGGGCAAGCGTTTCCCCTCAAGCCCGCGGACCGAGCTCGTCTGACAAAAGAACGCGCGCTGTGCGTCGTTCCTTGTGGGCTAGGGGGATGAAAAACGCATGACTCTCGCCGGGACGCCTGCGACCGTGCCGCCCGCCGGGACGTCCTTGGTGACCACCGCGCCGGCACCCACGAGGGCGCCCTCGCCGACGGTCACGCCGCCCATGATCACGGCACCGGAGCCCAGGCTGGCGCCGTCGCCGATGTGGGTGGGGAGCAGTTCCCAGTCGTCCTCGGTCTGCAGGGCGCCGCCCTCGGCCGTCGCGCGCGGGCGCTTGTCGTTGACGAACATCACGCCGTGGCCGACGAACACGCGGTCGCCGATCGTGACGCCGTCGCAGATGAACGTGTGGCTCTGGATCTTGCAGTCCGCGCCGATGCGAGCGCCCCGCTGGATCTCGACGAAGGTGCCGATCCGCGTCCGATCGCCGATCGAGCAGCCATAGAGGTTCGTGAACGAGTAGACGACGGCGTCGACGCCGAACTCGACGTCGTTGATCATGCGGTAGGGCGCGTCGTTACTCGGTGCGTCGGGCATCCCGGGAGGGTACCCGCGCGGGAGTTACTCAGCGGAGGCGATCAAGCCGTCGATGTCGACGTCGTCGAGCCGGCCGCGCAGGCCGGCGACGAGCGCCGAGATCTGATCGGCTTCGGCGAGTCGCAGGCGGCGGAACAAGGCCGCGGTCTCCTCGTGGCCGTCCTGGGAGGCCTCGAACTCGAAGACGCGATAGCGGGAGCGGAGCTCCAGGTTGAGCGTCAGCGCCTTGAGCAGGTTCTGCAGCGTCTGGTCGAGACCGCGCTCCTCGCGCAGCTCTCGGAGAGTGGTCCCGGGTACACGGCTCGCGCTCACGACCCACAGCGTGGCGCACGGACGCGCCTGGTTGAAGGTGGGAGTTCCGCCGGTGCTGCGGGGAGTTCCTGACGTCCGACGGGGGTGCGAAATACCCCTCTAAACGGATATTCGATGACGTTGAGGGAGAAAATTCCCCCACGAGGCCGATTACCCAGGTAGCGTGCTGCGGGCAGCACCGGACCCGGAGGCTCCGAGGAGATAATTGACATGGATGACAACACAGAAGAGGTGGTGCTGCGGACGATCGTCGCCGACGATGACCCGCTGGTGCGCCGCCTGATCCGCGACACGCTGCAACGGGCCGACGTCACCGTCATCGCCGAGGCGGCGACCGGTCGCGAAGCCGTCGAGCTCTCGCTCTTCTACCGCCCCGACGTGGTGGTGATGGACTACATGATGCCGGAGATGGACGGCATCGAGGCCACGCGCCGCATCTACGAGGCCGACCCGTCGATCAAGATCGTCCTGCTCACGGGCGCGGGTGACGATGAGCTCGGACTGCGCGGTCTGCGGGCCGGCGCGTCGGGCTATCTGTCCAAGGAGGTCGAGCTCGACGCGCTGCCGCGTGCGTTGCGGGGAGCGCTCGTGGGCGAAGCCGCGATTTCGCGCGCGATGACGATGAAGCTGATCGAGCGCTATCGCGCGGCGCCGACCGGCGGTGCCGGGCTGCGCCCCGTGCGCTCGCGCCTGACCGACCGCGAATGGGAGGTCCTGGATCTCCTGTCCACCGGCGCCACGACGGACCAGATCGCCAAGAACCTCGTCCTGTCGTCGGAGACGGTGCGTTCGCACCTGAAGAACCTGTACCGCAAGCTCGAGGTCAACTCGCGCGAGGAAGCGGTGAAGGCGGCGTCGCGGCTGCGCTCCGTCACGGGGCTGCCCGCTTAGCTGCCCGCTTTTCTGCGTCGCGCCGGATACCTTTCCGGCGCGATGACTGCGCTCCCTCGTTGGATGGAGCCCCTGCTCGAGGCGGGGGAGATGCGTGAGCTGGATCGCTGGGCGATCAGCGAGAAGAAGGTCCCGGTCGACCAGCTGATGGAGCAGGCCGGCGAAGGTCTGGCGGCGGCGGTGGCGCGGCGGGCGCCGGCCGGCCGGATCGCGATCGTGTGCGGCAAGGGCAACAACGGCGGCGACGGGATCGTCGCGGCACGGCTGCTGCGCGGTGCCGGGCGCGACGTGGAGGTCCACGCCGTGTGGCCGCCCGAGTGGATGGGCGAGGACGCGCAGGCGCAGATCAAAAAGCTGCCCGGGCCCGCGCCGATCCCGTTCGAGGCGGGGCGGCTGAACAAGGCGCACGTGATCGTCGACGCGCTGCTCGGGACGGGCTCGTCCGGAGTGCCGCGGGACCCCGCGGCGCAAGTCATCGCAGAGATGGAGGCGGCGCGGGCACCCGTGATCGCCGCGGACATCCCCTCGGGCGTCGACGCGACCACGGGCGAGGTCGCCGGGCCGGCCGTGCACTGCGTCGCGACCGTCGCCTTCCACCGCCCCAAGCTGGGCGTCTGGATCCGCCCGGGCAAGGCGTACGCGGGGGACGTCGAGGTCGTGGAGATCGGCATCCCGCGCGGCGGGCCGGCGCGCCCGGACGCGGGCCTGATCGGCGCGGGCGTGCTGCGCGATATGCCGCGGCGCACGTCCGAGAGCACGAAGTTCTCCTCCGGCAACGTGTTCATCATCGGCGGCTCGCGCGGGCTCACCGGCGCGCCGAGCATGAGCGCGCTGGCCGCGATGCGCGCCGGAGCGGGCTACGTGACGGTCGGCGCACCGGCATCCCTCGAGCTGAGCTTCACGGTGAGACTGCTGGAAGCGATGATGGTCGGGCTGCCCGAAGACGGCGACGGGCACCTCGATCCGTCGGGTGAGGAGCAGGTGCTCAAGGCGATCGGCCGCGCGGACGCGGTGGTGCTCGGGCCGGGCCTGTCGAAGGACCCGGACGCGCAGGCGCTGGCGCGGGCGGTGGTCCCGCGGATCGACGTCCCGCTCGTGATCGACGCCGACGGGCTCAACGCGCTCGCCGGGCACATCGAGGAGATCGTCGCGCCGCGGCGCTGGCCGACGGTCCTCACGCCGCACGCGGGCGAGCTCGCGCGGCTGCTCGACACCACCTCGGAGGAGGTCGAGCGCTCGCGCCTGCGTCACGCGCGCGAGGCAGCGGCGGTCGCGAAGGCGTTCGTCGTGCTCAAGGGCGACGACACGCTGGTGGCGGCGCCGTCGGGGCGGGTCGCGATCTCACGCGGCCGCGCGCCCGGCCTGGCGACGGCGGGCACCGGCGACGTGCTGGCGG
>Ga0065721_10053052_pt1 | contig 10636 bp, 10 predicted proteins | sample Mesricmetagenome_FD_59108 | JGI IMG/M metagenome (GOLD analysis project Ga0065721, IMG submission 59108) | Mesophilic microbial community from rice straw/compost enrichment Sample: eDNA_1 v2 (version 2) | ecosystem: Engineered > Solid waste > Grass > Composting > Bioreactor | place: USA: Davis...
CTTCCCTTCTCCCCTTGTGGGAGAAGGTGGCCCGAAGGGCCGGATGAGGGGTCTGCGATCTTTCCGCGTCATCGCGCGCGCGGAGACACCCCTCACCTGAACAATCCGCTGCATGCGGATTGTCCTGCCCCTCTCCCGCAAGGGGAGAGGGGCGGCGGGGCCCGGGGCCGCGCAATGCACCGGCTTCCCTTCTCCCCTTGCGGGAGAAGGTGGCCCGAAGGGCCGGATGAGGGGTCTGCCCATCCTCCGCCCCGGTGGCCGCCTACTCCAGCGGCTTCAGCCCCGCCTCGATCTGCGCCCGGTGCGGCTCCAGGAAGGGCGGCAGCGACAGGCTTTCGCCCAGGCTCTCCAGCGGCTCGTCGGCGGTGAAGCCGGGCAGGTCGGTGGCGATCTCGAACAGGATGCCGTTGGGCTCGCGGAAATAGAGCGAGGTGAAGTAGAAGCGCTCGACCTCGCCCGAGGAGCGGATGCCGAAGCCGTTCACCCGCTCGATCCACTGGTGCAGCGTGTCCTGGTCCGGGGTGCGGAAGGCGACGTGATGGACACCGCCGGCGCCGGGCCGGACCCTTGGCAGGCTTGGATCGACCGACACATGCAGCTCCGCCGCCGGCCCGCCGGGGCCCATCTCGTAGACGAAGACATCCGCATTGCGCTCCCGGGCCGGATAGTGGCGGACCTGGCGCATGTTCATCACGCGGGTCAGCACGGCATCGGTCGGCTCCAGCCTGGGGACCGAAAGCGTGACGGGGCCCAGGCCGATGATCTGCCTCTCCGCGGGCACGGGCGATTTCGCCCAGGGGATCGCCTTGTTCCCGTCATCGACCGCCAGGCGGAACCGCTGGCCTTCGAAGTCCTCGAAATCGAGCGAGACATGGCCGAAGCGTTCCTTGATGCCGGAGGTCGGGACCTTGCCGGCTTCCAGATGGTCCTTCCACCATTTCAGCGTCTCCTCGCTGTCGACGCGAAGCCCGGTGCGGCCCACGCTGTGATTGCCGCGCTGCTCGCGCAGGGTGGGGAAATCGAAGAAGGTCAGGTCGGCGCCGGGCGAGGCGACGCCGTCGCCGTAGAAGAGGTGATAGGCCGAGGTGTCGTCCTGGTTCACCGTCTTCTTGATCAGGCGCATGCCCAGGGTCTCGGTGTAGAATTTGAGGTTGCGCGGCGCATCCGCCGTCACCGCCGTCAGGTGGTGGATGCCGCCAAGTTCGAGCGTCATTGGATGTCTCCTCGTGCGGCGCCGGAATGCGCCGGGTTCGCGAGGAAATGTAGGGCCGGCCCCCACCGGTTCATAGCGAACCGATCGCGACGGACCGGTGTCGATTGTCGAACGATCGGGATCGGCCAAGCCGATCTCGTGGTTTCCCTGGGCCTTGGCCTGTCCTCATACTCCTCGCCGGATATTCCCGCCCTTGCCTCCATACGGAAAGGCCTGTTCGTGACGAGACTACATTCCCTGCGGCCCGACCTGATCGGGGCCGTGCTCAAGGCCACCCGGGGCGTGGGCACGCCGTTCTGGAGCGATTTGCGCTGCGGGACGGCGCGAAGCCCTTCAAGGGGGAGGGGGAGCAAAGAGCCGCTGTATTCGTTCGGGCATCGCCCCCCTTCACAAATCCGCGCCCCATGTCTTTTTGACATGCGCCGCCGCGTCCGACCCGCTATTCATCCGGAACAAAGGATGAACAAAATGGTCGCCCTGAGTCTCAACCGCAAGCTCGCCATCCTGGCAGACGCCGCAAAATACGACGCCTCCTGCGCCTCCAGCGGCAGCGAGAAGCGCGATTCTTCCCGCACCGGGGGCATCGGCTCCACCGAGGGCCACGGCATCTGCCATTCCTATGCGCCGGACGGGCGCTGCATCAGCTTGCTCAAGCTGCTGCTGACCAATTTCTGCCTCTACGACTGCGCCTATTGCATCAACCGCTCCTCTTCCAACGTGCAGCGGGCGCGCTTCTCGGTGGAGGAGGTGGTGCGGCTCACCCTCGATTTCTATCGCCGCAACTATATCGAGGGCCTGTTCCTGTCCTCCGGCATCATCCGCTCGCCCGACCACACCATGGAGGAGCTGGTGCGGGTGGCGCGGACGCTGCGGGAGGAGCATCTGTTCGCCGGCTACATCCATCTCAAGATCATCCCCAATGCCGCCCCGGAGCTGGTAACCGAGGCCGGGCGCTGGGCCGACCGGCTTTCCACCAATATCGAGCTGCCCACCGACACGGCGCTGGAACGGCTGGCGCCCGAGAAGCGCCCGGCCGAGATCCGCACCGCCATGGCCCGGCTGCGGGGCCGGCTGGAGGAAGCCGCGGCCGCGGGGAAGGGCAGGGCGAGGCCCGACAAATTCGCGCCCGCCGGCCAGTCGACGCAGATGATCGTGGGGGCGGACGGCGCCGACGATGCCGCCATCCTCACCCGCGCCGCCGGGCTCTACAGCGGCTACCGGCTCCGGCGCGTCTACTATTCCGCCTTCTCGCCCATTCCCGACGCCAGCGCCCGCCTACCGCTCAAGCCGCCGCCGCTGCTGCGCGAGCACCGGCTCTACCAGGCCGACTGGCTGATCCGCTTCTACGGCTTCGAGGTGCCCGAGATCGTGGCGGGCGGGCAGGGCGGGCATCTCGATCTCGCCATCGATCCCAAGCTGGCCTGGGCGCTTCGGCACCGGCAGCGCTTTCCGGTGGACGTCAACCGCGCCGACCGCGAGATGCTGCTGCGGGTGCCGGGGCTGGGGATCGGCGGGGTCGAGCGCATCCTGGCCTCGCGCCGGCATCAGCGGCTGCGGCTGGACGACGTGGCCCGCATGACCGCCGCCATCGACAAGGTCCGCCCCTTCATCGTGGCGGCGGACTGGTCGCCGGGCGCGCTGACCGACGATGCGCGGCTGCGGCGGAAGCTGGCGCCGCCGCCCCGGCAGCTGGCGCTGTTCTGATGCACCTCGTCCGCCTCGCCCGCCGCAACGATCTCGAGGAGTGGCGCGGCCATGCCCGCCGCCTGCTGGCCGCCGGCGTGCCGCCGGAAGCGGTGGTCTGGCAGGTGGGGACGGAAGGGGAGGGGCTGTTTGCCGAGGCGGCCGAACTGCCCCCCGCCGAAGCCGGCGCCGTCGGCGCCGTGCCCCGGGCATTCATGGCGCTGGCCGGCGCCGTCATCCAGCATTCCGACCCGGCGCGTTTCGCCCTGCTCTATCGCATGCTCTGGCGCCTCGGGCGCGATCCGCGGCTTCTCGGCAATGCGGCGGACAATGATAGCAATGTGCTAACGAAGATGGCTTTGGCGATACACCGCGACAGCCACAAGATGAAAGCCTTCGTCCGTTTTCGCAAAATATCGGAAGAAACGGCAGACGCCCGGTTCCTCGCCTGGTTCGAGCCGGCCCACTACATTCTCGAGGCCACCGCGCCCTTCTTCGCCCGGCGCTTCGCGGGCATGCGATGGGGCATCGTCACCCCCTATGCAAGTGCCTGGTGGGACAGGGAAAATCTCTCCTTCGGCCCGGGCGGTCGCAAGGCCGACATCCCCTCCGAGGACGCCGTCGAGGCCGACTGGAAAACCTATTACGCCGCCATCTTCAACCCGGCCCGGCTCAAGGTCGCGATGATGAAATCGGAGATGCCGGTGAAATATTGGCGCAACCTGCCCGAGGCCGAGCGCATTGGCCCTTTGATCCGCAACGCCAGCGCCATGGAGCAGGACATGATCGCGCGCGCCGCCACCCAGCCTCCGGCACGACATCTGCGTCGGCCGGACCGGACCGAAATCCTTGAAACGGAAGAGGAAATCTCCACCCTTGCCGCGGCGCGGGAGGCGGTGGACCAGTGCCGCCGCTGCCCCCTCTACGAGAATGCCACCCAGGGTGTGTTCGGCGAGGGACCGACCTCGGCCGCGGTGATGTTCGTGGGCGAGCAGCCGGGCGACCAGGAGGATCTGCAGGGCCGGCCCTTCGTCGGTCCGGCCGGGCAAGTGCTTGACGACGCTATCGAAAAGGTCGGCATCGACCGGGGCCGCATCTATGTCACCAATGCCGTCAAGCACTTCAAGTTCCTGCCGCGCGGCAAGCGGCGCATCCATCAGCGCCCCGATGGCGGCGAGATCCAGGCCTGCAGGTTCTGGCTCGATCTCGAAATCCGCCTGGTCAGGCCCAAAATCATCGTGGCGCTGGGGGCGACGGCGGCGCAGAGCCTGGTGGGGCGGGCCAGCGTCACCATCGGCAAGCTGCGCGGCGCCCCGGTCCCGCTGGAGAACGGCGCGCTGCTCTTCGTCACCAACCACCCCTCCTACCTGCTGCGCATTCCCGATCCGGAGAGCAAAAGGCGCGAGCGCGCCCGGTTCGAGGCCGATCTCGTCCTGGTGCGCGAGGCGATGGCGGACCTGGAAAAGTCGCCGCCACCCCGCGGCGACGCTTGACAGGTCCGCCGGGCAAACCTTAGTAAAGCGCGCGTCGGCCCTGGCCGGCAGCCCCATGGGGCGGAGTAGCTCAGTTGGTTAGAGCAGTGGAATCATAATCCATGTGTCGGGGGTTCAAATCCCTCCTCCGCTACCATCAATGCAGTGCGTGGCAGTTCTCCGGTTTTCCTGTGCGGCAGGTTGAGCAGTTCGGCCAGCGCGCCGTGGACGATCAAATCCTCTTCTCCCCGGTCTTCGCGCGGCATGATCTCGATGCCGGTGAGCAAAGAGCGGATGACGTTCACTGCGCCCCGGCGCTCGCCTTCATCGGTGGCGGCAAGCGCGTTCTGTAGCTCGGCCACTTTCCTGCGATTTTCCTGCGATAGACCTCGATGGAAGCCGGGTGCAGTTCCACGACGTTGCTCGATTCAGTGATCGCGGAGAGGTGTGTGCCAAGCTGTTCCTTCTCGGCCTCGATCTCGATCAGCCTCGACTTCATGCCGGCCGTGGCGACGCCCTCTGCGATGGCGTCGATGATGTTCCTGATCTGCCTGTCGATGGCGGCGAGCCTCTTGTCGATCTGCTGCCCCTCCTGCCGGACCTTGGCGTTCAAGCGCCGCCGTTCGGCATGGTAGTCGGACAGCCATTGCGCGATGGCGTCAGGGGAAAGCAACTGCCGCCTGATGCCGTTCAGGATGCGGCTTTCAAGCTCGCTGACGCGGATGGTGCGGCCGTTCGTGCAGGTGCCCTTCTCGCGGTGGGCGGCGCAGGCGAGTTGTTCGCGGTTCTTGATCGTATAGGACGCGCCGCAACACCCGCAGCGCACGAGGCCGGAGAACATATGCTTGGGCCGCCGTCGCTCATGCAGCCGCGTGCCGCCATAGAGCTTCTTGCGCGCCTGCGCCGCATCCCATAGCTCGTCGCTGACGATGCGCAGATGCGGCACCTCGACCACCTGCCATTGCTCGGGCGGATTGGGACGGAAAACGCGCCTGCCGGTTTCCGGGTCCTTGACCATCTGCACGCGGTTGACGACCAGCAGACCGATATAGGCTTCGTTGTAGAGGAAGCCGCTGCGACGCTTGAGATTGCCGTTGATGGTCGAGGCACCCCACGTCGCCCCTGTGGGCGACGGAACGCCGTCGCGGTTGAGGCTGGCCGCGATCATCCGGGCCGACATACCGGACGCAAACTCGCGGAAGATGCGCCGGATCACCTTGGCCTGTTCGTCGTCCACCTCGCGCAATCCCCGGATCGGCTCGCCGCGCTCGTCCAGCTTCTTGACCACGCGATAGCCGTAGGACAGGCCGCCGGCCGAATAGCCGTTGACGACGCGGCCGATCTGGCCGCGCTTGATCTTGGCGGCAAGGTCGCGGAGGAACAGCGCGTTCATCGTGCCCTTGAGGCCGACATGCAGTTCGTCCACCGTGCCCTCGGACAGCGTGACGATGCGGACGCCCGCGAAGCGCAGGCGTTTGAACAGGGCGGCGATGTCCTCCTGATCACGCGACAACCTGTCCAGGGCTTCGGCCATGACGATATCGAACCGGCCGCGCTGCGCATCGGCAAGAACGCTCTTGATACCCGGCCGCAGGATCATGCTCGCGCCGGAGATCGCGGCATCCGCATAGGTCTCGATGATCTGCCAGCCTTCGCGCTGCGCCCGCTCGCGGCATAGCCGCAACTGGTCTTCGATCGAGGCCTCCCGCTGGTTTTCGGTGGAATAGCGGGCATAGAGCGCAACGCGGGTCATGGGAAATCTCCGTTCGGTTCAATCCTTGTCGCCCCCGTCCTCCGCGTTCTCGGTATTCAAGGGCCTGTTGTCGTTTGCGGCGCGCAGCCGCTCGAAATCCTCTCGCGCCATCTGCTTGCCGATCAGCCCGGCGATATGGAGCACCGCCTTGTCGATCCGTTCGCGAGGCGTGAGCTTGTCGCCTTCGGCGCTGTGAGGCGCGTGGTTGTCATTGGCCGGTTTCCAGTCCTCGTCCGGCGGCGGTTCTCTCTCGTCTTCCATTGCAATGCCTGTCCTTCATCTGACCCGAACAGGCATGAAACAGCATGGCGAGAAGAACACGAGACCAAATCGGGCCTCGTGCGGCAATCGGATAGAATCGGCGGCAATAGGCGGGTTGTCGATGCGCCATCATCTCCGCTCCTGTCGTCAGAAAGGGGAGCGTCCGCGCTCACCCCTCGCCAGAAAGGCTTTCCACCTGCTGAGAAGCATCAACATCATCGCGCAGCCTCCCGACGCATCCGTTCGGTAAGGGTTGCCGGCTCGGATTCGTCAGCAATGGGCACGAAGCGCACGTTCGGGAACGGCACCGCGCCGGCCGAGGCCAGGGTGACGCCTTCGCCATCGGCGATCATCTGCATCATCGTGTCGCGCTCGACATAGACGGGACGGAGTTGCGGCGCTTGTCCGGATTGTCCGATCCGCCGCGCGATATGAGCGTAGAGCTGCGAGGCCGTGCTGAAATACCGGATCAGGAACATCTCGCCGAGAAGCTCCTCCCACGACACAGTTTCGTTGTCTGCGAGCGGATGGCTATAAGGCAACGCGATGACCAACGGCGCGGTCCAGAACAACCGGCTATGGCATTCAGGCGCATCGACGGTGCCGAACACGAAGGTGATGTCCACCGATCCGTCGAGGATGGAGGGGATCGCCTTGTTGGGGTCAGCCTCGATGGTGACGATCTCGATACCCGGATTCTTCTCCTGAAAGCGCCTGCGCAACTCCGGCACGAACACGACCGGGATCGGGGAATGCAGGCCGATGCGCAAACGGCCGGCTTCGCCCTTGGCCAACGCCCCGGCTGTCTCGATGGCGTAGTCCAGATGGCCGATGCCGGTGGCGATCTCGTCGATGAACCGCCGGCCCGCTTCGGTCAGGCGCACACCGCGCGGACGACGCTCGAACAGCAGGATGCCCAGTTCTTCTTCCAGAGCCCTGATGCGCATGCTGACGCTCGATTGGGTGATGCCGAGCGCGGTGGCGGCGTGGCTGAAGCTGCGATGCTCGGCGACCGTCATGGCATGGACCAGCGACGCCATGGGAATGCGCGTGCCGAGAAGCGCCGGCATCGTCCTTCCTTCTGCGCGTCTGGCGATCCGCATATCGCCCGACGATGATGTTGCCGACGACATTCGCCGCACCATAGACGGCGAGCAGGACGGGGATCGCGCCGGGGCCGAAGCCCGAAAGCTGCGTGAAGATCGGCGAGAAGTAGGTGAACGCTGCAAAGGTCGCGCCGATGATGAGGCCGCTGGTGGCATAGGCGGCCCAAAGCCGTCCCTTTCGGAAGGAGGCGAGTTCTTCGCGCAGATTGATCGTTTCGGAAGACCGCGACACGGGCACCATGGCCAGAACGGCGAGCGCGCAGGCGACGGCGAGCAGCATCACGATCCAGAAGCTGGCCCGCCAGCCGAAATTCTGGTCGATGACGGTGGCGAAGGGCACGCCGAGGACCGTCGCCAGCATGAGGCCGCCAAGGACGATCGACGCTGCCTTTCCGCGCGCATCCGGCGAGACCAGTTCCGCGCAGATCGCCAGCGACACGCCGAAGCAGGCCGACACCGCGACTCCTTTCACCACGCGGGCGAAAGCCATGATCTCGTAATTGGCGGCGGTCGCGGCGATCACGCCGCCGACGATATAGAGAGCCAGAAGCCAGAGCAGCGCCCGCTTGTTCCGCACGCGCAGGGTCAGCAATCTTCGGTTTCGACAGCGAGGCGTACACCGTTCAGACGGATGCAGTCGGTCTCGTCAGGGTCAATGATGACGAACAGGTTCGTCTGATTAACGATCTTCAGTGGGAAGCTGCTCATTCGGTGCTGCTCGTTTCGCCGGACATGTCCGAGCAAGCTTTGCAGGCATCGGCATTGGATTGGTCGTCGCGCCGTCGTACGGAGCGAACGATCTCCCGTGAGGAGATCGTATGCCAGTCGGACAGTGAAGCACGAACGCGGTATGGATCTGGCGAGGCGCCTTCGACGGTGCCGCTCGACCTTCCGTTCGTCACCTGTAAGTTGCCCAAACCGGCACTACTTGAGCCTTGGGAAATACCGCCGTTTCGCGACGCTGACCGTGTCGCTCGCGTCGATCGGGCGTTCGAGAAGATTCGATGAATGGGGCCTGCGGTGACGAATCTGACGCTTCAGAAGCGCGATCGGCGACTTTTCGATCTTCGCTCCCGAGAGCGGTCGGGCAGCAAACGGCCCCATAATGGATAACTGGCAGCACAACGGCCGCAGCAGAACTTGAACTTCTCGTGACATTAGGCTGGTGCAGGATCATGCCAACCTAACTCAAGAAGCCGCATACGTGTCTGGATACCTGCTTTCACCGTTTCGTGGAGTTCTTGCGGAAACCCGAGTGGCAGTTCGGTTTCCAGCGCGGCAACTGCGCCATCTATGCGAAAAGCAATATCCTCGATAGCTTTGCGGACCAGTGTCTGCGATAGGCCAGCCTTTTCACTCGTTTGGAAGAAGTGCCGGGGCACGATTTCATCGATGCGGTAGTGCTTGTTGTCCCCGACGGACATGGCGAGCTTCATCTGCTTGCGCTCGATCTGCCGAGCATCGAGGCTGGGTTGAGCGGTTAATACGTCATAGAGCGGGGTGAGCGAATAGCCCCCGCCTGGATGCAGGAAGACGCTGAAATTCTTGGCGTGCCCGTCCGTCGCGCCGATCAACCAGAAGACCAGTTGCGCCTGGAACAGGGTGCGGTGATCGTCGGCGGGCGTATCGCTGCCCTTGAGCAGGTTCGCTATCTCCACCATGCCGGGGCCGCCATCGCTCTGATATTTGCGGGCGGGCGGCACCGATAGCGCCTGACAGCAATCCTCCTGCGGCAGGCGGATCAGACGGCCGTTGCTCCATGCCCTGTCGAACCGCTGCACGACCAGCGTCTTGGCCCGGCCGAAGGTCACGATCTCCGCATTATTGACCGGAAGGCCAAGATGCTTGAGCAGGCGTAGGCAATAAAACTCGTTCTCGACGCTGTTCGACAAGTCGATGCCATTAGGTAATTGCCCGATCTGTGTTTTGAAAATGTGGGTGGTCGGGGTTGTGCCGTGCGGCTTGATCCACTGGCCGTCGACTCGAAGCAACGCTGTCTTTTCCTGCGCGCCGGCAACCGAGATTCTGAAATCGTCGTCTCGGGAAAGGCCGAGCGGCGCTTGCGCCAGATTCTTGAGAAGCCTTTCGACGGCCTCCTCGTCGATCGGTTCTCCCGAAATAGCCGTGCTGTCTTGCGGCACATCGGCATCGCCCGCGATGAATTGCAGAGCACCGACACAATCCCTGCCGATTGCAGCCAGCAGGCTATAGGCATCGTAACCGGTTGCACCCACCTTGTCGGCCACACGCTTTCGCAAGGCATCGGAATCCGGCAACAGGTTCTCGAACACGGCTATGACGGGCTCGCCGCGATATGCGTCCTCGCGCAACGGCAGGGATAGCGAAACGGGAAAGGCCGTTTCCCGGTTCAGCCATTCCTCATCATAGCGGAACTCAATGGCACCGCTCGGCTCTTTGAGCAGGTGCCCGACCAGCCGGTTGTTCTGATAGACCCGCAGGGGCGGATGGCGGCGCGTTCTGGCCATTATCCGATCAGGTCCTCGATATCGCGTTTGCGGCTGCGCGCGGCGATCTGGAACTCCAGATCGAGTGCGGCCAGTACAGCGAGGATGGTGTCGAGGCGTGTTGCCGGATTGCCGGTTTCGATCAGCGAGATCGTTTCCTGTCGTAAGCCGGCCTGCTCGCCCAAGGCGCTTTGGCTCAGACCGAGCCGCTTGCGTTGACGACGAATGAGGGTGCCAATCTGTTTTGGCGTGCGGGCAAGGTCGGACATGGTGTTCTCCTGCCCACGCAATATGTGCCAATCACGATAAATAATCAATATCGGAAATGATGCATAAAGACCTCTTATGCGTCAATTCTCATAATTTAATTTTATCGCCTGTGGCACATAAAGTTTCAGGGATGGGCTCCTCCAGCCAGCGGAAAGCCCATCTGGAGCACGAAATACCTGTCAGCAAGAGAACTTGACCACCGGGAGATACTGGCGGCGACGCTCCTCCGCTACCAATTTTTCCTTTATATTTCAAAATGTTAAGCTGTATATCGTCCATTCGGCCGGCTGGCGGCGAGCCCTTTGTCGGCAGCTTGGGGCGAACCCCGGTGGCCGTCAGTTCAGTTGTTCAGCCGCTGATATTCCTTCGGCGTCATGCCGATGGTGCGGCGGAATTCGCGGCTCATGTGGCTT
>Ga0065721_10006044_pt1 | contig 10634 bp, 13 predicted proteins | sample Mesricmetagenome_FD_59108 | JGI IMG/M metagenome (GOLD analysis project Ga0065721, IMG submission 59108) | Mesophilic microbial community from rice straw/compost enrichment Sample: eDNA_1 v2 (version 2) | ecosystem: Engineered > Solid waste > Grass > Composting > Bioreactor | place: USA: Davis...
CCTTTTATAGAAGCCCAACGTAGAGCTTCATCATTGTTTGCATGGATATCAGCTCCATTTTCAACTAAATATTTAACTACNTCCAANTANCCTNTNATAAGANGCCCAACGTAGAGCTTCATCATTGTTTGCATGGATATCAGCTCCATTTTCAACTAAATATTTAACTACATCCAAGTAACCATAATAAGATGCCCAACGTAGAGCTTGATTATTTTTTGCATGAATATCAGCTCCCTTTTCAACTAAATATTTGACTACTTCCAAGTGTCCGCCTTCAGATGCTTCACGTAGAGCTTCATCATTGTTTGCATGGATATCAGCTTCGTTTTCAACTAAATATTTAACTACTTCTAAGTGTCCATTTGCAGAAGCCCAACCTAGAGCTTCATCATTGTTTGCATGGATATCAGCTCCATTTTCAACTAAATATTTGACTACTTCCAAGTGACCATATGTAGAAGCCAAACGTAGAGCATAATCATTATATTTATGAATCTTGGCTCCATTTTCAACTAAATATTTAACTACTTCTAAGTGTCCATTTGCAGAAGCCAAACGTAGAGCATAATCATTGTTTGCATGGATATCAGCTCCTTTTTCAACTAAATATTTAACTACTTCTAAGTGACCATTATTAGAAGCCAAACGTAGAGCTTCATCATTGTATTTATGAATCTTGGCTCCATTTTCAACTAAATATTCGACTACTTCTAAGTGACCATTTTCAGAAGCCAAACGTAGAGCATAATCATTGTTTGCATGGATATCAGCTCCTTTTTCAACTAAATATTTAACTACTTCTAAGTGACCATTATTAGAAGCCCAATGTAAAGCCCAATCATTTTTTGCATGAATGTTAGCTCCTTTTTCAACTAAATGTTTTACTACTTCTAGCTGACCATTTTTAGAAGCCATGATAAGACTTTCATTTAAAACATCTTCTATATTTCCATGCATTGAAATATTGTGAATAACATTCCAACAAGCATTGGAACAAGCATGTATAAATATTTTTTCTTTGAATGTATAGCCTTCAAGACGTCTATCGTTTTTAACATGTTCCAAACAACTCATCAGCTCTCTATGAATAGGCATTGTTGTAATCAATTGATGAGTAAATTGATCGACTCTCATCATACGACCAATTGTTTTTGGATCCAAATTAGCAATGATTGAAGTGTACAATTCTGTAATGTCTAATGGGTTACTCATGATTTTATATTTGTAATTTGATGAAATTACTAATATAATTATTTATCGAATTTATTGTAGTAATAAAGAAGATTAACGAAGAGAAAAAAAAAGTTATATAACATTCTCTTCGTTGACTTTTCTTCTATATATAATTGTTGAATTGTATATAGAAAACTTTAGAATAACATTTCACCATTCTTTTGCTTGAATTCTTCTATATAATCGTTGCAATACAGATAACTAATCGATTCAACTTACTCAATAAAAATAAGTTCTAACATACCAACAAACATTCGTTTCAGTTAAATCTTTTATCCTTAATTTTATTGGATAAGCTTTATTAATAATTATATTAGTAGTTTAATAAACTACTAATATCATCATAAGATCTTAAATCCTCTCAAGTGATCGATTCTAAAAGAAAAAATTTAACTGGTTTGTGGTGTCACATGATTGTTAGCTCCATTTTCAATTAAATAATTAACTACATCCAAGTGACCATCTGCAGAAGCCAAACGTAGAGCATGATCATCTTCTGCATGAATATCAGCTTTATTTTCAACTAAATATTCGACTACTTTTAAGTGACCGAAGACGTATCACATTCAAGAGAAATAGAAGATGCAAAAGAAAAAGAAAAAACAAAGATTGAAACTGGAGTCGAAAGCAACACAAAAGATAAGAATATAAGATTCGATTTAAATTCATTGGTTCCGAGTAGGATTTCTGGTAAAAAACAAAAAGGAACATACACAAACAAAGAATTAAAGTTGATAGCTAAAGAATTAAAGATAAATACGAGAGGAAAAAAGGAAGTTTTAGCAACTCGTATTTTGAATGCATTGGAACTTAAGAATAAAGAAAATTAAGGGAATAAGATGTCATAAAAAAGAAAGTACAAACTAAATAACGTGAACTTATTATTAACCTAATAATAAGCATAAATATCAAAGAATAATTAGAAAGTTTAATGTTATTTTATGTTTTCTTTAATTTGTCGAAATATGAGGTCTTTTAAACTTTTTTCTATTAAAAGACAATAAAATATATAGAAAAGTTACATTGGATTATTATTCCATTTACTCTTACAGTTTCTTATATGTATAACTTATACATAAACTTCTATATATAACTATAAACTTATAAATAGTTATATAATATCACTCTATTTATTTGCGTCGTCACAACCACTTAGTGAATAGTTCTGTTAGTTCACCAAATGTGATGCGTCGTAATAACGCTGCAGTGAGCTCACTGCGATACGATTCGAGAAGACGTGGACAAAATGTATCTAACACGGTCATAAAACGCTTCATTTTACTCTCATGCCATAATCCGTCCCTTTTACATATTTCGTCCTCATTGAAAAAGTCTGAGGTGTAAATTAATAAAGCGAGTGTCGAAGAATTTCGCTTGTGTGGTTCGGGACAGGTTTGATTAAAGATCCACTCGAAGATGCGTTGCATATCGCAATTCCGATCACGAGTGATTAAAAATATTTCACGACCCTTATTCACATATACTCTAGCTGATCGTCGAAGAAGAATGTGTTTGATATCCTCGTTCAAAACGCGCCTCGATTTTTCTTCTTTTGTATCTAGATATTGCCAAAGTCGTTTTAAAGACTCCAATGAGAGTTTACTCTCCAACACACATTCTTCCATATGATCCAACAAGCATTCATAATAATTGAATGGAGCATTCTGTGTTGACAAGTGTTCAAGACTTCCTATTTTAAAATGGCTAGCAAAGAAAGGTTTATTTCCAACTAAGTTAACAAAGGTTTCACTAGATGTTTTTAAATGGCTTGAAAAGAAAATCATTGTAAACATAAGTGTGTTCTCTAGCTTAGCAAAGGGTTCATGTTTAGAAGTTCTTGACTACTACATAGAACGAAATTATCCATATAAATCTTCTATCTTACCAAAACTTATAAAACGTACTGACCTGAATGTAAAGGTGTTACTCTGTTTCATAGAGAAACTTTACGCTAAATATGGTAAAAAGTTTATTGAAGGAACAAGCTTCCGTAATTATTTAACAGCACCATACGAAATCATGAAGTTCTTAATTCCTTTATTTCCTGAAATAGAATTCAGCCAATCTAATCTTGATTCCTTGTTTGAAATAATGCAAAATTTTGGTGTTAGAATTGTTGATTTATCTGAAGAAGGAATACGTCTTTATAAGAATGAAACTCCATATTTCTCTCTAACACGCATTGCATCTTGTAATAAAGAACTACTTGAAAAAGTTGTAAATGAGCCTCATTTCATACGTTCTGGAACAATTGAATTCATAGGTACGGGTTCAAGCGAAGATATGGATATGATAGAATTATTACAAAAACACAGACTTAGTTTCGATTTCACAGAAAGAACGAAAACACCTTTGAACTTACTTGTGAAGAATAAAGAGCTTTTTTATAATGATAGACTTTACAGAAGAATATGTCAGAGAGCTATAGAAGAAGGTAACAATGAAATTCTAAAGGAAATAAGAGCAAGTCCAGGTAAAATAATAGATTTCTTCGTTATTTCTGGTATAAAAGCTTCTGATGAAACAATAGTAAAATTAGCAAGATATCTAATTTGTAATTGTAAATCTGATCAAACTGACGATATACTTAGATTGTTTTCCAAATATAGAATTAGTGCTTGTTTATTTCTCTCTGAACTTAAGAAGCAAGACTGTGTTTATAATAAAAAAGAATTAATAAAGAGAATACCTGGATGTAAACTTTTTATTCAAGAGAAGTTGTAATAAATAAATTATTTACATACATATTATTTATGTATGTAAGATATAAACATAGTTAAGATAATAACTTGACTAAAATATTAGCTTGATTTCCCATTTTCTCTCGATAACCATTATCGAGATCTACATCGTAATCATTAATATGTTTGAAGAAATCTACACATTGATCTATGCTTAAATTAGAATATGGACCTTCCTTTGGCATGTATTCATCTAGAAAATCTTTTAATATTCTTCTATTCTTTTCTTTATCTTCATCACTAAATGAATCTTGAGAATAAAGATTTCTTTTCTTTTCTAATAATTCTTGTACATTGTCTATTATGTACTTAAGATCTCTAAGTGCTGATATTTAAATAAACTTATCTTTTATTTAAAAGATTACTTGTTACGTTTATGTATATGAATACATAAACTTCTATCTTTCTTCTATCCCTTTTATTTTCTATCTTCAACAATAAGTTCTTCTTCTTCATATTGTTCAATTAAATTTTCTATCTCAGCCAGACCAATGCATTTAATTGTATCATTGTATCTCTTACCTCCCCAATTTTTAGCATAATATTTATAATGATCCCAAACAAAGATATTAGCATTTGTAGATCGAAAAACTTTCGATTCACAAGGATGTGATGCTAAGTAGAGATTTTGCATTCTTGGAAATGTTAACGTACCAACTAAATAGTAAACTGCATTTTTATCGCATTCAAGCATGAAAACATTTTTTGCATTCCTAAAGATTGGACTGCGACTTGGAATTTCAGCTTGTATATCAAAGTCGAAACCTTTGATTAGAACATTTTCATTTAAAACATTTCTTCTTGCAACTTTAGGCCAAAGAGAGCCAGTGATTTTAGCTATTTTACCTAGAGTTTTTACGCTTTGCATCTTCTTTTTCTTATTTGTTTTTTCGTTCATTGGTGAAAAGAAAATATTCATTTATCCTCTGGAATTCTTAAACTTTCAAAATGCCTTCAAAACAAGATCAAGCTCTCTTAGAACATTATTAAATAAAGAAATAAAAATTATATATCTTTAATACATAAAGATATAGATTATACTGCAAGTTCGACGAAACTAATTAAAGGATGTCCCGATCCTTCCACGCATCCTACAAATGGATACCAATGATAACTGAAAATAACATTGAGTTCCCCTAGAACATTGTTATTCTTTTCTATAAGATCATCTTCTTTACTTTCATACCAGGTGTTTGATTATTTATTTAATATAAAGTTAAAATATGAAGATATCTAAATTATAATTCTCACTAAATCTTTGTCGTCTTTTTCTTTATTAATTATTGTTCCAGTTTCTGGAAAACTTAAAAGTAGTTTATTTCTACATTATTTGCAAGATGTAATAGAGTATCATTAAGAACTTTTCCTAGTCACTTTCAACAACAACACCGTAATCTATTAGTAATTTACCTATTTTAGGGCCCACAATAAAAACTGGAGTATTAATATTTTGCTCAACGGGAGCAATTGGTTTAGCACCTGCTTCAAGTAACGCTTGAATTCGCATTACACTCAATTCATCTTCTTTCTCACAATGTAGTAAAAGAAGTTTATCGAGTTCGTGTTGATCTAACTGTCGATAAGTATTAAGTAATGAAGCTAGAACTAGCTGTTTATCTTCTAACAAGTAGCTAAAGCGCCGAGAAGTTTGCATTATATTAAAAACGTCTTTAACGCTGGCAAAACCTAGTATATGTAGTATTACTTCATAAGGTAAAATGTCAATAGAATCCATTTACTGTTCTTATATTTTCTCATAAAATATAAGAAATTTTATACATTTTCTTCGAAAGCGACAGCGTATATTTTTGCTATTAACGCGTCATGAATAGTAACAAATAAAGTATACTTTATTGTAATCTCAATAGTATTTTTTTGCATTCTAAACTTTTCATGGAAAATCTTCGTTTAGCATTATCTGTTATTTTAACACAGAATTACACGGAAATTGTAAGTAAATAAAAAATTCTTTAGGCATGCTAGCTATTTCTGAATAAGAATAGTAGATTTCCTTATTAATACCAGCTTCCAATAGTAATTCTGCTACTTTTCGATGCATGGTATAATAAATCGGAGTTAAAGAGTGTTTGTTTTTAGCGTTTGGATTGGCTCCAGCTTTTAACAAAGCTCTCACACGCAATTCAACATACTGGTCGATACATCCAACGTGGAAAAAAAGAAGTTTATCAAGTTCCTCTTGAGTTAAACAACAATAGGAATTAACTAAGGAAGAATATAGCACTTGTTTGTCATTAATTAAAGGATAAAATTGTCTTGAAGTGCATGTAAAATTATACACATCTTTAATACCAGCAAAGCTTAGTATTTTTACAAGAATATCATGAGATAAGGAATTTAACTGCATTTTAGACTTGTTATATTTGTATAGTTTGTTGATTCTTCACAATTAACAAATTCACCAAGAATAGATCTCAATTTTTGGTTTGGTCTTCATTTATAGGCAAAGGTTTATATTCTCCAAAAACTAAAAAGTTACTATTATGCATTTACCCAAGTAAAAACTTACCTTTTACGAATACCAAGACCTAAAACAGGAAACTACTCTTTTTAGAGCATATAACTTTATTAGGTATATGCTAACTACTATTATGTTAGAGAAAGTATGAGATACTGGAGTTTAGAAATGTTTTACAAGAATTTACTAATATACTTGCTCACGTTTTTCCTTTTGTACATTCTTCCTGGTTCAACGACGTCAAAGTAACTACTGCAAAGTTGTTGTATTTCATCCTTTGAAAGTTGTCCTTTTTCCGTATACTTTTTCTTTGTATAAGAACGGAAATAATTACCTAATGCAATACAGTTATTAGGATTCACATGTTTAATTCTCGAAGAAGGTCCATCCTCGCATTCCCAGTATAAATCTTCTCTACACTTTGGACACTCACCAGAATACCACTCATCTTGGTTATTAGGAAGGAAACCGTAATGATATTTCATAAGCACCCATTCGTATCCACAGCTGCAAGTGCAATAAGTACGCGTTTCTTCACTGGGAAAAGACTTACAACGAAGACTTGTCTTATGTATTTGTGGAATTCGCTTTTCTAGATACTCGTGCAATCCTTGTCTTTTTGCCGACTCCTTTATTGGAAAAACGCGTATAAAGCCCTTTGGCACCTTAAATATCTCCAAGAAGTAACGTCCTTCAATGATATCCTTACAGATAGAAAAACAATACTTATTTACAAGAGCCAAACTTGCTACATCTTTCATTGACAAGTATTGTGCTATTATACAAACGAGTTCTGGTGGTATTCGCATTTCGCCAAATATTTTTATCTTTATTACTCAATACTAAAGAATTTCTAAAATTAGCTTGTAGAAACAAATTTCTTATTTTTTCTAAAATGGACGTAAGAACTAGGCTTGCAGATTACATTATTCAAGCAGAAAAAAACCAATAAATAGTAGACATCTCTAATATGAGAGAATCTGGTATTGGAATGTATCTTATACTAATACCAATTATACCAGCTAGATCCAATAAAAGATACAGTCTTCGCGGGTTTCCTATCGTAAATAATAATTTCACAACTCTAGAAATTGCTTATAGTTTTCTTTATCCAGAAGACTACGATCATCGCTTCTTTAATCAAGAAATAGTAGATTATTTCGGCTCGCCAACATTGGTACATCCTCGTCCTAGACCTACGAGAGTTTCAATGAGAAGTCCAACAAGTCCAAGAAGAACGGGAAGAATAGGAAGAAGTTATCTGAGTAGATATGTTTAAATGTAAAGATTGCAAAATACATACTCTTATCTAATAACCACATTAAGACAATTAACTTGACGATTCCAATAAGTATCTTTACACATATACCTTTATTAGGTATATGTTTTATATAATAGAAATGAGAACTCACGACTTCAAATAAACACTACAGACCATCTTACCACTAAAAGCTTTTAGTTTATATAGCTCATTGTCCTTTTTATAACATTCTATACGGTTATCTGCATCTATAACATAAACGTCGTTAATTTCTTTCTCTTTAGCTAGTTTTCTGTTAGTTAAAATAACCGTTTTTTCCTTTCCACCAAGCATGTAGTTGACAGCGGTTATTTCATAACAGATAAATAACTCTTTGCGATAATAATATCTGTCAACAAATATATGAAATAATGGAAAAATTAAATGAATTCCATCACCGTAACTACCTTCACAATATCCTTCTTTGTAATCTGTTTCGTATTTAGCTTTTAATTGTTGGTATTGTATTTCAGCTTCACAACAGTCCCCTTTGCTTGTTATATTTAAAAGTTTATTGTCTCCTTGGATGTCTAAATTGTCTCCTGAAATAATCGGAAAATCTTTTGTTTCAGGAACTTTTACTTTACAAGCGCGGTAATGAGATTCGGTACCATAATTAAAAATTATAACCGACATTTTTAATTATTTATTCCTTTTATTAAGTTTATTGTAATTTGTTACGTAAGTTGAAAAATGTAATTTCTAAATAAAAGCAAAGCCATGAATTTAACTGACCTTCCATGCGAGAAATTAATAGAGATAACTATTTACTTGCCTTACGATAGTATTGTCTCTCTTTGCAGGACCAACAAACGAATGTCAGAATTATGTTCCGATGATTACTTTTGGCAAGAAAAATTATATAATGGGAGTAACTATAGCACCAAAAAGTGTCGGTGTTACAGCAAGAAGATTTGTTTCGCTTATCGAAGAAGAGCAATTATTTGAAGAATTAGTAAACCATAGATTAGTAACGCCCCAAAAATCCGCAGAAATACTACTAAGACAGTATTTTTAATTTACTCGTTCCTTAAGGAAAGTCATATACTACCTTGCTAATATTAACTTTTATGTCTAGAAGATATAAAAGTAAGAATTTTGGTTTTCCTAGAAAAAGTTAACGTTTATTGTAATAAATAATTGGTAATCGGCAGGTAGTGATTATTTATTATGATAAAATAAAAGATTAATTAAAGTAAACGTGCGTTATAAATATAATGTCAGTGCATAAAAGAATTTTAGGATATTTACGCGAAGATTGTAGTAGTTATCGAGATGAATGGTGTACCAGTTGTATTTATGGTAAACCTGCTGACAACTCAGATGCTGATAACTCAGATGCTGACAACTCAGAATTTAAAATCGATGAAAATTTATTAATGTATAATTTTTGTGGTGTAACACCAAAATTATCACGCTCCCTATGCGAAGGTTGCAAACGTAACTTTAAGAAAATAGCGCAAAATTTACATCAACTAGAGGAACTAGCATCTAATTGGTATGGCATAGATTTCGATGAGTCAATCGAAAATCCGTACGAAATTAAGAAAATCCAAAATAGGCAGACATGGGAAGCAAAACATAAAGATTTTGTATATGACACAACATGGAAAGTAATGAAATTCCATAGTTATTTCGATGAAAATTTAACGCCATTGCTAGAAAAATTAAAAGATGTGGATGTCATTGATTTAGGTTGGTATTTTAACCAAGATATAACTCCATTAACTGAGTTACCCAATCTAAAAGGTTTAATTTTTGGTCACTGGTTTAATCAGAGCTTAAACCCATTGGCACAATGCGAAAATATCCAATTTATTCTAGTTCGGTATAGTTATAACAAGCCGCTAGTCAAAGAAGTTTATGATAAGACATTTTGGTCAGATAAATCGTTTGGATAAATTCTTATTTTATATGCATGAAATAAGATATACGTAAGTACAAAAAAACTTTTGTGTTAATGAATAAAAAATTTTTTTATTTTGTCGAAAACTCCGATATAATGCAATCCTTATACAACTTATGTTTAACGCAAACAATAAGAGAAATTGTAAATTTCTTTTCTTCTTCAAAACCAGATTTACACGCGAAAATTTCTTTTCGCGAAATGCACTTGAGAGAAAAGGAACAGAAAGAGAAACACAAAAATTTTCGTGACAATTACAAACGAATACTGCCTGCTGAAATTTATGATGATTTACTTGATGTGTTGTATTCTCCGTATCACGGACTTATTAGATTCGTTGCTCGGAAAAACAATCTTGATTTTTATAAATTATTTCTTGAACTTTTTCCTGGAAGAGTAGGATATTTACTCGATCGATGCCTTAAAGATAATAATATTATCTTGGTCAAAAAGATATATTCTAATTACAAAAGAGACAAGAAAGTTTTTGGTTGCAAGGAAAGACTACTTAGAACCTTAGTTACTTTGGGTTTGGAAATTCCACAAAATTATATAACTACTGATAGATACAAAAAATACAATGTAAGAATATTAGCTGAACAAGCTGTTATAGTAGGTAATTATCATCTCTTCACATTGCTAGATAAAAAGTATCTTTTTTGTGCTTGTGATTTAGGTTGTGGTAATTTTAGTGTCGAAACAGAAGAAGTATATTGTTTAAAGTTATTGCAGTTGTTGAGAATTGCTAAAAAGAAAGAAACAACAAGAGAAGATTATAGTAAAATTATATTATACATTGAGAATGTTTTGGCGAAAGAAATGCAAGTAGCATTAATACAAAAAGAAGGAGAAGTTTTCTTTGCTAACGAAGAACTCAATGAAATTTACTTGGCATTAGAAGGTAACTTTTAAAAAAAACTTTTATTACGTGTAAATATTACACGTAATAGTATTTATGTAAATAGAATAAGATTA
>Ga0065721_10009289_pt1 | contig 10634 bp, 9 predicted proteins | sample Mesricmetagenome_FD_59108 | JGI IMG/M metagenome (GOLD analysis project Ga0065721, IMG submission 59108) | Mesophilic microbial community from rice straw/compost enrichment Sample: eDNA_1 v2 (version 2) | ecosystem: Engineered > Solid waste > Grass > Composting > Bioreactor | place: USA: Davis...
TCGCCGGCGCGGAGCACGCCGATGCCCGCGGCGCGGCCGTCCATGTCGGCCGAGTACCCGCCGACGAAGAGCCTCACGGCGGGTCAGTCCACGAGGTCGTGGCGCACGACGACGGCGTCACGAGCCGCGCCGACGCCGATGACCGAGATGCGGGTGCCGCTCATCTGCTCGAGCGCGAGCACGTAGTCCTGCGCCTCGAGCGGCAGGTCTTCGAAGCTGCGGGCTCCGGAGATGTCCTGCTTCCAGCCGGGGAAGTACTCGTAGATCGGCTTCGCGTGGTGGAAGTCGGTCTGGTTGACNGGCACCTCGTCGAATCGCTCGCCGTCGACGTCNTAGGCGACGCACACCGGGATCTGGTCGAGTCCCGTGAGGATGTCGAGCTTGGTGAGCACGAGNTCGGTGATCCCGTTGATGCGGGTGGCGTACCGCGTGACGGGCGCGTCGTACCAGCCGACGCGGCGCGGGCGGCCGGTGGTGGTGCCGAACTCGAAGCCGCGGGTGCGCAGCCAGTCGCCCTGGTCGTCGAACAGCTCGGTCGGGAAGGGGCCGGAGCCNACGCGTGTCGTGTAGGCCTTGACGATGCCGACGATGCGGTCGAGCCGGTTCGGTCCGACGCCCGACCCGGTGGAGGCGCCGCCGGCGGTGGCNGACGACGACGTCACGAACGGGTAGGTGCCGTGGTCGACGTCGAGCATGGTGGCCTGNCCGCCCTCGAACACGACGACCTCGCCGGCATCCAGCGCGCTGTTCAGCAGCAGTCCGGTGTCGCACACGAGGGGACGGAGGCGGTCGGCGTACGAGAGCAGATCGTCGACGACCTCGTCGACCGTGATGGCCCGGCGGTTGAACACCTTCACGAGCAGGTGGTTCTTCTGGTCGAGTGCGCCCTCGACCTTCTGCCGCAGGATGTTCTCGTCGAAGAGGTCCTGCACGCGGATGCCGACGCGGTTGATCTTGTCGGCGTAGGTCGGGCCGATGCCGCGGCCCGTGGTGCCGATCATGCGCTTGCCGAGGAAGCGCTCGGTCACCTTGTCGAGCGTGCGGTGGTACTGCGTGATGATGTGCGCATTGGCGCTCACGCGGAGACGGGAGATGTCGACGCCGCGCGCCGAGAGGGCGGACAGCTCGGCGAACAGCACCTCGAGGTCGATGACCACGCCGTTGCCGATCACGGCGTTGACGCCGGGCGACAGGATGCCGGAGGGCAGCAGGTGCAGGGCGTACTTCTCGTCGCCGATCACGACCGTGTGCCCGGCGTTGTTGCCGCCGTTGAACTTCACGACCCAGTCGGTGCGGTCGCCGAGGAGGTCGGTGGCCTTGCCCTTGCCTTCGTCTCCCCACTGGACTCCGACGATGACGATGCCTGGCATGGGGGCTCCCTTTCAGTGGAGGAGGGGCGTACACCCCATCCTATCGGGCCTCCGTCGCGGGTCCCCAGGCCGCCGGGATTCCTGGGGGGCAGCGCCACGCCCGTAGACTTGAGGCATGTCGAAGGTCCTTCAGTCCCTCCCCGTCGGCGAGCGCGTCGGCATCGCCTTCTCCGGAGGGCTCGACACGTCGGTCGCCGTCGCGTGGATGCGTGACAAGGGCGCCGTCCCGTACACCTACACGGGNGACCTCGGCCAGTACGACGAAGACGACATCGAGTCGATCCCGGGCCGCGCNCTGCAGTACGGNGCCGAGGCCTCGCGTCTGATCGACTGCAAGCCGCTCCTGGTCGAAGAGGGTCTCGTCGCGCTGTCGTGCGGAGCGTTCCANATCCGNTCGGGCGGCCGCACCTACTTCAACACGACGCCCATCGGTCGCGCCGTCACCGGCACGCTGCTNGTGCGNGCCATGAAGGACGACGGCGTCGACATCTGGGGCGACGGCTCCACCTACAAGGGCAACGACATCGAGCGCTTCTACCGCTACGGGCTGCTCGCCAACCCCGCCCTGCGCATCTACAAGCCGTGGCTCGACGCCGACTTCGTCACCGAGCTCGGCGGCCGCAAGGAGATGAGCGAATGGCTCGTCGCGCACGGCTTCCCCTACCGGGACTCTGCCGAGAAGGCCTACTCGACCGACGCGAACATCTGGGGCGCGACGCATGAGGCGAAGACCCTGGAGCACCTCGACGTGTCGCTCGAGACGGTCGAGCCGATCATGGGCGTGCGCTTCTGGGATCCCGCTGTCGAGATCGCGACAGAGGACGTGTCGGTCACGTTCGAGGCGGGTCGCCCGGTTGCGATCAACGGCGTCGAGTACACGGATGCCGTCGCCCTCGTGAAGGAGGCGAACGCGATCGGCGGTCGCCACGGCCTGGGCATGAGCGACCAGATCGAGAACCGCATCATCGAGGCGAAGTCGCGCGGCATCTACGAGGCCCCCGGCATGGCGCTGCTGTTCATCGCGTACGAGCGGCTGNTCAACGGCATCCTGAACGAGGACACCCTGGCCACCTACCACGAGCAGGGTCGCCGCCTGGGCCGCCTCATGTATGAGGGCCGCTGGCTGGAGCCGCAGTCGTTCATGCTGCGCGAGTCGATCCAGCGCTGGGTGGGCTCCGCGATCACCGGCACCGTCACGCTGCGTCTGCGCCGCGGCGAGGACTACACGATCCTCGACACCACGAGCCCGCACCTCTCCTACGCTCCCGAGAAGCTGTCGATGGAGCGCGTCGGCGACGCCGCGTTCGGCCCGACCGACCGCATCGGCCAGCTCACGATGCGCAACCTCGACATCGCCGACTCGCGCGCGCGCCTCGAGCAGTACACGGGCCTCGGCCTGATCGGCGGTGCGACCGCCGAGCTCGTCGGCGAGCTGTCGGTCGGCGCCTCGAGCGAGATCACGGGGCACGCGACGCCGTACGACGCCGCCCGCGAGGAGCTCGCCGAGGCGGTCGATGAGGCGTCGGAGTCGGCGTCCTTCGACTTCGGCGCCGACTGAGCCTCAGCCGAGGAGCCGCACCAGGCGGCGGGGCGCCGTCACGCGGTACGACGCGTCGATGAGCTCCACGAGCTCCTGCTCGTCGGCGGCGTCCACGTCGATTCCGAGCCACCCGGACGCGCCTAGATACGCGGGGACGAAGAACCGCTCGTCCTGCCGCAGCGCCGGTGCGTCGTCGGGGTCGGGACGCACGAGGATCGCGCGGTCGCGCCGCGGAGGCTCGTCNTCGNCCGCCTGTCGCGCAGGCCNACCCCCGTAGTAGCAGAACGCGCGCGTCGTGTAGAAGTTGGGNCGGCCGTGGCTGATCCGCTCCTTCGCCTCAGGGAACCCGAGGCAGATCGCTCGCACCCTCGCCAGGACCGGGTCGTCGGCGTCGAACATGAGCGGATGCGACATGCCAGCCATCCTGCCGCGAGCCGCCTCTTCGGAACAGAGCCGACCTCGTGACCCGCTCGGCTACGATGCCAGAAGGCCACGCTCGCTGGGGCGCGTGACCTGGTCCGCACCCGAAGCGGCGAAGCCGATGCCCCAGGAGCAGAACCAGGGGGTTTCGACGACGATGTCCGCCGTGTCCGACGTGTCCGATGCCGTGGTGACGGAAGAGCCCGAGCCCCGCCGCCGGCCCTCGATCGGCCGCCGGGTCGCGATCGCCCTCTTCAGCGTCGTCGCGGGACTGACCGTGATCGCGCTGATCGCCGCGGGTGTCGTGGTGTGGCACATCCAGCGATCGTTCCCGCAGGTCGACGGCGAGATCGCGGTCGCGGGCCTCGGACAGGACGTGACGGTGTACCGCGACGAGCTCGGNATCCCGACGATCGTCGCCGACAACACCCACGACCTGTTCTACGCGCAGGGGTTCGTGCACGCGCAGGACCGGTTCTGGGAGATGGACTTCCGCCGGCACGTGACCGCCGGCCGCCTGTCGGAGCTCTTCGGCGAGTCGCAGCTCGACACCGACCGGTTCCTGCGCACGCTCGGCTGGCATGCGGTGGCGGAGCAGGAGTTCGAAGCGCTCGACGACCGCACCCGCGGCTATTACGAGGCGTACGCAGAGGGTGTCAACGCCTACCTCACCGACCGGGAGGGCAGTGCCGTCTCGCTCGAGTACGCCGTGCTCGGGCTCCAGAACGGCGCGTATGAGATCGAGCCGTGGACGCCGGTCGACTCGATCGCGTGGCTGAAGGCGATGGCCTGGGACCTNCGCGAGAACATCGAGGACGAGACCTCCCGCGCCNTGCTGGCGCACACNCTGAGCCCCGACGAGATCGCGGAGCTCTACCCGGCCTACCCCTACGAGACGAACCCGGTGATCGTGCCCGTCCCGAGNGAGGTGGGGACGGATGCCGAGGTCGCCCCGCTCGCGGCAGAGACGGCATCCGCCCNCATTCAGTGGACCGAGGTGCGCAGCGTCATCGAGGCGGCGAGCGTCCTCTTGGGCGGCGTGGGGGAGGGCGTNGGCTCGAACTCATGGGTCGTCTCGGGCGCCCTCACCGAGAGCGGGATGCCGCTGCTGTCCAATGACCCTCATCTCGGGGCGTCGATGCCGAGCGTGTGGCACCAGATCGGTCTGCGCTGCCGCACAGTGACCGACGCATGCCGCTTCGACGTCGCGGGGTTCGGGTTCTCGGGCATGCCGGGGGTCATCATCGGGCACAACGCGAGCATCGCGTGGGGCTTCACCAACCTCACGACCGACGTGACCGACCTCTACCTCGAGAAGGTGCAGGGCGACCGGTACTGGCGCGACGGGGAGCTGGTGCCGCTCGACGTGCGCGTCGAGACGCTCAAGGTCGCCGGCGGCGTCGACGAGTCGCTCGAGATCAGGTCCACGGTGCACGGGCCGATCGTGTCGGACCTCACAGCGGACTTCGCCGGCATCGCAGCGCACCCNTACACGGGGCAGACGGATGCCGTCACCTTCCCCTCCGACGNCCCTGAGGGCGAGTATGCCGTCGCCCTGCAGTGGACCGCGCTGCAGCCCGGCACGACGGCGCGGGCGATCTTCGCGCTCAACACGGCCATGAACTTCGAGCAGTTCCGCGAGGCGGCCGCGCTGTTCGATGTGCCGGCGCAGAACCTCGTCTACGCCGACGTCGCCGGCAATATCGGCTACCAGGCGCCCGGACGGCTGCCCATCCGCGGCGCGGGCGACGGGTCGATGCCGCAGCCGGGCTGGGACTCGGNCTATGACTGGCGAGGCTTCATCCCNTTCGACGATCTTCCGGTGTCGTACAACCCCGAGTCCGGCTACATCGTCACGGCGAACAACGCGATCGTCGGCGAGGACTACGAGCACTTCCTCACGAACGACTGGGACTACGGCTGGCGCGCCGCGCGCATCGTCGAGCTGATCGAGCGCACCGCCGCAGGCAAGGAGCTCACGGCCGACGACATGAGCGCGATCCAGGCGGACGACGACTTCTGGATGGGCCGGCGCCTCATCGCGGCGTATTCAGACATCGAGGTCGAATCAGCCGGCGCTCGCAACGCGCTCGACCTGTTCTCGCACTGGGATGCACAGAACTCCGCCGACAGCGCCGGCGCCGCATATGCGAACGTGCTGTGGGACGAACTCGTGCAGAACCTGTTCGCCCGGCGGGAGCGCCCGGCATCGATCGCGGGTCAGGCGCGCCTGTTCCTCGTGGTCGACCGCCTGCTCGACGATCCGGGATCGCCCTGGTGGACGAACGCCGATCTGGGCATCGGCGGCCGCGACGAGATGCTCGCGCAGTCGGCGGTCGACGCCTACGAGCGGCTCGTCGACCTCCAGGGTGAGAACGTGTCGCGGTGGGACTGGGGAGAGCTGCACGCGATCACCCTCACGAACGACTCCTTCGGCACGAGCGGCATCGCCCCCATCGAGGCNCTGTTCAACCGGGGNCCCTTCCCGGTCTCNGGGGGAGCGTCGGTCGTCAACGCCACGGGCTGGACGCTGGGNGAGGGCTTCGAGACCGTGACGGTGCCGTCGATGCGCATGACGATCGACNTGAGCGCCTTCGATGCGTCTCGCTGGAACCACCTCACCGGCGCGAGCGGCCACGCCTTCCACCCGCACTACGCCGACCAGTTCGAGGCATGGCAGCAGAAGCGCCAGACGCCGTGGCTGTTCTCGGCCGACCGGGTGCAGGATGCCGCGGTGGACACGCTTGTGCTGACCCCGGCGGACTGACGGATCAGCCGCCCGCGGCGGGCGGCGTGCGCTTCGCGTCGGCGAGCTCGTCGACCACGAGCGTGTGCGCGTCGATCGTGCCGTTCCGGTACGCCTGGCGCCCGACCATGTGCGCCGACACGGGTGCCGTCGCGAACTGGATGAGCACGATCGGCACGAGGAACGCGGCGACGGCCCACGACTCGAGGCCGATTCCGATCGCGACGCAGATGAGGATGAGCCCGAGCACCTGCGGCTTGGTCGCCGCGTGTAGTCGGCTGGGGACGTCGCGGAACCTCAGCACGCCGACGGCGGCGGTCAGGCACAGCAGGGCGCCGATCAGCACGAGCACCAGGACGGTGATGTCACGCACCTCGTTCATCGGTCGGCTCCGTCTCTGCGCGCGACGAAGCGCGCGATCGAGATCGACCCGAACACGCCCACCGCGGCCACGATCAGCAGAAGCGGAAGGGTGCGGGTGTGGTGGTTGATGGCCATCTCGGCGCCGAGGGCGCAGATCACCAGCGTCAGCAGCACGTCTGCGGCGACAGCACGGTCGAGGATCGACGGACCCTTGATGATGCGCCACACGGTCAGCAGCGCCGACAGGGCGAAGATCGCGTAGACGGCGACGAGCAGAGCGGTGGTCATGCGGCGGCCTTCCTCTTCGCGACGGCCTCGCGCATCGCCTCCACCTGCGCCTTGGAGCCGACGGCGCGCACGATGCGCTCCTCCCAGTGCTGCACCGAGCGTCGCTGCTTCTCGACGTCATCGAGGTCGCGCACGCCGATGATGTGCAGGTAGAGCACCCGGCGGTCGCGGTCGAGATCGATGATGAGCGAACCGGGAATGAGGGATGCCGTGACCCCGACGTGCGTCATGATCAGGTCGTCGTCGGTCACGAGCGGGACGGCGATGATCGCGGTGCCCGGCAGGCGTCGCGGGTCGAGCACCTGCCACGCGACGGTGAGCGAGCCGCGCACCAGCCACCCCAGGAATTCGACGAAGAAGATGATGCCCCACCACAGGTTGATGCGTCCCGACAGCTCGACGGGCGGCAGGCGGAACACGCGCGTGACGAACACCGCGACCGCGAGCCCGGTGAGGGCCGCCAGCACCGTGAACTGCCCCCACAGCAGCATCCACAGCAGGATCAGCCATACGAAGAAGGGCAGCTGGCGCCAGAGCGCATTGAGCGCTCCGGGCAGACCGGGCTTGACGTCGGGGCTCATGGCGTCACCTCCTCGACGGGGGCGATGTCGCCCGTGGTCGAATCGACGAGGACGATCGGGTCCTGCAGGGCTTCGCCGATGTCGACGCACAGCTCGTAGAGCGGACCCGCCAGCACCGTGAGGGCGACGGTGACGGCGACCATGCCGGCGGTCGCGAGCGTCATGATGCGCGGGATGACACGACGCTCGGTCTGAGTCGCCGCGGCGGGCGCGCCCCCGAGGTAGGTGATGCGGTCGGCGACATCGCCTTCGTCGTCGTGCTCCTCCTCCTCTCGCCAGAACGACAGGTTCCACGCGCGCATGAGGGCATACAGCGTCAGCAGGGATGTGACGATGCCGCCGATGATGAGCACGTACATGAGCGGGGTGCCGACGCGCGCGGCGGCGTCGAAGAGCGCGAACTTGCCGATGAAGCCCGAGAACGGGGGAAGCCCGCCCAGGTTGATGGCGGGGATGAAGTAGAGCACGGCGATGACGGGCGCCGCCTTCATGAGGCCCTTGACCTTGAGGATCGACGTGGAGCCGGCGCGGCGCTCCACGAGCCCGACCGCGAGGAACAGCGTCGTCTGCACGACGATGTGGTGGACCATGTAGTAGATGGTCGCCCCGAGCGCGGCCGGCGTCGCGATCGCGAGCCCGAACACCATGTAGCCGATGTGACTCACGAGGGTGAACGACAGAATTCGCTTGAGCTCCGCCTGCGCGACCGCGCCGAGGACGCCGACGATCATCGTCGCGAGCGCGACGATCAGCAGCAGAGTGTTGACGTCGTTGTCGCGGAAGATCTGCGTCTCAGTGCGGATCATCGCGTAGACGCCGACCTTCGTCAGCAGGCCGGCGAACACCGCCGTCACCGGCGCGGGCGCCGTCGGGTAGGAGTCGGGGAGCCAGAACGACAGCGGGAAGACGGCGGCCTTGATGCTGAAGGCGAGCAGCAGCATGAGATGGAGCACGAGCTGAACGTCCTGCGGCAGCTCCGACATCCGCGCGGCGAGCTGGGCGATGTTCACGGTGCCGAGGGCGCCGTAGATCGCCGCGATCGCCGAGAGGAACAGGATCGACGACACGAGCGACACGACGATGTAGACGACGCCGGTGCGGATGCGGTTCTCGGTGGAGCCGAGGGTGATGAGCACGTACGACGCGACGAGCAGGATCTCGAAGCCGACGTAGAGATTGAACAGGTCGCCCGCGATGAACGCGTTGAAGATGCCCGCCGCCAGGATGAGGTAGGACGGGTGGAAGATCGTCACGGGCGTGTCGTCGTCGCCGTCGGCCGCGCCCTGGCCGACCGAGAAGAGAAGGACCGCCAGCAGCACGATGCTGGAGATGACCACCAGGAGCGCGGCGAGCCGGTCGACGTACAGCACGATGCCGAAGGGGATCGGCCATCCGCCCACCGAGACGGCGAGTGACTCGCCGGTCGAGTCGACCGAGTACAGGAGCACTGCCGCGATCGCGAGCACCAGCGTCAGGGTGACGGTCGAGACGCCGACCTGCACTCGGCGCTGACGACCGAAGATCAGCGCGATCGCAGCTCCCAGGAGGGGCAGCGTCACGAGGAGCGGAACGAGAGCGCTCATCGATCACCTCCCTGCGCACCGTCGGTGCGGGTATCGCCGGTGCGAGGGGCGTCGACAGGCGCGTCGTCGCGGATGGCGTCGAGATCGCGGTGGTGCAGGACGACGATCGGGGCCGTATCGGTGCCGATGAAGTCGGTCGTGGCGTCGTCGTCCTCTTCGGTGATCTCGTCGTCCATCGTGTCTTCGTCTTCGGCGCCGCGCTCACGCAGGGCGATGTCGGTCTCGTCGTCGTGCACCGTGTCTGCCTGGCCGAGCTGCCAGGAGCGGTAGATCAGCGCAAGGAGGAAGGCGGAGACCGCGAAGGTGATGACGATCGCCGTGAGCGTGAGGGCCTGCGGGAGCGGATCGCTCATCTCGTCGGGCTCGGCGGCGCCGAAGAACGGCGCGACGCCCGGCTTTCCCATGACGACCAGCAGGAAGAGATTGGCGGCGTTGCCCAGAAGCAGGAAGCCGATGAGCACGCGCGTGAGGCTGCGCTCGAGCATCGCGTAGACGCCGGCTGCGAAGAGGGCGCCCATGACGATGATGAGGAACATCGAGACGTTCACGCGACGACCACCCCCCGATCGCGCAGCTCCTGCGTCTGGCGGTCGACCTCGCCGCCGAGCGAGCGCAGCACGTCGAGCACGAGCCCGATGACCACGAGGTACACGCCGATGTCGAAGAGGGTNGACGTCACGAACTCGACGTGGCCGAGCACGGGCAGGTCCGTCTCCCAGAAGGTGCTCGTGAGCGGCGCCTGACCGAAGAACANCGGGATGACGGCGCACGACACGGCGANCGTCATGCCCGCGCCCAGCAGCCGGCCGGCATCNGTNGGCGCCGCNGCGCCCAGCTCATAGCGGCCGCCCGCGACGTAGCGCATGACGAGNGCCATGCCCGCGACGAGACCGCCCGCGAAGCCGCCGCCGGGCAGGTTGTGACCGGCGAACAGCAGNTAGATCGACACGACGATGATGGTGTGGAAGAGCACGCGGACGATGACCTCGAGCATGATCGAACGGTTCTCGGGCCGCATCCGCGGTCCGCCGACGAGCCATGCCTGGCGCGTGCTGCCGGGGGCGGTTGCGCGCGGCTGCGGACCGTCCACCGTCTCGATGAGCGGACGACGCGTGCGGATGACCGCGGTCGGCAGCGGCGAGATCGACCGCGACAGCAGGTCGGCGCGGTGCGTGACGAACACGAGCGAGGCGACGCCCGTCGCCGCGAGGATCAGCACCGACAGCTCGCCCATCGTGTCCCAGCCGCGCAGGTCGACGAGGGCGACGTTCACGACGTTCTTGCCGTGCCCGATCTCGTAGGCGAGCTCCGGGAAGCGGTCGGAGATGGGCTCAGCCACCCGCGCCCCCGTCGCGACCATCGCGACCACGGCCATCGTCGCGCCCACGGCGATGCCGATGACGGCGCGCACGACCGGCAGCACCGATGCGTTGTGCTCGCCCATGCGGGCCGGGATGCGCCGCAGCACGAGGGCGAACGTCACGAGGGTGACGGTCTCGACGAGGATCTGCGTGAGCGCGAGATCGGGGGCCCCGCTCGTGGCGAACAGCAGCACCATGCCCAGGCCCGTCACCGACACGAGTGCGACGCCCGTGTAGCGCTTGCGGGCTCGCACCGACACGACGGCGGCGAGGATCATGATCGGCGTCACGACGACCTGCATCGGCGTCTGCCAGGCGTCGAGCTCGATCTGCCACTGCGGGCTCGCGAGCAGCGCCGTGCCTTCGGCCGCGACGAATGCGA
>Ga0065721_10053054_pt1 | contig 10632 bp, 15 predicted proteins | sample Mesricmetagenome_FD_59108 | JGI IMG/M metagenome (GOLD analysis project Ga0065721, IMG submission 59108) | Mesophilic microbial community from rice straw/compost enrichment Sample: eDNA_1 v2 (version 2) | ecosystem: Engineered > Solid waste > Grass > Composting > Bioreactor | place: USA: Davis...
AGCCGAAGGCCGCGCAGCGCCGTGATCCCCGCCACCGGCAGGGTCGCCGCATGTTCGGCGCTCACGCCATCAGGCACCCGCGCCAGTGTGTCCGCTGACGCCACCGCGTGCTCTGCAAAGGTCCCAAAGCCCTGCCCAAAGACTCTGTCTCCAATGGCCCACTGAGTCACGTCCGGACCCAGCGAGACCACCGTGCCGGCAACATCAAGTCCCAGCGCGTTGACCTTGGGCCGCATGAGACCCCGGCCGGTGCGGATGGGTCGCGGCACTCCGCGCATCGAGAACACGTCGGCGGCATTGACCGACGCTGCTGCGACCTGGATAAGCACCTCGCCCTTGCCGGGGGTTGGGGTGTGGGTGGTGCCAACGAGCAGTTCGCTTGCTTCGCCGTACTGGGTGTGGAGCAAGGAGCGCATCAGACACCTGCCGTCGCGGGGGCGAGGGGGGTTGCCTGCTGAGCCCGGGCATCGGGCCTGATCCCCTTGATAAGCAGGTAGCCGATCATCCAGAACTCGCCAACGGTGGCCAGCAGGCTGAGGGACTCGGCTACCGCGGCCGGAGCGCTTGTGGCCGCGAGCCCCACAAACGCGGACAGCACGTAGCCCGCGCCACCCACGATGAGCAGCCAGCCCAGCACTCGCGGCATGGCGCCGGAGGTGAGGACTGCCCAGCCCATGGGGACAAGCCACAGCCCAAAGAACAGGGAGCCTACGGCCCAGGAGTTGGTGCTGAGAGTGGCAAGCAGGGCAACCGTCGCGACCGCGTCACCGCCGGGGGCGAGTGCGGAGTCGCCGGCGACATTGACGGCCGTCGCCATGAAGGTCGCGCTTGCCATGATCGCCGCCGAGTTCATGAGGCCGAACGCCATAACGGCGACGGCAGCCACGCGATTGCGCGAGGCGAACAGTTTGAAGAACCACACTGCGGCGAGTGCCTGGGCGGCGACGAGCGCCAGTTCCAGGCCCACGCTGAGTCCGGCGAGGCCGCTGCTGGTGGTCAGATTGGTGAGTGTCTGGGCAGGGTCGCCCTCGATGTACAGCTGGGGTCGCAGCACGAGGAAGCCCAGCATCCCCACGATTCCTAGCGCCAGATACCAGGCCCCCGTTGTGCGGGCCGTTCTGATTTCGTTGGTCATTGCATTCTCCAAGAGGGTGTGAAAGGCAGAGGTCCTGTGCCAGTGGCACGGTCCTTGGAAGGTGGTGGGTGGGCGCTAAGCGCGCGTCAGGTCAGTCGGCATCGTCCCCCTTGTAGCTGAACACGTCGTCGAGCGGAGCCTCGAGCACCGCCGCGATCTGGAAGGCCATCTCGAGCGAGGGGGAGTACTTCCCCTGCTCGATGGCGATGATCGTCTGGCGCGTGACGCCAAGCCGGCTCGCAAGGTCGGCCTGAGTGAGGTCCTTTTCCGTCCGCAGGTCGCGGATGCGGTTCGAGACGCGAGTGGGCTTTGGTCCTCCCATCACAGTCCCCTGCGATAGGCGCGGATCTTGGTGCCGGCTTCGGCAAGTGCGCCCACGGAGCACACCAGGAAGATGTAGTTGCCGATCCAGAAGCCGCTCGCATCGAACATCGCGAGGATCAGTGCGCCGGCGGTGGCGATGCTCAGCGCGCTGAGCAGGCTCCGGTCGCCCAGCTGCTTGATGGCGCGGTCGCGCTCGTCGGAAGCAAAGTCGGGCTCTTGGAAGCGCCCGCGCACGGCGGACCATACGGCCGCGCCGATCGACGCGAGGATCGTCACCACGATCACCAGCGCCATGCTTGCAGCGATGGCGATGCCCATGGGCAGGATCCAAAAGATGTCCTCCGGCGCGTGGTTGGCGAGCTGGATGGCGAGCCACACGAAGTACGCCCCGGAGGTCACGAGCACGGTGCTGCCGTAGACCCAGGCGACCTTCTCGTCGCCGGCCATGGGGACGCGGGTGTCGTCGGCGGTCATGACGGCATCCCTTCGCGGTAGGCGGCCATGGTCACCCCGGCGCTCGCGAGCGAGCCGAGGAATGAGCCGGTGAACAGGACGGTCACGGTCCAGAAGGTGGGCGCGTCGAGCGCAAGCATGAGGAGGGTCGCGAGCACGGCCACACCGGTGAGCCCGGCGCCGGCCGTCTCCGCGTACCGCGCGATCTCGCGGTCGCGAGCGTCGGTGTGCTGTTCGCGGCGCACGCGCAGCCATAGGGCCAGGTAGACCAGTCCATACAGACCGCCGCCGATGATCAGCGTCCACAGCAGCGGCCCGTGCCACGCGACTTCCACAAGGGGCAGGCCATCGGTGAGCGCGCGGAAGATGATCAGCGCCCAATAGGTCACGAACGTGGCGAGGCTGATCACCAGGCCAACGGCCGTGTAACGCTCCGTGAAGGTCATAGTCGCTCCAATGTCAAAAATTGTTGACATTGGGAGGGTAGGCCCGGTTGTCGGGTCGTGTCAAGAATTCTTTACATGCCCGACGCTGGGGCAAGCCAGGAGCGCCCCTCGCCACCGCGTCGGGCGGCTTGGATATGGTGGCGCCATGGCCTACGACCCGGAACTCGTCGTGCGCGTGCACGCGCTGCTTGCGAGCGAGCCGACCCTTGAGGACAAGGCAATGTTCGGCGGCATCGCATTCATGGTCGAGGGGAAGCTCACGGTCGCGGTGATGAACCGCGGCTGGCTGCTCGCGCGAGTGGGCAGGGATGCGGCGCCGAGGCTCGTCGGCACGGGCGTGGAGCAGATGGAGATGGGTGGACGGCCAATGACGGGCTGGCTGCGAGTGGCACCAGAGGTGATCGACGACGACGAGGGCCTCGCGCAGTGGGTGCGGCGCTGCCGCGACTTCGTGAGGACGCTCGCCTGACCGCTACGCGATCCCGTAGATCGCGAAAAGCGCGACGGCGATGATCGCCGTGAACACCACCGCAAGCACGCGAGCACGTGTCGTGGGCACCCGTCGCGCAACGAGCCAAGCGAGCACCGCGACACCAAGCGCAGCCTCGACCCACCAGTACGCGACGGACGTGGTGTCGGCGATGCGCGTGAGCCCGTGGGCTGCCTCGCCAACGACGATCCCTGGCCACAGTGCGGCGGCCGCCGCCTTGACCACGACCGGTGCCTTGTTCCGCAGCGCCCACGTCGCGACTCCCATGAGCGAGCCGAACACCGCGCCCGCGGCAACCCACATAAGGAAGAAGCTCGAGCTCACGCCGTAGCCGCGCAGCAGCGCGGTGCCGTAGTAGCCCACCATCGCGAGCGGTCCCGCGATGGCGCCCAGCGCGATGGATCCCGGCAGGCGACGCGCGGCGAGAGACGCGGCCGCAGCGAGCGCCACCACCGGCGCGGCCGAGTTGAACAGCGAACTGAGCCAATCCGGAGCGAAGGTCTGGCCAAAGCTGATCGCGACACCGGCGAGCAGCGACCCTGCAACAGCGATGGCCCAGCGGGCGGGCGCGCTCACTGGAGCAGGTCCAGACCCACGGGAGTGACCTCATGCCGCTCCGAATACCCCACCATGAGCGGAGCCAGCTGTTCGCGGAAAGCCGTCACAGCGTCGGACTCAAGCCAGTCGCGATGGGCGGCGGCGTCTTCCCAGCACTCGGCGATCCACACGCCGCTGTCATCGCCCGGCTCCACGGAGACCAGGTAGAACAGGCACCCGGGCATCTCGGGGGTCTGCTCCGCGAGCATGCGCGCGAGCGCGTCTCTGTTGCCGGGCGTCGCCTCGATGCGGCCGATCATCGCGCTCATGGCGTCCAAGCGTAACTGTGCCTACACTTGAGGCCGGGCGCCGCGAACGTCGGCGCATGGAGGACGGCATGACAGAGCTCTAGGTCGCCAGACCGCGTGTCTGGCAACGGTTCAGCAACCACCAGACCTTGGAGCACCATGCACGCCCTTTCCCTTTCTCACGTTTCCTTTTCCTGGCCCGATGGCCGCCGCGTCTTCAACGACCTGTCGTTGTCCCTGCCGCAAGGCGTCTCCGGGATCGTTGGCCGCAACGGCATCGGCAAGTCCACCCTCCTGCGCCTCATGGCGGGAGACCTCAGCCCGACGCGTGGCACAGTCGACATCCCACCTCGCCTTCGCTTCGTCCCCCAGTCGGTGACGCTCGCCGTCAGTGACACGGTCGCCGATGCGCTGGGCGTTGCGCAGAGGCTGCGGGCGCTGCGGGCGATCGAGTCCGGTGAGGGCAGCGCCGAGCACTTCGAGGTGCTCGGCGACGACTGGCTCGTCGAGGACCGCTCGCTCGCGCTGCTCGCGTCGCTGGGGCTGTCCTCGCTCGAACTCGACCGGCCAGTGGGGGCGGTCAGTGGAGGCGAGGCGACCCTGCTCGCGATCGGTGCCGCGCTGCTCGACGAGCCGGACGTGCTGCTGCTCGATGAGCCGACCAACAACCTCGACTCGGTGGCTCGCGACGCGCTGCTCGCCGCCCTCGCTGAGCGGGACGGTGCCACCGCAGTGGTGACGCACGACCGCACGCTGCTGCAATTGGTTGACCGCATCGGAGAGCTGCGCGAGCTCGAGGATCGCACCACCGAACTGCGCTGGTTTGGCGGCGCACTCGACGAGTTCGAGGCCGCCCGCCGCGCGGAGCGAGCGGCCGCCGAACAGGCGGTGGTGACCGCGACCGCCCACGTCGCGCGCCAGTCTCGCGACCTCACCGCCCACCGTGAGGGCGCCGCTCGCAAGGCGAAGGCTGGGGACAAAGCCAGGGCCCAGCGTCGGGTGGTGGGCATGGCAGCCAACACCAAGCGCAACGCCGCCGAGCGGACCGATGCGCGGGTGCGGGCCATCCACGAGGAGCGGCTCGCCGAGGCGCGTGAGGCACTCGCGGAGGCGCGCGCGGCGATCCCGCGCGACCGCTCGATCCGCATCGACCTGCCTGGCACCGAGGTGCCCGGCCGCAAGGAGATCCTCAGCGCTCGCGGGCTTGTGACGCGGATGGGCACGCGATTCGAGGGGGCCATCGTTGGTGCCGAGCGCATTCGCGTTCATGGCCGCAATGGCGCTGGGAAGACCACGCTCGTCGAGACGCTCTTGGGGCTGCGCGCACCCGCCGAGGGCGAGGTCACGGTGCACGTGCCGGTGGGGTACCTGCCGCAGCGGCTCGACGTGCTCGACGACTCGCTGTCCGTGGTGGACAACGTGCGCGCCCGGGCCCCGCAGGCGAGCGCTCAGGAGGTGCGCGACCAGTTGGGCCGGTTCCAGTTCAGGGGGGCACTCGCCGACGCCCGCGCTGGGACCCTCTCTGGCGGTGAGCGCTTCCGGGCCGCCCTCGCGACGGTGCTGCTGGCACGGCCGGAGCCGCAGCTGCTGGTGCTGGATGAGCCGACCAACAACCTCGACTTCGAGTCGCAGTCCCAGTTGGTGCAGGCCCTTGAGTCCTATAAGGGGGCGCTCGTGGTGATCACCCACGACGACGCCTTCGTCGAGGCGATCGCCCCCACGCGTGTGTGGGAGGTGGACGGCGAGGCGGTGACCGAGCGGGCGCTTTGACAGCGTCCGCCCGGCCCCAAGCCGCCGCGGGTTATGCGCCCGCCTCGTTGAGCTCGGCGAGCTGGTCCGCACTGAGCTCCACATCCAGCGCCTCGATGCATTCGAGGTACTGATCAAACGTACGCGGCCCAATGAGCGGCAGCACCTGGGGAGCGTCCTGGGCCAGCATCCACGCGAGCACCACCTGGTTTCCGGTGGCGCCCGACGCTGCGGCGACTCGGTCTACGGCGGCCAGCTTGGCGTCGGCATCCGGCCCCCAGTAGGGGTCGATCGCCCAGAAGTCGCGGCTTCGCTTGGCTGGGTCGGAGTACAGGCCCTTGAGGATGGGCGAGTAGGCGACGAGCTGCATGTCCGGGTACTGCTCGAGGAAGTCGAGCTGTTCGTCGCTCACGATCGAGTTGTGACGCAGCCCTGCCCTGCGGGCGAGGTAGGAGTGCTGCTGCTGGACCGCCGCCGGCGTCGGCCAGCCGTTCTCGACAGCGGTGGCGCGGATCTCCGCGAGGCGCCACGTGGTGACGTTCGACCAGCCGTAGTGCCCGATCCGGCCATCGGCGACGAAGGAGGCGAAGGTGCCCACGGCGTCGGCCAGGGGGGTGCGGCGATCGTCGACGTGGTTGTAGTACAGGTCGATCTTCTCGACGCCTAGCCGCTCAAGTGAGCCGGCGAGCGAGTCGCGCAGCACCTGCGGGGCGGCGCCAACGTACTTGGTGCGGGCGACGTCCCAGTTGGCCGTGCCGTCGGCGTTCCAGACGCCGTCGAGGTCGGTGAGCATGCCGGTGGCCTTGGTCGCGAGGAAGACGCTGTCGCGCGCTCCCGTGTCCGCGAACCAGCGGCCCAGCAGCGCTTCGCTGTGCCCACCGGTCTCGCCGGGGCTTTCCCACCAGCAGTAGCAGTCGGCGGTGTCGACCATGCCGAGCGCACCGGGGTAGCGAGGTGTCACCTCGCCGATGAAGTGGTCAAGGATGCGGCGGGCCTCCGGCTCTGGAGTGGAGGTGCCGAAGATCATCGCGCCAAGCGCGATGGGCGTGAGGGCGGTGTCAGTGGTTCCAAAGGTGAAGGGGTTGTGTTCCATGCTTTGGACGCTAAAAGTTGAAGCGCACTCCAAGTCAAGCCTATATTTCGCGAATGGACGGAATGACGATCGACGAGGCCGCGCAGCGCATGGGCATCACCAAGGACACCCTGCGCTATTACGAGCGCGAAGGGCTGCTCCCGCCCATCGCCAAAGCCTCGAACGGCCACCGTCGCTACACCGAAGACGACCTTGGCTGGGTGAAGTTCCTGCAGCTGCTGCGCGGCACCGGCATGCCCATCCGTGAGATGAAGTCCTTTGTGAAGCTGACTCTCGCCGGGGATCACACGATCGCGGAGCGCGTCGAGGTGCTCGAGCGCTATCGCGTCCAGCTCGCTGAGCGCATGGAGGCCGATCGCGAGCGCATGCAGTTCCTCAACCACAAGATTGACTACTACTCGAGCGTGCTGGCGCTGTCTGAGGCGCAGCCGGAGGACATCACCGGAGTGCCGGCGCAGTAGGCGTCACTCGTAGAACATCAGAGTGTTGAGGTCACTCGCGCTGACGATGGTGATTCCGTCATTGACGCCAATAATGACCTCTTCGCCCTCGACGGACTTCGCGATGATCCAGTTGGCGCCGATCTCGGCACTGGGGATGTCCGCGTAGAAGTTCTGCCACTCGTCCATGGTCCAGCCATTGACGTAGGGCTGACCTTCCTTGACGACCTCAGCGCCCAGCGCGGAGCGGGGGAAGGGGATGCGGAGGGGCTCTCCGCCGTCCTCGGGAATCACGTCGACCACCTGGAGGGCGAGTGCGTACCAGTCGCTGTCGACGAGGTAGGTGAGGTCCCATCGGACGTTGTCCGTCGACAGGTGCCAGATCGAGTCGCCGACGCGGGGCTCAGCGCCTGGCTCCAAGGTGACCACCCCGTCGGGGTGCTGCTCCTGAAACACGCTCACGACATGATGGGGGTCGCCGGCCTTGCCGAAGCGGTACTCCGTGGCGGTGTCGGAATCGACCCTGTGGCGCAGCTCGATCACGAGGGGCGGATCGCTGACCGGGTCGAAGCCCTCCACGCGAATCTCGGTGGGGTCGGCCAACGGCGAGGCGAGCCACGCGACCACCGCGAAGGGCGCCAAGGTCACGCCGATGCCAACAGTCAGCAGCCCGGTGCCGAGGCCCTTCTCGCCGCGCGAGAGGCAGATGCCCCCGCCAACGATGAGCAGGATGGCCAGCAGCCACACGACGGCGGCCACGAAGAACAGCCCAGCCTGCATGTCACCCCTCCTCAGGTGGGATGACAGTAGCGCAGGGTGAGGCAGCCCACACGGATGCGCGGAATCGGCCGGGCAGCGTTAGCGTTCTGCCTGCTATGACTCAACTGCAGATCGATGTGTGGGCGGACATCGTGTGTCCCTGGTGCTACGTGGGCGAGGCTCGCCTCGAGAAGGCGGCGAAGGCGCTCGCGGATGAGGCGACCGTCACCATCAGGCCGCATGCGTTCGAGCTCGACCCCAACCATTCGCACCCTGAGCCCGTCCTCGAGATGCTCGCTCGCAAGTACGGCGGAAGCGAAGACCAGGTGCGCACCATGGAGCAGCGCGTCGCTGACCTCGCGAAGGCAGAGGGACTGCCGTACACCTCGGAACGCATCACCATCAACACGTTCAACGCCCACCGTCTCATCGCGGCGGCCGCCGAGCAGGGCATCGGTCTGCAAGTTCTCAATGCGCTCCAGCGTGGCCACTTCTCTGGCGAGGTGGATCTCAGCGACGACGACGCTCTGGTGGCCACAGCGTCGGCCGCTGGTTTGGGTGAGGAGCGAGCGCGCGAGGTGCTCGCGAGCGACGAATTCGCCGACGCGGTGCGCGCGGATCAGGCGCAGGCTCGCGCCTACGGCGTGAGCGGAGTGCCGTTCACGGTCGTCGGCGGACGGTATGCGATCCCCGGCGCCGCGGCCGCGGAGCAGTACGAACACGTGCTGCGCACTGCACTTTCGGAATAGTTCACCGCGAATTGTCGTGCGGCCCGTGTCAGCATTCGTAGTGGATTCGAGCGCGGCGAAGGTCCCCGCTCGGAACGGAGACTGACATGAAGTACCTGATGACGGTTGGCGTCGAGGAGATCACCGACCCCGCGGAGGGTCCAGACACGACTCTCGACATCGAGGAGTGGGTGCAGTCCAACGACGCGAGCGGCGCTCGCTTCTGGGGCGACCGGTTGGCACCGGCCTCTCAGTCCAAGACGGTGCGGATCCGCAAGAGCGGCACGCTCGTGACCGACGGGCCGTTTGCCGAGGCGCATGAAGCAATCGCCGGCTTCGACATTCTCGAGTGCGACACGATTGAGGATGCGGTTCAGATCGCCCTGAAGCACCCCATGGCTCGCGAGGGCGTCATCGAGGTGCGCCCCTTCTTCGACTGGGACAGCGAGGACTGAGTCGCGTCCGCCCGGTTGCGGTATCTGAGTGTCGCGAAACGGCCGTTTCGCGACACTCAGATACCGCAACGGCGGTTGGGGGGGGCGACGGGCGTACGCAACTGTTGACAGCGTCGGGCATGCGACGTAACGTACAACCAAATGGTTGTAGATAACACACTCTCCGAAGCAGACGTGGACCGCATCTTCCACGCTCTTGCCGATGCGACGCGCCGCGACATCGTGCGCCGCACGCTCAGCGCTGAGGCGAGCGTCAGCGAACTCGCCGCGGCCTACGTGATGTCGTTCGCTGCCGTGCAGAAGCACGTGGCCGTCCTGGAAGGAGCTGGCCTCGTGACCAAAGAGAAGCGTGGACGCGAGCGCATCGTTCGCGGAAACCCCGAGCAGATCCAGCGCGCGCAGGCGCTGCTTGACCAGTACGAGCAGATCTGGAGGGCCCGGATCGACCGGCTCGACGCACTGCTCGCGGAAGACAACTGAAAGGTCCCCATCATGCCCATCACCTCCGTCACCAAGGACCCCGAGGCGCTCACGATGACCGTGGTCGCCGAGTTCCCCGCGACCGTTCAGCGGCTGTGGGACGCCTATGCCGACCCCCGCCAGCTCGAGAAGTTCTGGGGACCCGTCGAGTGGCCGGCGACTTTCACCCGGCACGACTTCGCTGTGGGCGGTCGCTCCGACTACTACATGACCGGTCCTGACGGCGAGCGCTCCGGCGGCTTCTGGGAGTTCCTCGCGGTAGAGCCCGGAAAGAGCTTCGAGGTGCGCGACGGCTTCGCCACCGACGACGGCGGCGAGAACACCGAGCTGCCCTCCATGCGCATCGTGTTCACCTTCGAGTCGATCGACGGTGGCAGCCGTGTCACGACCACCACCCACTTCCCGTCGCTCGAGGTGCTCGAGCAGCTCGTTGGCATGGGAATGGAAGAGGGAATGAAGTCCGCCATGAGCCAGATGGACGCGGTCATCGGCGACCTCAAGAACTTCGCGCACGACCTCGCCACCAATGCGCAGATCCTGAGCGACACCCAAGTGCGCGTCACGCGCGTCATCCACGGATCCGTCGAGGACGTGTGGCGAGCCCATCACGAGCCCGAACTCGTAAAGCGCTGGCTGCTCGGCCCCGACGGCTGGGAGATGACCGAGGCCGTGGTGCCGGCAAACGTGGGAGACAGCTTCCGCCAGTGGTGGAAGCCCACCACCGCAGACGTGCCCGCGGGCTTCGAAGAGGGCTTTGGCTTCGAGGGCGAACTGCTCGAGCGCGTCGAGAACGTGCGCGAGGTGTCGACAGAGCACATGATCGGCACCGACTACCCGTTGACGCTCAACGAGATGACGCTCACCCCCGTGGAGGGCGGCACGCTCTTGACCCTCGTCATCACCTACGCGAACGCGGAAGCTCGCGACGCGGTCCTCGCGACCGGCATGACCGACGGCATGGAGGCCTCGTACGCCCGCCTCGAGCGCGAGGTGCTCGTCTAGCGCCCCCAGCGCCAAGATGGTGGATGCTGCCCGGTGTTCGCTTGCGAACCGGGCAGCATCCACCATTTCCAGGGCGGGGTTAGGGCCTCGTAGCGATCATCGCGGTCTCGCCATACTCGGCATCCCGGCCGACGCTGCCCAGCAGTCCCGCTTCAGCCGCTCGCTGGAGCGTGCGTTCCGCCTGGTGCTCGCTGGTTTCGACGATCACGATCCCGGAAGGCGCGAGCAGGCGG
>Ga0065721_10000036_pt1 | contig 10630 bp, 13 predicted proteins | sample Mesricmetagenome_FD_59108 | JGI IMG/M metagenome (GOLD analysis project Ga0065721, IMG submission 59108) | Mesophilic microbial community from rice straw/compost enrichment Sample: eDNA_1 v2 (version 2) | ecosystem: Engineered > Solid waste > Grass > Composting > Bioreactor | place: USA: Davis...
CTTGCAATTCCACAACGTAAAGCCGTTTTCGTTACAGACCCCGATTCTAAATAGATTTTAAGCCAATCTTTGCGAGCTTTGACTTGCTGTTGCTGTTTATTCATGGATAAAGGTTTTGAACTTTACACCACAAATTTAAGCCATTTTTGTAGCGGATCTATTGATACTTTACAAAGAAGTATATCTCCCTGCGGAACAAGATCTGATTTTATAGATGAATAACATTCTTCTTTAGAAGATTTATTCATGTAATGTTTATGAATTTCTCTGATGATTCTGTTTCGTTCTTCCAATATTGATTTTTGATATTCAATTTTGTCAACAAAATCTACTAGGGAACCTCTCATTGAAATTTCCTCTAAAAGTTCTTTACTTGCCTTACCTTGATAATCTATTTGGTTTTTGTAAGATTCAATCAGGTCCTACTCTGAAAATTTACTGTAAAACCCCATTTTCACGGATTTTCCTGGCTTATCTCAGCATGATGCTTCAGGTATAACGGCAGTGCTGCAGATCCGTACCACGGAAAAATTTCATAGCTGAATACTCCGGCTTTAACGGCTGGATCGGTATTTACCCATTCTTCTGCTTCTTCTTTGGATTTTGTATTGAAGATGAACATCCCGCGGAATGTTTGCTTATTTTGTTCTAAAAAAGGTCCCGCTACAATGATCTTCCCTTCATCTGCCAGTTTTCCGATATTTCCTAAATGACCTTTCATCAGCTCACCCATTTTGGTTTTGTCTTCAATTTTCGTAGAACCTGTAGTCAGCATCACGATGGTGTAAGGCTTCATTCCGTATTTGTCGGCTCCAAGAGAGGTAGCCAGCTCCTGATTGAATTTTGGTTTTTCTGTCTGAGTAGTGTTTGTAGCTGATGTGCCGGGGTTTCCTGCCGCTCCGTCTTGTCCTTTTGTGGCAACGGCACATGAAGTGGTGAGGAAANATAATGTCAATAGTAGTAGTGTATTTTTCATGGGAACTAATTTTGTATTCTTAAAAATTCTTTTGCAAGTTCGATCATTTTAGGATCGCCGGTATATTTTCCGTGCTCATCGGAAAGTTTTACGGTTGGAATCCATTCTTTATTGGGCGCCTGAACTCCGATAAGCTTCATAACGATGTTCATGGGTTTTAATCCTACATCATTGGTGAGATTGGTGCCAATTCCAAAGGAGATTCCGATCTTTCCTCTGCAATAATTGGTGATCTCTTCCACTTTTTCGAGATTCAGTCCGTCTGAGAAAATAATATATTTGAATAATGGATTGATCCCGTTTTTCTGATAATGAGCGATTGTTTTATCTGCAAATTCCAAGGGGTCTCCGCTATCATGGCGAACTCCNTCAAAAAGCTTGGCAAATTTCTTGTCAAACTGCTGGAAGAATACATCTGTGGTATAGGTGTCTGAAAGTGCAACTCCCAAATCTCCTCTGTAGACATCTACCCAATGTTCAAGGGCTAATTGGTTGGCCATTTTGAATCCATATTCCGCAGCATGGAACATAAACCATTCATGGGCGTGGGTTCCGATAGGTTTCACATTGTATTTCATGGCGAAATGTACATTGGAGCTTCCGATGAAATTGGTGTCCTGTTTCTGCATTAAAGCTTCCATGACCAGGTTTTGTACTCTGTAGGAATGTCTTCTTCGGGTTCCGAACTCGGCAAAATTCACTCCTAATTTATTAAGCTGTTCTGCTTTTTCAAGTGTTTTGCTTATGACTATTTCGTTGGAATCCCGTTCCAGATGATTCATGATATAGTGCAGTTCGCTGATTAAGGATAATAAAGGAACTTCCCAAAGGATGGTTCTGTACCAAAGTCCTTCTACGGTTACCTTTAAATCATTTCCCTTCTGTTGGATCCTGACTTCCGAAGGGTCGTAATGATAACCTTCAAGGAAATCCAGATAGGGAAGGTCTAAATAAGGGCAGGTTTTGGCAAGAAATTGCTTTTCGTCTTTTGAGAGTTTCAATTCTGCCATTTTGGTGACCGCATCCCGTAATGCTTTATCAAATCCTTCCGGGAAATGATGTTTGCCTCTGTTGATGAATTCGTATTTTACAATCTGGCTTGGGAATAATTTTACCACTGCATTTTGCATTGTAATCTTATAAAAATCATTATCCAGAATGGAATTCAGCCGGACATCGTTCATAAGTGTTATTTTAAACAAATTTAAGATATTAAAAAATAAAAATCGCCTTATGGAAAGACGATTTTTTAAGTATCTGTAGATTTTTTATGTTCTTATTTTCCTAAGTAGGAGTTGTACATCCAGACTTCTTTTTCCTGTTCTGTGATATAATCGCTCATTTGGGAATTTGTTCCTTCGTCACCTGCTTTTTCTGTTAGATCAAGAAGTTCTCTTTGCAGATCAATAACCACCTTGAAAGAGTTCAGGATATTTTCCACGCTTTTGGTGCCGTCACTTACTTCTTTGCTTTCCTTAATGGTGGAAACTTTTAGGTAGTCTGAATAATTGTGTGCAGGAGTCGCTCCCAGTGTTAGAATCCTTTCAGCAATTTCATCGATTTTTAAAACTAAATTATTGTATAATTCTTCAAACTTGGGATGAAGCGTGAAGAACTGTTCTCCTTTGATGTTCCAGTGAGAGCCTCTGGTGTTTTGATAGAATACAGAATAGTTGGCTAGAAGTACATTTAGCTTTTCTGCAATGGTTTTGCAATCGGTTTCATTAAGCCCGATGATATTGGCGTTTTTCATATTTTAGTAGTTATTATTTATAAGTACAAAGATAAGAATTGTTGATGCTGTAGGCTGAGAATGTTAATAGAAGATGCCTATTTCAATATTTAAAAAGTTACTAAGATGTGAATTTATAAACAGACCTTTAAAATAATTGAATTGGATTCTTTAATATTGCGGAAATGAAAAGTTTACTTATAACAACAGTTTTATTCTTTGGGCTCTGCGGAATCTATATTCTGTTGATGCTTGCCGGGACTGAAGGTCATTATACCTATATTATTGATGATGCCTATATTCATTTATCCATAGCTAAAAATTTTGCACTTCATCAGGTTTGGGGAATGACTCCTTATGCTTTTTCATCTTCTTCATCGGCACCACTTTTTACTTTTTTATTAAGTGTTTTCATTTCCTTGTTCGGAAATCATGAGCTGATTCCTTTGTTTTTTAATGTCGGTTTGTNNTTTTTTAATCATTCACTTTCTGTATCAATATTATTCAATTTTTTTTAAAAATAATAAGCATAGAATTATAGCCTCTTTATTTACGGTATTCTTTGCTGTTCTCCATTTGCAGTTGTTGATCGGGATGGAGCACGCTCTGCATGTTTTGGTTGTGATTGTTAATGTTCTCTATTTATATCAATGGATGAATTCCGGGTTTAAAGACAGGTTTTCATTATACTGGTTTTATTTTTCTATAGCATTGCTTGGGTTGATTCGGTTCGAAAGCATGTTCTATTTTGTGTCTCTGGTTCTTCTTTTTTTCGTGATTAAAAGATATCAGGAGATTTTTCTGACTTTACTTTTTGGATTTGTGCCGATATTACTTTTTGGATGCTATAATTATCAGCAGGCGGGGTATTTCTTTCCGAATTCAGTAGTGGTGAAAGGAACGCAGTTCGATTTTTCAGGGAATTATTTTGAGCAGATCTATATCATCCTGTTTAAAAATATGCTTTTTAATGTAAGCTTTTATAAAGTGGGTCTGTTTCCGTTGTTGATGACAGCTGTTTTGTTGATTAAAGAGTATAAAAACAAGAAAAGGTTCAGTGAAATTGTTTCAGATTATTTTTTTGTTATTGTATGGTCACTTACCTTGATACTGCATTCTTTATTTGGAGACTTTAAAGGTACCTTCCGATATGAAGCTTATATTATGGTAGGTTTTACAATGGCTTTAATTCCGAAATTGAAAAACTTTTTTGCGCAGCCATTCATTCAGTTTAAAAAAGATAAAGTATCGGGGATTCTGATTTTGTGTTCTTTTCTTTTATTGATTTATAAAACCGGATATGCACATAAAATGCTTGTTCTTGGAAGTCGTAATATATATGAGCAGCAGGTTCAGTCTGCTAAATTTTTAAATAGATATTATAATACCTCAAAAGTTGTAGCCAACGATATCGGGGCGATCTGTTATTTTTCCGAGATCCATTTATTTGATATTGCCGGTTTGGGGTCTAAAGAAATGATTCCGTTTAATCAGAATAAGAGAGTTTTCGATGATGAGTTTGAAAACTACCTGGAAAACTATTGCGAGAAAAATAAATATCAACTGGCGGTTGTTTATGAAAGCTGGCTCGGAAATCATGTTCCGGAAAACTGGAAGAAGGCAGCTGTTTTACAAATTAATAATAAAATTGGAGTGGCGTCTGATCGGGTTACCATTTTTTCTATAGATCCGGATATTCATGATCAATTAAAACAAAATATAAAAAACTTTAACTGGAATAAAAATGTTAAAGTGGAGATTGCCGAAGAATAAAGCCTTTGTTCCACATTGTGATGTAATCTCTTCATAATGCTTTCATTAGCCTAATTTGAATGAAAGTTGAAGAAAATGTATTATTCTATATATAACTGCTTGTCAATTAAAAAATTATTATTATTTTTGCAGCCTAAAATAAAAAGCAATTAAATGCCTACTATTCAACAATTAGTAAGAAAAGGAAGAGCCACGCTTGCCAAGAAGAGCAAATCGGCTGCCCTTGATTCTTGTCCACAAAGACGTGGTGTATGTACGAGAGTATATACCACTACACCTAAGAAACCTAACTCTGCACTTAGAAAAGTTGCAAGGGTAAGACTTTCTAATGGTAAAGAAGTTAACGCCTACATCCCGGGCGAAGGACATAATCTTCAAGAGCACTCGATAGTATTGGTAAGAGGCGGAAGGGTGAAAGACCTACCGGGAGTACGTTACCACATCGTAAGAGGTGCATTAGACACTGCAGGTGTAAATGGAAGAACACAGAGAAGATCGAAGTATGGAGCTAAGAGACCAAAACCAGGTCAGGCAGCTGCTGCACCAGCAAAAGGAAAGAAAAAGTAATCATTAAATAAGGAATAAAACAATGAGAAAGACAAAAGCTAAAAAAAGACCGTTGTTACCAGATCCGAAGTTTAATGATCAATTGGTAACTAGATTCGTAAACAACCTAATGCTTGACGGTAAGAAGTCAATCGCATTCAAAATTTTCTATGATGCATTGGATATCGTAGAAACTAAAAAAGGTGATACGGAAAAAACTGCACTTGAAATCTGGAAAGATGCACTTACTAACGTAATGCCTCACGTAGAGGTACGTTCTAGAAGAGTAGGTGGAGCTAACTTCCAAATCCCGATGCCAATCAGAGCAGATAGAAAAATTTCTATGGCTATGAAATGGTTAATCAAATATTCTAAAGCTAGAAATGATAAGTCTATGGCTTTGAAATTAGCTAACGAAGTTGTAGCTGCTTCAAGAGAAGAAGGTGCTGCTTTCAAGAAGAAAACTGATACTCACAAAATGGCGGAAGCTAACAAAGCTTTCTCACACTTCAAATTCTAATCTGAAATGGGAAGAGATCTTAAATATACAAGAAATATTGGTATTGCTGCTCACATCGATGCAGGTAAGACTACCACTACAGAAAGAATTTTATTCTATACAGGTAAAACCCACAAGATCGGGGAGGTGCACGAAGGTGCTGCAACAATGGACTGGATGGAGCAGGAAGCAGAAAGAGGTATTACAATTACTTCCGCTGCAACTACTTGTTCTTGGAACTTTCCAACTGATCAGGGAAAAACTTTACCTGAAACAAAAGCTTACCACTTCAACATTATCGATACACCGGGACACGTTGACTTCACTGTAGAGGTTAACAGATCTTTGAGAGTATTGGACGGATTGGTATTCTTATTCTCTGCAGTAGATGGAGTAGAGCCTCAGTCTGAAACAAACTGGAGACTTGCTGATAACTACAAAGTTGCGAGAATGGGATTCGTAAACAAAATGGACAGACAAGGTGCTGACTTCTTAAACGTGGTAAACCAGGTTAAAGAAATGTTAGGATCTAATGCAGTTCCAATCGTTTTACCAATCGGCGCTGAAGAAGACTTCAAAGGAGTTGTAGACCTTATCAAAAACAGAGCTATTATCTGGCATGATGATACACAGGGAGCGACTTTCGACGTAGTTCCAATTCCTGATGATATGAAGGATGAGGTATTACAATACAGAGAAAAATTAGTAGAAGCTATCGCAGAATATGATGAAACTTTGATGGAGAAATTCTTCGAAGATCCGGATTCAATTTCTGAAGATGAAATCAACGCTGCATTAAGAGCTGCTACAATCGATCTTTCTATTATTCCGATGACTTGTGGTTCTTCATTCAAGAACAAAGGAGTTCAGTTCATGCTGGATGCTGTTTGTAAATATCTTCCTTCTCCACTGGATAAGGATAATATCAAAGGAACTGATCCTAACACTGATGCTGAGATCGAAAGAAAACCAGACGTAAAAGAGCCTTTCTCTGCATTAGCATTCAAGATTGCTACTGACCCATTCGTAGGTAGATTAGCATTCTTCAGAGCTTATTCAGGAAGACTTGATGCTGGTTCTTATGTTCTTAACACAAGATCAGGAAACAAAGAAAGAATTTCCAGAATCTATCAGATGCACGCTAACAAGCAAAATCCTGTAGAATTTATCGAAGCAGGAGATATCGGTGCAGCTGTTGGATTTAAAGATATCAAAACAGGAGATACATTATCTGATGAAAAGAACCCTATCATTCTTGAATCTATGATCTTCCCAGATCCGGTAATCGGTATCGCTGTTGAGCCTAAAACTAAAGCTGACCAGGATAAAATGGGTAACGCTTTGGCTAAACTAGCTGAAGAGGATCCAACNTTCCANGTTAAGACTGACGAGGCTTCAGGACAAACGATCATCTCTGGTATGGGTGAGCTTCACTTGGATATCATCGTAGACCGTATGAGAAGAGAGTTTAAAGTTGAAGTTAACCAAGGGCAACCTCAGGTAGAATACAAAGAAGCTCTTACACAAACTGCTAACCACAGAGAAGTTTACAAAAAGCAATCCGGAGGTAGAGGTAAGTTCGCGGACATCGTATTCGAAATCGGTCCTGCTGACGAAGGTAAAACGGGTCTTGAATTCATCAACGAAATTAAAGGTGGTAACATTCCTAAAGAATTTATCCCTTCAGTAGAAAAAGGATTCAAAGAAGCTATGAAGAATGGTCCATTAGCCGGATTCGAAGTTGAGTCGATGAAAGTTACATTGAAAGATGGATCTTATCACCAGGTTGACTCTGACCAATTATCTTTCGAACTTGCTGCTAAGTTAGGTTTCAAAGAATCTGGTAGAGCTGCTAAAGCAGTTATCATGGAACCAATCATGAAACTTGAAGTAGTAACTCCTGAAGAATATATGGGTGATATCGTAGGTGACCTTAACAGAAGAAGAGGTACTGTAAACGGTATGGATGATAGAAACAACGCTAAAGTTATCAAAGCTTTCGTTCCACTATCTGAAATGTTCGGTTATGTAACTTCATTAAGAACTTTATCTTCTGGTAGAGCAACTTCTTCTATGGAATTCGAGAAATACGAAGCTGCTCCGCAGAACATTGCTGAAGAAGTAATCGCTAAAGCAAAAGGTTAATTTAAATTAGATTAAAATGTCACAAAGAATCAGAATAAAACTTAAGTCTTACGATTACAATTTGGTAGATAAGTCTGCTGAGAAAATCGTAAAAACGGTAAAGGCTACTGGTGCTGTTGTAAACGGACCAATTCCATTGCCAACCAATAAGAGAATCTTCACTGTGTTGAGATCTCCACACGTAAACAAGAAAGCTAGAGAACANTTCCAACTTTCTGCTCACAAGAGATTGATGGATATCTACTCTTCTTCTTCTAAAACTGTGGATGCTCTAATGAAATTAGAGTTACCAAGCGGTGTAGACGTAGAAATTAAAGTGTGATAACTTGCATACTTTGCAATGATTATATGATCCGTTCCTTTTTAGGGACGGATTTTTTATTTGTAGAAAGCAAAATTTTTAGTTTTTATACTATTATGCATTGCAAGGTTCTATTTAATATGTATATTTGTATAAACTTTTTACTTATGAGAAAAATTCTATTAATACTGTTGCTATTCAGCTTATCATTAGCAGGACAAACACACCGTTTCATTTATGAATACCACTACAAAATGGATTCCACATCTTCTGAACCCAGAAAAGTAAATATGGTTCTGGATGTGAATCCTGATAATGTGAAATTCTACAATTATGAATTTGTAAAGACAGACTCAATCAACAAAACAAGAGGNCAGCATAATAATTTGTGGGACGATACTCCGGCTATTGTGCGAAAGAAAGGATCCAATATAAATTCCAATTACATGATTGTACAGAATCTCCTGGTCATAGATACGGAAGATAAAATGCAATGGAAGCTTTCCGAAGAAACTAAAAAATCAGGAGAATATANNTTGCAAAAAGCAACGACCAGATTTGGAGGGAGANATTGGACCGCATGGTTCTCAAANGACATTACCTTAAGCGAAGGACCTTATAAATTCAAAGGATTGCCGGGATTGATTTTTGAGATCGAAGATGATAAAAANAACTTCAAATTCTCATTAGTTAAAAGCTATAANTTGGCTAAAACTTATGAAACAAGAGATATCCTGGAGAGTTTTGCCGGACACAAAGCAGTGAAGATTTCCGAAGCAAAGCTTAAGAAAATGATGATCGATAATTATAATGATCCGCTTCATGATTTTAAAGAGCATTATAAAAACAATACAGATCCTACCGCTCGTTTTATGGTAATGGGTATNGAGGTAAAAAGTCCCGATCAGCTTAAGGAATTGTCTGACATGATGCAAAAAAATATAAAGAAGAACAATAATCCTATAGAAATTGATAAAGCCATAAAGTATTAAACTTGTGGCTTTATACTTTTAAGCTTAAACCCATTTCGGCGGAGTTTTTGATGATTATTACATAAAATTGATTAGAAATGACAAAGTCGAAGGATAATATTTTTGAAAGATTTTCCAATTGGGCTACAAAATTTACAGGAAGTCCGGCTGCATTTATCGGAGCCACAGCTATTGTGATCATTTGGGCAATTTCGGGACCGGTTTTCAATTATTCTGAAACGTGGCAACTGGTCATTAATACAGGAACTACCATTATTACTTTTCTTATGGTATTCCTCATCCAGAAAGCCCAGAATAAAGACTCAAAAGCCATTCAGATCAAGCTGAACGAACTGATCGCATCCCATGAAAAATCCAGCAATCGAATCGTGGATATTGAAGACCTTAATGAAGACGAACTGGATCAATTGCATGCCTATTATGAAAAACTGTCGGATCTTGCCGAAGAAGATGGAGATATTCATTCTTCCCACTCCATAGATGCGGCAGAGAAAAATCAGGATCGGAAACACGACCTGTTTATGAAAAAGCATAATGAATGGCTTGAGAAACAAAGAAAGAAAAATCCCTAAAAGTTACTTTATAAAGCTTTTATAAATCATTAGTAACAGATGCATTTTGTAGCAAGCCTTGTAAAGTATTACAATCAATCTTATTTACTTTTTTAGACTTTTCTTGTATTCGGATATTGTATTTTTTGTTTGATTTATCTTTAAACTTCAATACATTCTCCTTACAAATACTTGAGTAAAACTCTTCCAATGTCATATTTTTTGCGGATGGCAAGCCATTGTTCCATTCAAAACTTACATCATTATTAAAAATAGAGACTTGTTCTNGTGTTAATTCATATCCTTCGTGGTGATAGGATATATTTTTAGTATTAAATTGTAATATTAAAAATGCAACCGACAAAAAGAAGAAATTATATAATGCGTGTAAGACTATAGAAGTTTTAAGACCAAAATTAATGGTAACCCAAATCAATATTAAGCCCACTCCAAATTGAACTAAAGCCGGAATAATTGTCGAAACAGAATTAAAGTCAGACAGTTTATAATGTACAAGTGAAAAGAGTAATGTAACCAAGAAATATAATAAAACAGTTNTCAACTTTTCAGTGATGNATTTCACCTCTATTATANTTACTATAAGGAAGAGGATGAATAGGAAGGTAAAAGTTTTTACTATAAAGAATAAATAAAAAAGAACCAAAATAAAGAAACCATTTGAATTTAATTCTATAAAAAAGACCTCTAAAAATTANCTCTTCAATAGGAGGGATTAAAAATACGGCAATGATAAAATTAACAAAGAAATTATTATAAAATCCGACCCTTGATGATTCCGTAGCGTCGTTTATATCAAAATAAATATTAAGAATAACGCCTAAAATAGAAAATAAAAGTCCATAAAGCAGGAGGAAATTATTTTTATATTTTTTAAATATTCTTTTTTTCATATTCAAAATTAAAATGAGATCACCATATTGAGCGGAAATAAAAAAAGATTAACTTTAGATCTGGGTAAAATAGGTAAAATTCTTTTCATATAAATGAAAAATTCAAAACTAATAACAATTTTTTTCTACATCAGTTTGATCGTATTGATGTGGATTATTACTCAACTTCTTTTGTATAAGGTAGACGTGCCAACATCTATTGAG
>Ga0065721_10000062_pt1 | contig 10625 bp, 10 predicted proteins | sample Mesricmetagenome_FD_59108 | JGI IMG/M metagenome (GOLD analysis project Ga0065721, IMG submission 59108) | Mesophilic microbial community from rice straw/compost enrichment Sample: eDNA_1 v2 (version 2) | ecosystem: Engineered > Solid waste > Grass > Composting > Bioreactor | place: USA: Davis...
GATCGGGGCCGGGTACTGGCCGGGTTGGCGCAGCTTGGCCACCAGCGCATCCAGCCGCTCCTGCGCGGCATCCCAGGAACCGGGCTGGCGCGGATCGGCATGCACGATCAGGTACAGGCGCCCCTTGAGGTTGTCGAACACCGCCAGTTCCTCGGACAGCATCAGGTAGATGTCCGGGGTGCCGATCTCGTCGCGCGCGGTGTTGCCAGCCAGGCGCGGCTCGATATAGCCGATGCATTCGAAACCGAACCAGCCGACCAGGCCGCCGGTGAAACCGGGCAGGCCTTCCAGCTGCGGCACCGAGTAGGAGTTGCGCAGGGCCTCGACCTCGGCGAACGGATCCGCGACCTGGCGGGAGTCGACAACACGGCCGTCCTCGCGCGTTTCCATGGAGTGGCCACGGAAGCTGATGGTGCGGCGCGCGGGCAGGCCGATGATCGAGTAGCGGCCGAAACGTTCGCCGCCCTCGACCGATTCGAAGAGATAGGTGTGCGGGGCGTCGGCCAGCTTCAGGTAGACCGAAAGCGGGGTGTCGAGGTCGGACAGGACCTCGCGGACGACGGGGACGCGGGTGTAGCGGGCTTCAGCGGCGTGGCGCTGGAACTGTTCGGACGTGATCAAGGCAGGCTTCCTTCCGGCAATACGGGGCATGGCAAACGACGGCATGGGGCCGCCATCGCCAAGCCTGGCGCGCGGAGNAGCGGTGGAGCCTGATCGTCTGGCCGAACATGCCGCCCACTTTACCCGCATCGGCGCGCGCGCGCAGCGCCTGCGCGTGGCTCAGGAAGGTTGCGAGAGCAACGGGCTGTCGACCGGCAGGCGCATGCGCAGCCTGCCGGGCACGCATTCGATGCGGAAGCGGCGGGCCTGCAGCGGCTCGCCGTCGAGATTGAGGGTGAACGGCCCGGCCAGGCCTTCCAGCTCCACCCATGGCAGCCGCGCCCGCTCGGCGATGCGTTCCAGCGCGGCGCGCTGGCCCTGCTTGACCAGGGTGCCGAGGGTGGCGGCCAGTTCGCCGGAAAGCTCGGGGATCACGGTCAGCTCCAGCAGGCCATCGTCGATGCGGGCCTCCGGGCACAGCTCGCGTCCGCCGCCGGCCTGGCGGCCGTTGCCCAGGCCCAGCGCGATCAGCCCGCCCTGCCACTCGAAACCGGGGCCGCGTGCGCGCAGCTCCACCGGCTCGATCCTGCCCAGTCTCGCGATCCCGGTGACAAGGTAGGCCAGGCCACCGAGCAGGCTCTTGAGGCCTTCGTCGGTCTCCACGGTCACTTCCGTACCGAAACCGCCACTGGCCAGGTTGGCGCACCAGTGGCGCTGGCCGTCCGCCTCGATGCGCAGCAGGTCCACCGCCGGCGCCGGCGCCTGCAGGGCCAGGGCGAGCGCACCGGCAGGTTCGTCGGGAATCCCGGCGGCGGCTGCGAAGTCGTTGGCCGTGCCCAGCGGCAACAGCGCCAGCGCGGGCAACGCATCGGCGCCGCCCTGCTGATCGGCCAGCGCCTGGGCGACCTCGCTGAGGGTACCGTCGCCGCCGCCGGCGACGATCGTGCCTGCACCGGCATCCAGCGCCTCGGCGACGTAGCGGGCGGCGTCGCCGTCCTCCCAGGTCACCCGCACCGCCACCGCGTGTCCCTCCCCGCGCACGGTGGCCACGGCGTCGCGCACGCTGTCCTCGCCGGCGGACTTGCCATTGAGGACCAGCCAGAGGGCGGGGGGAGTCGGGGCGGATCCAGGCATGCGTGCAATCCAGTGGGATGCGCGCACGCTAGCAACGCGCGGCCGGAACAGGCGTGAAGCGGAGCCGCCCCGTCACCGCCACGTCATCGGCACGCGCCCGCCTGCGGGTGCAGCAAGCGGTGGCGGGACGGCCCCGGAGGCGGCGACGCGCGTGGCGGTGGTGTCGCCGGCCTGCGCCTCAGCCGCGCGCGGCGGCCACCGCGGCCTTCATCCGGCCGACCACGTCGATGTAGTGCTCGCGGGTGCGCGGCTCGGCGAAGATCGCCGAGCCGGCGACGAAGGTGTCGGCGCCTGCGGCGGCGATCTGGCCGATGTTGTCGGCCTTGACCCCGCCGTCGATCTCCAGCCGGATCGGCTTGCCGGTCTTGTCGATCATCGCCCGCACCGCGCGCAGCTTGTCCAGGGTCGAGGGGATGAAGGCCTGGCCGCCAAAGCCGGGGTTGACCGACATCAGCATCACCAGGTCCAGGTCCTCCAGCACCCAGTCCAGCACCTCGACCGGGGTGGCCGGGTTGAGCACCAGGCCGGCCTGGCAGCCATGCGACCTGATCAGCTGGATGGTGCGGTGGACGTGGCGGCTGGCCTCCGGGTGGAAGCTGATGAGGTTGGCGCCGGCGGCGGCGAAGTCCGGGACGATGCGGTCCACCGGCTCGACCATCAGGTGCACGTCGATGAAGGCCTGTACGCCGTGCTTGCGCAACGCCTGGCAGACCATCGGGCCGATGGTGAGGTTGGGGACGTAGTGGTTGTCCATCACGTCGAAATGCACCCAGTCGGCGCCGGCGGCGACGACGTTGTCGACTTCCTCGCCCAGGCGGGCGAAATCGGCCGAGAGGATGGACGGGGCGATGACGGTGGGCTGCATGGCTCGGCTCGCAGGGTCTGGATTCGGNACGGTGTCGCCCGCGCGCCTCAGCGGCGCTTGCGCAGGGCGCGGATGCGGTCGTAGGCGGCGTTGATGGCGCGGGCGCGCTGCTCGGCCTGGGCGCGCAGTTCCGGCGCGGCCCCGGCGACGCGGTCGGGGTGGTACTGGGACATCAGCCGGCGATAGGCCTGGTCGATCTCGGCGTCGCTGGCGTCCGGCTCCAGGCCCAGCTCGGCGTACGGGTTCTCGCGCCGGCCCAGGCCGAACCAGTCGGCGTCGAAGGCGTGGCCGACCAGCAGGCCGATCACGGCGCCGAACAGCGGATTGGGCCTGAACAGCAGCGCCCCGGCGACCAGCCCCAGCAGTTTTCCGTACCAGCGTTTCATGCGGCGGCGCGCCCCGGAGGCGTCCACGTGGGGAGCGCGCGATTGTACGGCACAGGCGGCCCCGCTGGCCGTACACTGTGCGACCCGCCGCCGGCCGGGTACCGTTCGCGGCGGCCCTGTCAACCTGAGCACTGCCCGGAGACTGCGTTGTCCACGACCCTGCTCCAGTCCGATCTCCCCGGCCTGCCGCTGCGCCACCGCGGCAAGGTGCGCGACGTGTTCGACCTGCCCCGCGAACGCATTCCGGATGCGGCCCTGGCCGCCGCCGGTCCCGGCGCCGTGTCGCCGGACGGCTACCTGCTGATGGTGGCGACCGACCGCCTGTCCGCGTTCGACGTGGTCCTGCCCGACCCGATCCCGGGCAAGGGCGAGATGCTGTGCCAGATCTCCAACTTCTGGTTCGGCAAGACCGCGCACCTGATGCCCAACCACCTGACCGGCATCGACGTGGCCGCGGTCCTGCCCGAGGGCGTGGACCCGGCGCTGTATGCGAAGCGCGCGGTGGTGACCCGCAAGCTCAAGNCGGTGCCGGTGGAAGCCATCGCCCGCGGCTACCTGATCGGCAGCGGCTGGAAGGACTACCAGCGCACCGGCAAGGTCAGCGGCATCGCCCTGCCGGCCGGCCTGCGCCAGGCCGAGCAGCTGCCGGAGCCGATCTTCACTCCCTCGACCAAGGCCGCCGTCGGCGACCACGACGAGAACATCGACTTCGACGCCATGGTGCGCGCGGTCGGCGCCGACCTGGCCGAGCGCGTGCGCGACGCGACCCTGCGCCTGTACCGCTTCGCCGCCGCCTACGCGGCCGAGCGCGGCATCCTGCTGGCGGACACCAAGTTCGAGTTCGGCACCGACGCCGACGGCCGCCTGTACATCATGGACGAGATGCTGACGCCGGATTCCTCGCGCTACTGGCCGGCCGACGAGTACCAGGTCGGCACCAGCCCGCCGAGNTACGACAAGCAGATCGTGCGCGACTACCTGGAGACCCTGGACTGGGACAAGACCCCNCCGGGCCCGACCCTGCCGCCGGAAGTGATCGAGCGCACCCGTGCCCGCTACGCCGAGGCGCTGCAGAAGCTGGCCGGGATCGCGGTCGACTGAACCGCCGCCGGGCCNCGCNGCCCGCGGCNCGGCCCCTCCGTCGCCGCCGCGGGCTATGCTGCGGACCAGGGGGGACCGTCCTGGTCCGGGAGGATCCATGGAAGCCANCGCACAGCGGCCGATCGACCGCTATTTCGCCAGTTATTCGGCCGACCATCGCAACCGGCTCAACCAGCGCATCCACGTCGTCGCGGTGCCGGCCATCCTGTGGTCGGTGGTGGCGCTGGTATGGTGCGTGCCGGTGGCCGGGACCCTGGCCCGCACCGGGATCTGGGCCGCGCTGGCGATGTTCGCCGCCTGGTCCTTCTACAACCGGCTCTCGCGCCGGCTCGGCCTCGGCATGCTGGCCCTGTTCTTCTTCTGCGGCTGCGTCTGCAGGCTGATCGAGATGCGCCTGGGCCTCACCGCGCTGCTGGCGACAGGCGCCGCGGTGTTCGCGGTCGCCTGGATCGCCCAGTTCATCGGCCACCACTACGAGGGCCGGCGCCCCAGCTTCCTCACCGACCTGGTCTACCTGCTGATCGGGCCGGCCTGGGTGATGGCCAAGTGCTACCGCCGGNTGGGCTGGCGGTACTGACCAGCGGGGCGCGCCCACGCGGAGGACACNCGGNCCACTGTTAAACTCCGGGGTTCACCTCGACGGCCGAACGTCCGCCCTGATGGTCCCATTCCTGGAAGTACTCCTCGCCCTGCCCTTCCTGGCGGCGGCGCTGCTGGCCCTGCTGCGCCCACGTTCGCGCGCGGCCGCCGCATGGATCGCCGGAGCGGCNCCGCTGCTGGGCCTGGTGGTACTGGGCTGGCTGGCCCCCTCGATCCTGCAGGGCTGGATCGTCCGCGGCGAGCACGCCTGGATCCCGCANATCGGCCTGGANTTCGACCTGCGCCTGGACGGCCTGGCCTGGATGTTCGCCGGCCTGGTGCTGGCGATCGGCGCGCTGGTGGTGCTGTACGCGCACTACTACCTGTCCGCGCGCGACAGCGCGGTGCGCTTCTTCAGCTACCTGCTGCTGTTCATGGGCTCGATGCTGGGCGTGGTGGTGGCCGGCAACCTGCTCCTGCTGCTGGTGTTCTGGGAACTGACCAGCATCAGCTCGTTCCTGCTGATCGGCTTCTGGACCCACCGCCAGGACGCGCGCGAGGGCGCGCGCATGGCCCTGGCCATCACCGGCGGCGGCGGCCTGGCCCTGCTCGGCGGCGTGCTGCTGATCGGCCGCATCGTCGGCAGCTACGACCTGGACGCGGTACTGGCCTCCGGCGAGCTGATCCGCGACAGCGCGCTCTACCCCTGGGCGCTGGGCCTGGTGCTGGCCGGCGTGTTCACCAAGAGCGCGCAGTTCCCGGTGCACTTCTGGCTGCCGCACGCGATGGCCGCGCCNACCCCGGTGTCGGCTTACCTGCACTCGGCGACCATGGTGAAGGCCGGCGTGTTCCTGCTGGCGCGGCTGCACCCGGCGCTGGCCGGCAGCGACCTGTTCTTCTACCTGGTCAGCGGCATCGGCGCGGCGACCCTGTTGCTGGGCGCCTGGTTCGCGATCTTCCAGCACGACCTCAAGGGCCTGCTGGCGTACTCGACCATTTCCCACCTGGGCCTGATCACCCTGCTGTTCGGCCTGTCCACGCCGATGGCGGTGGTCGCCGGCGTGTTCCACATCCTCAACCACGCCACCTTCAAGGCCTCGCTGTTCATGGCCGCCGGCATCATCGACCACGAGACCGGCACCCGCGACATCCGCCGCCTGGGCAACCTGAGGAAGGCGATGCCGATGACCAGNGCGCTGGCGGTNATCGCCTCGCTGGCGATGGCCGGCATCCCGCTGCTCAACGGCTTCCTGTCCAAGGAAATGTTCTTCACCGAGGCGCTGGACATCCGTGGCCACGGCTACATGCGCCTGGCCATCGCCATCGCCGCCCTGCTGTACGGCATCTTCGGCGTGGCCTACAGCCTGCGCTTCGTCTACGAGACCTTCTTCGGCAGGGGTCCGCGCGCCCTGGACCGCGAGCCGCACGAGCCGCCGCGCTGGATGAAGATCCCGGTCGAGGTGCTGGTGGTGCTGTGCATCGCGGTCGGCGTGTTCCCGGCCTTCACCGTCGCCCCGATCCTGCATGCCGGCGCCGGCGCCATCCTCGGCGCGGACATGCCCGACTACAGCCTCGCGGTGTGGCACGGGCTCAACGTGCCGCTGCTGATGAGCCTGTGCGGCATCGTCGGCGGCATCGCCCTGTACTTCGGCCTGCGNCGCCTGTTCGACCTGCACGCGATCGTGCGCGGCTCGCTGGGCCGCAACGTGTTCCGCTGGAACATGGACGCGCTGTACGCGCTGGCCAACCGCTTCACCACCCGGATCGCCAACGGCAGCGTCCAGCGCAGCATGCTGCTGCTGGTGCTGGCGGCCCTGTCCGCCGGCGCCGCGCCGTTCGTGGACTCGCTGGGCGGCGGCGACCTGCCGGCGCTGCGCGCGCCCTCGTCGATGCCGCTGCTGGGCTGGTTCCTTTGGTTCGTGATGGTGGCCTGCACCGCCTGGACCATCCGCCTGTACCGCCAGCGCCTGCTGGCCCTGCTGGTGGTCGGCGGAATCGGCCTGATGGTCAGCATGGCCTTCGTGTTCCTGTCCGCCCCGGACCTGGCCCTGACCCAGCTGCTGGTGGAGATGGTCAGCCTGGCCCTGCTGCTGCTGGGCCTGCACTACCTGCCGCCCCGCTCGCCGCCGGAACGCCGGCCCGCGCGCCGCTACCGCGACATCACCATCGCCGCCGCCGCCGGCCTGGGCGTTGCGCTGCTGGCCTACGCGATGATGACGCGCGACCCCAGCCCGGACGCGGCCAGCGTGGAGATGCTGGCGCGCTCGCTGCCGGAGGCCTACGGCCGCAACGTGGTCAACGTGATCCTGGTCGACTTCCGCGGCTTCGACACCTTCGGCGAGATCACCGTGTTCGGCGTGGCCGCGCTGATCGTGCACGCCCTGCTGCGGCGCGCGCGGATGGCCCCGGAAAAGGTCATGTCCGGCGGTCCNGTGAAGCTGCCGGTGCCGGCGGACCTGGCCCAGCTGCTGTTCCCGCTGACCCTCACGGTGTCGGTGTTCCTGTTCCTGCGCGGGCACAACGCCCCGGGCGGCGGCTTCATCGCCGGCCTGGTGCTGGCGGTGCCGCTGCTGATCCAGTACGTGATCCAGGGCGCGGCCTCGGTCGAGTCGCGCTTCGGCTTCGACTACATCCGCTGCATNGGCGTGGGCCTGGTGGTGGCCGCGGTCAGCGGCGCGGCTGCGTTCCTGTTCGGCGTGCCGTTCCTCACCAGCGGNCACCTGGAGCTGGAACTNCCGCTGGTCGNCAACCTGGAACTGGCCAGCGCCATGGGCTTCGACACCGGCGTGTACCTGGTGGTGTTCGGCGGAGCCATGCTGATCCTGTCGATGCTCGGCACCATCCGTCCCTCGCGCACCACCGTGGCGCGGCTGGGCGTGATCGAGCCGGGCCAGCGTTCGACCCGTACCGGAGAACTGGGCTGATGGAACTGGCGATGGCGAGCGCAATCGGCATCCTCACCGCCGCGGGCGTGTACCTGCTGCTGCGCGCGCGCAGCTTCGACGTGATCCTGGGGCTGACCCTGCTGTCCTACGCCACCAACCTGCTGATCTTCTCCAGCGGGCGCCTGGTGACGGGCAAGGCGCCGGTGCTGCGTGACGGCATCCCCGCCGAGCCGGCGTACTACACCGACCCCCTGCCCCAGGCCCTGGTGCTGACCGCGATCGTGATCGCCTTCGCCATGACCGCAGTGATCATCGTGCTGGCCATCCGCAGCCGCGCCGACAACAACAGCGACCATGTCGACGGCAGCCGCGCCGAAGCGGAGTTCCAGCGACGCGAGCAGCTGCGCCACGACGAGGCGCGCCTGGCGGCGCACGCGGCCGAGCTGGTGGCGGGCAATGAATCGGTGCCGGCCCAGGGCGCGGTGGCCTCGCCCGACCGCGAGGGCCGCGCATGAGCGCGCACCTGCCGCTGCTGCCGATCCTGGTGCCGCTGGTGGCCGCGGCCCTGGCACTGATGTTCGAGCACCGACGCTTCGGCATGGCGCCGCAGCGGATCGTGGCCTGGACGTCGATGGCCCTGATGCTGTTGGTCGCCGTGCTGCTGGTGCGCGGCGCAGGCGGCGGCGAGGTCGGCGTGTACCTGCTCGGCGACTGGCCGGCGCGGCTGGGCATCGCCCTGATGGTGGACCGGCTGGCGGCGCTGATGCTGCTGGTCGCGGTGCTGCTCGGCATCGGCTGCCTGCTGCACGCCTGCGCCGGCTGGGACCGCCGCGCGCCGCATTTCCATGCGTTCTTCCAGTTCCAGATGATGGGCATCAACGGCGCCTTCCTCACCGGCGACGTGTTCAACCTGTTCGTGTTCTTCGAGATCCTGCTGATCGCCTCCTACGGCCTGATGCTCAGCGGCGGCCGCGGCGAGCGCATGCGCGCCGGCCTGCACTACGTGTCCTTCAACATCGCCGCCTCGACCCTGTTCCTGGTCGCCCTGGGCCTGGTCTACGGCCTGCTCGGCACGCTCAACATGGCCGAACTGGCGGTGCGCGTGGCCGAGGTGTCGCCGCAGGACCGCGCCCTGGTCCAGGCCGCCGGCGGCCTGCTGCTGGTGGTGTTCTGTGCCAAGGCGGCGCTGCTGCCGATGTACCTGTGGCTGCCGGAGACCTATACCCATGCCCCGGCGGCGGTGGCGGCGCTGTTCGCGGTGATGACCAAGGTCGGCCTGTACGCGGTGCTGCGCGTGGGCTCCCTGGTGTTCGGCCTGGCCGGGCCGCTGGCCGGCTTCGCCTGGCCGGCACTGCTGGTGCTGGGCGCGATCACCCTGGTACTGGCGGCGCTGGGCGTGCTGGCCGCGCGCCGGCTGCGCTCGCTGGCCGCCTACCTGGTGCTGTCCTCGGCGGCGACCCTGTTCATCGCCTTCGCCCTGGACACCGCCGGCACGGTGGGCGCNGGCCTCTACTACCTGGTGCACAGCACCTTCGCCGGCGCGGCCCTGTTCCTGCTGGCCGACCTGGTGCGGCGCCGCCGCGGCGCGGCCAGCGACCGCAAGGACGTGGTCGCCGCCCTGCCCGGCTCCACCGTGCCGGCCGCGCTGTACCTGATGGCCGCGGTATCGCTGGCCGGCCTGCCGCCGCTGTCGGGCTTCATCGGCAAGCTGGTGATGCTGGAGGCGGTACCCGATGGCCCGCGCACGTTCTGGGTGTGGCTGCTGGTGCTGGGCAGCAGCTTCATGATGCTGGTGGGACTGGCGCGCGCCGGCACCCGCCTGTTCTGGCGCCAGGAGCCNTGGCCCGACGCCTCGCCCGAACAGGTCGCGCGATACGTGCCGCGCGAGCAGATGCGCGAGGCGCCCAGCCGTCCGCTGGAAACGGCCGCCACGGTCCTCCTCCTCGCCTACGGCGTGGCCATGGTCCTGGGCGCTTCGCCGATGCTGGAATACACCCGCGCCACCGGCACCCAGCTGCAGGCGCCGGAAGCCTACGTCGANCAGGTGCGGGCGACGCTGCCGCAAGGGAGGACCCCGTGAGCACCCGGGAACGCAAGCCNCTGCTGCGCCGCATCGTCCCNTCGCTGCCGCTGGCGGCGACGGTGTTCGTGTTCTGGCTGCTGATGAACTCGGAGGTCAGCGTCGGCCACGCGCTGATGGGACTGCTGCTGGCGCTGGTCATTCCGCCGTTCGCCGCGCGCCTGGACCGCGAGTTCGCCCGCATCGGCCGGATCNGCGGGATCCCGCGGATGCTGTGCGTGCTGGCGCTGGACGTGGTCCGCTCCAACATCACCGTGGCCCGCCAGGTGCTGGGCCCGGAGGAGGAGATCACTCCCGGCTTCATCTGGCTGCCGCTGGACATCGGCAACATCCATGGCATCGCCGCGCTGACCAGCATGATCACCCTGACCCCGGGCACCGTATCGGCATCGCTGTCCGAGGACCGCCGCTACCTGCTGGTGCACGTGCTCAACCTCAAGGACGCGGACGCCGTGATCCAGGAGATCAAGACCCGCTACGAGGCCCCACTCATGGAGATCTTCCCGTGACCCCGCAGGCACTGGTCGGCTGGGCCATCGTCGGCACCATGCACGTGACCGCCTTCGCCATGCTGCTGGCGCTGTACCGCCTGCTGCGCGGCCCCTCGGTGCCCGATCGCATCCTGGCCCTGGACACCCTGTCGGTGGCCGCGATCGCCCAGCTGATCCTGCTGGGCATGCACCTCAATACGGCNATCTACTTCGAGGCGGCGCTGATCATCGCCATGCTCGGTTTCGTCAGCACCGTGGTGCTGAGCAAGTACGTACTGCGCAGGGACATCGTCGAATGAGCTGGATCATTGCCATGCTGCTGGTCTTCCTGCTGGCGGCCGGCGCCTTCTTCATCCTGGTCGGCTCGATCGGCCTGGTGAAGTTCTCNGAGTTCTTCAAGCGCCTGCACGCGCCGACCAAGGCCAGCACCCTGGGCGTGGGCTGCGTGCTGCTGGCCTCGGTCGGCTACCACTGGCTGGGCGAGACCGACCCGCAGCCGCGCGA
>Ga0065721_10053055_pt1 | contig 10625 bp, 7 predicted proteins | sample Mesricmetagenome_FD_59108 | JGI IMG/M metagenome (GOLD analysis project Ga0065721, IMG submission 59108) | Mesophilic microbial community from rice straw/compost enrichment Sample: eDNA_1 v2 (version 2) | ecosystem: Engineered > Solid waste > Grass > Composting > Bioreactor | place: USA: Davis...
TCGGCAGATCTTCCGCGCCAATGTTGACGTTCTCGACCAACGCGCCGTTTTTCGCGAGGCGTTCCTGGGCAATACCCGCATTGCCCGGCGCGCACCACATCTGCGTGACATGCGGCGACTGTGCGAGTTTCCAGACCAATGCGTGTTCGCGTCCACCTGAACCAATAACCAGAATCTTCATGAATCGTGCGCGGGAGATTAAAGCGCCGCGCCGGGTTTAGAAAGTTTGTTCCAACGATCACTAAACGAAAAACCGACGCGAGAAAGTTCCGATCGCCGACATGTCGCCCGAGGAGTATCGGGAAAAATTCTCGCACCACCGTTGAACGATTGCTCCGCGAGCGCCCTGCTTCTATCCTGCGGCCATGAAATCATTGTTCCAGTTCCTGTGCCTCATAACTGTTATGCTCAATGCTGGCGCTCAAACGAATCTCATCATTCCCCTTTGGCCCAATGGCGCACCTGGCGCATTGGGTAACGAGGCGAAAGATATTCCGACGTTGACCGTGTATCTGCCCCCGGCAGAACTGGCCACCGGCGCGGCGATGGTTATCTGTCCCGGCGGCAGCTACGCGAACCTCGCCGAACATGAAGGCTCGCACTACGCCCGATGGTTTAACAGTCATGGTGTTGCCGCGTTTGTGCTGAAATATCGGCTCGGCTCACAGGGCTATCATCATCCGGCAATGATTAACGACGCGTCGCGCGCCATTCGCACCGTACGCGCGCGCGCCAGCGAATGGAGTCTCGATCCGACACGCGTCGGCATCATCGGCTCGTCGGCCGGCGGACATCTTGCGTCAACAACCATGACCCACTGGGATGCGGGTAATCCCAATGCCGAAGATGTCATCGAACGCGTGAGTTCCCGGCCTGATCTGGCCATCTTGTGTTATCCGGTGATTTCGCTGCACGACGACCGCATCACGCATAAAGGTTCACGCAAGAATCTACTTGGAACAAACCAACCGCCTGAGCTGCTGCAAAAGTTGTCGGCGGAATTGCAGGTGAATTCCAACACCCCGCCCGCGTTTATCTGGAGCACGATGGAAGACACGGTTGTCCCCGTGGAAAACAGCATGAACCTGGCCGCGGCATTGCGACGCGTCGGTGTGCCTTTCGACCTGCACGTGTACGAACGCGGTCCGCATGGATTGGGATTGGGCAATCGCACCTATGACGAAGCGAATTTTCATCCGTGGACGCGCGACGCAGAATACTGGTTACGCCAACGGAAGTTTGCGCGCTAAGGCATTCACCTTACGCAATAGTGGGGAAATTGTAATTGCCCGTTCGGCGGCTTTAACCTAGTTGTCATGCGAAGTTCGAATCTTTAAGAAAAACGACTATGACATTTCCACTAATAATCGGTCTGGTGATTCTGGGCGGGATCGTGCTGATCGCGTTGTATGTGATTGCCAAATACAACGGCCTCGTGACCTTGCGCAATCGCTTCAAGAACGCATGGGCGCAGATTGACGTCCAATTGAAGCGGCGCTACGACCTGATCCCGAATCTCGTCGAAACCACGAAAGGCTATCTCAAACACGAACGCAACACGCTGGAAGCGGTGATTGCCGCGCGCAATTCTGCGCTTACAGCAAACAATCGCGCCGCAGCGAATCCTGGCGACCCCGCAGCGATGAAAGCGTTGTCCAACGCCGAAGGTGCACTCGGCGCTACGTTGGGGCGCCTCTTCGCTTTGTCGGAAGCGTATCCTGACTTGAAGGCCAATACGTCCATGAATCAACTCATGGAAGAATTGACCTCGACGGAAAATAAAATTTCGTTCGCGCGTCAGGCTTACAACGACAGCGTGATGGTTTACAACACGGCCCGGGAAGTGTTCCCCACGAACATCATCGCCGGCATGTTCAACTTCGGCCCGGCGGAATCGTTCACAGTGGAAAAACCCGAAGAACGGGAGACGGTCAAAGTCTCGTTCTAATCGCGACCAGATTGTTTGAGTTGAACGAGTGATCCGCTGAAATCACTCGTTCAATTTTTCCGCGTTACGCTCCGAACATGGATTTTTTCACCCGTCAGGATCAGGCCCGCAAAAACACCAAGCTGTTGGTGTTTTATTTCCTGCTCGCCGTCGTGCTGATTGTCGCGAGCGTTTATTTCGCCACGCTGTTCCTTTTCCACGGCGCGATCACCTATCGTCAGGCTGGTTCACCGCCACCGGCACTTTCGTTGTGGAATCCCAAACTGTTCCTTTTCAGCGCTTGTGGAACACTCGCAATTATCACCTTCGGCAGCCTGTTCAAAATGGCGCAACTCTCCAGCGGCGGCAGCGCAGTGGCAGAATCACTGGGCGGACGTTTAATCAACCCAAACACGCGGGACGCCGATGAGCGCAAGCTCATGAATGTAGTGGAGGAAATGGCCATCGCGTCCGGCGTGCCCGTACCGAAGGTTTATGTGATGGACCATGAACCCGGCATTAACGCATTCGCCGCCGGGCATACCATCAATGATGCAGCCATCGGCGTGACGCGCGGTTGCATCAGCAGTTTGACGCGTGATGAATTGCAAGGCGTGATTGGACACGAGTTCAGTCACATTCTCAACGGCGACATGCGCATCAATCTGCGTTTGATGGGAATCATCTTCGGCATTCTTTGTCTCGCAGTGATTGGTCGCTCGTTGCTCTACGCGCGAAGCAGCAGTCGCGATAAAAATCCCCTACCCCTGCTCGGAATCATTCTCCTCATCCTGGGCTGGGTTGGCGTGTTTTTTGGACAACTGATTCAAGCCGCCATCAGCCGACAACGCGAATTTCTCGCTGACGCCGCTGCCGTTCAATTCACCCGCAACCGTGACGGTCTCGCCGGTGCGCTGAAAAAAATCGGTGCGGCGCATCACGGTGCACGCATTGAAAACGCCCACGCCGCCGAAGCCAGCCACATGTTTTTCGGCAATGCGATGAAAGGCTCGTTTCTCAACTCCTTTGCTACGCATCCGCCGTTGGAACAACGCATCCGCGCCATCGATCCGCATTGGGACGGGAAATTCGTTACTGCCACATCACGCCGAACTGCGGCACCAGAACCAACCAAACCTGCCGCTCGTCGCCCTGCTGTTCCACCGATTATTCCGGGCATGCCAATGGGCGCGGCAGGACTCGCCGCCGCAGCAGCAGTTTCAACCGAGCAAGTAATGCCGGAAATCGGCAATCCAACGCCGCTACATTTGCGCTACGCAGTCGAGTTAAGGGAGTCTTTGCCCGAGACCATTCAAACCGCCGCTCACGAACCGCATGGTGCTTGCGCGTTACTTTTCACGCTATTGTTGAGTCACGACGCGTCGCTGCGCGAACGCCAACTGGAACAACTGAGCAATCTCGCCGAGGCGGAAATCTCGTCGCAAGTCCGTGCTCTGTATCCGGAAGTAGCGAAGATTGCGCAGCGAACGCGGTTGCCGCTGGTCAATCTGGCGTTGCCGGCGTTGCGTCAATTGTCGCCACAACAGTTTCAGGAATTTTCCCGCACCTTGAACTGGCTGATTGAAAGCGATGCGCGCGTGGATCTGTTTGAATTCATGCTGCAAAAAATCATTCGGCATCAAATCGAACCGCATTTCACCAAAGCGCGACCTCCCGTGATACAATACTACTCCAGCAAACCGCTCGCGCCCGACGCCGAGATTCTGCTTTCCGCCCTTGCCTACGTGGGCCAGAGCGACGCACCGAAAATTGCCGCCGCATTTGCAAAAGGCGCGCCCTACGTCCGCACTGAAGCACAATTGACCTTGCGACCACGCGAACGTTGTGGCTTGCGCGACATCAACAGCGCGCTGGATCGGTTGGGCATCGCGGCGCCGCAGATCAAGAAAAACGTGCTCGATGCGTGTGTTCATGTCGTGGGTGCGGATGGCGTGATTCAAGAACACGAAGCCGAGTTGCTGCGCGCCATTGCGGAAGCGCTCGATTGCCCGATGCCGCCGTTTGTGACCACCTGAACGCGGCCAATTTCCAAGGAAACGCCGGGGGCAAGTTATCGGGCCTCCCCCGGAGCAAATTAAGGGTTAATTCGAATTTCATCATCCGCGCGGGCGATTTAGTTTGCCGCCGCTAAAAATCCTTGGGAGGTTGCTTGTACGGAATCTCAAGTCAGAAGCAATCGAACTATGAAGAATCCCTTTATAGCCATCGCCGTTTTCGCAGGGGCGATCACTGCCGCACCGCTGTCGGCACAGGAAACCAATGCACCGGTCGCTCCGGAAGCGACGACCACAAAAAGTTTTTCCGCGCTCTCGGGTCGCGGACCGCGCGCGCAATGGTTGCAGCGGCTCACGCTCGGCCCGGGTGATTTGCTGGATATTTCGTTACATGATCAGCCGGAAAGCGCGCGCACTAAAGTCCCGGTCGGCCCGGACGGGCGAATTTCATTTTTGCAGGCAGAAGGCATTGTCGCAACCGGCCTGACCGTGGATGAACTTCGCGCCCAATTCGACGAGAAACTGAGTGCGTTTTACAACAATCCTCGCACCGTGGTCGTCCCCGTAGCCGTTCGGAGCAAAAAATATTATCTACTCGGTGCAGTGACCCAGAAAGGCGTGTTCCCGCTGAATCGCCCGACCACGATGATTGAAGCCATCGCGCAAGCCGGTGGATTAGAAACCGGGTTGTTCGAACAGAACACAGTGGAGCTGGCGGATCTGTCCCACAGTTTCGTGGTTCGCAATGGTAAAAAGCTCGATGTCGATTTTGAACGCCTGTTTCAACAGGGCGACCTCAGCCAAAATATCATGCTCGAACCGGACGACTACGTTTTCTTTGCCTCGGCGGCAGCGAGTCAGATTTACGTCGTTGGAGCAGTTGGCTCCCAGGGAGTGCTGCCTTACACGCCGAATTCCACGGTCATTTCTGCGATTACCGCCCGCGGCGGTTTTGTGGATAAAGCTTATCAAAGCCGGGTGCTGGTGATTCGCGGGTCGTTGAACAATCCTGAGCGGATTATCGTGGATGCTAAATCCATTCTCGCCGGCGAAAAGGTGGATTTCCGCTTACAACCGAAGGACATTGTTTACGTCTCGCGTCGTCCGTGGGCTCGAATTGAAGAAATCCTGGATAATGCGACCCTCGCGTTTATCCAGGCGGCAGTCGTTTCTTACACTGGTGCACACGTCGGCCCGATGATCTCCACTCCCCTCAAATAGCATTGCCTCATGAAGAAACTCCTCTGCCTTGCAATTACCGGAGTCTGGCTCGCGTTGCTGTCGGGTTGTCAGATTCCAAAGATGAGCGACGCGCCGCGGTTTGAACCGCGCGCCACGGGTGTTTTCAGTAATGCCGCCGCCGGCATCAACGTCGGTCGCCAGTTGGATTCCTCCCTGCTCCAGCCGCCGGAAGATCTGTTCACACTGGGCCCGGGTGATCACATCGAAATAGAAATTTGGGGACGCCCGACGAGCCGGCGTGAATTGACTATCGGCCCGGATGGCAAAATCTACTATGACCTGCTTCCTGGCATCGATGTTTGGGGAATGACACTCAGCGAAGCACGCCGTCACCTGGAAGAACGCCTGAACGAACTTTACAGCGGAGTGCAATTATCCGTGGCGTTACGAGGTGTCGGCAGTAAATACATCTGGATGCTCGGTTCAGTGCAGAAACCCGGATTATATCCGACCGGAGCTCCCACCACGTTGCTGGAAGCCTTGTCGCTTGCGGGCGGAACGCGCCGGTCGCAATCAGCTATCACAACAGTGGATACCGCAGATTTGCGTCATGCCTTTGTTGTGCGGCAAGGCGAAATCCTCCCCGTTGATTTTCAACGGCTGCTGGAGCATGGCGACATGAGTCAGAATATTTATCTGCAACCGGATGATTTCATTTTTGTGCCATCCGGCGCCGCGCGCGAAATCTATCTGTTCGGCGCCGTGCGCAGTCCGCGGGCGATGCCTCTCTCGGAAACGCCGACGCTGATAGCGGCGATAACTGCGGGAGGCGGGCTGGCTGGTGATGCTTATGCTTCTCAAGTTGCAATCGTACGCGGCTCACTGGTCAATCCACAAATCGCCGTGGTTGATTACGAAGAGATCATCAAAGGAAAAGCCGGAGATATTTTGTTGGAGCCGCGCGACATCGTCTTTGTTCCGCGCAGTCCGTATCGGTTTATCCGCAATTACCTCGACGCCGTGCTGAATACATTTGTCTTTACCGTCGCTGCTAACGAAGGCGCAAATGCGTTTACCGAAAATCGGCGCCTTGGCGTAGCCGTGCCAGTGGGAAATCAGTAGGCGACTGCGGAAAAATTTTTCGCGCGGAAATATTTTGGCTGATGGCTTGACGCTTCGGAGGCTCGACCGCATATTCCGAAGCCGATCCACTCAGGCGAAGAAGTTGTTCATCGTTTTTTATTCGTATGCGCAAAACGAAGGTTCGTGTTTCGGGGGCCAAGGCCGCGAGTTTCAAATCCGCTCAGACTGAAAAGTTGAATGGCCACCGGGTTACCACCGAACCCAGCATTCCGGATTCCGCCGCCTTGGACGACGACGCGCAATCGCATCGCATCCAACCATTGACCGGCACCTCGCCGGCAGAGATCGCCAATAAAGTTAAGGAACTCATTCGCCTCGCCCGCGAACAAGGGCATCTCACCTACAGCGACATCAATGATGCGCTGCCGGAAAATCTCGTTTCGCCCGAGGAGATGGACGACATCCTCACGAAACTCCGCAATCTCGAAATTGAAATTGTGGACGCAGCGGACATTGACCAGGTCAATCAATCCACGGCTGATGACGAAGACAAAGGTCGCCTCGACGTGTTGGATGATCCGGTCCGCATGTATCTGAAGCAGATGGGCCAGGTGCCGTTGCTGACGCGCGAACAGGAGGTGGAAATTTCCAAACGCATCGAAGACGCGGAACTGGAAGTTCAACGGATTATCTATTCGCTGGGTTTTACGGCAAAAGAACATCTCGCCATCGCTGAAAAACTCACCGCCGAACCGCCTCGCGAACGCTTTGACCGCGTGGTGCTGGATCAAAAAGCCGACAGCCGGGATTCCTATCTCCACGGCCTGCACAAAATCATTAAAACCGTGCGCGAACTGGATCATCAGGCTGATCAGGCTTATTACTCCTGGCGCACCGCCGGCTCAGCCTCCGCCCGCACTCGCGCACATAATTTATTCTGCGAAATCAACAACAAGCTGCAGAACACGTTCAAGAAGTTCTATTTCAAGCACAAGGTTGTCGAAGAAATGGTCGTCGTGGCAGAGAACATCCACGAAAAGATCCAGAATTCCCTTCGCCTCATCGAAAGCATCAAACAAAGCGGCCATTCCAGCGATCGCCAGCATCTCATGGATGCGGAGCAGGAAAAAATTCGTGCCTTGGAAGATTTCGTTCGCATGCCGGCCGCCGAATTCGCTAAGGCCCACGAATCGCTCCAGTCCTTCACCGCCAAAGCGCATCAGGCGAAGACCGAAATGGTCGAAGCGAATCTGCGGCTCGTCATTTCCATCGCGAAGAAATACACCAATCGCGGCATGTCCTTCCTCGATCTCATCCAGGAAGGCAACATGGGTTTAATGAAAGCCGTGGAGAAATTCGAGTATCGCCGCGGCTACAAGTTTTCGACCTACGCCACCTGGTGGATTCGTCAGGCCGTCACTCGCGCGATTGCCGATCAGGCCCGCACCATTCGCATTCCGGTGCACATGATCGAAACAATCAACAAACTGATGCGTGCGCAGAAACGACTCTTGCAGGATTTCGGACGCGAACCAACGGCGGAAGAACTGGCCGACGATTTGCAGTATCCGGTCGAACGCGTCCGCGCCATTCTCAAAATGGCGCAGCAGCCGATTTCTCTACAAGCGCCCGTCGGCGATGGCGAAGAAACCAGCCTGGGCGATTTCATCGAAGACAAGAACACCGAGAACCCGATTGATATTACCAGCTTTGCGCTGCTCAAAGACAAGTTAACTGCAGTGCTTTCCAGCTTGAATGAACGCGAACGCAAAGTGCTCGAACTCCGCTTCGGCATCGGCGATGGCTACGCGCGCACGCTGGAAGAAGTCGGCAAACAATTTCGCGTCACCCGCGAACGCATTCGGCAGATTGAAGCCAAAGCACTGCGCAAAATGCGCCATCCCACGCGTATTCGCCAACTACACGGCTTCCTTGAAATCGAAGACATCGAGCACCTGTTGCAAGGTCGGAACTTGCTGTAATCACAGGCTGCCAGCGCGAGAAAAGGCTTGTCGCCTCGCGGCTTCCCCGCAGAATCTCTCCACCTCGGGCCCATAGCTCAGCGGTTAGAGCAGGCGACTCATAATCGCTTGGTCCTCGGTTCAAATCCGAGTGGGCCCACCAATTTTCACAACACGCGCTGAACCGCATCCTGCCAGCCACGATACAATCGCCGCGCATCGGCTTCCGTCATCTTCGGTCGAAACCGCTTTTGCACGCGTGCGACCTTTGTGAGTTGATTCCATTCAATAATTCCCAATCCCAACAATCCCAACAACGCCGCGCCCCACGCCGAACTTTCCGCAACTTCGGCCACATCCAACTCTGTTCGCGTAATGTCAGCAGTAAATTGCATGAGGAATTTATTTCGCGTCGGGCCGCCATCCGCCTGAAGATTTCGCAGTTTCACCCGACCATCAGCGCGCATCATTTCGAGCACGTCGCGAATCTGATACGCAATCGCTTCGAGCGCCGCGCGAACAATGTGTTCTTTCCGCGTGTGTCCTGTCATGCCGACGATCGCCGCCCGCGCTTCCGGCGCCCAATACGGCGCGCTTAATCCGGCAAACGCCGGAACAAGGTAAACGCCACCGTTATCTTTCACACTCAATGCAAGGCGCTCCACTTCATTTGCGTTATCAATGAGTTCGAGTTGATTTTTTAGCCACTCAATCGTCGCGGCGGAGAAATTGATAAGCCCCTCAAATGCGTAAGTCGGTTTGCCCTGATAAACCCACGCCAGCGCCGTGACCGCGCCTTTCTCTGACACCCGCAACTTGGCGCCGATGTTGAGCAATACACTCGTGCCCGTGCCGAAGGTGGCTTTGGCTGTGCCCGGCTGATAACAACGCTGCGCAAAAAGCGAAGCCTGCGAATCGCCCATCACGCCGATGATCGGAATGTGTTCTGGCAATATACCGCCAGCATCCGTCTCGCCGAATTGCGCCGCGCTTTCCCGCACTTCGGGTAACGCGCTCGTCGGAACTTTGAAAAGCTTGCAAAGTTCGGAATCCCACTTCAGCTTGCCAATGTCGAACAGCAACGTGCGACTGGCATTGGTGTAATCAGTAGCGAACACTTTTCTGCCAGTGAGTCGGTAAATCAGATACGCATCGACAGTCCCGATAACGGCATTCCCACTTTTCAGTTTCGCCGCGAGATCTGGTTTGTTCTCGATCAACCAACGGATTTTTGACGCGGAGAAATAGGTATCAATCTTCAATCCGGTTTTCTTGAGCACGCTCGGGCCGCGCCCTTGCTTCGTGAGCTTGGCGCAAATAGCGTCGCCGCGCCGATCCTGCCACACGAGTGCGTGATGCAACGGCTTGCCGGTTTTACGATCAAACACGAGCACGGTCTCGCGTTGGTTGGTGATGCTGAATGCGACGAGCTTCGCGAGCTTGGGACGATTGCGCTTGGCGATTTCGCCGATAACGGCCAGCACGTTTTTCCAGATTTCCTCGGCATCATGTTCTACCCAACCTGGCCGCGGACAAATCTGCCGATGATTGCGTGAAGCTTTGTCCAACACCTTGCCGCGCGCATCGAACAGAATCGCTTTCGTCGCGGACGTGCTTTGGTCGATAGCAAGGATCATGTCATTGGAGCGCGACTGTGTCCGCAAGACCAGTCGCAACTGGATGCGCCACACCTTGCTGCGACCGGTGTTTTGCACACAGCCGCGCTCCGTCGGATGGGGCTTAGATTCGTCATTTGCCGATCAGTTTTACCGCCGCTTCCGTCAATCCTTCCATGCTGATCCCGTAATGCCGGAATATATCCGCCTGCGCGCCGGGAACAGTTTCTTCATCAGGAATGCCGACGATGCGGAACGATTTGCACACGCCAGCTTGCAACAGCGTGGAAGCCACGGCTTCGCCGAGACCACCGTTCACCATGTGTTCTTCCACCGTGATAACGGCACTACACTCGCGACCGGCCTTGAGGATCGATTCCGTGTCCAAAGGCTTCACGGTGTGAACCGAAAGCACACGCGCTTGAACCCCCTGCTCCGCCAGTTGCGCCGCTGCCAACACGGCGTGAATCGCCGTTTCACCCGTAACGACAAATGCCACGTCATTGCCATCGCGCAAAGTGATGGCCTTTCCGACTTCAAACTTCGTTTCGGGTTGATGCAAATGATACATCGCCGCTTTGCCGAATCGGACGAACACCGGTTTGGTCGCGGTCGCCGCAAAGCGAATGGCTTCGCGCGACTCAAAATTATCCGCCGGAACGATAAGGGTGAGGTTGTTGATGGCACGCAGCACCGCAAGGTCATGGAGCGAATGATGTGTCGTGCCCAAAGCGCCGTAGCTGACGCCGGAACTGATGCCAATCAGCACCGCGGGAACATCCGAATAACACACGTCGTTCTTAATCTGTTCCAACGCACGTGCCGTTAAAAAACAACTCGG
>Ga0065721_10006017_pt1 | contig 10624 bp, 12 predicted proteins | sample Mesricmetagenome_FD_59108 | JGI IMG/M metagenome (GOLD analysis project Ga0065721, IMG submission 59108) | Mesophilic microbial community from rice straw/compost enrichment Sample: eDNA_1 v2 (version 2) | ecosystem: Engineered > Solid waste > Grass > Composting > Bioreactor | place: USA: Davis...
CAGCTGGGAGAGCGCTTGCATGGCATGCAAGAGGTCAGCGGTTCGATCCCGCTTACCTCCACCACTACTAACGAAGAACAGAGCATCTGAAGATGCTTGACAAGCAGAAAATTGTGTTGATATAATTTTNGGCTTGTTNGATCNAGGTCCCCTTCGTCTAGAGGCCTAGGACACCACCCTTTCACGGTGGGTACAGGGGTTCGAATCCCCTAGGGGACGCCAAGACTTCTTGGCACACCGCTGCGGAGCGGTAGTTCAGTTGGTTAGAATACCGGCCTGTCACGCCGGGGGTCGCGGGTTCGAGCCCCGTCCGCTCCGCCAAAGAATTCAATAAAATCAAGCACTTACGTGATGTAAGTGCTTTTTTTCGTCCCGATTTATATTCCAAAGTCGGGTTTTTCGTTCCAAAGTTTGGACTATCCGACTTTCGGGCTGGCTGGAAAGCCGCACCAAGTCTAGCTTTCCGAGTTGGGCCACCTTAAAGAATACCGTCCCATGTTGCCGGTATTCTTACCCCCTCTTCCCTACTGATTTATGCGCCCAAATGGGTGCACATTACACTCCGCTCATTATGCGATGCGCAATGCGCATTGCGCAATACCTACTCCGGGACCGGACATTTCTATTTAGCGTTGACATACCTACTCCGGGAGCACAACGAGCGACGTTCAGACGCCCCCAAGCCTGCGAGAAACCAGCAGCCTCTTTCGCAAACGCTTCCCACCAGAGAGCGCCCCCACCCGCTGCTCGGCGCCACAAGCCCTGAATCCAATAACACACACAAATCAGGGAGATATTTCATGCATGGTCAGCACCAAGCTGGTTCTCTACCTTCCCGCGTCTATGAAAGGCACGGGGTAAGAATCTATTCCATCGGCTACAAACGCCCAAATGGCACATGGGCCTTTCGCCTAAGCTGCCACATTTCCGACCAGGAAGAAATCGCTGCACTTCGGGAGGAAGCAATACATCGAGGTACAGGGGATCAACAAGACTGCCTACACAGCAAAACGTTCTCTACCGTTGCCAAGCACTGGCTCAACTGGCAAAAGACCCTGCCACCGGACTCAGCAGAAAAACGGGCCGATAGCACATTGGCAGAAAACGAAAGGGAGGTAGCGCAACTCATTCGGGCCTTTGGCAGAAGAAGAGTCACAGCGCTGACCAAGGTTGACGCGTACACCTATCTGCGCGACGCTCAAAGCAAGGGTCGCTCCGCGAAGGGCAACAAAGAAATCGCATTGGCCAGACTCATCCTTGAGTATGCCGTCACGCTTGGCATCCTGATCAATAATCCGTTCGACCGTGTGAAGAAGTCAAAAATCAAACACACCGCACGTTTAGTGACGGACATTGAGATGGATCTGGCGATCAGGGCGGGCCGACAAATGGGCGGGCAGTGCCTGGTGGTTGCTTTGGGTTTGAAGACAGCCTGGCTGTGCCTACGCCGGTCTGTTGAGGTCCGAGCGCTCCAGGTGCAGCAGATCAACGAGCAAGGCATCTCCTGGAAGGCAGGGAAGATCCGACGCAGTGATGTGCCCATTGTGGGCCTGATACATTGGAGCGCCGAGCTTAAGGCCACTGTCCATGAGGCCCTTGCCTTGCGAGGTCCAAACCCGCCGCAGGAGTGCTTTGTGTTTGGAACCCGCACCGGGGAGCGATACACGAAAGGTGGCTGGAAAACAATGCTGCACAAGCTCATGGAGAAAGCGCAGGCGCTTGCAGATGAAGAGAACGCGCCCTTCCAGCGCTTTTCCCTTCAGGACTGCCGCCCCAAGGGCATCACAGACAAGCTGGCCTCGGGCCATGATGATGTGATGGATGCAACACTGCACTCTTCTGAGCGGATGATCCGGGATGTGTATGACCGCCGCCGGGTACGTGAGGCGATGCCCGCTAGATAGCCGAAAAATTGGGCGCATTGCGCTATGAGTAACACGCAATAAGCTATGCGCAATGCGCCCACGAGATATGTGGATTCGTCCGTCGGCGGGCAACAACACTGAATCACCCCGGGTTTTGAGGAGGCTCCAAGCTTTGAGAGAATGGAGCCATGGTCAACAATCAAACCAAATTTTCACCTGAGATCCGTGAACGGGCCGTGCGCCTGCTCCTGGAACACCGCGACGAGTACGCGTCGCAGTGGGCTGCCGTCACATCGATTGCGCCCAAGATTGGCTGCTCGCCGCATTCGCTGCTCAAATGGGTTCGGGCCCAGGAGGTAGAGACGGGTGTACGTGCCGGCATCCCGCAGGCCGAACAGGAACGCATCAAGGCGCTGGAGCGTGAGGTCAAGGAACTGCGCCGAGCGAACGAGATTTTAAAGACGGCCAGCGCTTTTTTCGCCCAGGCGGAGCTCGACCGCGTCCTGAAGAAATAAACGCCTACATCGATCAACACCGAGACTTGTACGGGGTCGAGCCGATCTGCAAGGTATTGCAGGTCGCCCCGTCAGCCTACAGGCGCCATGCCGCCCGGTGTCGCAATCCAGATCTACGCAGCCACCGGGCAAAACGAGACGAGCAGCGCATGGTCGATATCTACCGCGTCTGGGATCAGAACTTCCAGGTCTACGGCGCGCGCAAGATCTGGCGCCAGATGCATCGGGAGAACATGCCCATTGCCCGCTGTACGGTCGAGCGGCTCATGGGACGCCAGGGGATCGAGGGAGTGCGCCGGGGCAAGCGGATACGCACGACGGTTCCGGATGCCTCCAGACCCTGCCCGCGCGATCTGGTGCGTCGGGCCTTCCATGCTGATCGCCCCAATCGCCTTCTACGACAATACTTCCCGAAAGGCACTGACCTGTCTCGATGGAGTGCTGAGGAGATCCAAGCCGTTGCTCACACGCTGAACACTAGGCCTCGGAAAACGCTCGGTTGGAAGACTCCGGCTGAAACCTTGAACGAGCATTTACAATCCATCCAACAGCCCAGTGTTGCGACGACCGGTTGAATACGCCCAGTACGTGTCGATCCGTTATTCCGAACGGCTGGGCGAAGCGGGTATCAGCCCTTCGGTGGGGGCCACGGGCGACGCCTATGATAACGCCCTGGCCGATACCATCAACGGCCTGTATAAGGCAGAGCTGATTCATCAGCGTGGCCCCTGGAAGACCAAGGCTGCCGTGGAATTAGCCACCTTGGAATGGGTGGCCTGGTTCAATCATCAGCGGCTGCTGGAATCGATTGGCGACATCCCACCCGCCGAGGCCGAACAACGGTACTATCAGGCGCTTGCAACACCCGCTGCTGAGGCGGTTTTACTTTAACCAAACAGCCTCCGCGATTCCCGGGGCGATTCACTGGCCGGTATTGCCGCCGAGGTGAAGGCCGAAGGGTGGGCATGGGTAGATGCCACGCCGAGTGTGACCCATGCCGACCTGCACGCCTTCCAACGCGCTCCGAGGGAACGCCGTGCGGCGAACAAGCACGAAGCAGCACGCATCGAGAAGCTGCAAGCCAAGCTGCACGAACTGGCGGAAGCCGTAGATGCCGCGCTGGATGCCGACGACGAGGAGAAGGCCGGTGCCTTGCAGGAGAAAGGCGAAGCCTTGGGCGAACAGTTGCAGGCCATAAAGGACGGTTTGCAAGACTACAGCCCGAACGTGAAGGCCGCAGCCGGCGCCATCGTCACCATCGACCGCAGCGGCGAAGTCGTGATTCATCGCGGCCTGATGCGCGAAACCGAAGCCAAGGCACTGCGCACGCTGGAACGCTTGCGGCAGGGTTTCGGCGGCGCGGACGCTGAAAACGACGATGAAGCCGAGGACGGCGAGCAGCCCAAGGCCGCCGCCATGTCCGACCGGCTGGCTCAGCGGTTGAGCGCCCACCGCACCGCCGCGCTGCAAATCGAAGTCGCCCGGCATCCGCAAGTGGCGCTGGCTGCGCTGGTGCATGGCATGGTGCAGACCGTCTTGCAGAAAAGCCACTACGGCCACGACCTGCCATTGGGCGTGAGCCTGAAGGTGCAAGACCGACTGGAAGTCATGGCCCCGGACTGGCCAGAATCGCCCGCCGCCGTCGCGCTGAGCGAACTGCAACACGTGGCGGGTGAAGGCTTGCCGGAGGACAGCGCCGAACTGTTCGCCGTGCTGCTGGCGATGGAGCAAGGCGAACTGGTCAAGCTACTGGCAGTATGCGTGGCCGTCACGGTGGACGTGGTGACACCCCGCGCCACGATGCAGCAACCCGGCGCGGAACTGGCGAAGGCCGTGGAGCTGGACATGGCCGCATGGTGGAAACCGACCGCGGAAGGCTACTTCAAGCACGTTTCCAAGGCCGTAATTCTGGATGCCGTGGGCGAGTACGCACCCGAGCAGATCAACCGGCTGGCAAAGTTGAAGAAGGCCGACATTGCCAGCGAAGCCGAACGGCTGGCCGATGGCACCGGCTGGATGCCCGCGATCTTCCGCACCGAAGATCCGCAGCAGGCCACGCAGGAAGCGGCGACCGATGCGGAAGCTGAAGCGGAAGATGCCGCTGTCACCGCGGATGACCAGCCTCAGGCCGAGGCACTGGCGGCGTGACCTTGCACCGCAGATAAGCGCCCCGGTCCCGACCGGGGCGCTGCATGTCGAGGATGCCCGCCATGAACCACCAACCCGCAAACCGCCCCCGCATGGCCGCGACCTATGCCCCCGGCACGGTACGCGCCCGCCGCTGGCATGGCGATAGCGACGTGCGAGGCTATCGTCCGCCTGGCGGTTGGACGGCACGCGCCGACCTGACCGATTCGCACCCCATCACGGGCAGCACCTTGCCGCGTGCCGTGTGGTGGATCATCGAAACCAAGGAATAGCGATCAGCACCAGCCCCAAGCCGTTCCGCCTTGGGGCTGGTGGTCAAAAATCCGAGCGCGGCGGTGGCCGCGCCCGGTGTCAAAAACCAAAAGCAAGATCGCCCAGCCGCTACATGCTTGCAGCGGCTGGGCGATGTGTATTTCACGACTGGGACACGGAACCCTCTACCGGGATGCCGCCGTGTCGGATTCGCTGATGAAGTCCATCGGCGTCTTGCCGAGCCGCCGCTTGAACATGGTGGAAAACGCGCTGGGGCTGTCGTAGCCCAGATCCAGCGCCACCTGCGTGACGGACTGCCCGGCCGATAGCCAGGGCAGCGCCGCCAGCAGGCAGGCTTGCTGCCGCCATGCGCCGAAACTCATACCCGTCTGCTGGTGAAAGAACCGGGTGAAGGTGCGCAGGCTCTTGTGCAGCCGTTGCGCCCACATCTGCGGCGTGGTCTGGATGCTGGGCGACTTCAGGAACGCCTTGCACAGCCGTGCGAGCTGGCGGTCTTGAGGGATTGGCGCGAACAGGGGCATCGTCTGCGCCTGGCGCACCTCATGCAGCAGCAGTTGCACCAGAGCGCCGTCGCGCCCGTCCTCGTCGTACAGCGCGGGCATGTCCGCCGAGGCCAGCAGCAACTGGTGCAGCAGAGGGGAGATGACCAGCGCTTCGCAGTGATCTGCCGGGCGCGGCGCGGTGGCCGGCTCGATGTAGAGACTGCGCGTGCTCACGCCCTGCATCCGCACGCGGTGGGGTTTGCCTGCGGGAATCCACACGCCGCTGTATGGCGGAATAGCCCATGCGCCATCGTCCGTTTCCACTTCCATCACCCCGCTCATGCCGTAGAGCACCTGGGCGCGCCGGTGCGTATGGGTGTCGAGCAAGGTGCCCGGCGGGTAGTCGGTGCCGATGGCCAGCACGGGGCGCGCCACGGCATCCACGGAGTTCAGCGGTACGTTGCGCATGGCATGGATGACCTAAATAAAAGGATTATTGACTAATCCGCGAGAGACAGCCAATCCGGCTCGCTCTATCGTGAGGTTTTGTCCTCTCAGGATGCGGTTTCCGTCATGTACTTTCTGCTTTTGTTCTTCGGCTTTCTCGCCGGGATAACGACCGTGCTGTTCGGCTTCGGCGGTGGCTTCGTCGTCGTGCCCGTGCTGTATTCCGTGCTCCTGGCTACGCATGGCGGCAGCGCCGTGGGCGATGCCGCCATGCACGTGGCCGTTGCCACTTCCACCTGCGTGATGATCTTCGGCGCTGGGCTGGCGACGCTGCGCCATCACAAAGCTGGCACGGTGCCGTGGGATCAGGTGCGCCCGCTGCTGGGTTACATCGCCGTGGGCGCGATACCGGGTGCGGCCGCAGCGTTGGCATTGAGCGGCGACTGGGTACGCTGGGTCTTCATCTTTTACCTGGGCGTGACGATCCTCGACAGCATCCTGCGGCCGGGCTTCACCCAGGAAACTGCTGCGCGGATTCGTCCGTGGAGACGGTGGATGACCGCTACCGCAGGCACGGCGATTGGTGCGATCGCCGCCTTCCTGGGCGTGGGCGGCAGCGTGATGACCGTGCCGCTGATGCGTCGCCGCGGTGCCAGCATGACCGCTGCGACGGCAGCGGCCAACCCACTGTCGCTGCCAATGGCCGTGGTCGGCTCGGCGACCTATGCGCTACTGGCGTGGAACGATACACCGCTGGGCGCATGGCACGCGGGCTACATCGACTTGCGTGCTTGCCTGGTGCTGGTGGTCGGTTCATGGCTGGGTATCAGGCTGGCATCGCGCTGGATCGGCAATATACCCGACCATGTTCATGCCCGGGCCTACATCGCTCTGCTGTGCATCGTTCTGCTGGTGATGCTGGTGGTCTAGCTTTCTCTACCTCATAGATCTTGGGCTGGTCTCCGCGCGTGCTGGCGGGCTTTCGGGCTGCGCCCCGTGCCGGCTACGCCGTCACGGCCGTTCGGCATCAATCCCTGACGCCTTCGCGCCTGCGGCGCTGCGCGCTCCGCTTGCGGGAAAAGCCGCGCCTCGCCGCGATGGGTGGGAGTGTGGCGCTACGCCGTGGCTTGCTGCGGCAGGTTGTGCCAAAGGGAGGGCGAATTCAACTCTGATTCGCAACACTGCTGTTGAATGCCTCGGCGAACACGTCGAGGGGCGTTTTGAATCCGAGCCGCTTGCGCGGTCGCGTGTTGAGGCGATGCTCCACGTGCCGTAGCTGCTCGTCGGTGATCGTAGCGAAATCCAGGCTGCGAGGCAGGTACTGGCGGGTCAAGCCATTGGCGTTCTCGTTGCTGCCGCGCTGCCAGGCCGAGTACGGGTCGGCGAAGTAGACATCGGCCCGAAGCGCGGCGCCCAGCAGTTGGTGTTCGGCAAACTCCTTGCCGTTGTCGGTCGTGATGGTGTGGGCCGCATGTTGCAGGCGCCCCAGGCGCCTGACGATGGCCCGCATGACGTTGTCCGCGGTGCGATCGGCCGAGCACGCCAGCAGGTGCAACCCGGACCGACGCTCGGTCATCGTCACCACCACCGCCTTGCCACGTGAGGCGTGCATCGTGTCGATCTCCCAGTCGCCCAGACGCGAGCGCGCCTCCACGACTGCAGGCCGATCGCGCCAGCTGCGCCTGTGCCGCAGTTGGCCCCGGCCGTCGCGCAGGCCCCGTCTGCGGCGCTGCCGGCGCCGGCGACGCAGGCAGCCGGACAAGGTGCCACCCCGTCGCTGGTCGGCGTAGACGTGCTGGTAGATCCACTCGTGGCTGGCCAGGCCGGTTGTGCCGGCGATCTGTTCCGGGCTCCAGTCCTCGCGCAGGTGGGCCTCGATCCGTTCGATCGTCTCCGGGGCAATCCATGGCCGGCGGCTGGCCTGCGAGCGGCGGTGCTCACTGAGCCGTTGCGCCCGGCACGGCTCGTAACGCCCGCCGACCGCATTGCGCGTCAGCTCGCGGCTGAGGGTGCTGGGAGAACGGTCCAGTGCAATGGCAATCTCCCGAAGGCTATGATTGGCTTCATGCAGGCTGCGGATGCGATATCGTTCGTGCTGGTCCAGGCGGCCAACGGCCATGGGCAACTCCACTTGGCGGTGAAGCTGCTCAGGTCAGGTCGCCTGGGCCTCTTCACAACCTCGGGTGTTGCGATCGAGAGTTGAACTCACCTACTAAAAAATAAATGATTGAATGAATAGAACGGCTTCCTTCCTAATCCAACAGCGGAGAACCAGCATATGATCGATTGGGCCACTCTGATTACCTATGTTGCAATCGTACTTGGCTTCGTTTTCATTCCCGGTCCTGCAACACTTCTCACCGTCGCTCGGGCGACCACTTCGGGGACCAGAGTCGGTGTCGCGACGGGCGCGGGCATCGCGGCCGGTGACGTCATTCATACCGCCATGGCCATTATCGGAATCTCTGCCCTCATCGCAGCATCAGCCACCCTGTTCAGCATCGTGAAATATTTGGGCGCAGCCTATCTTGTCTATCTCGGCATACAGGCAATCTTGGCGAAAACCACCTCGCAACCCACCACCGCCGGGGCACTTCCGGTCACAGCGCAGAAGGCATTCAGGCAGGCGATTTTGGCCGAAGTTCTCAACCCCAAGACAGCGCTTTTCTTTCTGGCTTTCCTTCCACAGTTCGTCCACCCCGAAAATGGCTCGGTCTCTCTGCAACTGACTACGTTGGGAATCATCTTCGTCCTGCTCGGTCTAGTCAGCACCTTGGTCTTTGCAATCGGAGCGGGCGGTTTGGGCAAGTTTCTCCGCCGCAATCCGGCTGTGCTGAAGTGGCAGGGCAAGGTGGTTGGTGGAATCTACTGTGCCTTAGGCGTTCGCTTGGCGCTACAAGAGCGCTGATGAGCATCAGAGAAGACAAGGAAACTATGGACTATCAGGAAGCGCTGGATTGTGCTCGTGGGCTCATTCATGCCCACCCCCGTATCGTCTTCATGATGTGCGGGCTGGCAGGTTCAGGGAAGACTACTTTTGCCCAAGCGCTTGAGAAGATGGGCTGCCAGCGATTATCCATAGATGAGGAGATTTGGCGCGCTAATGGTCGATTTGGCGTGGACTATTCGGAGCATGACTATCCGAGCCTACAAGCGTCAGCAGAGAAGCGCCTGCGCCGGCAGCTTGTCGAAATGTTGGAGAAAGGAACCAAGGCGGTAATCGACTTTAGCTTCTGGAACGCCGAAGCACGGGCCGATTACCGTGAGCTTTTGCGACGCAACGGTCATCACTGCCAACTTGTGTATATGAACGTTCCAGAGAAAGTCTTGCGTGAACGCTTAATCAAACGTGCCTCTCGTCACGATGCTAATGCTGCCTTTCCAATTACAGAGGAACGTTTGCAGCGCTACATCCGGGGGTTTGAACCACCATCTGACAAAGAAGCGTGGATAGTCCAATAGAAGACAGCGCTTATAAGCCATGCTCATGGAAAAATCTCGGGGTAGTCGGAGAAGTGAAAGAAATTGGAAAAGTAGGACGCCTTCGTCGATATCCGTTGAAATCAGCCCTTGGTGAAGAGCTTCAGCACGCGGTGCTGACAAAGACAGGTATATATGGCGACCGGGCATTTGCCGTGTTGGATAGGGAAAGCGGGAAAATCGCCAGTGCGAAAAGGCCAAAGCTCTGGCGTTCCCTTTTATCGCTCACGGCTCAGCTTTTGGAAGACACTCGCACATTGGCAATCTCCCTACCCGATGGCCACACTATTCATTCGAACTCGGCGGATATTGACTCAGCTCTGTCCCAACTCCTTGGACGCCCCGTTTCTCTGGTATCCGAGCGCCGGCCCGGAATGCAGTTTGAACGCTCACGACCGGAAGAAGTGCTGGCTCACGGCCTTGATGCCGATGTTGGCATGGACGTGGGGGAAATCGGCGCAGCCGCCCCGGAAGGAGGTTTTTATGACTTTGCACCCGTGCATCTTGTCACTATCGCTTCCTTGGAAGAAATTTCGCGCAAGGCTGACCTCGATGGGCTGGAGGCAGAAAGATATCGGCCCAACATTGTGATCGAGAGTTCCGACACCACTCCCTTCGTTGAAAACAGTTGGAAAGGTCAGAAATTGCAGATCGGCAGCGCGGTACTGGAAATCATGGTACCCACGCCAAGATGTGCTGTGCCGACTTTGGCTCACGGCCTCGGACTTGCGCCAAAACCAGATGTATTACGAGCAATCCATGCGAACAATCGCGTGGACATACCTGATGCCGGGACGTTTTCATGCCTTGGCGTCTACGCGAAGATTCTTCACACTGGGGAAATAGTGCCGGGAGATTCAGTGCTTTTCGTAGATGACTGATCCGGGTGGGCGAGCATTAGCCATCTGCGTCACAGAAGCCTCCATCGTTGGAACAGCTGCTCCAATGGTCAGTCGTGGCGTCAGCTAACCGGCTCTAAAACCGAGTAGGCCCCGCTCTATAGTAGAAGCCCGTCCAGCTTTCAAGTTTATGAAGCTGTACTCGAATACGGCGTAACCAGCCTGTCTGAGTTTGAAGACCGGCTGAAAGGGCCTCGTCAACCAGAGTTCTAGGTCTTCGCGACCAAGAACTCTTCCGCGCACGATAATTGCAAGCCATCCTTCCGGTTCGTGAAGTAGCGTTGTGCAAGTGCGCTCGGAGGGACATGCCGAACATCCTGAAAGCCGGCACCCCGAGCCATGGCCATTATCTCTTCAGGCGCGAATAAGCTAATGAATAGTGTTCCGCTTGCGCGTGCACCCTCAAGCGCCTGCCCAAGCTGTAGCCGAACATCAGGCGGCATGAGATAGAGCGGCAACATGAACGTCATGGCGAGTGTCGATCCTGGCGCAAGCGCCGCGACCTGACGGAAAGT
>Ga0065721_10053058_pt1 | contig 10622 bp, 6 predicted proteins | sample Mesricmetagenome_FD_59108 | JGI IMG/M metagenome (GOLD analysis project Ga0065721, IMG submission 59108) | Mesophilic microbial community from rice straw/compost enrichment Sample: eDNA_1 v2 (version 2) | ecosystem: Engineered > Solid waste > Grass > Composting > Bioreactor | place: USA: Davis...
ACAGATAAGGACCGCCCGCCACTATGCCAGCGCCGATCATTATGTCGGAGTGCACCATGTAAAACTGGGAGGCCATGAAGGCGCCGGAAGACAGTCCTGAAACTGAGGTCTGCTTGAGGTCTATATCGAGACCGGGAAGTTTTTCGGCGGCGCTGCCCGTGAGCGCGAACAGGACGCTGAAAAGGGAAAGCAGCGCGCGCACGAAATTGCCATTTTTCATCGCCGGACCTCCGGGAATGTCTTGCGGGAAGCTGCGGGAGAAATCCGGCTGGTGGAATTATTTAACCGGTGTTGTATCTGGGCGCCCACAGCGGGCCAGAGTTTAGGCCCGCGCGGCAAATAAATATGGGATCACAAGTGCCAAATATCGGTGGAAAGCCGCCAGCGGATGGTGTTACCCGCTGGCGTCACGGGCGAGGGTGTTCAGATCTCGTCTTTGACGGGACGCCGGAGTTTAGCGGACGTTCGCCAGCAGCTCCCCCAGAATTGCCACCACGGTTTCGCGCACATCCAGCCCTTCCGGCACATGTCCGGCCACTTTCGCGCAGATCTCCTGCACCGAGGTCTTTCCGTCCACCTGCCCGATGATGGCATCGATCAGGGGGTGACTTTCCTCCGGCCGTTGAAAGCGCTGGGTGACGGGCAGGTGATGAAAGACCAGCCAGGGCTGGGGGAGTGAATGGCTTGGGTCTGCGCTTGGGGCGACCGCGCGAGCGCTGAAGGACCAAACCTGCTCGGTCTGGCTGCGGACGTTGATCGGCGAGTCCAGATGGCGATGCTCGGCGAGCTGTTCGTTTTCCAGTTTGAATCCTGCCACCTGCATCAATTGCAGCAGCTCCTCCCGCCCATATTTGCAATCGAAGGGCGTGTGTTTGGGGTAAAGCAGGGGACCCGAATTGATCCACAGTCCGCCCGGCTTCAGCCACTGATGGATCAGGGCGATCAGGTCGCGGTTGTCCCCGCCGTGCACATCGATAAACCAGGCCGTGAGTATCACATCGAAGCCGCCGGGTTTGAGCGGCATGCGCCAGACATCCGCCGCCATGGCAAACCAGGATGCGCGCTTGTTGGCGGGATCGGAGGGCGGGCTGAGTGTGTAGGCGCGGCTCAGATCCCGGCCTATCTGCGGGAAGCTGTTGAGCTCGTAGAACTCGAATCCCTGCTGCTGCACGATCAGCTTGTGGCCGGCGGCCAGGAGCAGGGGATTGATGTCCGTGGCCAGGGTCAGGTGGGCATTCCAGTGCTGATGCAGCTCCCAGCTGAGGCGTCCCGCCCCGGCGCCGAGGGCGAGCACATTGGCGGACGGGGGCACGGATCCCAAATTCAGAACCTGCTGCAGGCGCTGCTGAATGATGCCCTCCGGCCAGGCCCAGTCCTGCAGTACATGGTGGTAGTACTCACTGATCTGCCCCAGGGCGACCTGCACGAACTGCTCGTCGAATTTGGGCTGGAGACCGGCGTCGCCGAGTAGCTGGTTGATGGCCAGATTGCTGGCGCGGGCCACCTCCAGGGACTCCTGGGCGCGCTGTCGCGTGGCCGGCACAGCGTCGTAGCGTTCCAGCAGGGCCTGCATGACTTCGAAGCCGGCCTGCGCCTGCTGATTCATCACCGCCAGCTGGTGCTGCCAGGCGTTTTTCTGCAGCTCCCCGGCGGGCAGCAGACAGGGAATACCCCCCAGGCTGAAAAATCGGGTCTGACAGGCATCGCATCTGAGGGTGTTCAGTGGACCTGCGCAGACGGGGCACTGCAACAGGGGTAACAGCAGTGAAGGAAGTGTGGGCATAGGTTCAGAAAAGAAAAGCGGCCCTGTGAAAGGGCCGCTGATGACAGGGAGTCGTGAAATTACACCAGACCCAGGGTGCTGCTGCCCATGGCGGCATAGCTGCCGGCCGGGAGTCCCAGACCTTTGGGAATGGCGCCGTTCAGGTCTTCGGTGCCACCGCCTGCTGAGGCGGAGAAGCCCTGACGGAAGCCCGGCATGCGGGTGGCAACTATGAAAGGCGCGCCGCCGGAGTCGTGGGTCATACCATTGCCCATGCAGGTCACCTGCACGAACACCGTGGTATCGATCAGCTTTTGACCATCGGAACCTTCGGTTTCCATCAGGCGTTTGATGATATAGGCCGGTACTTCGCTGATGTGGCCAATCATCTCGTTGAAGGCGCCGGCGCCGGGTGCCGAGTGGGCGGCGTCGTGCAGGTTGCCCTGGTAGTTGGTGCCGAATCCCCGCCAGGTGCCCTGGTGGTTGCCCAGCTGCAGCACCGCCAGATTGGTCAAGCCAGCCTGAAGGGCCGCAATGATGATATCGGCCTGTACCTTGCCGCCCGCCACTATGCGGTTGGCGTAGCTGGACGGAGACGGCAGTGTGGGGCGGTAGGCTTCTATATCCGGACCTTCACCCGACATGAGAGCGGTGAGGCGGTTTTCCAGACCGGACAGGGCCTCGGCGTGGACATCCAGACGCTCGCGCTCTTCCTGGCTCAGCTTGTTGCGCAGCGCCTGCAGTGCTTTTTTCTGAGAGGCGAACACTTTCAGGTAGGTGTCATCGGTGCTGCCCTCGGGCAGGGCAGAGTTGAAATAGCGGTTATAGGCCGCTACCGGATCGTCGATACAGGGGCCTATGTTGCTGCAGAGCGCACCATTGGTGGTGGCGTCGAAGCCGAGATACATGGCCTTGTATGGAGTGGTGGCTGAGACCAGCGGCGCGATGCGGGTATCCATGGTGGGTACACCGAACTGGGTGGTGCCCAGGGCCTGGTGCGCCGCAGAGTGGCCGGCGAGTCGCACATCCACCTGACGGAAGTGGCAGATGCTGGCCACATTGGTGCCTTGGGGGCCGTAAGCGCGTGTCACTGTGTTCATGTTGGTGGCGCTGGAGGGCATCCAGGCGCCAGTGGCCGCTCCACTGTCGATGTAGCAGTAGAACACGCGCTTGGGGCCGCCTGCCGCCATGGCCTGACGGGTGGCAAAGATGCCGCCCGCCAGACTGGAAGCCTTGAGGATCGAAGTGGACACGCCGGTTTTGGCCAGCATGTCCAGGAACTTGCGGCGCTCCTGATTGACGTGTTTTGCGCCGCGCTCAAGGATTTTTTCGTTGGCCTTCAGGTAGGCGTTGTAGTTGGCTTTACCTTCCTGGGCGCGGGCGTGCCGCTTCGCCAGTTCTTCCTGGCTTTCAGCTGCTCTGAGTTTTTCGATGATCTTTTTCATATCGTAACCTTTGTTCGTTTAACCCTAGTTAGGCGGTTCTGTGCGGATGACCTATTTCCTGAAGCGAATGGCATCCGAAAGTCCCAGGGCTTTCATCGCCGCCCGCGCACTGCCATTGCTGGCGTCGTAAGCGGATTCCATGGCGTCGTTCACACAGGCCATATGAGATTTTTGCTGCGCCGTCAGAGGTTTCTCCAGACCGGTCTCTTCAAACGCCGGGTGCAGATAGTGACCCAGGGTGAAGCGGGCTGTCTTCTCGAACAGACACGCATCCAGACCGGGCAATCCGGCGGCTACCATCTGTTGTCCCAGATCCTTGGAGCCTTTGAAGTAGAGGCCGCCACCCATTTTCTTCTCCTGACCGGCTTCGGCTGAACCCAGCTGACCTACGGCGTGGGCGGAGTAGAGGTAGCCGCCTTGGTTCACGTGTCTGATGGCCACTTCGCCGCCGGTTTCACCTGTGTCGCCGGTGAAGCTCTTCTGCACCACCTGACCGCCAGAGCGTTTGCGCAGCAGGCCCACGTGGTCGAAGTCGTCCAGGGCGAACAAGGGGTTGATCAGCGCATCGTGGCAGGTGGCGCAGGATGAGCCGGGGATGGTGGTCTGTATGTCGTAGAACTCAGCTGTGGTCAGCTGGCCCTCATTCAACAGGTCTTCCACTCTCTTCTGAGCTTCTTCGCGGGCCACGTTGTCGTTCAGGTTGGTGGGCAGAGGTATGGCCTGACACAGCATGTCCTGACGCATATGCACCGCGCGGAAAATGGGCGACGTGCGGTTCATGGCGGCATTGGAGGCCATGTAGGCACCGGATGCGAGTACCCCACCGCGATCAGAGTTGGTGGTGTCGACGCGCACGAATTCCATGGGACGGGAGCCGCCGCCAGGTATGCCGTAGAAGGACGACAGTACGCTGTCCAGCATGGTGAAGTTGCCTTCATAAATGGACTTGAAGGGAACATTCGGCGTGTAGAAGACGTACTTGTAGATCTCGCGGATTTCCTGGGCCATGGAGTCCTTCACTTCCTGAGTAAAGGCATCGTTGCCAGTGCGGTTCGCGCTGGTCACTGCGTCTGTGCGGAACCAGATACCGGCCAGTCGACCTATGTGCGCCTTGCCGAGGTCGGAATCCAACATGCGATCTATATGCTGTTCCACTTTGGACTTGTCGCTCAGGTCGCCGTTGAAGGCTGCTTCCAGCAACTGGGCATCCGGTGAGGAGCCAGTGAACATGTAAGACAGGGCGGAGGCGTATTCAAACGCATCCAGCACATAGGCGGAGGACTCCGCCACGTCCAGCTTGGGAATGGTCTCGCGGGGTACCTCAGGCAGGGCTGCCGGGCCTACAGTGAGGCGGCTGACAGAGATGGGGTTGCCGCTCTGGTTGTAGGTCTGCACATAGAAGCCGGTACCTTTTACGCCTTTGACGCGCAGAGTGACGACCGTTGCATTGGCTGAATCCACGTTTTCTTCATAGCGGAAACTGTTGTTGTTGATGACCAGACCGAAGCGGCCGGCACCAGCGCCACCGGATTTCACGGTGAAGACCACTATGTCGTCGCCCGTCCAGTTGTAGCTGGGGGTCAGGCCGACATATTTATAGGCGCCGTACTCGCCCAGGCCGTTTGAGCCATAGGAGATTTCCGGCATGGCGATAGTGGTCACAGGTTCTCCCTGGATCACATCCGAATCGCCCGGTTGTTCAGGCACCCGGGTGCGCGCTTCGGAAACCAGCATGCCCAGCTCGGATCTGTAGAGGAACTGCGGAGACATGAGAACCGAGCGGATCGCCCACTCCAGGCCGGCTTTCAAATCCTGGGCGGCGCCTATGATGTCGCGGTATTCAGAGCGTTCAGCCGAGGTGAGCGGACGGCGGAAGGCGGGATAGGCAAATTTGTTGATGAAGTTGTTGGCACAGGTGACTTTGTCCGGACATTCGAAGTCCAGAGCTCCAGTTGTTTCCAGAGCCCACTTGGCCAGTTCCTCTGCGTTGCTGTCGTAGGCGGTCAGACGGCCTTCGGTGATTTTCTCCAGCGTGTGGTTGGGCATGCGCGCGACTTTCATATCGTCGCTGGCGCGGTTCGGCTTGGAGAAATCATCCGGCAGCGGCCGCTTGAACAGGGCCTGCAGCGAGTTGTGGTATTCGTAGGAGGTCAGCAGTTTCAGGTCGCGACGGCCGTAGAGTACCGGCGCGCTGGTGTCACAGGGATAAACAGTGACCTGGGGGGTCTGTCCGCGCAGTGACCACAGGTAGGCCGCCGCGTTCTGGGCACAGGTGCCGGCGCAGTTGGGCATCTCTGTGCCGATGAACGACGCCAAGTCGGATTGCGAGGAGCCGGTATAGCCCTTGCCCTGGTACTTATCCATGGTGTGATAAGTGAACCGGTTGACGTCAAATGAGTGGATACCGGTGAAGGTGCCGTCCTCCTCTGCGTCCGCGTGGCAGGCGACGCAACTGGTTTTCAGGGTATTGCGGCCCGCGGCCACGTCGCCGGGCAGATCGCCGGATGAGGAGGACGAGCTGGACGTCGAGCTCGAGCTGCTGCTTGAACTGGAGGTTGAAGAAGAACTTGAGCTGGAGGATGAAGTGGACGAGGCACTGGAGCTTGATGAAGAGGAGGAAGAACCTTCTCCTTCCTTGCCTGCACCGCAGCCCACTAACAGACCCAGCACGATAAATGGCACTAGTTTTTTCACGTTATTTCCCCTGACAAGGCTTTTTTTGGGCACCTTACTATAAATTTCGGGTAACAGATACGAACTGTGTGGTTATTGGAGTACATTTACACGGGTGTTTAATTGGATTCTGCTAATTGCATCACAGGATTCCAGCGTTCAAAAAATGGCCTCCGGCTGGGGTCGCAAAAGAACGCAAATGAGTTCGATTGCGGCCTCCCCAAAATGCTGGTATCAATGGCGCTTCATTTAGGCTGGGAGGCAACGGAAATGACGGAAAAAAAATATTGGGAAGATAAAGGACTCAAGCTGTACTACACCTCTTCCACTGACTGCAGTGTCGATGAGAATGGAGCCAAGAAATATAAGAAAAAGGCGACCGCGCCCGGCACATATGTGACGGATCTACAAAATGATCTGATTGCCGCCGGTTATCTGAAAGAAGGCAGCGCCGACGGCTCCTTCGGGCCGGGCACAAAACGCGCAGTTCTGCGCTTCCAAAGACGAGCCAAGAATTCCCTCTATAGAGTCCAGGGTGAAGGCAAAGAAACTGTCGCAGCCGACGTAAAGGCATTGACCTACACCGGCGAAGTCAATGGGATCTGCGATCTAGACACCGCCAAAGAACTGCGCCTGTGGATCTCACAGAAACTCAAAGCCCCTTTGAATCGTTTTCCCCTGGTCCCCATCACCGGCGGCATGCTGCGGCAGGACGCAGCCATCCTATGGGTACTTGCCGCGCAACAGGTCAAAGCCCTGGGCGGCACTATAGATTCACCCTACGGAGACACCACCCGCTCGGTCACTTTTCGCAAGAGCACTGGCGGCAACAGCCTTTACAGCCTTCATTACACCGGGCGCGCCGTGGATCTGAATCAGGGGTTGGCCGGCGGCAGGAACCAGCGCTATTACGTGGTCAAAGAGGCGGATGGTTCCGATACCGTCTGGCGCATCTACTGCAAAACGGATAAGCAGGACGGTACTCAGGGGAGATCGATCGGCAGGGGCATCAAATACTATGTTTTCGGCTCCAAGAAAGAGGTGGACCTGCCGCAGGCCTACTATCTGGATCTCACCACATTCCTGAGCAATTTTGGTTTTATGCGTATCAAGGCCCACTCCAATTGGCAGACCAATGCCAAGGGGCAGGAATGGTGGCACTTCCACTATAACCACGATCTGTCGGATTCCTTTTCCGACGAGATGGAGCTGGTCGGTATTACAGAGGATGTCTTGAAAAAGAATGGCTGGGATACTGAGGCCAAGTTGGACCACAAACCCGGTTGAGGCAGGTCCTTATGAAAACACTCTGTCTAGCTCTGGTATCCGGATTATGGGTGGCCTGTGCGCAGCAACCCTCGGGTACTGCCAGCGGCTGCGCCGGTGCTTCTGTCGGTGACCTGGTGGATCTGCGCGGTCAGCAGGTCTATAGGGATGCAGCCCTCGGTCAGCTGGAACCGCCTGCCGCATCCCACGGGCTGCTGCTCAACTCTGAATCATCGCCCTACCGGGTGTTGCGCACCGACGGTAGGATTGTCTGGTCCAAGGATCTGAGTCGCTGTGAGCGGCCCCTGGTTCGCGGTGTGACTGACTTGATTGCAGTCAGCAATCGGCCGCTTTCCCAGGAGGGCGAAGCCGGATTTGAGTGGCAGGATCTGCCGTTGGACACCCCGGCGGAGATCGTGGGTTTTTCCACCGAGTCCCACGGGATGTTTCCTATCTCCTTCAAACACCAGGGCAGGCTGCTGCCGGATTCCGCCATCGACGTCCAGTTGAGCTGGCCCCAGGCCGAGATCCGCGCCGGTTCCTCACACTACTGGGCCTCTCTTGATGACCTTAAATTCCAGTCCTCCACACCCGTATCGGTCTCAGGTTTGTTGCAGGGTCCTTTCATTCCTCTGGCCGGGACTGCAGCACCCGTGATTGCCACGGGAACCGCCATAACCTATCAGGATTTCACGGACGAGATCGTCAGCCGCGAGAAAACGGTTCTGCCCCAGGCGGATCTGGTGCAGTTGATTGTGTTGGAGCAGCCGTCTGCCGGTTTGCCAGCGGCCATAGGCCTGTTCTCAGCACCGGGCAATTGCTCGCTGATCGCGCCTGTTTCTGTGGTTGGGGATGGCAGCTATTTTGGCTATTGCAAACACGCTGAGGCGGGACCCACGCCACTCATTCTGCACTATGAGATCTCCACATCCGGCGGTTATGTGGATCTGGATGTTCTGGAAGTGTGGGGCGACAGCGCTGAACCTGTTCGCTATCGCTTATCTCTCCAAAAAGGCGGGCTGCAAGTGGCGCGCATCGCGCGCTGATCTTTTTCCTGCGGGCTATCAGATATTGACGGCGCGCTGCGGCTTCAGCAGTGACAAGCGATTTTTGATGGCGCTTTCGATGCCGGCGCTGGTGAGCCCCACAGCGGCCAGCTGTTGGGTGCGGCTGGCATGTTCGATGAACTGATCGGGAATTCCCAGTAGCAAAACCGGCTTCACCAGTCCCTGGGTTGCGAGAAATTCCACCGCGCCAGCGCCAGCGCCGCCGGCAATCGAGCCTTCTTCAATGGTGACCAGCAGATCGCATTGGGCGCATGCCTGCAGCACCAGCTCCGTATCCAGGGGCTTGATCCAGCGCATGTCGTAGAGTGCGTAGCCGTGGCGCTCCGCCACTTCCCGCGCCTGGGGCAGTAATACTCCGAAGTTCAGCAGCGCCACTGTCTTGCCCTTGAGAATCTGCCGACCTTTGCCCACCGGCAATTGCTGCCAGTCGGGTTGGATGGTTTCTCCTGGACCAGTGCCGCGCGGATACCTCACCGCGGCCGGGCCTGGGTATTGATAGGCGCTGTGCAACAGCTGATGGCATTCGTTCTCATCGCTGGGGGCCGCCAGGGCCAGATTGGGGATGCAGCGCATGAAGGCTATATCGAAGCAGCCTGAGTGGGTGGGGCCGTCTTCGCCCACCAGACCGGCGCGGTCTATGGCGAAGGTCACGTCCAGGTTCTGCAGCGCCACGTCGTGCACCAACTGGTCATAGGCGCGCTGTAGGAAGGTGGAGTAGATGGCCACCACCGGTTTGAAGCCTTCGCAGGCCAGGCCCGCCGCCAATGTGACCGCGTGTTGCTCGGCTATGGCCACATCGTGGAAGCGTTGGGGAAATCTCTGGCTGAATTCCACCATGCCGGAGCCTTCGCACATGGCGGGGGTGATGCCGATCAGACGCCGGTCCTCCGCCGCCACCTGGCACAGCCAGCGGCCGAAAATATCCTGATATTTCAGCTTTTCCGGAACCGGGGGCTGCGCGCTTTTGACACGGCTTTTGGGCTCGATCTTGTTGAGGGCGTGGTAGCCCACCGGATCGGATTCCGCCGGGCCGAATCCCCGGCCCTTCTGGGTGATCACGTGCAGCAGTTTGGCGCCCGGGATCTCACTCAGGTTGCGCAGGTCGTGGGTCAGGCGCGGTATGTCGTGGCCGTCGATAGGTCCCACGTAGTAAAAGCCCAATTCCTCGAACAGCGTGCTGGGAGAGACCATGCCTTTCATGTGCTCTTCCGCCTTGCGCGCCAGTTCCCGCGCCTGGGGCAGGCTCTCCAGCACTTTCTTGCCGCTCTCGCGCAGGCTCGTATAGAACTTGCTGGCCCAGATGCGGGAGAAATAGGTGGCCAAGCCCCCCACATTGGGGGAGATGGACATGTTGTTGTCGTTGAGCACCACCAGCAGATCGGCCTTGGTGTGGGCGGCGTGGTTGAGCGCCTCAAAGGCCATGCCGGCGGTCATGGCGCCGTCGCCGATGATGGCGACCGTTTTGTGGGGGCGCTCCAGATCGCGGTTGGCCAGGGCCATGCCCAGGGCGGCGCTGATGGAGGTGCTGGAGTGGCCCACGCCGAAGGTGTCGTAGGGGCTCTCACTGCGCTTGGGGAAACCGGCGAGGCCGTCCATCTGGCGGATGGTCCCCATGAACTCGCGCCGGCCAGTGAGGATTTTATGCGGATAGGTCTGGTGGCCCACGTCCCACACCAGACGATCCTCCGGTGTGTTGAACACGTAGTGCAGGGCGATGGTCAGTTCCACCACCCCCAAGCCGGCGCCGAAATGGCCGCCGGTCTGGCCCACCGTATAGAGCAGAAATTCGCGCAGTTCCGCCGCCAGTTGCGGCAGTTGCTTTTCGCTGAGCGCGCGCAGGTCCGCACCGGAGTTGACAGTGTTCAGCAGCGGCGTCTGGGGCCTTTGCAGGGGAATCTGGTCGAACATGAGGGCGCGGACATCTCGGCGTTGGTGGTAACCGCGCATTCTATTGCCTCGACCGGGTGTTTAAAAGCGCGAAAGCGGGAACTGTCCCGCGAACATAATGTGTCTCAAGGTGCGGCAGGCACTTGAAATTTATGCCCGTCGTCGAGGCGCAGCAGTGTCAGGGCGCCTCCCCAGACACAACCTGTATCCAGGCCTATGAAGCGGGGTTTGCCGGTTTTGCCGTAGAGGGCCGCCCAGTGGCCGAACAGGAACACGGTGTAGCGGTCGGCTTCCGCACGCGGAAATTCGAACCAGGGGCGCATGCCCGTGGGCGCCGAATCCGTCCCCTCCTTGGCGTCGAAATCCAGGGCGCCGTTGCTGCTGATGAAACGCATGCGGGTGAAGTAGTTGACGATCACCCGCAGTCTGTCCCAGCCCTTGAGTTGTGGCGACCATCGGTCCGGCTCGTTGCCGTACATGTGATGCAGAAATTCCCGGTAGTCCGGCTGGCACAGGCGGGCC